>Ga0189287_100142_pt1 | contig 42910 bp, 38 predicted proteins | sample UW86minimetaG_FD_130319 | JGI IMG/M metagenome (GOLD analysis project Ga0189287, IMG submission 130319) | Marine microbial communities from the Costa Rica Dome - UW86 mini metaG | ecosystem: Environmental > Aquatic > Marine > Oceanic > Photic zone | place: Costa Rica: the Eastern Pacific... | reverse complement strand
GGTCCCGTCAGGGAAACGCACCGTCGCCGTCGAGCCGGGCTCGCCCGTGCCGGAGACGCTCAGCGTACCATCGTCATTCGCCGTCACCGGGTCGATGCTCGGCGCAAGGGGGGCCGTCGTGTCGGTGTAGGCTTCGGTCGTCAAGGGCGACGTGTTGCCGGCCTCGTCGGACTGCCTGGTCGACACCGCGCCCGTCGACTGCGGCGCCTCCGACGTGATCGGGCCGTAGCTGCCGTCCTCGCCCACAAGCGCCGTCCCTGTCGTCCCGTCCGGGAACACAGCCGTCACCGTCGAGCCAGGCTCGCCCGTGCCGGACACGCTCAGCGTGCCGTCGTCATTCGGCGTCACATCCTGGCTCGGCGCCAGCGGGGCCGTGCTGTCCGAATAGGCTTCGGTCAACGGATCAGAGGTATTGCCCGCCTCGTCGGTTGCCGTCACCGACACATCGCCTGAAGTCTGCGGCGCCTCCGAGGTGATCGGGCCGTAGCTGCCGTCCCCGGCCACAAGCGCCGTGCCCGTCGTCCCGTCCGGGAACACAGCCGCCACCGTCGAGCCGGGCTCGCCCGTGCCCGACACGCTCAGCGTGCCATCGTCATTCGCCGTCACATCCTGGCTCGGCGTCAGAATGTCCTCGATCACGGCATCCAACAAGGCTTGCAGCTCAGCGACGGTATCAGCACCACCGGCCTCGGCGTCGCGAAGCGCTTCGAGGAATTCTTCCAGATATGGTGATGGCGCGGCCAGCCCCGTAAGCCCCAGGGCAGTGAGGTTTTCCTCGGTCAGCTGGTCCAGCACCTCCTGAGGGATCTCTGCGCCCGGATCGAGTACCGCAAGCGCTTGCACGGCATCAGCGGTATCCACGAGCGTCTGGAACCCCTCGATCGTGTCCGCGTTGGCATTGGTCCCGGTCCCCGTCGACGTACCTTCCAGGGAATCCTCGAGAAGCGCGGAGAAGCTCGGCTCGGTGGTCTCTCCGTCCTCACCGACTTCGGGCGTACGCTCTACCCCCAAGCTGGGCGCGCGCAACAGGTCGGCCTCGGTTTGTGTTCCGCTTTCGTTGTTGAATTCGAACTCGCGGGCACCGGCCAGCAATTCCGACCGCACGGCGGACTGAGCACCAGCGGTGTCATCTCCGGCCCCTTCGATCGCGGAGACGAATTCTTCGATCGTGGCGCCCTGATCGCCATTCAGCTTGTCCTTGCCCGACAGCATCGCAAGAACCTGGCCATAGCGTTCCCCGTCGTCGATATCGCCATCCGTGTCATTGAAATCTTCATCAAAGATGTCTTTGGGTGCGACGCCGTTGATATCCGGAAGGCCGAAACTGTCCTGCACCTTCTGGATGCTTTCGGTGATCTTCTCCGGCGACACCCCGCCAGCAGGTATCGTGCCATCAGAGCTCACGCCGGCAAGACGTGCGGCGACGGTCGTCACCGGGTTGATGTTGAGCGAAACGTTCGTTGTGCCATTGGGCTGCGGATCACCCGCACCCAAACCCATGAGAGTGGCGTCCAGGTCGGTATCCGCGCCCGTCGCTTCATCGCGGTAGTCCGGGTTTTCGTTGAGATCGCGCATGATCGCGATCACATTGGGGACGGTACCCTGCAACGTGACCGAGAACGACCCATCTTCGTTCAACGGGATACCCGCCTGTATGAGCTGACCCTGAGCGTCGTAGATATCCACAACCAGCCCGTTGCCCGCAATTACGGGACCGGCAACGAATGTACCTGAAATAACCGTCAGAGCATTTGAAACGGATCCGAAGAAGGCCGCGGCGCCACCACCGCCTCCCATGGCGGCCAAACCCAAACCACCGGCACCAAGCCCACCCAAGGCGAGACCGACACTCCCCTCCCCAAGCAACGCAGCGCCCAGGGTCTCGTCGGCCAGCAAAGGCTCAAGGGGTGAAAAGCTCGAGGATTTCGCCAGGATCGATCCGGCAGCATCGGGACTGCCACCAAAGGCATAAAGGGCCTTGCCATCGACCGTTCCGATCGGGGCCATGTCGGCAGGAAGCTCGATCACGCCGCCAAGACCATCCATCGAAAAGAGTGTGTCCCCAAGGAAATAATCCTGAAGGACAACCTCGGTACCATCCGCATAAAGCAGAACGAGGTCGTTGCCTTGCCGGACGGCGACATAGGGCTGATCTCCGAGGCTTTCTGCCGCGTCGACGACTGTTACGCTGTCGTAAGCCTGATATTGCTGTGCGGGAATTACGGAACGGGCACCCGAACGGACTTCCAGACGGGTCACGGAATTATCAAGCATTCAAACAGTCCTTGCACTCGTTACTTCACACTGCCGCACGAAATGGCGAGCTTCTGATTGCGTCGCCCATACGTTTCGCGAGCCAAAATCAAGACAACTCGCTCAACTTGTAGTGTTAACCAATTCACTTTTGGCAATTCAACTGGAAAAAAGTTACCTGTCCTTACGTATATCCTCACCACGCCTGACGGCGTTCAGGCGGAAAATCCACCCGGGATCGAGGCACACCACCGGTACAGACACACCTGGCCTGCCATTCAGGAGATCGCGGTCAAATAGACACTTCGCGAAGCAGCCTCTCTCGATCCACGCTGGCCGCAGGTTCGGACAAACGGACCTCGCCGCGGTTGAGAACAACCAAATCGTCGGCCAGCTCATAGGCGAAATCGAAGAACTGTTCGACAAGGACGATCGCGATCCTGCCCTCGTTCCGCAAAAGGCGGATGACCTCGCCAATCTGCTTGATGATGTTGGGCTGGATCCCTTCGGTCGGTTCGTCCAGAAGCAGAACGCGCGGTTGCGTTATCAGCGCACGCGCAATGGCAAGCTGTTGTTGCTGGCCACCCGACAGGTCCCCCCCTCGCCGGTCTTTCATCTGCGCAAGCACCGGGAACAGATCATAAATGCGCTCGGGGATCGCGTGTTCGGGCTTCGGAAGGCAGGCAAAGCCGGTCTGCAAGTTTTCGGTGACCGTCAGCAACGGAAATATCTCGCGGCCCTGCGGCACATACGCGATCCCGTTTTTTGCCGCCTGCACCGCACCGAAGCGATCCAGCTCGGCGCCATCCAGCACGATACGCCCCCCGCTATAGGGGTGCCGCCCTGCGATCGCCTTGAGCAGGCTTGTCTTGCCCACGCCATTGGTCCCCATCACCGCCGTCACCGCGCCGGGGCGTGCCTGCATACTGACCCCATGCAGGATTTGCGAGGCCCCGTAATGCAGGGTCAGATCATCCACACTCAGCATATGTTACCGACCCAGATAGACATCGATCACCTCCTGGTTTTTCGTGACATGGTCCAGACTGCCTTCCGCCAGCACAGAGCCCTCGTGCAGGACGGTCACCTTGCACTCGAGGCGGCGCACGAATTCCATGTCATGTTCGATCACCACGACAGCCCTGGTTTCGGCCGCCCGCTTGAGAAGGTCGGTCGTGTGTTCACGCTCTGCGGGCGTCATGCCGGCAGCGGGTTCATCGACCAGCAACAGCCGGGGATCCTGCGCCAGCAACATGCCGATTTCCAGCCATTGCTTCTGACCGTGGCTCAACTCTCCTGCCCGCCTCGCCAGATGCTCGAGCAGTCCTATTTCCTGCGCGATCTCTCCGATCCGGGTGGCCGCATGCCGGGTGCGCCTGTAGAACAGGACATCAAACGGGCCGCGTTTGTTCTTGAGGGCCATCGCCAGGTTTTCGCGCACGGTCTGATCTTCGAACACGGTGGGCTTCTGGAATTTGCGGCCAATCCCCGCGCGGGCGATCTCGCTTTCGCTCATCCCCAGAAGCGAGACTGATTTTTCACCCCATATGACGCGCCCCTCGTCGGGGCGGGTCTTGCCGGTCACGATATCCATGAACGTGGTTTTGCCCGCGCCATTCGGGCCGATCACCGCCCGCAGTTCAGGCTCGGCGATCTGGATCGACAGGTTGTTGATTGCACGGAAGCCATCAAACGTGACCGAAACACCCGAAACTTCGAGAAGTGTTCTCATTTGGCCCTCACAAGGTAGTCGAAAAGCCCACCGATACCGCGCGGGAAGAACAGGGTTACGGCAACAAAGCCAAGGCCCAGAAGGACAAGCCACCAATCCGTCCATTTGACGACGTAGACACCAAGATCGATATCGGGCGCACCTCCGCCCGTGAACCAGCTTGACGCCAGACTGACCACAGCGGCCCCGATCACAGCGCCATAAAGCCGCCCACGTCCCCCTATGGCCACCCAGACGGCCAGGTAGATTGACGCGATCGGGGCAATCTCGGCCGGGTTGATGATGCCGGCCTGCGGATAATACAGCGCCCCCGCCAATCCCGAAACAATGGCCGTCAGGGTGAAGATCACCAGCTTGTAATGCTCGACATGGTAGCCAAGAAAGCGCACGCGCGCCTCGTTGTCGCGAATGCCACGGATGACTGAACCGAATTTCCCCGACACCAGCCAGGCGAAAAACACATAGCCAAGGCCAAGCGCCAGCGCCGATGCCCAGAAGAACCAAAGCGCAAGTGTGGATTGTGGCAGATGCAGCAAGCCCGGGATATTCTGAAGACCCGACAACCCGTTATTGCCGCGCAGCCCTGTATCGTTCTGAAACAGGTACAGCGACAGCGCCAGGGTCATGGCCTGCGTCAGGATCGAAAGATAAACGCCCGTCACCCGACTGCGAAACGCCAACCAGCCAAAGACCAACGCCAGCAGCCCCGGCACCAGCACGACCATGGCCAACTGCAACGGCAGGCTGTGCGCAAAAGCCCAAAGGGCGGGCAGCTCGTTGCTGCCGACCACACCGAATATCTGCGTGGCGATGGCATCCGTGATCTCTGTCTCGGTGGGCGGAATGGGCGCATTTTCGAACGAGTCGATCACGATCCCTTCGGTTCGGGCATACATCAGCCACATCCCGATGGCGTACCCCCCAATACCGAAAAAGGCGAAATGCCCGAGGCTGAGAATGCCGCAATACCCCCAGACCACATCCATCGCCACCGCGATCAGACACAGACAGAGCGTCATGCCCAGGACTTTGACCATCGAGGTCGACAGGATCGGCAGCCCGAACCCTTCAGCAAGAACGCTCACACTCAGCGTGAACAGGCCAAGGGCTGCCAAGAACCACAAGACCGAAGGATTTTCCGCCAGAAAGCTCTTGCGTGGCGCAATGGCGGACTGCGTATCTTGATCGCTCATCTCTCAATCCCCCGCTGCGCGACCCTTGAGGGCGACAATGCCCTTGGGCCTGACTTGGATAAACAGGATGACGAACAGGACCATATAGGTCTGGGCCGCCAGCGTGTTGGAGGGGTTGAGCCATTCGATCCCCTTTTGCAGGAAGCCGATCATCGATGCGCCCGCCAACGTGCCCCACACATTGCCGACACCGCCCACAACCACGGTCATGAAGCTTTGCACGATGTAATTGGCACCCATTTCCGAGGTGACCTGCGCATATAGCCCGATCGCCACACCCGCGATCCCGGCAATCCCCGACCCCAGGCCGAAGGTCAGCATGTTGATGCGGTCCGGGTTGATGCCCATCGACGCGGCCATGCCGGGGTTCTGGGTGACCGCCCGCACCTCAAGGCCCAGCCTGGTCCGCTTGAGGACATAAAGCAGCAGCGCCAGGAAGATCAGTGCCAGGACGAAGATCGCGACACGAATGGTCGAGATGCCCACGATATCGTTCAACGTGATCGCCCCACCCAGCCAATCGGGCGCTGTCAGGGGCCGGGCCTGTGTCCCGAAGATGTTCTTTGCCAATTGCTGCAGGGCAATGGAAATGCCGAACGTGGCCAGCAGGGTTTCCAGCGGGCGCTTGTAAAGATGCCGGATCACCAGCCGCTCCATGGTAACCCCCGCACCGAACGTGACCGCAAAGGCCAGCGGCAGCGCGACCAGCAGGCTGAGCGTGTAATCGGGGATGAACAACTGCACCACATAGCCGGTATAAGCGCCCATCATGATAAACTCGCCATGGGCCATGTTGATGACGCCCATCACACCAAAGGTGATGGCCAGCCCGATCGCCGCGAGGAAAAAGATCGATGCCAGCGAAACGCCATCCAGCACAAGGTCCAGCGTCTGGTAAACAGCCAGCATGCGCGAGGTCGCGGACAGCGCCGCCTCAGCCGCCTCGGTGATATCGGGGTCCGGCTCCAGGTATTCCACGTAGAACACGTATTTTGCGATGGTGCGGGCCACCTCGTCGTCGGATGCTTTGGGCGGAACAGTGCCGTCGGCCTCGAGCGCTTCATACGCCATCGCACGATTTTCAACCGTGTTCAGGCGATGCAAGGGCACCCCCCCGACCTTGCCGTCCACGATGTGCTCAGCCAGAACATCGCGCAGATCCGCCGCAGTCTGGCGCGGCGGGGCAAGATCCCTGTCCACCAGCCGGTCATATGCATCCGAAGGCGTCATGTCCTGGCCGATTTCAAGCACCTGAACGACATTGGCGTTTTCAGGCACGGTTTCCGCGACGGCGTCCCGATGTTCCGTCAATTGATTAAGAACGCTGCGGGCCTCGATACTGGTATCCCCGGACAAGGCGTCGATCGCCGCCAGACGGTCCGCTTTATCGGCGCCGAACTGCGCGGTCAAAAGGGCCAGAAGCCTTTGCTTGCGAATTTTCAGGTCGGCGTCGGGTTCGCCGTCGATGCTGGCGGCCAGGGGTACGATCTGACTTGCGTCAGCACTTCTGGCGATAGAGTCCAGCGCTGCGGCCCGGCGGGCGGGGTCCGAGGCATTCAACTCGAACGGCACCAGCGCTGAGGCTACTTCTCGTTGCACGCCCGCGTTGGGCTTGATCTGGTCCACGTCGCGGCTGCCCACCTGCCCTACAGCCTGCCCGGTGTCGATATCGATAAGCATGAGGGCGCCATCGCCCTCCTCGGCGTAGAAGAATAGCCCGTCACCGGGGCGTTGATAGACCTCTCGCGCCTCCCATTTGCGCAAAAAGTCCGAGATTGCCGGGTGGTCCGAGTCAAGCAAGGCCTCGATCACCGGCCCGATGGTCCGGCGCGAGGGCTTGGACAACTCGGCCTTGTACGGCTGCAGGACAGATTGCAGGGTTTCTTGAGCGGCGACATCGCCGGGGCGCCACGCAACAATGCAGACGAACAGCATCGCGGTCGAAATGGCGCGGGCAAGGAGGGCGGTAAAACGCATGATCCGTCCGGTTCTGATTGAAAGAGCGGGAAAAGGGCTGCCGCGCAAGCGAGTCTCCTGCGCGGCAGCTTGACCTTAGTAGTTGGACGTCATCTGCACGCAGGTGCTGGTTTCGACGTTGTACATGCCACAGCCCAGTTCCTTCCAATCGCTTTTCAGAACAGCGCTGTCCGGCAAATGATCGGTCCAGGCATCGCCGGGCACTTCTTCGGTCTGGCTGATGATATCGAACTGACCATCATCACGGATTTCCCCGATCAGCACCGGCTTGGACAGGTGGTGGTTGGCGTTCATGACTGCCATGCCGCCTGTCAGGTTGGGAAATTCCTGACCCCACATCGCCTCGCGCACGGCATCGACATCGGTGGTGCCTGCAGCCTCGACGGCGTTCACCCACATGTTGAAGCCGATGTAATGCGCCTCCATCGGGTCGTTGGTCACGCGGGCCGTGTCGCCGATATAGTCATGCCACGCGCTGATGAAGGCGGCATTTTCCGGGGTATCCGCGGACTGGAAATAGTTCCAGGCAGCAAGGTGGCCCACAAGGTTCGACGTATCGAGACCCGACAGTTCCTCTTCGCCGACCGAGAAGGCAACCACGGGGATATCCGCTGCGCTGACATTCTGTGCGGCCAATTCCTTGTAGAAGCCCACGTTTGCATCGCCGTTGATCGTCGAGATCACGCCGACCTGCTTGCCCGTCGCGCCAAGCGCCACGACATCCGACACGATCGTCGCCCAATCGGAATGGCCGAAGGGGGTGTAGTTCACGAAGATGTCCTCTTCGGCAATGCCTTTGGACTTCAGGTACGACTCGAGGATGTTGTTGGTGGTGCGGGGATACACATAGTCGGTCCCAAGCAGCGCGAAGCTTTCGACACCCAGCTCTTCCAGGAAGTAATCCACCGCCGGGATCGCCTGCTGGTTCGGCGCGGCGCCGGTGTAGAAGACGTTCTTGGACGATTCCTCGCCCTCGTACTGCACCGGATAGAACATCAGGCCGTTCAGCTCTTCCAGGACGGGCAAGGCCGACTTGCGGCTGACGCTGGTCCATGAACCAAAGATCACATCCACCTCGTTCACGGTCAGAAGTTCGCGGGTCTTCTCGGCGAACAGAGGCCAGTCCGACGCCGGATCGACCACGACCGCCTCGATGTCACAGCCCAGGACACCGCCCTTGGCATTCTGCTGTTCGACCAGCATGAGAACGGTGTCTTTCAGTGTGGTTTCCGAAATCGCCATCGTGCCGGAAAGCGAATGCAGGACACCTACTTTTACGGGGCAATCCTGCGCCAGCGCAGGTGCGGAAAATAGGGCTGTTGTCGTGGCCAGACCGGCCAGCAATGTCTTGGTTTTCATTTTGCTCTGAACTCCCAGTGTCAGGGCTGCGCTTGCGTCGGCGAGCGGGTTTCCATGAACCGCATCCCCTGCTAAATTCGCGCGGCAGCATTTCCATGTTGCCACCGTCCAGCGGTTTCTCGTCTGCCCGGACCTGAGCCGCTGGTCGGTGTCTGCGTCCATCATCGGACAGCGTCAGCTAAAGGTTCAAACCGGACTGACGTCACGGAATGTCCGCGATGAAAACTTTGGCAGCACGCAATTTTGCCCATTTTTTAAGCGCAATAATTTACAGCGCCTGCATTTTGGGCGCCATTTCTGCGCCCGCAATGCTGCGGCGCGGCATCACCGGCAAGACCAGCCGGAACCAACCCGCCGACCCGAGTCGAAATCCCGCCACGGGACAGTCACCCGGGCTGACCGGCGGCGTGCCTGCCGAGCCGCCTTGGGAAAACGCCAGTCGCACATGCCCAAAAAACCGGCTAATACAATCGGATCACGGTCAACAAACGACAAAGCAGTAGCCCCCAATGTCTGAAATAGCTGGCAAACCCTGCATCCTGTGCTGCGCGATCACAGGGTCCGTCCCACGAAAAGAGAACAATCCTGCCGTGCCCATCACGGTCAGCGAACAGATCGAAAGCAGCCATGCTGCGGTCGAGGCCGGGGCCTCGATCATACACGCGCATGTGCGCAACGACGATGAAAGCCCCTCGTCCGATCCTGACAAGTTCGCCGCTCTCAAGGAAGGGCTGGACAAGCACTGCCCCGGCGTTGTCATCCAGTTTTCCACGGGCGGGCGATCCGGCGCCGGCAACGCGCGCGGCGGGATGCTGCCTCTGCGGCCAGACATGGCGTCCCTGTCTGTCGGCTCGAACAATTTCCCGAACCGGGTCTATGAAAATCCGCCCGAGCTTGTGGATTGGCTTGCCGCCGAAATGCGCACATACGAGATCACGCCCGAGGTCGAGGCCTTCGACCTGTCGCATATCCTTCAGGCGATATCGTTGCACAAAGCCGGCGTTCTTTACGGCAATCTTTATGTGCAGTTCGTCATGGGTGTGAAAAACGCCATGCCCGCAGACAAGACCGTCTTCGATTTCTATGTCCGGATAATGCAGGAACGGGCGCCGCATGGGCAGTGGTGCGCGGCGGGGATCGGCGCGAACCAATTGGTCGTGAACGAATGGGCGATCGCGGCGGGCGGGCATACGCGCGCCGGGCTCGAGGACAATGTTCGCCTCGATCGGGACACGCTCGCCCCGTCAAACGCCGCCCTGATCTCACGCGCCGCCGAACTCTGCGCAAAATATGACCGGCCCGTGGCCAGCATTGCGCAGACCCGCGAGATACTTGGCCTTCGCCCTGTCTGACCGACACCGCCAGGGCGAACAGGACGACAGCGGCGTCACGCGCCGCCGATGCCCCTGCGCGCCTGCGACAGCGGGAAGCGGCGCGAGCGGTCGGTAAAGTCATGCATATGCACGACAACGGCGTCATCGCTCAGCAGCACGACCCCATAGGCCGGCGGCTCGAGGTTGCCGATCACGCCAGCCTCGCTGCCCTCCATGTCCAGCGCCACCTGATGCGCAAGCCCTCGCATGCACGAGAAACTGATACCCCGCCAGTTTCCAAAGATGGGACGATGCAGGTGGCCAAAAAACAAATGCCGGATACGCGGAACATGCGGGATCAGCACCTCGTGGAACAGATCGCTGTCCTGCAGCATGATCTGGTCCATCATCGGCACACCAAGCGTCAGCGGCGGATGATGCATGAACAAAAGCACCTGACCGGGCGCATTGCGCAATTGCGTCTCCAGCCATGCGCGGCGCTCTGCGCAATAGGCCCCCGCATGTGTGCCTTGGGCCTTGGTGTCCAGAAGAATGCAACGCGCATGCGGCGTATCGAAAACCGTCTGCACAAACCCGTTCTCGTCACGGGCAAGATCGGGAAAGGCCAACCGAAGACCTGCGCCTTCATCATGGTTGCCGACCATCAGGTGCACCGGCATCCGCAGCCGCTCGATCCCCGCCCTGAACGCGGTATAGGCGGCAGGATCGCCCCAATGCGTCATGTCCCCGGTCAGGACAACGAACTCCGCGTCGCCATGCTCGGCATTGATCGAGTCGACAGCCGCTTCCAGCCGCTCTGAGGGATCAAGCCCGAACAGGGTTTGTCCCGGTGCGATCACATGCGTGTCGGTCAGGTGGATGAACTTCATGGCAATGCGGACGCAGGCTTGGCCCAATCGCTCCATCCGGTGCCGACAGCGAAGACAGGCCCGTCCCAGGCGAAGGGGATCTGGTGGATCGTCGTATCGCCCTCATGCACCCGGATCACATGATAGGACGGCTCTCGTGGCGCGCCCTGCAGCAATTCGGGTTCCACCATGTCCGGCATCGACTGATTGCCGGTCGACGGCACCGAGGCGAAGGGAACACCGCAAAACGTACCGTGGATCGGGGCGTGAACATGGCCGAAGTGGACAAAGTCGATCCGGTCTCTGTTGTCCCGGATCAGCGCGGCAAACGGCCCCCGGTGCTCGGGGATGAGCGCGATACGATCATTCGCCGGAACGCCGGTCTCCATCGGGTTGTGATGCATGAAGAGCCGCGCGCGCTGCGCCCACTCCAATTCGGCCCGAAGCCAGTCCAGCCGATCAGGGCCGAAATGGCCCGCGTGGGTCTTTTCCTGCACCGTGTCCAGGTAGATGAACCGCGTCTGTCCAACAGTCTCGGCATGATTGACGAAGCCGTTTCGATCGACCGGGTGATCCCCGAAGACGCCCCGAAACATGGTGCGATCATCGTGGTTGCCGATCATCAGCCTGACCGGAATGGCCTGTTGATCAAGGACCGCTTTCAGCGCCTCGTAGGCTGCCGCCTCGCCCCAATGGGCAAGATCGCCGGTGATGATCAAACGGGCGGCATCCGCGTGGTGCAGGTTGATATGTGTCAGGGCTGCCGAAAAGCGCGCGTGCGGATCCAGTCCCCCCATGCGCTCGCCCGGCACGGTGAGGTGGATATCCGAGATATGGATAAGTTTCATGATGGTCTTTCAAGGACGGTCCGGGCGCCCTGCTGTCAGGCGCCCGGAGGTGAGATTGCAAATCAGCTGTTCGGCAGAAGGTCGTTCACTTCCTCGACCAACTCTTTCTGCAACTCTTTCATGTCGGTCGCGTCGCCAGTGACGATGCGCTCCATCCCGTCATAGATCACCTGGGTGATCGCCAGACCGTTGTCTCCGGGATAGGCCAGCCAGTCGCGCAGCAAGGGAAGCTGGTCGACAGCTGTGCGCTTGTTGGGGTTCTGTTCATAGAAATCGGCAAGGATGATTTCATTGGCGGCCTTGTTCGGCGGCATGTAACCGGTGGTCTTGGCCACTTCCGCCGCCCCCTCGCCCGAGGTGATGAACTTCAACCACGCCCATGCGGCCTCGCGCACGGCCGGATCCTCGGACTGGCTAGTCAGCATCGCGGCATTCCCGCCTGCGGGCAGGCCCTTGGGTGCGGTGCCCATACCCGGAAACGCCCCGGTGCGCAGTTCGAAATCACCCTGGCTGCGCTCGACGGCGCCCAGCGCCGAGGTCGACCAGAACATCATGCCGATATCACCCGCCGAGAACGACGCCAGCGCCGCTTTCCATTCCAGGTTCTGCATCTCGCACTTGGTGACGATTTCCTGGATCTGCTCCAGCGCCTGCAACGCCTCGGGGCTGTCAAGCGTGACCTTGCCATCTTCCACGATGGCCTTGTCCTGGCTCCACATCATGGCTTGCATGAACCAGTTGCCGGTGATGTTCCACCCCCAGAAGATCGGATTGGCGATGCCATTGGCCTTCATGGTCTCACAGGCCGAGATCACCTCGTCCCAGGTGGAAGGGATCTGTTCGATACCGGCGGCGTTCAGAATGTCCATGTTGTAATAGCCGACCGGCAGCGAGATCGAGAACGGCAAGCCGTAGACCTGGTCGTCGAAGGTCGACAGCGACAGCATCGCCTGATGATAGCCATCGGTCTCGAAATCCGCCTCTTTCGCGATGAACGGCTCCAGCGATTGCGCGATCCCCTTTTCAACCAGGATCAACTGGCGGTTCAAACCGTGCATGGTCACGTCGGGCAGGTTGCCCGACACGGCCTCGCGCAGGATCGTGTTGGTGCCGTCCTCGTAGGATTCATACGTGGCGCGGAACTTGACCTCGATATTGGGATGCGCCTCCTTGAAGGCGGGCATCATCGCCTCGTAGGTCACATCGAACAGGTGGCTGTAGGGATAGGCGAATTCGATCGTCACCTTGTCCTCGGCGCAGACCGCAGTCGCGGTCAGGGCCAGGGCTATTGCCGTTGTCGTGATTTTCATGTTTTCTCTCTCCATTGACGAGACCGTTGCGGTTTGGCGACTACTGCGGTCTCTGGTGTGATCCCTTTCGGGATTTCTGGAGCAGGTCGCGACATCAGTCGCGGCCTACTTCATTCCGGATAGTGTGATGCCTTCGATGAACCGCTTCTGCGCAAGCAGGAAGGCCACGATCAGCGGGCAGACGATCACGGTGGCGGTGGCCATCATGGGTCCGAAGAAACTGCCATCTCCATCGCCCTTGAACTCTCGCAGGCCCAAGGGCGGCGTAAACAGCTCCCGGCTGCCGGTGACGACGATCCTCGGCCAGAAGTAATCGTTCCAATGCGCCACCACCGAGAAGATGGCGAAGGCCAGCAAGGCCGGCACAGCCGTCGGCAGCATGACCCGCCACACGATCGACAACTCGGTCATGCCATCCATCCGCGCCGCATCGATCAGGTCATCCGGCACCGTCATGAAAAACTGCCGCATCAGGAAAATACCGAAGACCGAAATCGTCCACGGCACCACAAGCGCCGCGTAGGTGTTCGTCAGCCCCAGCTTGGCAAGCATGATATATAGCGGCAGCGCGATGGCGTGGACGGGGATCAGCAGGCAGAACAACACCAGCGCGAACACCGTCTCCCTGCCCCAGAAGCGCAGCTTGGCCAGCGCATAGGCCGCAGGCAGCGCAACCAGCACCTGGATCACGAAAATCGACACCGTCACGATCACGCCATTCAGCAGGTAGCGCAGCAAGGGTGCCTGGGTGAACGCCATCGTATAGTTGAACACGGCAGGCCGCATTGCGCACTCGGCCTCTGCCTCGGCGATCAGGGCATCCCGGACGGCCCTGTCGGTCAGGCCGGGAAACCGTTCGGCGGCGGCCTCGACCTCATCCCGGTTCGGGTCCCGCAACGCGACGCAGCGTTCATCGACCATCATCTCCTGGCGGCCAAAAAAGCCCCCTTCGCCCCGGTCGATTTCACCCGGACTTTTGAGTGAATAGCTCAGCATCATGTAGAACGGGGCGATCACGATCACGGCGCCAAGGATCAGTATCAGGTGCTTCCACCAATCGCGTATCATCCGTAATGCACCTTCCGTTCGACCAACCACCGCTGGATCAGGGTCAGAAACATGACAAAGGCCAGGAACACGACCGTGATCGCCGACCCGATACCGATCAGGTTCTGCTGCACGCCTTTTTCGAAGATCGCGAACATCATCACATAAGCCGACTTGTTCGGACCGGCACCTTGGGGCCAGAAGGCTTCGATCGTGTCGAAGACCTGGAAGGCCCGGATGCAACTGATGGTCACCACAAAGACGGTGGTCGGGCCAAGTGCTGGCCATGTCACCAGTCGAAACCGCTCCCATGCCGATTTCGCGCCGTCCATTTCCGCTGCATGATACAGTTCTCGGTGCACGCTGGTCAGGCCGGCAAGGTACAGCACCATGTTGAAGCCGAAGCCCTGCCAGATGCCGACAAAGCAGACCACCCAGATCGCATAGCGTTGATCACCCAGCCACAAGGGGAAGCCGCCCTCGCAGCCTTTCGCCATGAAGGGCCAGATCGACTCGAGGATTGTACCGCACCCCGTTTCCAGCATTCTGTTGACCATGCCGATGGTGGGATGCAGCATGAACTCCCATGCGATCGCCATGGCCAGAAGCGTTGCCATGACAGGCAGGAAATAGATCGTCTTGTAGAGATCGCGAAACCGGCCCACCGACGTGATCAGCAACGCCGCGCCCAGCCCAAGCCCGACCGAAATCGGCACCACCGTCACCACATAGGTAAAGGTCGCCAGGAACATCTTTTCATAGGTCGACCGGGTGAGCAGCTTTTCATAATTCTCAAGGCCCACCCAGTTGAAGCCGGGATTGCCAAGCGCATAGTCCGTAAATGACAGGACAAGCGCCACAAGAACCGGCCCCAGCAGGATCAGGCCCATGAGCACAAGTGCGGGCGCTGTCAGGAACCAACCTGTCCGGCGCTGGCTTGCTTCAACCGACCTCGAGGCCGGCGCGGCAACGCTGAGTTCCGTCACGGCCATCGGTCAAGCCACCTGATGCGCCGCGCGCGCCGCTTCGATCACGGGGCGCAGGCGCTTGCCTGACCTGTCGAACAGCAGCGCATCGCAGATATCGAAATCAAGGCCCACCGCCGACCCAAGCCCAAGCCGTGCGCGGGCCGCGGGATCAGCGCGCAGCACGACACGCTCGGCCAGTCCCGGAACCTCGATCTGCGCGTATATCTCCGATCCCAGGTTCTCGTGATGCGCGACGATCCCGGTCAAAACGGCATCCGCACCGCTCAGCCGCAACGCTTCGGGGCGCAGGCCCATGCGTATACCGTCCTGATCAGCCACCCGCGCAAGCCGCGCGACGTCGCGATCCAGCAGCCGCAGGGCACCGCCTCGCAGATCGGCGGGCAAGATATTGATCTTGGGCGATCCGATGAACTCGGCAACCCGGATATCCTCGGGGTCTTCGTAAACGATGTCCGGCGCATCGCATTGCAGGATCTGCCCTTCCATCATGACGGCGATCCTCGTGGACATCGTCATCGCCTCGACCTGGTCGTGGGTCACGTAGATGAAGGTCGCCCCAAGACGGCGGTGCAGCTCGGCGATCTCCCCCCGGGTCTGGACGCGCAGCTTGGCATCCAGGTTCGACAGCGGTTCATCCAGCAGAAAGGCGGCCGGTTCACGCACCAGCGCCCGTCCAAGCGCGACACGCTGCCGTTGCCCGCCGGACAATTGGCCCGGCTTGCGCTCAAGCAGCGGTTCTATTTCAAGCGTGCGTGCGGCGTTTCTGACCTTTGCGGCGATGTCCCGGTTGCGCTCTGCCGCCCCCGGCATCCAGCGCCCGACCAGCGGCAGGCGCTGCGCCGCACCCAGGGTCCGCATCCTCAGGGGGACCGCGATATTGTCGGCCACGCTCAGATGCGGGTAAAGCGCATAGGATTGAAAGACCATCGACAGGTTTCTGTCCGCTGCGCGCACCCCTGCGACCGATCGGCCCGCGATCACGATGTCACCCGCAGTCTGGGTTTCCAGTCCGGCGATGATCCGCAGCAGCGTGGATTTCCCGCACCCCGATGGCCCGACCAGCGCGATGAACTCACCATGCTGGATATCCAACGAGATTCCCTTGAGAACCGGGGTTTCCCCGAAGGATTTGACCACACCGTCAATATGCAGATCAGCCATCTGATTCCCCCATCTGTCCGGGGCAGGCTAATTCGCTATGACTTCTGATTTATGACGTCATATTAGTGAAACCAATCGGTGCTACCGGTGTCGCAAAGGACACTTGCCATGCGACCGAACCACCATCAATTTTCGGCCTTCGCCTATGTTGTGCGCGAAGGCAGCTTCTCCGCCGCCGCAACACGGCTTGGCGTGACGCAATCCACGATCACGCAGCATGTCGCCAAGCTGGAACAGGACGTGGGCACGCAATTGCTGGTGCGCGGGCGCAATGGCGTCCGTGTCACCCGCACGGGCCAGGAATTCTATGACCTCGCGGACCGGCTCGTGGCGCTTGACGCGACGATCTGGGAAAAGCTCGAAGGGTACGCCTCGATGAAAGCCGGGCGCATCCGGGTGATCGCCAACGCCCCGCAACCTGCACTCAGGATCATCGGCCGCTTCAACAGGCTCTTTCCCGAGGTGAATATCGATTTCGGGCTGTATGACTGGACGACCGCGACGGGAATGATCCGCAATCGGCTTGCTGATGTCGGCATCATCACCGATGCCCCCCAGTCCGACGATTGGGACCGCCATGTCTTGCAAGGCACGCGCTATGTCGCCTATCTGCCCGCCACGCACGTCCTGGCCACTCGGGATCAGGTCTCTCTGGCTGAACTGGCCGCGCATACTGTCATCTTGCCGGAAACCGGGTCGCTGACGCAGCGCGTCGTATCAGCGAAGGCCCGTGAACTGGGCCTCAGTTTTCCGCGCAAGGTCTGCATGACCACCTTCCCCGTGATGTGCGAGGCCGTTCTGCAGGGCATCGGTGTCGCGATCTTCCTGCGCGACAGCAGCCTGATCGTCGACGGGATCGTCGAGGCCCGGATCACCGAGCTGGATGCCGAGCACAAGACATTCCTGGTGGCCACACGCGACCGCGCGCAACTGCGCCTGATCCGTGAATTCACGTCGACCGCCCTGTCCAACATGGACCCCGAAAACGATCACCCCGGTGACATCGGCGTTCCGTACCAAACGTCACCATAATGTTGCAAAACGTTCACCTTTTTGAAGCCAAGCAGCGGTACGCGACAGGCTCAGCCACGAATGGCTCAATCTGAAAATCGTGAGGACGTCTCAATGACAATCACTCGTCGTACCGCACTCCAGCTGGGCGCTGCCGCCTTTGCCGCACCCGTTATCCTGCGCGCCAGTGACGCGCTGGCCTCGTCCGGCTCGGTCAAGGTCTTTGCATGGCAGGACTACATCCAGCCGAATATTGCGGAAGCCTTTGAAAATGAAACGGGAATCAAGCTGGAACTGACCACTTACGGTTCCAATGACGAGGCGGAGTCGACCGTCCGCGCAAATGGCGGCAAGGGCTTTGACGTCGTGTTCCCCTCGATCACCAACGCATCGGGCTACCTTGACGACAACGGTGACAGCTTCTTCGCACCGGTTCCCGGCGACGTGAACAGCGACGCGATCATCCCGTCCTTCCTCCGCGACAGCGCCACCCTGGGCGGCGTGCACGCAGGCGATCAGATCCTGCTGCCCTTCAACTGGGGCACCGAAGGCGTGACGCTGAACCGCTCTTCGCTGGCGATCGACGATGCGGACCTGTCCTATGGCGACTTGTGGCGCAGCGAAGCCAAGGGAAAGGCCGCGTTCCGCCAGAAATCCGTGATCATGGGGACCGGTCTCTATCTTGATGCCATTGGCGAAGTTCCCTCGAACCGCATGCTCGACGTCTACAAATCCGAAGAAGACGCGCGCCGCGTCTGGGGCGAAGTGGCCAAGTGGATCATCGAGCGCAAGGACAGCTACGGCGCGTTCTGGAACAATGCAACCGAGGCGACAGCCGCCTTCAAGGAAGCGGGCTGCATCATCGGGCAGACCTGGGACACGACAGGTCTCTTGCTGAACCGCGAAAACCCCGACTTCGTCTACCGCGCCCCCAAGGAAGGTATCATCACCTGGCTGGACAGCGTCGGCATGCTCAAGCAGGCCGAGAACAAGTCCCAGGCGATCGCGTTCATCAACTTCATCCTGAAGCCGGAAGTCGGCGGCATGTTCGCCAACAATACCGGCTACAACTCGGCTGTTGCCGGCGCTGCGGAGTTCGCAACACCGGAATTCAAGCAGCAGTTCAACGATGTCTACACCGCCGACGTTCTTGGCAACATGTGGTGGTGGCAGGCCGACACACCGTTCTTCGCCCCCGTGCGCAACGAGTTCGTCGAGATCATCACCAACGCCTGATTTTCTGGGCGATACACAAAGGACGGCCCCTGATCATGGGGGCCGTTCCCATCTTATCGGGACAAAATCCAGAAATGCACGGGAAAGACGTTTGCCTAAAAGGTGTGTCGATCACCTATCCCAACGGGTTCACGGCAGTAAAACCCACCGATCTGACCATCCGGGCAGGTGAATTCTTTTCGATCCTAGGCCCATCGGGGTGCGGAAAGACAACGATCCTGCGCGCGGTGTCCGGCTTTGTCGAACCCTCTGCAGGCAAGGTGCTGATCGGCGGAGAAGATCAGCGCGGCATCGGTCCGAACGGTCGGCCGACAGCTTTGATTTTCCAGAACCTCGCCCTGTTTCCGCTGATGCCTGTGTGGGAGAACGTCGCCTTCGGGCTTGAGGCACGCGGCATATCCCGCAAGGAAAGACGGGCGCGTGCGCATGACCTTCTGGAGCTCGTTGCGCTGCCCGACCAGGCCGAAAAGATGCCCGGCGAGTTGTCCGGTGGACAGCGTCAGCGTGTGGCGATCGCCCGCGCGCTTGCCGTTGAACCTGCAGTTCTCCTGCTGGACGAACCGCTGTCGGCGCTGGACCTCAAGTTGCGTCAGCACATGCGCACGGAACTGCGTGCGATCCAGCAGAAAACCGGCGTGACCTTTATTTACATCACGCATGATCAGGGCGAAGCACTGACAATGTCGGACCGGATCGCTGTCATGAATGACGGTGTGATCGAACAGGTCGGGACCGCCGACGAAATCTATTCGGATCCGCAGTCTGCCTTCGCGGCCTCGTTCGTGGGCGAAGTGAACATGTTCCGTGGTCGGATCACAGCCATCGAAGACGCGATGGCACGCATTGAAACGCCGCATGGTGTCTTGCACGGCCGGCACAATGGTGCCCTGACATGCGGAGACGACGCGATCCTTTTCGTGCGGCCTGAACAAATGCGTTTCGGACCCGACGCTGGCGCAAACCGCTTTTCTGTCACGCTTGAACGCCGCAGCCTCGAAGGTGCCTTTCTGACATTCGAAACCCGCACGCAAACCGGTGCTCGCATTGTCATCCATCAGACCAATACCGGCCTCGCGTCACATCCTGTCGACCAGACACTCCAGGTAAGCTTTGCCCCCGAAACCGCAGTGGTGCTGCCGGATGGTCCCGTGGCAAGCACCGGCAGCGAAATGGCGGCACAATGAGCGAGTTGCTGCGCGGATACGGGCGCGGGCTGGTCGCGCTTTTCTTCGCTGCAGTGGTGGCTTGGTCCCTCCTGCTGATCATACTGCCCCAGCTGACGATGTTGGAACGCGCGGTCACTGCCCCCAAGCGGCAGCTGGACAGTTCCATCGCATTCCAGCTTCAACGCGATGCACAGACCTGCGTGTCTGTCCTTGAAACCCATCTGGCGGCCCAAGATGCGCCCGACGCGGCTGATCAAGGCGGAATGGCGGTGCCCTCCATGTCGGGGATGGCCATACCTTCCGCATCGGTGATGACCAATCAGGCGACGGGCGCGGACGCCCCAGTGCGGCCCTACATCCTTCAGTGTGACCGGGCGACGACCCGTCTTCGCATGGTGCGCGGCGCCGATGAACCACCCGTGTGGCTCAACGAGCTTCATGACCTGCCGCTGCTTGCCGTGACCGACACCGCGCCGATCACCGATCAGATGGCCACCGCGCAAGAGATCGCAGCATTGGCCGAAGAGCTGGCAAAGGAGATCCAGCAACAGGAAGCGCGCGCTTTCCCCTACACCACAAGCAATTTCGACGCGCTGCTGGCGGCGCGCGCCGTTCCGCTGTCCGCCGAGCAACGCGCGCAGGAGGACGCCAAGCTGTCCGACAAGCTGCTGCGGCTGACCGGGTTGCGATTTGATCGTGATGGCCAGACCCATGAGCGCATCGGCCTTGTCACACTGTCCCGAACACTGGTCTACGCCATGGCTGCCACGGCCCTGGCCCTGGTGCTCTGCTACCCGATCGCCTTCAAGGTCGCCCTTGCAACGCCACCCGAACGCGCGGTCTGGCTGTTTCTGGGGCTGGTCATCCCCTATGCGATTGTCGAGTTGATGCGCGTCTATGCCTGGACCACGATCATCGACAACCAGGGCATCCTGAACGGTTTCATGCAATGGGCGGGCCTGATCACGGAGCCTGTCCAGTTCAAAAGGATGCCGGGCACGATCTTCATCGTGGTGGTCTATACCTACGTGCTGTTCATGGTGTTCCCGATCTACAACGTCATGTCCACGCTTGACCGCAACCAGATCGACGCGGCGCGCGATCTTGGGGCAAGTGCCCTCAGGGTCCATGCCCGTATCGTGATCCCGCATGCCAAACCCGGCATCGCGGTCGGCTGTATCGCCACATTCATGCTGGCGGCTGGCGCCTTCTCGGTGCCCAGGATCATCAGTCGCGGCCTGCAATCGGAATGGTTCAGCCAGACGATCTACAACAAGTTCTTCGAATCCGAGAACTCGAACGTCGGCGCGGCCTACTCGTTCACCTACACGCTCGTCTGCTTTCTGATCGTGGGCCTGTTCATGTGGGCCATGCGCACAAGGCTCAAGGATTTCGCGAGAGTTCAATGACATCCCAACGGATTTTAACCGCTTACACATGGGCCTTTCTTGCCTTCATGTTCGCCCCCCTCCTGCTGATGGTGGTGTCGTCCTTCAACGATGCCTCACCACCCACGGTCACCGACTGGAAAGGGCTCACGGGCAAATGGTATGCCTTCTTCTGGATGCCCCAGGATATGCTGCGCGCCGACGAGGTACTACGTTCGCTGGATCGCGACAGGTTCATTGGCTGCTTCGGAAATTCGCTCGTTGTGGCAGCTTTCGTGGTGCCGTTGTCGCTCTTGCTGGGACTGGCCGGAGCGGTCCTGCTGACCCGCTGGCGCAGCCGGGCCAATGGAATGCTGTGGTGGGTGCTCTTGTCGCCGATGCTGGCGCCGGGAATCGTGCTGGGCCTGTCGGCGCTTGTGTTCTGGAGCCGCCTTGGAGTGAATGCGGGGCTTTTCACGATAATCATGGCGCAAACCACTTTCGTGGCAGGCTACCCGATGCTTGTCCTCATGGCGCGCTTGCAGCGCCAGCCGGTCGAGTTGGAAGAAGCCGCACTCGATCTGGGGGCCACGCCCTTCCGCGTCTTTCGCAGGCTCACACTGCCTTATCTCGCGCCGGCCTTGATTTCCGCCAGTGTCATCGCCTTCATGGCGTCGATGGAGAACTACAACACCACGATGTTCGCCAAGGGCGGTGCCTGCACCTTTGCCACCGAGATCGGCGCCATGGCCCGAAACCCCAACGGCCACCCGCCCGTCATCAATGCGGTCGGGACACTCATCATCGCCATAACCATTGTTGCCGCGACACTGCACACCTGGCTGTCACGGCGTGAGGCGGTCAAGTGATCCGGGCGCGCTGTCACCCCGCGCTTGCCGGGCTTTTGCCTGAGCCGACGCCGGCGGCGCGCGCCCTCCCGGACTGGTTTCGCGCCATGCCAAGCGACGTCGCAGCGCCATCGCTCGGGGGTGAAGCGGTGCGCACCTTCAAACACTGTCCACCAATGATCGACGCCATGTCAGCCGGCATCATCATGCCCCTGGTGACCGATCTTGTCATCGCCGACAATCAGGTGTCATGGGACTGGGATCCCCCGATCCTTGACGACGCCCGCATCTCGAGGGCTCCGGTCGGGCTGCATGTGCCCGAACAGACCACCGGCGCCCCGTTCAAAACAGCATCGAACGCGGTGATAAAGTTCCTGAACTTCTGGACGCTGGAGGCGCCCAAGGGTTGGTCACTGCTCTTCACCCATCCGATCAATCGCGAAGACCTGCCGTTTCGCACCCTGACCGGACTGGTGGATTGCGACCTGTTCACCGACGGCTACGTGCACTTTCCCGCGATCTGGACAGATGCGGATTTTTCCGGGGTCTTGCCACGCGGTACCCCCGTGGCACAGGTCATCCCTGTCCCCCGCGATGCGCCCACGCTTGAAATCGGCCAGATGAGTCCCGATCAGATCGCCCGCAACCGTGCCACACAAGAGGCACTGTCCAGCGACCGCGGAGTGTACCGCAAACGGTTCAGGCATTAAGTCTTTACAGACAATCCGGTGTTATGTGACACTTTTGTGAAACAACATCGGAGCTGTCTCATTCGCGTCGTCTCATTTCTGATCCTGACACTTCTGGCGCCGTCCGCTCATGCCGAGCCCGTTTCCAGCGCGATGACGGCGGCCGACAATTATGAGACGCGTCGAGACACCTGCACCAGTTGGATGCTGACGGATTACCCAAGCGGGCTTGATGAAACATGGTGCCGAGCCGAATTTGCCCTGCCGTCTGCCTTTCTGATCAAGTGTTCCAAGGCCCAGCAGGTCGGGTTCGCCAGCAAAACGCAGCGCGAGGCGTGCCGCCTGATGTTCCTGCGCGCTGCAGGCGAAACGGCCAACGGCTATGTCCTGAACTGACGGCTGCCCTACAAGTTCATCGGCAACGCGCCTTTTGAGACACGCACCAGTGTCTTCAAGACGGCAGCCCGGTCAGGATGCGTCTCCAGCAAGGCCACACGCATCGCAGCGGCCTCGGGATCACCGGTCTCGGCGGCAATCCGGTACAGCGCCAGCGCTGCCTCGGGATCATCGGGAAAAGCCCGCCAGGCGCGCTGCGCTACGTCGTACCGGCCAAGCCGCAAGGCCACGCGCCCAAGGTTGCGCCGCGCATCCGCATCATTTGGAACAAGCGTCAGTGCACGCGAAAACGCGGTGAAGGCGGTGTCGAAATCCTCGATACCAAGGGCGGCGCGTCCCAATTCGAACCATGCGGCATCGTGCCCCGGCGCAAGCTCGATGACGCGCTTGAGCTGCACAACCGCCTCCGGGGCGCGGTCCAGTTCCAGCAGCACCTTGCCATAATTGTAGATAAGCGACGGATGCGCCCTTGGGCCCTGAACCAAGGGCGCCAGCGCGGCGGCGGCTTCCTTCCAGTCGCCGGCCTGCAAGAGGCTCTGTAGTCTTTCGGCATTCATACCAACACGTTATCCACTCTTCATGACGGAAATGTCACAAATTCTTTGCGCGCGCCGGATAGGTCGCATGCAGGACAACCAGCCAAGGAACATATCATGGTTCTCTCTGCCTTCGCCGCCGATGGGCATTTCTTTCGTGGGAACCTCCATACCCATTCCACGCTGTCGGACGGCTGCCTCGAGCCTGCCGAGGTCTGCCGCCGCTACAAGGCCGAGGGCTATGACTTCATCTCGCTTACAGATCATTTCATTGGCCAATATGGCTACCCGGTCGCCGACACACGCGCCTTTCACGATGACGGATTCACAACGATCCCGGGTGCCGAACTGCATTCAGGCGCGATGCAAAACGGCGAGCTTTGGCATATCCTCGCTGTCGGGCTGCCGCATGATTTCACGCCTCCCGATGCGCCGGGGTTCCTTCCGATCGATGGTCAGGAAACAGGCCCGGACCTCGCCCGCCGCGCCCGAGAGGCCGGCGCTTTCGTAACGATCGCGCATCCGCATTGGTCTGGCCTGACGCTCGAAGATGCGCGCTCCATTGACGCTGCGCATGCTGTCGAAATCTACAATCACGGCTGCGCTGTCGGCTGCGACCGTGAAGGCGGCGGGCATATCCTGGACCTTCTGCTTTCTGATGGCAGGGATCTGACGCTGATCGCCACCGATGACGCTCATTTCACCGAACCGGACCATTTCGGTGGCTGGGTCATGGTCAAGGCCAGGGCAAACCAGCCCGATCTGCTGCTCGAGGCGCTGAAACGCGGCGATTTCTATTCCTCGCAAGGGCCGGAGATCCGCAATGTCAGCCTGACCGATGATGATGTGATCGTCGAAAGCAGTGCTGCGGCGGCCGTGATCGTACAGGGCCATGGGCAGGCCGCGACGGCCACCCATGGCACCTCGATGACCCGCACGCGGGTGTCACGGGCACGGTTTGCCACGTCACCCTGGCTGCGCATCACCGTGGTGGATGCCGCCGGGCGCCGTGCCTGGACAAACCCGTTCAGGCCGAACAGCTAGGCCGGAATTGCAATAGCCTCAGGGCGCAAGTTGCTCGAACAGGCGCGCGACGGCTTCGGCACCCGGATCGATATGGCCCTCAAGCTGTGCTGCATTGATATAGGCGGCGCGCCCTGCCTTGGCTCGGAGGATGCTGGCCGTGTGCTCGGCGCCATGCCGCGCCGCAACCGCCGCCTGAGCGATACCCTCGGCTTCCAGGGCGTCCAGCGCCGGCTTGAGCGCATCAACCATCGTGCGATCGCCCAACTGCGCGCCTCCGATACGCTGCATCCGTGCCAGCCCCTCTTTCAAGGCGGCCACCATCGACAACCCGCTTGAGGCCGCATCCCCCGCAGCGGTGAAGAAAATCGCCAGCAAAACGCCGGACGAGCCGCCCATGGTCTGCGTCAGTTCCTGACCGATCGCCCGAAACAGCTGCGTATGATCCGCAAGCGGCAGCCGGTCAAGCGCCCCGATCAGCGCCCGCGCCGCCCCGGCAAGGGTCGAGCCGGTATCCCCATCGCCTGACTTTGCATCAAGCGCATTCAAGTCCTGTTCCGCTTCAATCAGAATCTGACAGCACTTGGTCAGGAAGGCGGCGGTTTCCTTGTGCTCTGACGGAATGGGTTGGATCGGCCGCAATCCATCCGGCAAATCGACCACGCGCACCGGTTGGATCGCCTGGCAGCGCGGCCACGCCGTGGGGCCACAGGGTGCGGACAACCACGCATGATCTTCGGCACTCAGCGGGTAGACCGAGACCGAAAACCCGCGCATGTCCAGCGAAGTCATCAGCGCTGCAGGCCCGACCATCAGCTTGAGGTTCTTGCCTATGGGTGACTTCACCAACTCGTTTGCAAGGATCGCCATTTCGAGAACGGACGCCCCGCCAAGATTGTTCAACAAGACCACATGCGGTTTGTTGTCCATCGTTGCGGCCAGCTTTGCCGTAACGGCGGCGATGGCTTGCTCGGCATTGTGATAATCGATCTGCTGCACACCGGCCTCGCCGTGGATACCCAAACCAAGTTCGGCCTTGCCTTCGCCGATGCGATGTTCCTTGGGCGATCCGGGAACGGTACAGGTATCCAGCGACATGCCGATTGATTTCGTATGCTTGACCACGTGCTCGGCAACCTTGGTCACGTCCTCCAGCGACGCGCCGCTTTCGGCCATGGCACCAGCGATCTTGTGCACGAAAAGGGTGCCCGCGACACCACGCGGCTGCGGAAGGTCCGGCAAGGCGATGTCGTCATCCACCACGACCATGTTGACCTTGAGCCCAAAAGCCCGCGCCCGTTCCGCCGCCAGTCCGAAATTCAGGCGGTCGCCGGTATAGTTCTTCACGATCAGCAAGCAGCCCGACGGGCCGGTCACCGCAAGGATGCCCGCCAGAACGGCATCGACCGAAGGAGACGCAAAGACATCACCGCAAACTGCCGCGGTCAGCATCCCCTCGCCCACGAAACCAGCATGGGCAGGCTCATGCCCCGAGCCACCGCCCGAGACCAGTGCAACCTTGGACTTGTCCCAGTCCGCGCGCACCACAACACGGATATGAGGATACCCGTCAAGCCGTGCCAGCTGCCCACCTGACGCCTGGATCACACCGTCGATAGCTTCGGTGACGATTGCCTCTTTAGTGTTGATGAATTGGGCCATGGTTCCCTCCCTCAGGCCAGACGTGCGCCGTTTGCGTCGAAATAGAATGGGTTCTTCGGGCGAATCCTGACGATATCGCCCTGTTTCAGTTCGGTATGCGGGTCTGTCACCGTGACGATGTCATGCGACTTGCAGGTCAGGTGCAGGCGCGTCTGGTCACCCAGATGCTCGACCCTCTGGACAAGACTTTCCTCGCCCTCGCCCTGCTCGATCTGTTCGGGACGCAGCCCGATGCTGGCCGCCCCCGAGGGCGCCCCGCCAAAGATATCGGCTGGAAGGACGTTGATCCGTGGCTGGCCCAGACGGCTGGCGGCGTAAATGCTGACCGGATTTTCATAGATCTCGCGTGGCGACCCGAATTGCACCAGCCGCCCCTTGTCCAAGACACCGACATGTGTCGCCATCGTCATGGCTTCGATCTGATCGTGGGTCACGTAAAGCAGTGTCGCGCCCGACTCGGCCTGAATGGATTTCAATTCCAGCCGAAGATCCGCACGCAGCTTGGCATCAAGCGAACTCAGCGGTTCATCCATCAGATACACCGACGGGTTCCGCACCAGTGCACGCCCTATGGAAACGCGCTGCATCTCTCCGCCGGAAAGGGCCGTGGCCTTGTTGTCCAGCTTGGACGAGATCTGCAGCATCTCGGCAATTTCGCCGACCTTGCGATCGATTTCGGACTGCGGCGTCCGAAGCATTGGGGACTTCAGCGGAAATTCCAGGTTCTGCCGGACCGTCATATGCGGATAAAGCGAGTATTGCTGGAACACCATCGCCACATCACGCTGCGCCGGCGTCAAGCCCGCCATGTCGTGCCCATCGATGGTGATCCGCCCCCGATCAGGTTGGTCCAGCCCCGATACCAAGCGAAGTGTCGTTGTCTTGCCGGCGCCCGTCGGGCCAAGCAAGACAACGAACGAGCCATCGGGAATGGTCATCGTCACATCGTCCACCGCCGCGTTCTTGCCGAAACGCTTTGTCACCCCCGTCAAACAGACCTCAGCCATGACCGAGCACTCCCTCGTTTGCCCGCGACCTCAATGCGCGCCCATGGTCATTTTCGAAAAGCGTGATCGTGCGAGGATCGAAAACCAGGCCGGTCGTTGCGCCCAGGACAATGCGATCACTGCTGGGGGCACGCACCTTTATTGGGCCATTGGCGGTTTCCAGCGTCACGATTTGGGTCGTGCCAAGGTATTCAGTGGCCACGACCCTGCCACGATACGCGGCGTTGTCATCCAGTCTGACATGCTCGGGACGGATCCCGAGCGTCAGCGTTCCGGCCGCACCATCCAGCGACGGCGGCACGCTGATCGTCGTGCCACCAAGTTGCACCGTATCCTGCCCCGCGCCGATCATGCCCTCGAAATCCAGAAAGTTCATCGGTGGTGATCCAATGAACTGTGCAACAAACTTGGTTGCGGGCCAGTCATAGATATCCTGCGGGACGCCGAACTGTTCAACGACGCCATGGTTCATCACGACGATCTTGTCGCCCATCTGCATGGCCTCGAGTTGGTCATGCGTCACGTAGACGGTTGTCGCATTCATCCTGTCATGCAGCGCGCGCAGCTCTTCGGACATGCGCTCGCGAAATTCCGCATCCAGCGCACCAAGCGGCTCATCCATGAAGAACGCCTTGGGGTCACGCACGATCGCCCGGCCAAGGGCCACGCGTTGGCGATCCCCACCCGACAAACCACCGACGGGGCGGTCAAGTATGTCAGTGATCCCCAGGATTTCGGCCACTTCAGCGACTTTGGCCTTGATCTGCGGCGTCGGCATGCCCTGGCTTTTCAGCGGATAGCTGATATTGCCGCGGACGTTCATGTGCGGGTAAAGCGCGAACATCTGGAAGACGAACGCGATATCGCGCTGGCTTGCAGGCTTCTGGCCAACCTCCTCGCCATCGATGTAGATCCGCCCCGAAGTCGGCAGTTCCAATCCGGCCATCATCCGCAGCGTCGTCGTCTTGCCACAGCCGGACGGTCCAAGCAGCATGAAGAACTCGCCATCCTCGATCGTGAAGGTCGAAGATTGCACTGCGGTGAACGACCCGAATTCCTTGCGCACATTTTCAATTCTGATCTGTGCCATGAGTTACTCCGGGAAATGGCTGACGATTATGAACATGATCGTTCCGGTCAGCGTGATGACGAAAGACCATGTGTATAACGTGATCCAGATCGGCTGCATCAGCATCACGACGCCCGCCGCGATGAGAACGGACGCCACCATTTCCCATGGACCACGGCGCAACCTCAGCAAACCTTTGATGAATCCCATCATTTGCGCACCGCCCCGAATGTGATCCCGCGCAGCAAGTGTTTGCGCAACAGGATGGTGAAGACCATCACCGGCACGAGGAAAAGTGTCGCGCCGGCCGCCACGGCGGGCCAGTCCTTGCCCGATGTCCCGATGATCGTCGGGATGAAAGGCGGCGCGGTCTGCGCCGTCCCCGAGGTCAGCAGCACCGCGAAGGCATATTCGTTCCAGGCAAAGATCAGGCAGAAGATCGCGGTCGAGGCGATACCCGTGGCCGCCTGCGGCAACACAACCTTGTAGAACGCCTGAAACCGCGTGTAGCCATCGATCAGGGCAGCCTCTTCATATTCCACCGGGATCTCGTCGATAAAACCCTTCAGCAGCCAGACCGACAAAGACAGGTTCACAGCGGTATAAAGCAGGATCATGCCCAGGTGCGTGTCGTTCAGCCCCAATTGCCGGAACATCAGGAATATGGGGATCGCCACGGCAATCGGCGGCATCATTCGCGTACTCAGGATAAAGAACAGAAGATCATCCTTGAGCGGCACACGAAACCGGCTGAACGCATAGGCCGCCGCCGTCCCGAGCAACATGCAAAGCGCAGTTGAACCAAAGCCGATGATCACCGAGTTCAGAAACCGTTCGCCATAGCGTGAAGGGCCGGTGATGATCGTGCCCTGATCCCGCGCGATCTGGTCGTACCATGTCTCCGGCGGCCCAGCTTCCTCGAGCATGTCCTCGGTGGCGCGCGTGCGGTCGGTAAAGAGATTCACATACCCCTCCAGCGACGGCTCGAACACCACCTTGGGCGGATAGGCGATGGAGTCGGGACCACTCTTGAACCCGGTGGCGATGATCCACACAAGCGGCGCAATGGTGATCAGCGCGTAGCCCACGACAAGGATGCCCGCGATCCATTTGGTCCGCCCGGACGCTTCTGTGACCGAAAAGCTCATCTTTCTTTCACCTTGTTCAGCGCTTTCACATAGATCGAGGCAAGCCCGAACACGGTCACGAACAGGATAACCGCATAGGCCGATGAATATCCCGTGCGCCACTTCTCGAACGCTTCACGCTTGAGGTCGATCGAGGTCAGGGTCGTCGTGTTGCCCGGTCCTCCGCCGGTCAGCTGGACCACCAGGTCGAACATCTTGAAATTCTCGATCCCCCGGAACAGGACCGCCAGCATCAGGAACGGCAGCACCATCGGTACCGTGATGGTCCAGAACTGCCGCCATTTGCTGGCGCGGTCGCATTCGGCAGCCTCGTATATGCTGTCGGGGATCGACCGCAGACCCGCCAGACAGATCAGCATGACAAATGGCGTCCACATCCAGGTATCGGCGATCACGATGGCCCAGGGCGCCAGATGCACATCCCCGATCATCGAGAAACTGGCCGGATCGGCGCCGGTGAAGAAAGCGATCACGTAATTGAACAGGCCGATCTGCGGCTGATAGAGGAACGTCCAGAAATTCCCCACGACGGCGGGCGACAGCATCATCGGAAAGACGATGATCGTGGTCCACAGATCGTTCCCACGGAACTTCTTGTTGATGAGATAAGCCAGCGCAAAGCCGATCAGGACCTGCAGAACGATCGTCCAGATCAGGAAATGCGCGGTCGCCTGCATCGTCGCCCAGACATCCGGGTCCGTCAGGATACGTTCGTAATTGCGCAGCCCCACCCACTCCACCTCTCGGTTGGGCCGGTTCACGCGGTAATCGGTAAAACTCAGGCGGATCGTCCAGATCAGCGGAAAGATATTGACGGCCAGCAGCAGAAAGATCGTCGGCGCCACGAAGATCCAGGCAATGCTACGATCCGACAGGCCACGTATCCGGCGTGCCAGTGGCTCGGGCGTAGCTTGCGCGGCCTTGTCGATGGGTGTGTCTGTCATTGGTCCTGCCCCATGACTCACAGCAGATCTGCGCGTCTTGCTTGATGCGGAAAGATGTCCCGGCCACCCGCTCCGAGCGGCCGGGAAATGTCAGCGCTCGGATGCGCCGACAGGCATCAGCCTTACAGTTTGCCTTCGTCCTCGAAGACTTCGATCCAGTCACGCACCAGACCGTCCAGCGCTTCCTGCGCCGTACCTTCGCCCGCGATCACGTAGTTGTGGATCCGCTCCTGCATGGGCAGCAACAGGTCGGCATAGGCAGGCTCGGCCCAGAAGTCCTTCACGATGGCCATGCTGTCGAGGAAGGTCTGCGCATAGGGCTGGCTTTCGGCAAAACCCGGATCTTCCACCACTGCGCGCAGTGCGGAATATCCACCCAGCTCCCACCAGCGGGCCTGAATCTCGGGTTGCGCGAACCACTTGATATACTCAAGCGCGGCATCCTGCTTGTCCGAATAGGCCACAACCGAGATCCCCTGACCACCCAGCTGGGCAAACTGGCCCGCAGGACCGGCCGGGTTGGGGAAATACCCGGATTTGCCACCGCCGACATTCGGGTCGGCCTCGACACCCGGCCAGATGAAGGCAAAGTTCATCTGCAGCGCCACCTGCCCAGATCTGTAGGCGTCGATATTTTCGCCCATGTACCAGTTGGACGACCCCGGAGGCGTCGCCGTGTCGTACAGCTCCTTGTAGAATTCAAGGCCCGCAACCGCGCCTTCGGAATTCACGAAGCCTTCCAGGTCATAGGGCTTTTCCGGGTTTTCGTAGAGGAACCCATAGTTATAAAGCGCGTTGGTCACGCCCATGGTGATCCCTTCCGAGCCGCGCTCGGTATAAATCGCCGCGCCGTAGACGGTTGTGCCATCGATCTCGCGGCCCTGGAAGAACTGGGCGATATCCTTCAACTCTTCCAGAGTGGCCGGAACGCCAAGGTCACGCCCGTATTTTTCCTTGAATTCGGCCGCGATCTCGGGACGCTCGAACCAATCCTTGCGATAGGTCCAGCCAACCACGTCACCAAAGGCCGGCAGCGCATAGTAATTGGGGGTGTTCTTGGGCCATTCCGCGTAACCGGTCACGGTTGCAGGAATGAAATCGGCCATGTCGATACCGTTGGCATCGAAGAAGTCGTTCAGCTTGACGTAGTGGCCATTCTCGGCGCCACCACCGATCCACTGGCTGTCACCGATCATCAGGTCACAGAGCTGACCACCCGAATTCAGCTCGTTCAGCATGCGGTCGGCAAACGACGTCCACGGCACGAACTCGAAGTTCATCGTATGGCCAGACTGCGCCTCGAAATCCTTGGACAGCTCGACAAGCGCGTTCGCGGGATCCCAAGCAGCCCAGCAAAGCGTCAGATCTTCGGCGGTCGCGGACGTGGCGGCGCCGCCTGCGATCAACGCAGAGACAGCAGCCGACATCAGATGTTTCGTCTTCATTCGGAAATCCTCCCAGTTGGTCCATCACGGCCCTCCTGCCGCGACTCGACTGCCCGAATTGGTAAATGAGGTGCGCACCTCATATCAAGCTTTTTTTGAGGTACGCACCTCAAGATCAATTGCCCTTGCCCTGACTCTAGGCAATAATGAAGCTGAAACCGCTTGAAAAATGGATGCCCGCCAGCATGCGCCCCACCACCAAAGACCTTGCAAAGGCCGCAGGCGTCAGCCTTGCCACCGTTGACCGGGTGCTCAACGGTCGTGCCGGCGTACGGCAAAAAACGGTCGAGGCTGTCAATGAGGCCATCCAAAGACTGGGGTTCCAGAGAAACCAGGTCGCGGCCACTCTGGCCCGCCAACGCGGATACAGGTTCGCTTTTGCCCTGCCCCGCTCCGGGGATGAATTCCTTGACGAGATCACGGACCGAATTCGTGAATTCGATACGGCAGGTCGTGCCGAGATGGTCGAAGCCAATGTCATCCGCCTTGACGATCACGACCCACACAAATCGGCGCGCGTCTTGTCACGCCTGTCGCCCGACGACATCGACGGGCTTGCGATCATGGCGCCGGAAACACCCCAGATCCGAGACGCGCTCTTGCGGATCCGGGAACGGGGCATCAGAACAATTCCCTTTGTCGCCAACCAGCCCTCCTTTGGCAGCGGCGATTTTGTCGGCATCGATAACCGCGCGGCGGGGTCAACCGCGGGACGGCTCCTCGCACGGTTTCTCGGGCCGGTCACGGGCTCGATCGTCGTGGTGACCGAAACCACCCAATCCCGAGACAGCCTGGAACGACGGCTGGGCTTCGACGCGGTGATCCATCGAAATTACCCGGCCTTGACCACCCTGCCGACACTGGAAACCCACGGTGATCCAGGCCGGGCGCAGTATGTTCTACAAAACGCCCTGCAAGCCCATGACGATATCGTTGGCCTCTATTTCATGGGGGCCGAGGCCCGTATCCCGATCGAGGTGGCGCGCCTTCTGCAGGCCACCAAAGGCCGGGTGACCGTAGCCCACGAACGCACCCCATCCACCGAGCACGCCCTCCGCAAAGGCGAAATCGACGCGGTCATTCATCAAGACCCCGGCCATCTTGTTCGCAGCGCCGTGCGCATCCTGCGGGCCAAATGTGAAAACCGCGCCACGCTGGCATCCCAAGAGCGGATCAGGACCGAAATCCTGATTGCCGAAAACCTCTGACCATGTAGCAGGGGCCTGACGACACCACCGCGCTCAGACGGGTTGTCCATGTCTGCAATGAGGGCCCGCAGCACGCGGACCCTCGGACTTTTGTTCAGCTGACACCGTTCAGTTCGGTATCGGCGCCAGCAGCGCTCGGTTCAGCACAAGATTGCGCACACCATGCGCGTGATCTTCCTCGAAGATGTTGTCTTCATACCAAGCGGCGAGGCTGGCAATGCTCACCTTGATGACCTCGGGACGCACAGACCAAGTCACCTGAAACGGCGAGCCTTGCTCATTGTAGCTTGGGCCCGTGGTGGATCCCAAATAGCCCACCGGTGTGCCGGTATCGGTCGGAATGTTCGGAGCCTGCCAGTAGCCATCGATTTTCGACACCGTCGCAAGCTCGTTAAAGTCCATCGCGGCTTCGTCGTTCACCAAGACCATGACTTGTGTTTCCACACGCAGCTGTGGGTTGCCGGTCTCATCGTCAAGGCAGGATCCGAGTGTCGGACCAGGCTCGATTTGCGCTGTGGTGTGGACGTAATGCACCTCGATGGTATCGCCAGGGACCAGCAGACCCTTCTCGCCTTTACCAACCGGCGCGTCTATCGGGGCCAGTTCAGCCTCGGTCAGTTGACCATCATAGCCGAACCCTGTTCCAAAGCCTGCGCCATCGCCGTTTCCAAGAAATGTGGTGAACTCACCGCCGGCGTGTTCCGCACCTTCGTGAAAATGAATATTGCACAGATTCATCTGTTTATGCGACGGCGCAGCCGAAAACACCCGCATGTTTTCACCCTCAAGCGTGCGCAGATCACGCGGCGCCTGCGGGCCGAACCCAACACCGGCTGTGCTTTCTGCCAGTGCGGCGCGCTGCGCCGCGATCACATCATCCGGGACTTCGTCGTTGCCGTTCGCAATCGCAGTCGACGCCAGCAATGCGAAAACTGACGTTTGGACCAAAGTTCTACCTAGTCTCACTGTTAAACTCCACTTCACTCGTTACACAAGAGCTGCAGAGATACGCCGTCGAAAATGGTTAACAATAGCTAACGAAATATTTTTGCCATTTTTCTGCAATTATATTTCGCGGCGCATCGCAAATCGCCGCAAACCACGTCACGCACGTGGCTCAGGCATCGTGAGGCGCAATGAAAAACGGGCGCTCGAACGCGCCCGCATCTTGCTTTCCAAGTCTTGTCCCGGCTCAGAGCACCGCTTCGAACAGGGCCCGGGTGTTCTCTTCGTCCAGAGGCACCGGGTTGCCGCCGCAACTCGGATCGCTCAACGCGCCCTTCACCAGCCGGTCGATATCCGGATCGCTGACGCCCAGTCCCGACAGGTGCTTGGGGATGCCGAACCCCTCGTTGAAACCGTCCACGAAGGCGCAAAACCCCTCGAACCCGCCATCGACACCCAGGTACCCTGCAACCGCGTCGAAACGGTCGCGGATCGCGGGGGCATTCAGGCGCAGCACGGCGGGCATGCAGACCGCGTTCGTTGTGCCGTGATGCGTATGGTGCATCGCCCCGATCGGATGGCTGAGCGCGTGGATCGCTCCCAACCCCTTCTGAAACGCGGTCGCCCCCATCATTGCCGCCGACATCATGTTCGCGCGCGCATCCATGTCGTCCGGGGTGGCATAGGCCCTTGGCAGGTTCTCGATCACCAGGCGCATCCCCTCGACCGCGATCCCCTGGCTCATCGGGTGGTAATGCGGGCTCGAGAACGCCTCGACACAATGGGCGAACGCATCAAGCCCGGTGCCTGCGGTCACGAAGGCCGGCATCCCCACGGTCAGCTCGGGATCGGCAATCACCACCGATGGCAGCACCTTGGGATGGAAGATGATTTTCTTTTCCTGCGTCTGCGAATTGGTCAGTACGCTGGCGCGCCCAACCTCAGAGCCGGTTCCGGCCGTCGTGGGCACCGCCACATTGGGATAGATCGCATCGGCATCCGCGCGCGTCCACCAATCGCCGATATCCTCGAAATCCCAGACCGGGCGCGTTTGCCCCGCCATGAAGGCCACCATCTTGCCCAGGTCCAGCCCCGAGCCACCACCAAAGGCCACAACCCCGTCATGGCCGCCCTCGCGGAAGGCGGCAACACCGGCGGCCAGGTTGATCTCGTTGGGGTTCGGGTCCACATCCGCAAAAAGCGGGCGGCCCATCCCGGCGGCCTCCAGCACGTCAAGGGCGGTCTGCGTGACAGGCAGCGCAGCCAGCCCCCGGTCGGTCACCAGAAGCGGGCGCTTTATGCCGGCGGCCTTGCACGCCTCGGCCAGTTCCTTGATGCGGCCTGCACCAAAGCGGATTGCGGTGGGATAAGACCAGTTTGCGGTGGGGCTCATGTCGTCACCTTCTTGAGATGATAGGATTTCGGTCGGGTCAGGTTGTGATAGCCGATGACGGACAAACCACCGCCCCGGCCCGTGTTCTTGCATCCGGTCCAGCACAGGCCCGGGTCAAGGTAATCGGCCCGGTTCATGAAAACCGTACCCGTTTCGATCCGGTCACCGACGCGCTCGGCCCGCTCTACGTCGGCGGTCCAGAGACTGGCCGTCAGGCCGAATTCGCTGTCGTTCATCAGCGCGATCGCCTCGTCATCCGACGCTACTTTCATGATGCCCACGACCGGCCCGAAGCTTTCGTCGCGCATCACCCGCATCTCATGTGTGACCCCGGTCAGGATCTGCGGCGTGAGATACGCCGCGCCATCATCTTCCGCAAAGGTCTCGATATGCGCGGTCGCACCATCGGCGACCGCCTCGGCGATCTGAGCGCGCACCTCGGCGGCAAATCGGACATTGGCCATCGGGCCAAGCGTGGTCTCGGGGTCAAGCGGATTGCCCAGCTTGTAGCCCTTCACGATCGCAACCGCCTTTTCCACGAAGGCATCATACAGGTTTTCATGCACATAGATCCGCTCGATCCCGCAGCAGCATTGCCCCGAATTGAACATCGCACCGTCGATCAGCGTGTCGACCGCCGCATCCAGATCCGCATCCTCCATCACGTAACCGGGATCCTTGCCGCCCAATTCCGTCGCCACCCCGGTGAACGTCCCCGCCGCCGCGCGCTCCATCTCGGCGCCACCAGCGACGGACCCGGTGAAGTTCACGAAATCAAAGGCATTCTGCGCGATCAGCCCGGATGTGGTCTGGTGATCAAGGAACACGTTCATGAACACGTCCTCGGGCACGCCTGCCGAATGGAACGCCCGTGCCATCCGCTCACCCACCAGAAGTGTCTGGGTCGCGTGCTTGAGCACAACCGTATTTCCCGCGATCAGCGCGGGGGCAACGGTATTGATCGCCGTCATGTAGGGATAGTTCCACGGCGCCACCACCAGCACCACACCATGCGGTACGCGCTTGATATAGCGCTTGAAAGTCGCATCTTCCCCCACCGTGATATCGGCCAGCGCGTCTGTCGCGATCTCGGCCATGTGGGACGCGCGCTCGTTGAAGCCGCCGAATTCCCCGCCATAGCGGATGGGCCGGCCCATCATCTGCGCCAGCTCCGGCACGATCTCGTCGGTCATGGCCCCCACGGCGGCCACGCCCGCCATCACAAGGTCGATCCGCTCTTGCAGGGGGCGCGCGGCCCACTGCGCTTGCGCGGCGCGCGCACTGTCGATGGCTGTGCGGGCCGCATCGGGTGACAGGGTCTCGCGTTCAGCAAAAACCGATCCATCGATCGGTGAGATACAGCGCAACAAGGTCATGCTTTTTCCAGCCCTCTGGCGATTTCATAGTCGGTGACCACGCGGTTAAAATCCTCGATTTCCAAGGCACCAGCCCGCGCGTAATGCGTGATGACCTCGTCTCCAAACGCCTCTTTCAGCATGTCCGAGCCGGTCAGAGCGTCACAGGCATCGCGCAGCGTTCCGGGGATATAGCTGGCCACGCCATCGGCATAGGCATCGCCCTTGAACGGCTCCGGCAGCGGCAGCTTTTCCTCGATGCCCTTCAGCCCCGCGGCCAGCATCGCGGCCTGCGCCAGATAGGGGTTCATATCAGCACCCGGCACACGGCACTCCACGCGCACCGCTTTGGTGCCGTCACCACACAGACGGAACGCGGCCGTGCGGTTGTCCACCGACCAGACGATTTGCGTGGGCGCAAAGGTCCCCTTGGCAAAGCGCTTGTAGCTGTTGACGTAGGGCGCCATGAAATAGGTGTAGTCGGCGGCGTATTTCAACAGGCCCGCCATGTAGTGATCCATCACCTCGGACTTGGCCAGGGGACGGGCCGGATCGAAAAACGCATTGCCCTCGGCCGTCCACAGCGACTGGTGCACATGCGCAGCACTGCCGACGCGCTGATGATGCCATTTCGCCAGGAATGACGCCGCCGCCCCGTTCAGATGGGCGATCTCCTTGATCCCGTGCTTGGAAATGGTGTGGTGATCTGCGGTCGCCAGAGCGTCGGCATATTTGATGTTCAGCTCTTCCTGACCTGCCTCGGCCTCGCCCTTCGATCCTTCGACCGGAATGCCCATGGCCCGCAGGTGGTTGCGGATAGGGCGCATGATCGGCTCTTCCTTGGTGGTCTGGAAGATGTGGTAATCCTCGTTGTAATTCGAGATCGGGCTCAGCTGGAACCCATTGCGCGCGATCTCGTCATGGGTGCCCTGGAACAGGAAAAACTCCAGCTCGGTCGCCATGATCGCATCAAAGCCCATCGCTTTGGCGCGCGCCACCTGCCGCTTTAGCATCTCGCGCGGGGAATGCGGCACAGGCTCGTGGGTGTGATGGTCCAGCACATCGCACAGGCACATGGCCGTCCCTTCAAGCCAGGGAACGGGGCGTAATGTGCTCAGGTCGGGTTTCATCACGTAATCGCCATAGCCGGTTTGCCAGCTGGTCGCGGCAAAGCCCTCGGGCGTCGACATCGCCAGATCGGTGGCCAGCAGGTAATTGCAGCAATGGGTTTCATGCTCGGCCATTTCCAGAAAGGCTTCGGCGTGAAACCGTTTGCCCAGCAAACGGCCCTGCATGTCGACCATGCAAACCAGCACCGTATCGATACAGGCTGCGGCGATTTCGGTCTTGAGGTCGTCAAATGTCATGATGTGTTCGATGCTATAGGTGCGGGCGGGGTGCAATCCCCCACCCGCGAAATTGACACAAGGTTTATCCGTAACGATAAGGGCGCCCGGCCTTCTGCATGTCGGAATTGTACTTGCGCAAGATCTCGACGACCTTCGCCTGCACCTCGCCTTCGGCGGCCACTTCATCCCAGAAGGCGACAGCCGCGTTTTCGACCTGCGCCCATTCCGCATCCGGAATCGTCGTCAGCTCCAGCTTGGTGCCATTTACCCGCAAGTTGGCCTCGCCGCCCCAATACCACCACTGACGGTAGTAATGCGACTGGTCACAGCAGACCCGGAACAGCGTCTGCAGATCCTCGGGCAGTTCGTTCCAACGGTCCATGTTGGCAAAGAACGACCCGGCCCAAGCGCCGGAAATGTTGTTGGTCAGGAAGTAGTTGGTCACATCTGCCCAACCGACAGTGTAATCCTCGGTAATCCCGGACCAGGCAATGCCGTCAAGCTCGCCGGTCTGCACGGCAACCTCGATATCTTCCCAAGGAAGGGTTACCGGGATGACGCCGAACTGGCTCAGGAATCGGCCGGCGGTCGGGAACGTGAAGACGCGCTTGCCCTTGAGATCCTCGAGGCTGCGGATCGGATCCTTGGTCGCGAAATGGCACGGGTCCCACGCCCCCGCCGAGATGTGCTTGACCCCCACGGCGCTGTACTGTTCATCCCAGATTTCGTTCAATCCGTACTGATTGAACAGCACCGGAACATCCAGGGAATAGCGCGACGCGAAAGGAAAATAGCCGCCGAAAACGGTCACATCCGTGGGCGACGCCATCGAGTCGTCATCGGATTGCACCGCATCGATCGTGCCGCGCTGCATGGCCCGGAACAACTCTCCGGTCGGAACCAGCTGATCTGCATAGAAAAGTTCGATCTGCATCCGGTCGCCGGCGATCTTGTTGAACATCTCGATCGCGGGGTCGATCACATGCGCCGCCAGTGCCGGACCGGCATAGGTCTGCATCCGCCAGGTGATCGTGCTTTGCGCCAATGCAGGCGCCGCCAGCGGCGCCGCCGCCGCACCGACAGCCGCCGTCGAGAGAAACTTCCGTCTTGTTGTATTGGTCATATCAACCTCCATAAGGTGCTGGTTTTGCGTGCCTTTCGGCCTTCTTGTTATTTTCCGTAAACATATTCCGGCAGCCACAATGCGATCTGCGGGAACATCATGATGATCGCCAAGGCAAGGATCATGATCCCGACAAACGGCACGATGGATGTATAGATATCCCGCAACCCGATTTCCGGCGGCGCCATTGCCTTCATCAGAAACAGGTTATAGCCGAATGGCGGTGTCATGTAGGCGATTTGCGTGGTGATCGTGTAAAGGACGCCGTACCAGATCAGATCAAAGCCCAACTCTCCCACCAGGGGCACGTATAGCGGTGCCACGATCACCAGCATGGCCGTATCATCCAGAAACGTGCCCATCACGATGAACGACAGCTGCATCAGGATCAGGATGACCCAAGGGTTCAGCCCCAGCTGTTCGGTGAACAATGTCTCGATCGACCTCACCGCGCCAAGCCCGTCGAACACCGCGCCAAAGCCAAGTGCCGCCAGGATGATCCACATGAACATGCATGAAATGCCAAGGGTCTGTTTCGTGCAGATATGGAGTATCCGCCACGTCATGCGACGCTTCACGATGGACGCCGCAAGTGCCGCAAGTGCTCCGATGGCGGAACTTTCCACCAGCGAGGTCCAGCCGTTGACGAAAGGCACCATCATCGCTGCAAAGATCATCAGCGGCAGAGCCCCGGCCCCGAGCAGCCTGACCTTCTCGGCCCTGCTGACCCCCTCCAGATCGTTTGCCACCGGTCCAAGCGCCGGATTCATCCGGCAGCGCACCCAGATATAGAGGATGAACAAGGCCGCCATCATCAGCCCCGGCAGAATGCCGGCAAGCCACAATTGACCGACGGGCTGACGCGCGATCATCGCATAAAGCACCAGCACCACCGACGGCGGCACGAGAATCCCAAGCGACGAGCCCGCCTGGATGACGCCGGTGACCATCTTCTTGTCATAGCCCCGCCTCAGAAGTTCCGGCAGCGCGATGGTCGCCCCGATCGCCATACCCGCAACGGACAGGCCGTTCATCGCCGAAATCAAGACCATCAGCCCGATCGTCCCGATGGCAAGACCGCCGTTCACATTACCGAACCAGACATGAAACATGCGGTAAAGGTCATCCGCCAACCGGCTTTCCGACAGGACGTAGCCCATGAAAATGAACATCGGCAGCGTCAGCAGCGGATACCATTTCATCAATTTCATGGCGGCCGAAAACGGAATGTCCTGCCCCCCCGTGCCCCACAGGGCCAGCGCCGCGATTGCCGCGATCGCGCCAATGGCACCGAACACCCGTTGGCCGGTGAACAACATCAGCATCATCGATGCGAACATGAAAAGCGCGATATGTTCCTGGCTCATGTTTTCGGCTCCGGGATGTCTTGCCCCAAGGCCCGCGCGATATCCTTGATCATCTCGGACAGCGCCTGCAGCAGCATCAGGAACAGACCGCAGATCATGATCACCTTGATCGGCCAGATCACCGGGCGCCATGCCGTGGACGACTGCTCGAGGCGCCCGATCTCTTCCGTGCCCGTGACAAGCCCGGCAAAGAACGCGATCGGCGCGTCTCCCCAATATCCGAGTGAATACGCGGTCGACCCAAGCGCGCCGTAGAGCAGGACACCGAGGTAGAACAGCAAGAACAGCACCGTGACCACATCGATCACCGATTTTCGCCGCAGTGACCAATTGCCATAGAACAGGTCCATGCGCACATTGGCGCCGGTCAGGATCGCATAGGGACCGCCCAGCATGTAATAGGCCACCATCGCGAATTGCGCCATTTCCAGGGTCCAGAGGGTCGGTAGAAAGAAGGTCTTGGATATAGACGACCACAACAGGATCGCCATCAGCACGAAGACGCCATACATCACCACAAGACCGATCCGACGGTTCATTCCGTCCACCATCCGGGCGAAAGCAAGAAGATAGCTCAAGACGCGCTCCCGCTCGTGCGCAGCGCATGGCGTGTCGCCGTTATCCACTCCGCAAGATAGGCCGCCATCCGGGCCTGCTGCTCGGCGGTTTGGATCAAGTCATTGCGGATCTCGATCATCACGTTCCACAGCCCGTTGTCGCAGCCATGCAGATCCAGCGTATGCGCAACCCCGTCCGCCGCTGAATACGGCTCGTTTATCCGCGTATCATAGACCGGTTCAGCCGGCCGATGCGCCATCATCGCTTCGCAGAAAAAGCTGTCGCGCCCATGCAGCAGCCCCAACTCGACCTGGCGACGCTGACCAAGGAAAACAGGCGTGAAACTGTGGATCGTCACCAACAGCTCCAGGCTATCGGCGTGATCTTCCAGCTGTCGGTTCAAGCCGTCAGCAAACGGTTGATAGACCCCGGCAATCCGCTCTGCGCGCGCCTGCGGGGACAAGGCCATGTTCCCGGGAATATCATATATTTCAACGCGTTCGGGAACCGCGCTCACGGCATCTGGTGGCCTGTTGCAATCATAGACCAACCTCGAGATCGCGCCGCTGACCAACACCGCACCCACCTTCTGCGCCAACAACCTGGCGACATCAAGCGCGCCCGGATCCCATGCCGCATGACTGACAAGCGCATCACGGCCCAACCCAAGATCATCCAATTGCTTGGGGATGTGGTTGGATGCATGCTCGCACACCACAATCACCGAAGGGTCGGGCCCGGCAGGCGTGATATGCACGGCCTGCCCGAAACCTGTCTGTTCAGAAGCTGAAATGATCTGAGCCGATTCCATATGTAAAATAATTTGCGAAAGCACCCCGGCTGTCAATTTTTTTCCGTCAGATTATTTTCAGTCCGCTGCGGCTGATGATTTTTTTGACATTTCACGAAAAATGCAGAAACTCATCGCATGACCGTATCCGACAAACTCCTTGAACACCGCGACGCCATGACCCCTTCCGAGCGGCAATTGGTGAATACGCTTCTTGATGACTACCCGATTGTCGGACTGAGCAGCATCACCGACCTGGCGGACGCGGCGTCGGTATCGACCACGACGGTCACCCGGATGTTGCAAAAGACCGGTTTTGACGGGTTTCCACAGTTTCAGGCCGCGTTGCGCAGCGAATTGAAAGAAATGATCTCGGATCCGATCGCGAAGCGCAGTGTCTGGCGGCACGAATTGCCGGATGAACATATCCTGAACCGCTACTCCCGGCAGGCATTGGACAACCAGCAACGCAGCCTCGACGATGTGAACCCCGAGGATTTCGACCAGTTGTGCCAGCTGCTCAAGGCGCCTGAGCGCACGATCTTCGTGGCAGGTGGGAGGATCACATCGGCCTTGGCGAATTACCTCTATCTGCATCTGCAGATGTTACGCCCGAACGTACGCCTGGTGTCGACCGGTGGGTCATGGCCACAGGACCTGCTCGATGTGCGAGAGGGCGATGTGGTGATCATTTTCGACGTGCGCCGCTACGAGAATACAACTCTGCAAATGGCGCAGATGTGCGAAAGCAGAGGCGCTGAAATCATCCTGTTCACCGATCAATGGCGCTCTCCGATCCACCGGATTGCCTGCAAGACGTTTTCGGGGCGCATTGTGGTCCCGTCGGCCTGGGATTCGTGCCTGCCCTTGCTGATGCTGATCGAATGCACCATCGCGGCGCTGCAGGAAATGATGTGGACCAGCGTCAAGGGCCGCATGGACGATCTCGAGACGATGTTCGATCAAACCAAGTTGTTCCGCAAATTCACCTGATCCCTGAGCCTGCCGCGACTTGGCGAGAAGGGGAGGTCATGGAAACGAAAAAAGCGCCACTGCCTTACGGCAGGGCGCTTTGATCTGTCAGATATCGATGGAATGTTTGTTCAGAGTTTGAGGATTTTTCTAGGTTTGGCGGTGACCTACTCTCCCACGTCTTGAGACGCAGTACCATTGGCGCTAAGGCACTTAACGGCCGGGTTCGGGATGGGACCGGGTGTTTTGCTC
>Ga0189287_100141_pt1 | contig 43590 bp, 47 predicted proteins | sample UW86minimetaG_FD_130319 | JGI IMG/M metagenome (GOLD analysis project Ga0189287, IMG submission 130319) | Marine microbial communities from the Costa Rica Dome - UW86 mini metaG | ecosystem: Environmental > Aquatic > Marine > Oceanic > Photic zone | place: Costa Rica: the Eastern Pacific... | reverse complement strand
TCCTGCGTGTTGTAGCCGGTGATGAACATCTCGGGCAGCGCAACCATCTGCGCACCGGCCTTGCGGCCCTCTTCCCACGCCTCGCGCGCCAGCGCGGCATTGCCCGCCAGATCGCCTACCGTCGCATTGAGCTGTGCCAGTGTCAGGCGAAACCTGTCGGTCATGATGCGCGGGCCCTTCCCTTGCCGGTCGTCCCCGCCTGATTTAGCAGATGACACCGCGAGGGAAAGGCGATTTGACCAAAACCCGTTGTCACCATAAGCCCGGTCCACTAGATTTGGGCCACCTGCAGGGGCGCAGGCCGGGGCAACAGAGGCAGACATGAGCAGAACGCTGACCAGATTACTCGTATTCGCAGCCGCCGGCACCGCCGGCGCCGCCCTCGCGCAGGATGGCGAGGTGCAGACCAAGCAATACGAGGATGGCGGCATCTACGAGGGCACGTTCAAGGACGGGCTCCAGCACGGCACCGGCACCTATACGCTCCCCAACGGCTACGAATATTCCGGCGAATGGGTCGAGGGCGAGATCCGCGGTCAGGGCACCGCGCGCTTCCCCAACGGCTCGGTCTACGAGGGGCAGTTCCTGCGCGGCAAGCCCCACGGCGTGGGCAAGATCATCTTCGCCGACGAGGGCACCTACGAGGGCGAATGGCTCGACGGCAAGATCACCGGGCGCGGCGTGGCGGTCTATGCCAACGGCGTCCGCTACGACGGCGAGTTCCGCAATGCCATGCACCACGGCCGCGGCCGGATGGAAAGCCCCGGCGGCTATGTCTACGACGGCGAATGGGTCGACGGCGTCAAGGAAGGCATGGCCAAGATCACGTACCCTGACGGCGCGGTTTACGAGGGCCAGGTCGTCAATGGCGCCCGCGAAGGCGAAGGCACCCTCTCCATGCCCGACGGGCTGATCTACGCGGGCCGCTGGAAAGACGGCCAGATTGACGGCAAGGGCAAGCTCACCCAGCCCAACGGCGACATCTACGAGGGCGACCTCGTCCGGGGCCGGCGCGAGGGCACGGGCCGCGTGGTCTATAACAACGGCGATATCTACGAAGGCGAATTCGCCGAAGACCGCCGCCACGGCCAGGGCACTTTCACCGGCACCGACGGCTACCGCTACGAGGGCAACTGGGTGGCCGGCAAGATCTCCGGCGAGGGGACCGTCACCTACCCCGACGGCTCGGTCTACGTGGGCGAGTTCCGCGACGACCTCGCCAACGGCATGGGCAAGATCACCTATCCCGACGGCTCCACCTACGAAGGGGAGTGGACCGGCGGCGTGATCGACGGCACCGGCAAGGCGACCTATCCCAACGGGCTGGTCTACGAGGGCGAGTTCGAGAACGCCCGCAACCACGGCACCGGTGTCATGACCTATGCCGACGGCTACCGCTACGAGGGCGAATGGCAGGACGGCCAGCGCCACGGTCAGGGCACCGCCACCTATCCCGACGGCACCGTCTACGAAGGCCAGTTCGCCGACGGTCAGCGCCACGGCCAGGGCAAGATCGTCATGCCCGACGGCTTCACCTACGAAGGCGAATGGCAGGAGGGCGAAATCTCCGGCCAGGGCGTCGCCACCTACACCAATGGCGATGTCTACGAAGGCACCTTCCTGCGCGGCAAGCGCCAGGGCGAGGGCACCATGCGCTATGCCAGCGGCGAGGAGGCCAGCGGCGAATGGCTCGACGGCGCGCTGACCGAAACGGTCACCGAGGACTCCACGACGCAGGAGGCCGCCACCCAGGACGCCCAGCCCACCGAAGACGGTGCGGACGAGCCTCAATCCACCGAGTAATCCGCCTATCCCTCCGGATTGAGGGGCCAGCCCCTCAAGCTCCCCGGGATATTTCCGGCCAGAAGAAGCATGGCGCGCCCTGCCGCTTCTTCTGGCCCCAAATATCCCCGCCGGAGGCTCCCGATCCTCAGACAGCCTCCCCGGCGTCGAGCTTTTTCAGGAACGCCTCCGCGTCCTTTATCACCGTATCGCGCTTCGCCTTCTCCATCCTGTCCCATGTCCGGTACATCTGCGCCATGCGCGGATTGCCCTTGAACCGCTCCCGGTGCCGCACCAGGAAATGCCAGTAAAGCAGGTTGAACGGGCACGCCCCCTCGCCGGTCTTCTTCTTTACCGAATAGGCGCAGGTGCCGCAGTAATCCGACATCCGGTCGATGTAATTGCCCGAGCTCACGTAAGGCTTCGACGCGGTGATCCCGCCATCGGCGAACTGGCTCATCCCCACCGTGTTGGGCGCCTCGACCCATTCGAAGGCATCGAAATACACCGACAGGTACCATTCATGCACTTCGTTCGGGTCCACACCGGCCAGCAGGGCGAAATTGCCGGTCACCATCAGCCGCTGGATGTGGTGGGCATAGGCCTCGTCCCGCGTCTGCGCCACCGCCGCCTCGAGGCAGGCCATCTTCGTCTCCGCTCCCCAGTAGAGCGGCGGCAGGGCGCGGTCATGCTTCAGCCCGTTGCGCGCGGCATAATCCGGCCCCTCCCGGAAATAGAGCCCGCGCACGTATTCCCGCCAGCCGATCACCTGCCTTATATACCCCTCCGCCGAGTTGAGCGGCACCCGCCCGGCTTTCCATTCCTCTTCCACGCGGGTGCAGATTTCCACAGGATCCAGCAGGCCGATATTCAGATATGCGCTCAGAAGCGAATGGTTCAGGTACTTGTCCCCCACCAGCATCGCATCCTGGTAGGGCCCGAATTCCGGCAGCAGTGCCTTGGCGAAATGATCGAGCGCTCGCAGCGCCTGCCCCCGCGTGACGGCGAAATGAAACGGCCGCAGTTCGCCGAAATTCTTTCCGAAGCGTTTCTCGACAAGGTCCAGCACCTCCTCCGTCATCTCGTCCGGCGTGAACTGCATGGGCTTGGCCCGCAGCATGTCGTCCGAGGCCGGCTTGCGGTTGTCATGGTCGTAATTCCACTTGCCGCCCTCGGGATTGTCGCCATCCATCAAGAGCCCGGTCTTCCGCCGCATCTCGCGGTAGAAATACTCCATCCGCAATTCCTTGCGCCCCTCGGCCCAATCGTTGAACTCGTCGAGGCTCGCCACGAACCGGTCATCGGGCAGCATCGTCACCTTCAGCGGCGCATTCTCCAGCGCCTTCACCAGCCGCCATTCGCCCGGGCTGGTCGCGATCACCTCGCTGGTGTCGTGCTCCTGCCCCCGCCGCATCAGCTCACCCACGATGGATTTCGTGGCATCCGGGTCACCGAGCTTGGTATAGGCGACGGTCCAGCCCTCGTCCTCCAGATGCGCCGCGAAATGCCGCATCGCCGACAGCACCAGCGCGATCTTCTTCGGATGGTGCGGCACGTAGCCGGTCTCGTCGCCCACCTCCGCCATCACCACGATATCCTCGGACTTGTCCGCCGCCTTCAGCGCCGCCACCCCGTCCGACAGTTGATCGCCCAGCACCAGTACCAGCTTCACCACGGCACACGCTCTCCCTGCCAGTCAAAGAACTGCCCCGTATCCTCCGGCACCAGCCCGTTGATCACCGACAACAAGTTCGCCGCCGCCTCTTCCGCCGGCACGGTCGGATGGCCCTTCGCGTAATCTGCGGTCAACGCCGTCTCCACCGTACCCGGATGCAGCGCCACGCAGATCGCGCCCTTGTGCGTCCGCCCCAGCTCGATCGCGCCGGTATGGATCATCTGGTTCAGCGCCGCCTTCGCCGTCCGGTAGCTGTACCAGCCCCCGAACCCGTTATCCCCGATCGACCCGACCCGTGCCGACAGCGCCGCGAACACCGCCCGCCCGTCCCGCGGCAGCAACCTCACCGAATGCTTCAGCACCATAGACGGCCCCACGCAATTCAACCGGAACTGCGCCACCATCGCCTCGGCCTCCAGGTGTTTCAGCGATTTCTCCGGCCCGCGCCCGTCAAGCTCCAGCGCCCCTGTCGCCACGAAGACCAGGTCAAACGGCCCCGCAAGCCCGCCCAGCACCCGCGCGACCGACCCCTCGTCGGTCACGTCCAGCCCGTCCGCCGACCGCGACAGCCCCGTCACCGCCACGCCCCGCGCTTCCAGCGCCGCGCACACAGCCGAGCCGATCCCGCCCGACGCCCCGATCACCAATGCCGTTTCCATGCAAGCGGACCTAAAGCGCCCGCGCCCGGTATCAAGCGACCCGTGAAATCCGGGGGTTTTCAAGCCCGCGCACCATCCCTATACTTCGCCCCATGATGATGCAGGACCATATCACGCCCAAGGCCACCCGCCCCCGCGCGGCTTGCCTTCCCGTCCTGCTGCTCCTAAGCCGCCTCTGAGCGTGCCGTGAGCCGGCGCGACCGCTCAGAGGATACGCCTTCTTCGCGCCACCAGGCTTAGGACAACAAAACGAGACCAGACATGACAAACGCTGACAAAGACCGTGTTTCGCCAGACGCGAACAAGGACCGCGTTCCGCCGCAGGCGGACAATGACCGCGTTTCGCCGCAGGCGAACAAGGACCGCGTGGTAATCTTCGACACGACCCTTCGCGACGGCGAACAATCCCCCGGCGCTACCATGACGCATGACGAAAAGCTCGAGATTGCCGGGCTGCTCGACGAGATGGGCGTCGACATCATCGAGGCGGGCTTTCCCATCGCCTCCGAGGGCGATTTCCGCGCGGTGAGCGAGATCGCGAAGAACGCGAAGAACTCGGTCATCTGCGGCCTTGCCCGCGCCAACATCAAGGATATCGACCGCTGCTGGGAGGCGGTCAAGCACGCCGAGCGCCCGCGCATTCACACCTTCATCGGCACCTCGCCGCTGCACCGCGCCATCCCCAACCTCACGCAGGACGAAATGGCCGACCGCATCCATGAAACCGTGACCCACGCGCGCAACCTCTGCGACAACGTGCAATGGTCTCCGATGGATGCCACCCGCACCGAGTGGGATTACCTCGCCCGCGTGGTCGAGATCGCCATCAAGGCCGGGGCGACCACCATCAACATCCCCGATACCGTGGGCTACACCGCGCCGGTCGAATCCGCCGACCTCATCCGCCGCCTGATCGCCGAGGTGCCGGGCGCCGAAGAGGTGGTCTTCGCCACCCACTGCCATAACGACCTCGGCATGGCCACGGCCAACTCGCTGGCCGCCGTCGCGGGCGGGGCGCGGCAGATCGAATGCACCATCAACGGCCTCGGCGAACGCGCGGGCAACACCGCGCTGGAAGAGGTGGTGATGGCGCTCAAGGTGCGCAACGACATCATGCCCTATTACACCGGCGTCGACAGCACCAAGATCATGCATATCAGCCGCCGCGTCGCCACCGTCTCGGGCTTCAATGTCCAGTACAACAAGGCCATCGTCGGCAAGAACGCCTTCGCCCACGAATCCGGCATCCACCAGGACGGCATGCTCAAGAACGCCGAAACGTTCGAAATCATGCGCCCGGCCGATGTGGGCCTCGCCGAGACCAATATCGTCATGGGCAAGCACTCCGGCCGCGCCGCGCTCCGCGCCAAGCTCAAGGATCTCGGGTTCGAACTGGGCGCCAACCAGCTCGACGACGTGTTCTTCCGCTTCAAGGATCTCGCCGACCGCAAGAAGGAGGTCTATGACGAAGACCTCGTGGCCCTCGTCGCCGCAGGCGAGGACGAGGCGAAGGATCGTCTTGTCATCAAGTCCCTCCGCGTGGTCTGCGGCACCGGCGGCCCGGCCGAGGCCAAGCTGGTCATGTCCGTCGACGGCGAGGAGAAGACGGCCACCCAGTCGGGCGACGGCCCGGTCGACGCCACCTTCAAGGCGGTCCGCGAGCTGCACCCCAACGACGCGCGGCTCTCGCTCTACCAGGTCAGCGCGGTGACCGAGGGCACCGACGCCCAGGCCACCGTCTCCGTCCGGCTCGAGGAAGAGGGCAACATCGCCACTGGCCAGTCGGCCGACACCGATACCGTTCTCGCCTCCGCCAAGGCCTATGTGCACGCGCTCAACCGCCTGCTCGTCCGCCGCGGCAAGACCGGCGAGGACAAGCGCGAGATCAGCTACAAGGATGTCTCGTAAACGTCTGGCATGACGATGAAAACGAAAGAAGCCGGCACACACCGTGCCGGCTTCTCTCGATTGATCGGACCACGTCTCACATCTTGCAGATCGAGTTCCCCCCGTCCGCCAGCATGGCCGAGCCGGTCACGAAACTCGCCATGTCCGACAGCAGGAACAACGCCGCGTCGGCGATCTCCTCCGGCTCCGCCATCCGCTTCAGCGCGTGCAGCCCGGAAATGAACGCCGCCGTCTCCGGGTTCGTCGCCGCATCCATCGCGATCCGCGTCAGCGTGCCGCCCGGCATCAGCACGTTGGCACGAATCCCCTCCGCCCCGTGTTCCACAGCGATCGCCTGCATGAGCCCGACCAGCCCGGCTTTCGAGGCCGCATAGGCGCCCATCCCCGGCAGGGTCGCGGTGTGGCCGATGAACGACCCGGTGAAGACCAGCGATCCGCCGTCCCGCGCCTGCAGCGCAGGGATCTGTGCCCGTGCGGCGTGGTAGCTGGCGGTCAGGTTGGTTGCCAGCACCTCGTCCCAATCCTCGGGCGCCGTCTCGGCCACCACCGCGCCGCTCCCGAGGATCCCGGCATTGTTGAACGCCCCGTCCAGCCCGCCGAACCGCTCGGTCGCCATGGCGACCAACGCGTCCGCGTACCCGGCATCGCACACGTCCCCCGGCACCGCGACGGCGGCCCCGTTCGACTGGATGATCTGCCCCTCGATCTGCCGCAGCTCGGCCTCTCTCCGGGCGCCCAGCACCAGTTTGGCCCCCTGCCCGGCAAACTTCAGTGCCGCCGCCGCCCCGATCCCGCTCGAGGCGCCGGTGACGATGATGATCTTGTCCTTCAGCAACATGGGTAAACTCCTTTTCAGATGTCGCGGGCGCCACCATGGCCGCGCCCCCGCCACCGCTCGACCCGGATCATGCGAGGCCATGACCCGGATCCTGCGCTTTCCGAAAAGTCCTCAGGCGTAGATCGCACACCCCACCAGCAAGGCCGCCGCCGCCACCGCCGAGGCCGCGGTGCGCACATGGTTCCACCGCGTCCACGCGACGGCATAGTGCGCCCAGTAAGCCTCCGTCTCCGGTCCCTCCACCGCCATCGCGTCCAGCCGCCGATTCATCGGCACGTTGCCGAAAAGCGTCACCAGGAACGTGCCCACCACGTAAATCGCCCCGCCCGCGATGAACCACCCCTGCTCAGGCCCGCCCAGCACGAACCAGGCGTACCCGACCAGCCCCAGCGACACCGGGGCCAGGGCCAGCAGCGAAAAGACGAAGGCCGACGACAGAACCTCGCGATTGATCTGCTGCATCGCTTCGATCCCGGCCCGGGGCGAGCTGACCCGCAGCGACCGCATGATGAAATCGGAAAACCCGAGAAAGACGCCGGACACCAGCGCCATGACCAGCGCGACCGACCCGAAGGCGATCAGGACAACGGTTTCAGACATCGAACGCAACTCCCTTGTTCATATGCGAAATCACGCGCGCGACCACCAAACTGCCTGCCATCCGACAGGCCAACCAGGTGAAATTCTTCCATGCCATTTTCGATCTCCTATTGACTTGACACTGTGTAAATTGACACCGTGTCAATAAACAGGAGTTTACATTGTGTCAAGCGAGAAGAATCCAACCCGCACCCGCATCCTCAAGGCCGCGTGGGAATTGCTGGAATCGAGCCCCGGCGTGGCCGCCCGCATGTCGGATATCGCCAAGAAGGCCGGGGTCAGCCGACAGGCGCTCTACCTGCATTTCCCCAACCGGACCGAGCTGTTCGTCGCCACGACCAAGTACATGGACGAGGTCTATCGCGTGCGGGAGAAGCTGGCCCCGAGCCGCGCCGCCACCACCGGAGAGGCCCGGCTCGAGGCCTTTATCGCCGCCTGGTCGGCCTACGTGCCGAAGATCTACGGCATCGCCAAGACCCTGATCGTCATGTCCGAGACAGACGAGGACGCCGCCCGCGCCTGGGCCGAACGGATGCAGGACATGCGCGAAGGCTGCGAGGCCGCCGTGGCGGCGCTGGCCCGCGACGGCGCGCTCTCGGCGGATTATTCGGAAACGGAAGCGACCGATCTTCTCTGGACGCTCCTGAGCCTCCAGACATGGGAATCGCTGGTCGTCAGATGCGGCTGGGACCAGGCGCGCTACACGGCCACGGTGCTATCACTGGCGCGCCGCGCACTCGTGGCGGGGGCGGATTAGTCCTTGGCCTGGTCCGCCCACTCCCAGGGCCGCGTGAACCGGCCAAGCACCTCTCTCAGTTTCGCCTCGTCGACCTCGCCGGTCTTCTCGATCTTCGCCACCAGCCCCTGCTTCTTCGAGTCGATCACGTTCACCACCCGCGCGCCCAGCCCTTCCTTCTCGAGCTCGGCATTGTAGACGCGGGTGATGGCGCGCTTGCGCAGGTCAGGCTTGAACACCTTGCCCACCGCCGTCTTCGGCAACTCCGGCAGCACCTCGATGAACTTGGGCTGCGCCGCGCGCTCGTGGACATGGGTCTTGCAATACTCCACCAGCTCCTCGCCGCTCACACTCCCGCCCTCGACCAGCTCGACATAGGCGCAGGGGATCTCCCCCGAATAGGCATCCGGCTGGCCGATCGCGCCCGCCATCGCCACCTCGGAATGAGCCATCAGCGCCTCCTCGATCTCGGCCGGGTCGATATTGTGCCCACCCCGGATGATCAGGTCCTTCGCCCGGCCCGTGATCCACAGGTACCCGTCGGCATCGATCCGGCCCAGGTCGCCGGTCCGCAGGTACTTGTCGTAATAGTACAGGTTCGCGTTCTTCGTCGCGTCGGTATAGGTGTGCCCCGGGTATACGCCGGGGTTCGAGATGCAGATCTCGCCCACCTCGTCGGTCGCCGCCTCCACCGGGTCCTCGGCGTTCCCAGCATTGTAGATCCGCACGTCCGTATAGGGCAGCGGGCAGCCGACCGAGCCCACCTTCTTCTCGCCCGTGGGCGGGTTGACGGCCACAAGACAGGTGGCCTCGGTCAAGCCATAGCCCTCGATCACCGCCATGCCGGTCGCCGATTCGAACCGCTTGAACAGCTCCAGCGGCATCGGCGCCGAGCCGGAAAACGCGTTCTTCACCGTCGACAGGTCCGCATCCACCTTGCGCTGCATCAACGCCGACACCGCGGTCGGCACGGTGATCACGAAGGTGATCTTCCACCGCTCGCACAACTTCCAGAAATTGTCGAACACCCCGTCGCCGCGATAGCCGGCGGGCGTCGGGAAGACCACGTGCGCCCCCGACTTGATCATCGCCATCAGGATCACGTGCGTCGCGAACACGTGGAACAGCGGCAGCGGGCACATGATGTTGTCCTCTTCCGAGAACAGCAACTGATCGCCCAGCCAGCCATTGTAGACCATCCCCGAATACCGGTGCTGCGCCACCTTGGGCATACCCGTCGTGCCGCCGGTATGGAAATAGGCGCCCACCCGGTCCCCCGCGGAATCCGCGAAATCGAGCGTGGTGTTCTGCCGCCCGGCCTCGGTCACGAAATCCTTGATGTCGGCATGGTGCTTCCCGGTCATCTTCGGCCGCAGGAAGGGCACGATCCAGCTTTTCGGCGGGCGGAGATAGGCGTTCAGGTCAATCTCGAGGATCGTGTGCACCTGCCGCGCATGGCGCACCGCCTCGGCGGTCTTCTGGGCGATATCCGTCTTCGGGAAGGATTTCAGCGTCACCACCACCTTGGCGTTGGTCTCGCGCAGGATGGCGCCGATATTCTCGGGCTCGAGCAGCGGGTTGATCGGGCTGGCGATGCCGGCCACCATGGCCCCCACCATCGCCGTCGCGGTCTCCAGGCAGTTGGGCAGGATCAGGGCAACCACGTCGCCCTCCTCCACCTTGAGCGAGCGGAAGAGGTTCGCCGCCTGGCACACCTGCTCGTGAAACTCCCGCCATGTCAGCGTCTGCGCCGGGTCGGTCGCGCCGGAAAAGAGCTGGTAGCTGATGGCCGGGCGGTCGGGAAAGGCCTCGGCCACCTGCTGCAGCATCTGGTACAGCGTTTCCGGCCGGTCCCGCTCCTCCCACGGCATCTCGTTCTGAATGTCGAGAACATCCTGACGCGTGGCAAAACTCATTGCCGTCTCCTCCCTTCGCGGCGGTCATCCGATAGGGTCCGCCGTCATTTCTCCCGTCGGAACAGCATGAAAGCCTTTGGCCTGCGGTGCAAGTTTTACGCTGCGTTTTCCTGCCGATCGGCGCACTCCGGCGGGGCGGCTCCCGGCGCCGGACCGAATTGACTTGACTAATTTGGTCGGACATACGACCAGAAGACCCAGAAATTCAGTCGGAAACCCGAGGGAGGACCACGCCGAATGACCCGCCTCACCCCAACATTGACCGCCGCCGCCGCCATCCTGGCCATCGCCGCGCCTGCCTTCGCGCAGGAGGTCAACATCTACTCCAGCCGTCACTACGATTCCGACGACCTGCTGTTCGACGAGTTCACCGAGGAGACCGGCATCACCGTCAACCGGATCGAGGCCGACGCCGACGAGATCATCGCCCGGCTCGAGGCCGAGGGCGACAACAGCCCCGCCGACATCTTCATCGCCGTCGACGTGGGCCGCATGGACCGCGCCGAAGAGGCGGGCGTCCTCCAGCCCTTCACCTCCGACGTGATCGAAGAGCGCGTGCCGGAACAGTTCCAGCACCCCGAGAACCTCTGGTTCGGCGTCTCGCAGCGCGCGCGCATCATCTTCTACGCCAAGGACCGCGTGGAAAACCCGCCCGCCACCTACGAGGCGCTGGCCGAGCCCGAGTGGAAGGGCAAGATCTGCATCCGCTCCTCCTCGAACGTCTACAACCAGTCGCTGCTCGCCTCGATGATCGAGGTCCATGGCGAAGAGGCCGCCCGCGACTGGGCCGCCGGCATCGTCGAGAACATGGCCCGCGCGCCCCAGGGCGGCGACACCGACCAGCTTCGCGGCCTGATCTCGGGCGAATGCGACGTGGCCGTGGCAAACCACTACTACTTCCTGCGCGGCTTCGGCGGCGATGTCGACGGCCTCTCGGAAGAGATCGACAGCATCGGCTGGGTCTGGCCCAACCAGGACGACCGCGGCGCCCACGTGAACCTCGCCACCGCCTCGATGACCGCGGCGGCCCCGAACCCCGAGAACGCGGTCAAGTTCCTCGAATTCCTGACCAGCGACTTCGCGCAATCGCATTTCGCCTCGCAGAACAACGAGTACCCGGCCGTCCAAGGCGCCCCGGGCGTCGAGGCGACAGACCGGCTGGGCGACTTCAAGGCCGACGACACCACCCCAACGGCTGCCTTCAGCCGCAACGCCAAGGCGGCCCAGACCATCTTCAACGAGGTCGGCTGGGACTGAGCCATTGACCTTTTGCCAGTCAAACCCCCGGCCGGTTCAACCGCCGGGGGTTTTTCTTTTGTTGAACGCGTTTGGTGCACCACCGAAAGCTGTGCTACGCAGGAGAAAGCAATCTTAGAAGGAGATTATCGTGTTCAGGACAATTGCAACCGCAACCCTCGTCTCCACCATTGGCCTTGCCGCATATGCCGAGGAAGGCGGCGAGCTTGTCCTCGAAGTGGATGGCGAAACCCACGCCTATACCCTTCTACCCAGCCAAAGCGACTGGTCCGGCTCGGAAAGCTTTGGCAGCGCCAGCATCTACGCGCTCCCTACGGATAAATCGTCTCACCTTCAAAGCCTGATGCTCGGGTTCAGCCTTGCCCCCGGCGGCGCGGAACGCGGCGAAATCAACCTGCGCACGGTGTCCGATGGGGACACCATCCGTTACTACGCCGGCGACGATGCGGAAGAGGGCGGACTCGTCGTGACGCTGGACAGCTCATCGGTCTCCGGCGAGGAACTAAGCCTGACCGGCAGCTTCCAGACCGAGCTGGGCACCAGCGACTATTATGGACGCGACATTGACCTATCTGAGGCGATGACGATGCAGGGAACCTTCAACGTGGTGCTAGGCCCGGTGGAATAATCCGGCGGCCCCGCGCCCCTCACCCCCGCAAATCAAGCAACTCCCGCACCCCCGCCCGCTCCGTCCGGAACGCATTGGCGGGGTGATCCGGATCCTCGTACCCGAAGGAGATCGCGCACAGCACCATCCGGCTGTCATCCAGCCCGAAATGGCCGCGGATGAAATCGGCATAGCCCGCGACCGAGGCCTGCGCCACCGTCGCCACCCCCTGCGCCGTCGCGGCCAGCATGAAGCCCAGCACGAACTCGCCGCAATCATGCGCCCCATAGGCCCCCAGTTTCGCCTCGGAATGCACGATCGCCACGTGCGGCGCGTCGAACAGGTGGAAATTCCGCATCGCCTGCTCGGCCCTTGCGCCGTGATCCTTCCGGTCGATCCCCACGGCACTGTAAAGCTGGTAGCCACAGGTCCGCCGCCGCTCGCCATAGACCCCCGGATATTCCTCGGGCCACGCGAGATCCGGCCCCGGCTTGCCACTCGCCACCTCCTCCAGCAACGCCGACCGGAACCGTTCCGTCTCGTCCCCTTGCGTCACCACCACCCGCCACGGCTGGGCATTGCACCACGATGCGGCCTTGCCCGCCGTGCCCACGATCCGGCGGGTCACCTCCTCCGGCACCGGCTCCGGCTTGAACCCCCGGCAGCTGTAACGCCCATCCATCACGCGGTTCAGCGCGTCGAAATCTTCCGGCACTCCGGCCTCCATCAACTGTTTTGCGAAATCAGGTAGCCCACGCCGCCCGCCACGATCAGCCCCAGCACCACCGCCACGGCGATCTTCCACGCCGACCACGGCCGCTCGCCCTGCACCCGGCCGGTGCGCCCGTTGACGACGAAGCGATAGGTCTCGCCCCGGTACTTGTAGGCCGCCAGCCACACCGGCAGCAGCACGTGCTTGAAGGTCACGTCGCTGATCGCGGTGTCGATGTCGTGGATCCTCTGCCGGTCGCCGCCGATATCGAACCGCACGTCGCGGGCGATCACGTTGTCCATATGCGCCCGCGCCTCGACGAACCCCTCCTCCAGCTCCACCTGGTAGCCCTCGGCCCGGAACCCGGCCAGGAATTCCGGCCGGTAGGGCTCCATCGCCGACAGGTCCCACGGCTCCAGCGCGTCGGTGTACCGCTTCGGCAGCGTCCGCGAGGCCAGCACCAGCACATCGTCGAAGAACCGCGCCACCCGCCCCGACACCGACCGCCAGCGCACCTTCTGCACCCGGATCGTCTGCCGCTTGCCGTCGCGCGTCACCGTGCGCGTCTCGTAATACACCGTGCCCCGCTCGCCGTGATAGCTCGACTTGGTATCGGCATCGAAGGTCCAGTAGGGCACGTAGATCCCCTGCATCTTCCGCCCCTTGCGGGCATAGTCCTGCAGGCCCCCCGGCGCGAACCACAGCCGGCCCAGCCACTCGGTCATCGCCGTCCTTGCCGCCCGCTCGTCCAGCGCGAAGGGCAGCACCCCCTTGGGCTTGATATGCCGGTGCGTGCCGGTGCCGGTCACCACGGGCGTCGCGCAGAACGGGCATTCCTTGGAATGGGTGGCGTCGTCGAACTCCACCCGTGCCCCACAGCTCGGGCATTCCAGAACCCGCGTCTCCTCGATCTCCTCGTCGCCCAGCTCTCCGGCCAGCGCCGACTGGAAATCCAGCTCGCGGATGGTCGATTGCCACGGGCCCGCCTGCGCGATCTCCTCCACGTGGCCGCAATGGTCACAAACCAGCTCCCCCCTGTCCGGGTCGAACCGGTAATCCGCCCCGCACTGCTCACAGGGAAAGCGGTGCTCTTCCGGGGCGGGCGGCGGGGTGTCGATGCTGCTGTCCGTCATCCCTGCCAGCCCTGAACGATTGCGTCCGCCTCCAGCTCGACAAGCCATTCGGGGTTCACGAACCGATCCACCGCCATAATCGTATCGACCGGCCGCACGTCCCGGAAGTACTCCTTGCGCACGTCAATCGCGGCCTTCCAGTCGTCGATGTCTGTCAGGATCACTCGGGTGCGCACAACGTCGTGCAACCCCGACCCGGCCTGCTCCAACGCCTTCTTGATGATCTCGATGCACTGTCGCGTCTGCGCCGCCACGTCGCCCACCCCGACGGTATTGCCCTCGGCGTCCACCGGTGCCGTACCCCCGACCGAGATGAAGGGCCCCACGCGCACTGCGCGGCTGAACCCCACGACCTTCTCCATCGGATTGCCATTCGATATCAGTTCCCGATCATAACCCATGATCTCTCCCGAAATTTGCTGCGCACGCCGATGCCGGCCGGGCTCATGCGCCCGGCGGGGGCGGCGGCAGGATGGTGAAAAGCTGCGCCAGCTCCTGCACCTCCCCGGCCTTGAGCCAGCCATCCTGCCCGGCGGTCCAGACAAGGCTCTCGCGGGTCAGCTTGTTCTCGCTGGCCATCCGCCCCATGGCGGCCTTGGAATAGGGGCCGTGCGTCTGCCCGTTCTCGGCGATGTGCCAGACATGCTCCACCGGCGGCGGGGGTGGCGGCGCGGCAGCCGGCGCCTGCGCCTGCTGGCCCTGCCCGTTATTGCCCCACGGCCCGTTATTGCCCGACAGCTGCTGCGCCATCGCCATGCCCATCCCCATGCCAAGCCCGGCCCCGATCCCGGCGCCCCCGCTGGGGTTCTTCGCCGCCGCGGTCATCGCCTCGGCCGCCGAATACTGGGTGAACTTGCCCAGATCGCCCGCCAGACCCATCGAGGTGCGCTTGTCCAGCGCCTCTTCCACCGCCGGCGGCAGGGAAATGTTCTCGATATAGAACTCCGGGATGATCAGCCCGTACTCGGCCACCACCGCCGAGATCTCCGACGCGATCAGCTTGCCCAGGTCGGCCGTGTTCGCCGCCATGTCCAGCACCGGAATGCCGCTCCCGGCAATGATCCGGGAAAAACTCTGCACGATGATGTTGCGGATCTGGAAGCTGATCTCGTCCATCGTGAACTCGCCGTCGGTGCCCACGATCTCGCTGAGGAACTTCGCCGGGTCGCTCACCCGCACCGAGTACGTCCCGAACGCCCTGATCCTTGTCGGCCCGAACTCCGGATCGCGCAGCATGATCGGGTTCTTCGTCCCCCATTTCAGGTCGTTGAACCGCGTCGTGTTGACGAAATAGATCTCCGACTTGAACGGCGACTGGAACCCGTGATCCCAGTGCTGCAGCGTCGTCATGATCGGCATGTTGTTGGTCTCGAGCATGTAGAGCCCCGGCGTGAACACGTCCGCCAGCTGACCTTCATGCACGAACACCGCCGCCTGCCCCTCCCGCACCGTCAGCTTGGCACCGTACTTGATCTCGTGCCCCTCGCGCTCGAACCGCCAGACCATCGTGTCGCGCGTATCGTCGACCCAGTGGATGACGTCGATGAACTCGCCCGTCAGGAAATCGAAAATGCCCATGTCTCAGGTCTCCTCAAATAATCAAATCTGCCCCGGGTCTCCGTCCAGTATCCGGCTGATCAACGGGCGGGCCTGCTCCAGCGTCATGCCGGGCGTCAGGGTCGGATGATACAACAGCCGCAGCAATTCTTCATCATGCGTTGTCAGGAAGGCGAATTCGTTGTCGTCGTTGAAGATCGACGGGCGCGCCGTCGCGCTGTCGTTGCCAAGCCCCAGCCCCTGCGCCAGCTCCTCGTGAATGCACGACCGGCGCATCAGGTCCGGCTGTTCGCTGCGGATCAGCACGATCGCCTTGTCGAACGTATGCAGCGCCCCGGGCCGCCCGAAGGTCATCACGAAGCAGTAGAACTTGCGCGGCGGGTTCTCGAAAATGTCCCGCGACGCCGCCCCGATCGTCGGCGCCAGCTCCAGCACCCGCGCCACCGTATCCTGCCGGTCATCCTCCGAGGCGATGATCACGTGGAAATTCGGGGCCCCGTCATCCAGCGCGATATCATGGCCGGTGACCCGCGACAGCCGCGCGGCATAGCCCCTGATGGCGGCGGTGTCGCCCTCCTTGATCTCTTCCGGAACGGTCTTCCCGTACTCGATCGTCATCCGCACCGGCTTGACCCACTTGCGCAGCACGTCCGGCCCGTCCTTCGATTCCTCGAGCCCCCCGCCCGGCGTGTACTCGTTGTAGAACGCGATCCGCTCGAAATTGCGCGAGACGTCCCGCTCGGTATAGGGCGTGTCCACCCCGCCGCCGCCCGTTCTCAACAGGCCCTGCGCCAGCAATTGCGACTGAAGCCGATTGTAATACCGGCTCAGCGCCGCGCTCTCGGCCGAGGGCTCATAGGGCTTCTCGGTCACCAGCCCGTCGGGCCGGGCATGCGGCTTGCTCGTCGGCGCCTCCGGCGTGTCGCAGGACGCCAACAGAACTGCGCCCGCAAGCGCACCCACCCACAGCGGCCTGAACCGCCCTATGCCAACTGCTCTGTTCAAATGACGCCTCAGCTCTTGGGCACGGCGGTGCCGGCGTTGTCGCCCACGCCGTCGCGGCGTGACTTGGCCGATGCCAGCGTGTCGCGCAAATCCTTTTCCATCTTCTTCAGGTCCTCCTCGGCGGCGGCCCGTTTCGCCTTGCCCTCGTCGGCAATCTGCAGGCTTTCCTCGATCGTCCCGATCAGGTCGGCATTGGCCTTCTTCACCGCCTCGATATCGAACACGCCGCGCTCCATCTCCTGCCGGATCATCTTGTTGCTCTCGCGCAGGTTCTCGGCATTGGCGGTCAGCAGGTCGTTGGTCAGGTCATTGGCATCCCGAACCGCCGCCGCCGCCTCGGCCGAGCGCTGCATCGTCACCGCCTGCGCCAGCTGCGTCTCCCACAGCGGCACGGTGTTCACCAGCGTCGAGTTGATCTTGGTGACAAGGCTCTTGTCGTTCTCCTGTACCAGCCGGATCGACGGCAGCGACTGCATCGTCACCTGCCGCGTCAGCTTCAGGTCATGCACCCGGCGTTCCAAGTCGTCCCGCGCCGCCCGCAGGTCGCGCAGCTCCTGCGCCTTCATTACCTGCTGGTCCTCCGGCGCGGCCTGCACTTCCTTGTCCTTCGCCGGGATCACCTCCTCGTCCAGCTCCTTCAGCTTCTCCTCGCCTGCCGCGATGTAAAGCGCCAGCTCGTCATAGAAGGTCAGCGTCTTCTCGTAGAGCAGGTCGAGCGACTTGATATCCTTCAACAGAACATGCTCGTGCCCCAGCAGGTCGTCGGTTATCCTGTCGATCTGCCCCTGCACGTCCTCGAACCGCGCGGTGAACTTGGCAAAGGGCGCGGCCCGGCCCAGCAGCTTCTCCCACCATGTCCGCTCGCGCCGCACGTCCAGCTCCGAGACCGAGAAGCCCCGGATTGTCGTCACGATATTGCGCAAGGAATCCCCCGCCGGGCCCACGTCCTTGTTGCGCACGCCCGACAGCATGGATTGCGAGATCTCCTGCAACTCCGCCTGCGCGCCCGACCCGAAGGACACGATCGAATTCGTGTCGGTCATGTCGATCTCGTCCATCCGCTTGCGGATCTCGGCCCCCTGCGCCGGGTCCGCCTTCTCCAGCGGCACCACGGCATTGGCTTCCGCAGGCTCCGGCAGGATCACCCGGCTCACTTCCTCGACTTCGGCCAATTCGGCCTCGGCTTTCTGACGGCTGTTCTCAGACATGGATCATCGGTCCTCATGCGTTGGGGTTGGCCGGGCGAATGCCCTCGCGTTCGAGCCGGTCGCGCAGCACGTCCATCTCGATCTCCAGATCGGCGGAATCGTCGCTCAGAAGCGCCCGGGTCTTGGCGTTGAAATTCTGTTCGAGGTCGGTCAGCAGACCGAAGTAATCCTCCCGCGCCTTGGCATCGCGGGACCGCGCGTAGACATCGGCGAACTTCACCGTCGCGTCCTTCGCGCCCATCAGGTACACCGTCAGGTACTTGCGCGCCCCGGTCAGGTCGCGCGGGTCGTTCTCGATGGTGCGCAGCATCTCCCGCACGCTCACCTGGAACCGTTCCACCCGGTCCACCGCCTGCCGGTCGCCGGCGCGCTGCACGGCGTCCATCATTTCCTTCAGGTAGTTCTCGGCCTTGTCCACGGCCCGCGCCACCCGGTCGGTCTGGAACTGGTCGACGCCTTCCATGCCCTTGTTCTTCATCGGGTCCACCCCGAAGGAAAAGACATGCAGGCCCGTCGTCACGACGCCGAAGATGATCGGCGCCACCAGGCCCGGCTCGGCCTTGTAGGCGGCAATCGCAACCCCCAGCCCTGCCAGCACGGACGAGAACAGCTTGCGCGGAATGCCGGGGCTCCGCGCCACCTTCCGCGCGTTATACGCGGCCTCCGCCCTCAGCCCGTTGCGCAGCATCCACGCCGACAGCGCCAGCACCCCGGCCGAGGCCACGCCCAGCGCCAGCCCGGCGGCACCGGAGGTGATCGAGGTGAACAGCACCACCGCCGCGGGCAGGAACATCAGGTTCGCCCGCGCCCCCGCCGGGTCGACCCTTGCCCCGCGGTACAGCACCGCGTCGGTCTGGTCCGGCCCCTGCACATCGCTGCCGTCCGGGCTGTATTTGCCGCCGAATTTCCGAGCCATGCCCCTCACAGCCCTCCAAGCAGGCCGCTCGTGACACCGAGCATCAGGATGAACAGGGCCGCATAGGCGATTTTCTGCACACTCGTTCCCCTTGTGGTCAGCGCGATCTCCTGCCCCAGCGACCGGGCCTCGCGCGCGGCCCGCGTCATGGCGGACACGGCGAAACCGGCCAGCGCAACCAGCGCCAGTGCCAGGATAACGAGCATTAACAGGCGCGCCATGCCGGGCCATCTCCCGCTGTCGGTGGCTCTTTACTCCCCCGAAACTTAGGTCATGGCGTCAGGCGTTGCTAGGGTAAACATCGCCTTAACACCTGTCCCGGCCCGTTAGCCGCCTCAGTGGCGAGAGGCCGTCCGCCGCTGCGCGTTCAGCTTGCGCGTATAGCCCGACTGGATGACCTCCACCGCCACCAGCACGATGACCGAGAAGTAGAAGGTCGTCTTCGACATCGGCACCACCTCGTAGCCGAAGAACCGAAGCGCCAGCGCCTCGTCATGCACCGCATGCGCCGCCGCCTGCCCCGCCTCGCCCAGAAGCACCACGCCGACGATCAGCAGGATGAACAGGCCCAGCACCTCGTACATCCGGTTCTTCTCCAGGAACCGCGTCACCCCGTCCGCCAGCAGCAGCATCGCCAGCCCCGACAGGATGATCGCCGTCGCCAGGATGATGAACACGTCCGTAATCGCCAGCGCCGACAGCACCGAGTCGAACGAGAAAATCAGGTTCATCATCACGATCATGATCACCACCTGCGTGGCCGACTTGCCCGGCTTGTCGCTCATATCCGTATCCAGATGCTCGATGGTCAGCATGTGACTGATCTCCTTCACCGCCGTGTAGATGATGAAGACGCCCCCGATGATGAACACGCAGGTCGCGAAATTCACGCCCCCCGTCAGCACACCCTCCCAGTCGAACACGTAGAACGGCTCGGCCATGGCATCGATCAGCCGGATCATCACGAAAAGCAGCACCACCCGCAGCGCCACGGCGATGATGATGCCCCAGTACCGCACCGATTTCTGCTGCGCCACCGGCGCCCGCTGGGATTCGATCGAGATGTAGAGAAGGTTGTCAAAGCCCAGCACCGCCTGAAGGAAACACAGCATCAGCAGGTTGCCGAGGTTTTCGATGGTCAGAAGATCGGCCATTGGAAAAGCCCCTCGCGTTGGAAATACACGAAGGGGCTTAGCCCAGACAGCCCGGTATAGGAAACGAAACCTCGTTCAGGCCGCCTTGTCGAACGGCGCCGGCAGGTCGCCTTGCGCCCGCGCCCCGTCGATCGCCGCCTGCCAGTCCTCCTCCAACGTCGCCGCCAATTGCGCGAAATCGTCGATGGCAAAGTACACCGGCTGCACAATGTCGATCCGGTAAGGCATCCGCAGCACCCGGTGCAGATCGAACGGCTCGATCACCGCTTCGCCGCCCGTGGCATGCGCGGCCTCCGCGGGCGACGACACGATCCCGGCACCGAACGCCCGATAGCCATCGCCGTGACGGATCATCCCGAACTCCACCGTGAACCAGAACAGCCGGAACAGGTGCCAGCTATACCCCTTGCCCAGCGCCTTCGCCTTCTTCCCCACGCCCTCGATGAAGGCCACGTAATCGGGGTTGGTCAGCAGCGGGCAATGGCCGAACACCTCGTGAAACAGGTCCGGCTCCTCGATATACTCCATCTGCTCCCGCCGCCGCAGGAAGGTTGCCACCGGGAACTTCCGCTGGCTCAGCAGGTCGAAGAACCGGCTCGGCGGAATGATCGCCGGCACGCCTTCAACCCCCGCGCCCGTCAACTCCGCCAGCCGCGCGTCGATTTCCTTGACCTGCGGGACCTTCCCGGCCTTCAGGCCCAGCAACTCGACCCCCTCGAAATACTCCGGCGTCGCCTTGTCCCGCAGATAGGTCATCTGCGCCTCGAACAGCTCGCCCCAGACGGCATCCTCCTCCGGCGAATAGCTGTAAAACCCCTCCGCATCCGGCGTTTTCGAGTGGTAGGTGCTGTCCTTGGCCATGGTGTCTCTCCTTTCCTCCAGCCTACCCCGCACCGCCTGAAGAGTTTTCCCGTTCACGCCCCGTTTCCAGTGGAATTCAAGAAATTATTCCACTATTCTGTATCCCATGAAATTTTCTGGTCAGGAAAAAGCCCTTCTACGGGAAATCCAGCAGGACAGCGCCGCCTCCCTCGCCACGCTGGCCGAGCGCGTCGGTATGGCCCAAAGCACCCTCTGGCGCAAGCTGCAGGAGTTCGACGCCACCGGCATCGTCACCGCCCGCGTGGCGCTCCTCGACCCCGCCAAGGTCGGCGCCAAGCTCTGCGTCTTCGCCACCGTCTCACTGCAGGATCACTCCGAGGCGTCCCTGGCCGCCTTCTCCCGCCTGATCGACCGGCACCCCGAAATCCTCGAATGCCACGCCATCACCGGCAGCGCCGACTACATGCTGAAGATCCACACCGCCGACGTCGAAAGCTACGAGCATTTCATGACCAACGCCCTCCTGCGCAGCGACGTGGTCCGCGCCGTCCACTCCAGCTTCTCCCTGAAGGCGCTCAAACGGACAACGTCGCTCCCGGTCTGACCCTTAGGATTCTGAGTATTTCCAGAAAGATGAAAGACTAGGCGCCCGGCTTCTTCTGGCCGGAAATATCCCGGGGGGAGCGTTGAAATCTCCTGATTTCAACGCGGGGGGCAGCGCCCCCTAATCCGCCCGCAACACGGCCCCCGGATTCATGATCCCCACCGGGTCCAGCGCCGCCTTGATCGCCCGCATCGCCGACAGCTTCACCGGATCGCCATAGCGCTCCAGGTCATCGACCTTCAAACGCCCGACGCCGTGCTCGGCACTCACCGACCCGCCCAGCGCGTGCACAAGGTCATGAACAACCCGCTTGATCTCGTCCCGCTGCCCGGCAAACGCCTCCTTCTGCTCCCCCTTCGGCGGGAAGACGTTGTAATGCAGGTTCCCGTCGCCCACATGCCCGAAGCAATTGACCCGGAACGCCCCCAGCGCCGCCATCGCCTCGTTCCCCCGCGCGATGAACTCCGGCAGCGCGCCCAGCGGCACGGAAATGTCGTGCGAACTCACCGACCCGATCCGCCGGTTGGCCTCGGGGATCGTCTCCCGCACCTCCCAGAACGCGGCCCGCTGCGCCTCCGACTGGGCGACCATCCCGTCGCTCACCAGCCCCGCCTCGAACGCCTCCGCAAAGAGCGTCTCAAGCGCTCCCGCCGGCTCCAGCCCCTTCGCCAGCCCGATATCGATCAGCACCAGCCACTCCGGCGCCTCGTCGAACGGCAGCCGCACATCCGGCATCGTCTCCGCCAGGAAATCCAGCCCCGCCCGGTGCATCAGTTCGAAGGCCGACACCCCCTCCGCCATGTGCTCCCGCGCCAGCGCCAGCAGCGAAAGCGCCTCGCCGGGCCCCGGCACCGCCATCAGCGCCGTCCCCTCGCCCGCGGGCTTCGGGTGCAGCACCAGCGTCGCCGCCGTGATCACCCCCAGCGTCCCTTCCGAGCCGATCAGCAGGTCGCGCAGGTCATACCCCATGTTGTCTTTCCGCAGCCGCCGCAGCCCGTGCCAGACTTGCCCGTCCGGCAGCACCGCTTCCAGCCCGAGGCACAGCGCCCGCGCATTGCCATAGCGCAGCACGTTCACCCCGCCCGCATTGGTGGCCAGCATCCCGCCGATCCGCGCGCTCCCCTTCGCCGCGATCGACAGCGGAAACAGCCGGTCCGCCGCCTCGGCCGCCGCATGGATATCCGACAGGATTGCCCCCGCCTCGACCTCCATCGCGTTCTCCTCGGGCCAGACGCCCCGCACCTTCCGCATCCGCTCGAGGCTCAGCAGCATCGGCGCCGGCCCCTCCGCCACGATCTGCCCGCCGACAAGCCCCGTGCCGCCGCCATAGGGCACCACCGGCACCCTTGCCTCCGCAGCGAGGCGCACACAGGCCGCCACATCCTCCACGCAATCCGGCGCCACCAGAACGCCCGCCTGGCCGGCCCAGCGCCCGCGCGGCTCCTCCAGGTAGGCCGGCGTCACCTCGCGGAACGCCGCCTCCGGCAGAACCTCCCGCAGCCGCCCGACAAAGGCCTCGTCAACCGAATTCAACACCATCTCAACCTCTTGCACCCCGATCCTTCAGCTCAATCGAACAGCTTCAGCAGCCCCTTCGTGGCCTCCTCCTCAAGCTTCCGCTTCAGCGCATCCTCGACCGACTCGTCCTCCTGCAGCTCGACGCCCAGCTCCTTTTCAACCGCGCGCCGCACCTCCTCCTCGGCCTTGTCCTCCAGTTCCTTCTTCTCGTCCCGGAAGTTCCGGTCGATCGCCGCCTCCATGTCCGGAACGATCTCCGGATCGTCCCACGCCCCCCGGATCCGCACCGGAATGGCCAGCCCCTTGGTCGTTTCCCCCTCCAGCAACACCGGCGTGAACAGGTAATCGATCCGACGCTTGCCGAGCGAAACGACCCCTTCCCCCTCCGCCTTCGCCAGCGGCAGCTTCAGCAGCAAGTCGTCGTTCCGCGCGAACCCGTCCTCCATGGTGAAGGTCGCGCCCATCGTGTCGAAGATCGTCGTGCCGCCCGTCGCCACGCCCGACCGCATCAGCTTGTCCAGGTCGAACCCCGAGATCACCCCGCGCCCGGTCTGGAACGCGCCCTTGCCGCTCAGCGACTCCATGATCGCCTGCTGCGACGCGCCCACGCCCAGAAAGCTCAGGCTCGCGTCCGCCTCGCCCGAAAACCGCGTGATCCCGGCGGCATCGGTCAGGAAACGCTCCATGTCGATCCCCGCCGCCTTCAGGTCGCCACCCACCGACAGGCCGGAACGGTTGTTCACCACGAAATTCCCGGTAATCAACGCATTATACGCCCGAACCTCACGCAGGTCGAACACCAGCCGCGACCGGTCCAGCGTGATCATCGAGCGCACCGTGCCGACCTTCAGATCGCCGAGGTCGACACTCTCCGCCGTCAGAGCAATCTCGCCATTCGCGAGGCCCAGCGCCGAGGCATCGATCGGCTCGGTCGACCACCCCCTGTCCGCCGCCACCGACGCGCGCCCCGCGCTCGCCTCGCCGCCGCTCTCGTTCTCCATCCCCGTCAGGTCCAGCGCGCCCGCGTTGATCTGCGCCGACACCACCGGCCGCTCGCCGCCCAGCTCCACGTCCGCCGCCCCGCCGATCCGGTTGCCGTCAAGCTGCAACGCCACCTCGCGCAGCGACAGCCGCTGATCGGCGCTGTAGGTCACCAGCGTCTCGCCATTCACGCTCCGCCCCAGCCCGGCCGGAATATCCGCCGCCGGCAGACCCAGCGACGCCATGAACGCGCGCGTATCCGACACCGCCGCCGTCACCCGGCCCTGCAGCTCCGGCGCGGCACTCGCCCGGCCAAGGAAGGTCGCCTCGCCCCCCTTCGTGCTGACCGTCGCCTTCACATCGCTCACCGCGCCGTCGATGAACTCGCCCACCCGGTCGAGATAGCCCTCGATCCGCACCGCCTCGCCCGCCGGCCGCAGCGTCATGTCGAACGTCGCCCGCCCCTCGTACTCGGGCCAGCGGAAATCGAACGCCATGCCGCGCATCTCGGTCCGCTCGCCGGTGCCGTGATCGGTGTAAAGAAAAGTCGCATCCTGCACCAACGCCCGGTCCAGTGTCAGCGCCAGCCGGTCCGACCGCGCCATCCCGTCCGCCTGCTCCGGCGCTGTACCCTCGTCCGCCTGACCCGACGGCGCCACGCCCTCGACATTCAGCTCCCAGTTCACCCGCCCGTCGGCGGCCTTCTCGAGGTTGATGACGGGCCCCACCGCCTCCAGCCCGGTGATCCGGATATCCCCGCCCCACAGAACCTGCGGCTCCACCCCGATCTTCAGGCTCTCGGCGCGAAACATCGGCGGTCCGTCGCTCCACTCGGCATTGGCCACCGTCACCGCCCCGGTACTGACGCCGAGGATGGGATAGAAGCTCAGCGTCGTCTCCCCGCTCATCGTCACCTCGCGGCCGGTCCAGCTCGACAGCTGGCTCGCCGCGACCTTGGCGATCTTGTCGCCCGGCAGAAGCAGGAAGACACCCGCCACCAGCACCACCGCCAGCAGCAACAGCCCGAAGGCCCGCACGATCCAACGCATACCGCTCACCCCTCCGCGTCTTTTCCCGCAAGGTTAGGCCCCGGCGCCCCGCGCAACAACCTCGTTTTCACTTTCGCGCGGGGGCGCGAGCCACTATATCGCGCCACATGAGCACCAACCCCCCCGACCTGCGCCCCGATCTCGCGCGCTCCACCATTTCCGAGGCCAGCCGCCCGGGCCAGCCGGTCATCGGCATGGTCTCCCTCGGCTGCCCCAAGGCGCTGGTCGACAGTGAACGCATCCTCACGCGGCTCCGGGCCGAGGGCTACGGCATTTCCCCCGATTACGGCGGGGCAGACGCGGTGATCGTCAACACCTGCGGCTTCCTCGACAGCGCCAAGGCCGAAAGCCTCGAAGCCATCGGCGAGGCACTTCAGGAAAACGGCCGCGTGATCGTCACCGGTTGTCTGGGGGCCGAGCCCGAATACATCACCGGCACCCACCCCAAGGTGCTCGCCGTCACCGGGCCCCACCAGTACGAACAGGTGCTCGACGCGGTCCATTCCGCCGTGCCGCCCAGCCCCGATCCCTTTGTCGACCTGCTGCCCTCCTCGGGCGTGAAACTCACACCCCGGCACTACAGTTACCTAAAGATATCAGAGGGCTGCAACCACAAGTGCAAGTTCTGCATCATCCCCGACATGCGCGGCCGCCTCGCCTCGCGCCCGGCCCACGCGGTCCTGCGCGAGGCCGAGAAACTGGTCGAGAACGGGGTCAAGGAACTGCTCGTCATCAGCCAGGACACCTCCGCCTACGGGGTCGACACCAGGCACGCCGAAACCGGCGGCCACCGCGCCCACATCACCGACCTCGCCCGTGACCTGGGCGACTTGGGCGCGTGGGTCCGCCTGCACTACGTCTACCCCTATCCGCATGTGCGCGACCTCATCCCGCTGATGGCCGAAGGGCGCATCCTGCCCTATCTCGACATCCCGTTCCAACACGCCCATCCCGACACGCTCAAACGCATGGCGCGTCCCGCGGCGGCGGCGAAAACCCTCGATGAAATCAACGCCTGGCGGGCGATCTGCCCCGATATCACCCTGCGCTCCACCTTCATCGTCGGCTACCCGGGCGAAACCGAGGAGGAATTCCAGACCCTCCTCGACTGGCTTGACGAGGCCCGCCTCGACCGCGTCGGTTGCTTCAAATACGAAAACGTCGAAGGCGCCCGCTCCAACGCCCTCCCCGATCACGTGCCCGAACCGGTCAAGCAGGAGCGGTGGGAGCGGTTCATGGAAAAGGCACAGGCCATTTCCGAGGAAAAACTGGCCGCCAAGGTTGGATCTGTGCAAGACGTGATCGTCGACGACATCGACGAAGACGGCATCGCCACCTGCCGCACCAAGGCCGACGCCCCCGAAATCGACGGCTGCCTCTTCATCGACGAGGGCACCGAGGCGCTCTCGGTCGGCGATATCGTCACGGTCGAGGTCGACGAGGCGGGAGAGTACGATCTGTGGGGGCAGATCACCCGCGCCTGACACCGGCGCTCCGCCGCCAATCCCGGCTTTGCCCGCCCCATCCCTCGGGAACCATTCGCCCCCATCGGCGCTTGATCCCCTGCATGACGTCGCGTCGGCCCCGGTTTCAAACCGGCCGAAAACAAACCACAGTTTTGCGCGGATGCCGACATCAGGATGTCGTGGAGAGATGCCAAGAACCGGGCAGGAGGTACCGGGACCATGTCCTATCCCAATTACACCCGCGCCGAACGCTGGGCCGACGGCATCGTCCACGTCACAGGCGTCACCGCGGCGCTCGCCGGCGTCGCCACGATCTTCTGGATGTGGTACCAGCACATGCCGTGGTCGACCTTCGTTGCCACCTCGGTCTATGCCGCGGGCCTCATCCTGATGCTCTCGGCCTCGGCCGCCTATCACCTCGGCGCCCACACCGCCGCCCGCCCGATCCTCCGCCGCATCGACCACGCCGCCATCTACCTCAAGATCGCCGGCACCTTCACCCCGCTCAGCGTGCTTCTGGGCACCGCCTTCGGCTATATCGTCCTCGGGCTGGTCTGGCTTTTGGCGCTGGTGGGCGCGGGGGCGAAACTCATGGCGGCCCGCGGCGCCATGACCACCGGCTGGTGGCCCCAGGTCGCGCTCGGCTGGATCGGCGTGGCGCTCATCGTGCCGCTCTGGACGCTGCTGCCCCCGCAAAGCCTCTGGCTGATCCTCACCGGCGGCATCATCTACTCGGTCGCGGTGATCTTCTACTGCTGGGAAACCCTGCGCTATGCCAACGCCATCTGGCACGCCTTCGTGCTGGTGGCGACGGGTTGCTTCTTCATGGGCATCTCCGCCGCCCTGGCCAGCGCCGTGCAGATCCCGCTCTGACCCCGGGTCAGAGCCGCCGCCCCTGCTTCAGCCCGTCGAACAGCTCGGCGTTCCGGCACATCGCCGGCGCCTCGTCGGCCACCTCGACCCGGGCGGCCAGCCACTGCTCACAGCCACAGGGATCGGCGCAGCCGGTACAGCGCAGCACCGCGTCCCCCAGCGTGTCGATCTGCAGCTTGCCCCGCATGATCTTCTCTTCCAGGTCGATCCCCAGCGCGTTGGCCATCCGGTCGACCAGATCGGCATGGCGCTTGTAGGTCAGGTTGGGCATGTCGTCTCTCCCGTCGCGTTATACGCCACCAAGGCTAGACCGCCCGGCACCCCCCGTCCTTGACCTGCATCAACCGAACGCCTCCAGCCACGCCCGCACGCAGGTCTGCACGTGCCGGAACCGGTCGCCGCCCAGGTGCTTGCCGCCGTACCAGCGCGTCACCACTAGGATCCGGTCCGTCACGCCATCCCGCTCCAGCATCCGCAAAATCACGTTGCCCGCCCCCGATTCGCCGTCATCCCCCTTCAGCGGCGTCCCGTCCGACAGGATCACCGCCCAGGTGTTATGGGTGGCCTTGGCGAATTTCTTGTCCCGCTTCAGCTCTGCCAGGAAGGCGTCCGCATCCTCCCGGCTGGCCGCAACACCGCCCGAGACGGCATATTTCGACCCCCGGTCGCGCACCACATCCGGCAGTTGCTGCATGAGCCGCGATCAGAGCCCGGCCGCCACGCGCCGCACCGTCTGGATCCGGTCGGCATTGCGCGGGTGGGTGCCCAGGAAACTGTCGCCCGGGTCGGCGATCCGCATGAAATACTCCGCCCCCAGGACCGGGTCATAGCCCGATTCGTGGGCGATCACCGTGCCGATGGCATCCGCCTCCAGCTCGAAATCCTTGGAATACCGCCGCGCGCCCACGCCCGCGCCCATGTTCACCGCCGCCTCGATCCCGGCCGAATCCGCCCCCGAGAGCGAGGCCAGCCCGCCCATCAGGATCGCGCCGGCCATGGCGTTCTGCTGCTGCCGCGGAATGTGGCCGGCTATATGGTGCGCCGCCTCGTGGCTCATGACGAAAGCCAGCTGGTCGGCATTCTGCACATCCGCCAGAAGCGACCGGGTGAAGGCCAGGATCGGCCGCCCGTTATCGTCAAGCGTCTGGTAGGCGTTGGGCTGCAGGCCCGCGCGGTCATCCAGCACGATCCGGAAATCGCAGTTCGCCGAGCGCGCGCGGCTCCGGCAGATACTCTCCGCCACCGGCTCCACCCGGCTCACCACCGACTGGAACCGCTGAATGTCGCTCGCCCCCGGCGCTTGCGGCGCCCGTGCCACGGCATTGGGCCCGGGGGCCGGCGCCGTCGTCACGCAGCCCGCCAGACCGATCATCACACTCAACAACAGAAACCAGCGCATCGATATCCTCAATCGTCTTTCCCATAGGTTCTAGCAGGGTTTGCCCCGCCCGCCAGCCCCCCAATGGAAACGCAGCGGCCTGCTTGCAATGCCCCGCCAAGCGAATAAGGTGGCGCCATGTTTTCCATTGAACACGAATTCGACGCCACCGTCATCACCCTCGTCGACGAAGGCCGCCCGCGGCTCGAGGAAGACGTGATCATCAACGCCTTCGAGGAATGCGTCACCATCGAGCAATACGATCCGCGCACCGACCGGGTCGAGAAGATCACCCTCTCCCCGGCCCAGCTGCGCGATCTCGGCGCGGCGCTCAACCTGCCCGAAGGGGTCTATTCGCTGAACGGCAAGACACTCAACCCACGCTGAAGACCTTGTCGCGCGCCGTCGCGCCCCGGATCAGTTCAAGCCGCGACTTCGGCACGCCCATCGCCTTCGCCAACAGCTTTTGCACCGCCGCGTTCGCCTTGCCGCCCTCGGGTGCCGCCGTCACGCTGACCCGGATCTGACCCTCGCGCAGCACGATCCCGTTGGCCGCGGCCTTCGGCGTCACGCGCACCGTCACGGTCGTGCCGGCCTCGGCAAGATGGCTCAGGTCGGGCAGTTTCATGTGCCCAGCCCTAGCCTCTTTCCCTGCCCGGCGGAAGATGCAGGGTTGACCCCCGCGCGCTGGCACCCGACATGTAAGCGCGCAACAGGACAGGAAGTTAGGCATGCCCGATCCGAACCCGGCCGCGATGGAGTTTCTGCTCAACCGCCGCTCGCGCCCCGCCAAGACGCTCACCACACCGGTGCCCGACCGCGCGGCGCTCGAACCGATCCTGACCGCCGCGGCCCGCAGCCCCGATCACGGCAAGCTCGAACCCTGGCGCTTCATCGTTCTGGAACGAAACGCCCTCCTGCGCCTCGCCGCGCTGATCGACGAATGCGGCGAACGGCTCGGCAAACCGCCCGAGGATATCGCCAAGGCCCGCGCCCAGTACACCGACGCCCATCTCGCCATCGCCGTGGTCGAGGTGCAGAAACCCTCGGGGAAAATTCCGCTCCTCGAACAGACCTATTCCGCCGGGGCCGTCTGCCTCGCGCTCCTGAACGCCGCGCTGGCCTCGGGCTGGGGCGCCAACTGGCTCACCGGCTGGGCCGTCCATGACCGCGACTTCGTCGAGACGGGCTTCGGCCTCGACGCGGGCGAACGCATCGCCGGGCTGATCCATATCGGCACCGAAACCTCGGCCCCGCCGGAACGCCCCCGCCCCGATCTCGAGGCCATCACCACTTGGGTAAGCGAATGATCTTCTCGAGCTTCTTCAAGGCCTTGGGCCAGCTGGGCGACCCGCGGTTCCGCAAGGTGCTGTTCCTCGGCATCGGCCTGACGCTGGCGCTGCTGATCGCCACCTATGCCGGGCTCCTCGCCGTGATCGAATGGCTGACGGGCGAGACGACCAACCTCCCCATCGTGGGCGAGGTCACCTGGGTCGGCGATCTGCTCAGCTTCGGCTCCCTCTTCCTGATGCTGTTCCTCTCGGCCTTCCTGATGGTGCCGGTGGCCTCGGCCATCACGTCGATGTTCCTCGACGAGGTCGCACAGGCCGTCGAAGACCGCTATTACCCGCGCCTGCCGCCGGCCAACCGCACACCTTTCGGCGAGGCGGTGAAGGACACGATCAATTTCCTCGGCATCATCATCGCCGCCAACCTCCTGGCCTTCGTCCTCTACGTTTTCTTCACGCCCGCCGCGCCATTCATCTTTTACGCGATGAACGGCTACCTCCTGGGCATGGAGTATTTCACCCTCGTCGCCATCCGCCGCGTGGGCCGCCAGAAGGCCAAGGAAGAACGCCGCCGCCACGTAACGACGATCTGGCTCGCCGGCATCCTGATGGCTCTGCCGCTCTCGATCCCGCTCATCAACCTCATCATCCCGATCCTCGGCGCGGCGACCTTCACCCACATCTATCACCGGCTTGCGGGCAACGCCTGACCCGCACCCTGGCCGGCGAATCTCAAAATAAGGTTAAAGCCGGGACGTTGCGCAACGCGCCTTGTGTCAACGGCCCCCGGCCACCGACCCCGCACCGACACGATACCGACAGAATACCGACGTGATACCGACGTTGGAATCCCAGCAAAACAACGCCGTTAACCACCGAGTCGTCAGGCCAGCGACGTCACCCACAAGATCGTGGCATCCTCGTCGCTGACCGACACCACGTTATGCCCCATCGTCGCGTCGTAATAGGCGCTGTCACCCCGGCGCATCTCGATCGGCTCGTAGAACTCGGTGAACAGCCGCACCACCCCGGTCAGCACGTAGAGGAACTCCTCCCCATCATGCCGGACCCAGCCGTCGAACTCCTCGACCGACCTTGCCCTGATCCGCGCCCGATAGGGCAGCATCCGCTTCTTGCTCAGCGCCTCGCCCAGCAGCTCGTGCTCGTACGTGGTGGTCGCGTGATGCGTCCCGTCGCCCGCCTTGGTCACCGCCAGCCGCCCGCTGATCTGGTCCCGCTGCGGCGGCGTGAACAGCTGCGGCACCGAGATCTGCAAGCCAACGGCCAGCTTTTTCAACGCCTCGTAAGTCGGTGACATCTGGCCGTTCTCGATTTTCGACAGGGTCGATCTCGCCAGCCCGGCCTGCTTCGCCGCCTGCTCCAGCGTCCAGCCGCGCCCCTTCCGAAGCTCCCGCACCCGCTCGCCCAGGTTGAGCGGTTCGGCCTGCTCCTCCGCCCCGTCCTGGCGCGAGATCCTGATGAGGTTTCCGGGCAGCGTTTCCTTCATGTCAAACGCTATACGCCCGGCCCGAACGACTTGCAACTGAGCCCGCCTGTGCCTAGAGCAATGCCATGTTGTCGCAGACGAATTCACCAGCCTTCGCGCCCTGCCCCGCGCCCTTCAACCTCGCGGCGCATGTCCTCCGGCACGCCGACGAAACGCCCGACAAGGTGGCGCTCGCCGTCCTCGGCCTCTCCGGCGCCGAACGCTGGAGCTACGCCCGGCTGAAAGCGGCGGTCCTCGGCACCGGCACGGGCCTCCTGCAGGCGGGTCTCCAGCCCGGCGACCGCGTGCTCATGCGCCTTGGCAACACCGTCGAATTCCCCATCGCCTATCTCGGCGCCATTGCCGTGGGCCTCGTCCCCGTCCCCACCTCCTCGCAGCTCACCGAGCGCGAGGTCGCGGGCATCATCGCCACCGTCACCCCCGGCGCCATCCTCCGCGACCCCGCCATCGCCTGCCCGGAGACGGACATCCCCGTCATCACGCCCGACACCCTTGAAACCATGCGCACCCTGCCCCCCGCCGCCTACGACATGGGCGACCCCGAGCGCATGGCCTACATCATCTACACCTCAGGCACCTCCGGCACGCCCCGCGCGGTGATGCATGCCCACCGCGCCATCTGGGCCCGCCAGATGATGGTCGACGGCTGGTCCGGCCTGCGCGAGACCGACCGCCTCTGCCACGCCGGCGCCTTCAACTGGACCTACACGCTGGGCACCGGCCTGATGGACCCGTGGACAGCCGGCGCCACCGCCCTCATCCCCCAATCCGGCATCGACGCGGCCCAGCTTCCCCTGCTGATGAAACGCCACGACGCGACGATTTTCGCCGCGGCCCCGGGCGTTTACCGCAAATTCCTGAAAGACGGCACCGCCCTCGACCTGCCGAAACTCCGCCACGGCCTCTCCGCCGGGGAAAAACTCGCCGACACAATCCGCGACGCCTGGAAAACCGCCACCGGAACCGAGATCTTCGAGGCCTACGGCATGTCGGAATGCTCCACCTTCATCTCCGCCGCGCCCGGCCACCAGGCCCCGCGCGGCACGCTGGGCTATCCCCAGCCCGGCCGCCGCGTCGCGATCGTCGGCGAAGACGGCCCCGTGCCCCTGGGCGAGGAAGGCACCATCGCCGTCCACCGCTCCGATCCCGGCCTGATGCTGGGCTACCTCGGCGCGCCCGAGGCCACGGCCCGCAAATTCCGCGGCGACTGGTTCCTCACCGGCGACCAGGGCGCGATGGACGACACCGGCGCCATCACCTATCTCGGCCGCGCCGACGACATGATGAACGCTGGCGGCTTCCGCGTCTCCCCGATGGAGGTCGAGGCCGTGCTCAACGCCCACCCCGGCATCCTTCAGACCGCCGTCACCGATATCGAGGTCAAGGCCGACGCCCGCCTGATCATGGCCTTCTACACCGGTCCCGAACCGCTTCCCGAGGCCGAACTGCACGCATTTGCGAAAGAGCGGCTGGCAGGCTACAAATGCCCCCGCGGTTTCTTCCACCTCGACGCGTTGCCCACCGGCGCGAACGGCAAAATCCTGCGCCGCGAATTGCGGCCGATCTACAAGGCGCTCCATGGTCAAGCTTGATATCATCTCCGACCCGATCTGCCCCTGGTGCTATATCGGGAAAACCCTGCTCGACAAGGCGCTGGCCGAGCGCCCCGACCACCCGTTCGAGATCGAGTGGCACCCGTTCCAGCTCAACCCCGACATGCCGCCCGAGGGGATGGACCGCCACACCTACCTCGAAAGGAAATTCGGCGGACAGGAAGGCGCGGCGCGCGCCTATGCCCCCATCGTCGAGGCGGCCGAGGCCGCGGGCCTCGACCTCAACCTCGCGGGCATCCAGCGCACGCCCAACACGCTCGACGCCCACCGCCTGATCCACTGGGCCGGCATCGAGGGCAGGCAGATGGCCGTCGCCATGGCGCTCTTCCGCGCCTATTTCCACGAGGGCCGCGATATCGCCGATCACGACACGCTGGCCGACATTGCCGACGGGGCCGAGATGGATGCCGCCGTGGTGCTGAAATTGCTCAAATCCGATGCCGACCTCGAAGGTATCCACAAGAAGGACGCCGGTTTTCGTGAAATGGGGATCACCGGCGTGCCCACCTTCATCGTCGCGGGCAAGCACGCCGTGCCCGGCTGCCAGCCGCCCGAGCTCTGGATCAAGGTGATCGACGAGCTCAACAACCAGCCCGCACAGGCCGGCAACGGCTGAGGATTGAGGGGGCAAGGGATGAACTGGCGCCGCGTCATCGCCCTATTCTCCACCCTGCCGGCCATCATCATCGGCGGCACGATCTTCTTCCACCATGTCGAGGGCTGGTCGTGGATCGACAGCTATTTCTTCACCGTCGTGACCCTCTCGACCGTGGGATACGGAGAGCTGGTGCCCGCCACCGCGACGGGCAAGATCGGCACCACGATCTTCATCTTCGTGGGCCTCGGCATCTTCGCCGTTGCCATCCAGCAGTTCGGTGCCTTCGCGATGCGTCAACGCAAGGAGCATACCGAGTGGCTGATCGGCAAGGTCCGCCACGCGCCGCACGTCCATGACGACGCGCAGGACCACGCCGCCAATACCGACACCCGGCCGGATCCCCCCCGGCGGTAATCCTCCGTCAACACCTTTCCCCGCCAAACCCGCCCCGCGCCCCGTTGCCACCCCGGCGCAGGTGTTCTAAGGCTTTCGATGTTACGATATAACGTACCGAATCAGCCGGACGGCTCGCCCACCCGGCCCTGCCAACACCAACCCGAAAGGGAAAGACCACATGCAAACGCTCTTCCTCAGACGCACCGCCGCCCTGGCCACCGGCGCCCTGCTCACCCTCGCCACCCCGGCGCTCGCCTCGGACTCCACCGAGAAATCCCATGATCACGATCACGATCATTCCCATTCCGAGAGCAAGGAGCAGGCCGAGATCTACAAGGGCTATTTCGAGGACAGCCAGATCGAAGCCCGCGCCCTCTCCGACTGGGAAGGCGACTGGCAGTCGGTCTACCCCTACCTGGTGGATGGCAGCCTCGCCCCGGTGATGGCGCACAAGGCAGAGCATGGCGACAAGACCGCCGAGGAATACCGCGCCTATTACGAGATCGGCTACGCCACGGATGTCGACCGCATCGAGATCACCGGCGATCAGGTCACCTTCCACGAGGGCGACAGCGCCGTCTCCGGCACCTATGCCGATGACGGCTACGAGATCCTGACCTACAAGAAGGGCAACCGCGGCGTTCGCTTCATCTTCGAAAAGACCGGGGGCGACGAGGACGCCCCGGATTACATCCAGTTCAGCGACCACCGCATCGCCCCCGCCAAGGCCGACCATTACCACCTCTACTGGGGCGACGACCGCGCCGCCCTGCTCGAAGAGGTCACCAACTGGCCCACCTACTACCCGGCCGACCTGACCGTAGACCAGATCGTCGAAGAGATGACGGCCCACTAGGGCCCGTCACCCGGCGCGCGTCCCCGCTCGTCCCTGTTGCGGGGCGCGCGCCACCTCCGGTTCGGCATGTTAACCGGCCGGAAAGGTTCCCGCCCGCATATGTGCATGAACGGCCCTCGCTATGTGCGCAACCCGCCTATGGCGCATGTCTGCACAGCGTGTTAGCGCCCGAGGATGAGCGTTTCCGAAACTCCCCAGCCCGGCCGCGCGCCCATCGGGCGCATCGAATTCGTCGCCCTCATGGCGATGCTCGTGGCCACCGTCGCGTTCTCCATCGACGCGATGTTGCCCGCCCTGCCCCGGATCGGCGCGGAACTTACCCCCGACGCGGTCAACCGGGCCCAGCTCGTCGTGGCCTCCTTCCTTCTGGGGCTCGGCTGCGGCACCTTCTTCACCGGCCCGCTCTCCGACAGTTTTGGGCGCAAGCCGGTCATCCTGATGGGCGCGGCGGTCTACATCACCGGCGCGCTGATGGCGATGATCGCGCCCTCGCTCGAACTGATCGTCGCGGCGCGCATCCTGCAGGGGCTCGGCGCCGCCGCGGCCCGCATCGTCGCGCTCGCCATCATCCGCGACCTCTATGCCGGGCGCGAGATGGCGCGGCTCATTTCCTTCGTGATGATGGTCTTCACCCTCGTCCCCGCCATAGCCCCCCTCGCCGGCAGCGGCGTCATCGCGCTCACCGGCTGGCGCGGCATCTTCGCCATCTTCATCCTCTTCACCATCTGCACGACCCTGTGGATGCTGCTCCGCCTCGCCGAACCCCTGCCCGCCGAACGCCGCCGCCCCTTCCGCCCCCGCGCCCTCTGGAGCGCCGTGAAGGAGGTGCTGTCCTACCGCACAGTCCGCCTGTCGATAGCCGTGCAGATCCTCTGCTTCACCACGCTCTTCTCCTCGATCAGCTCGATCCAGCAGATCTTCAGCGCCACCTTCGGCCGCACCGACGATTTCCCCTACTGGTTTTTCGTCATCGCCCTGCTCGCCGGCACCGGCAGCTTCGTCAACGCGGCGCTGGTCATGCGGCTCGGCATGCGGCGACTGGTCAGCTTCGCGCTCATGGCCCAGGTCTGCCTGACCGCGATCACCTTGACCCTCTTCCTGATCGGCCTGCCGCCGGGAATCGACTTCGCGGTCTACGTCGCGTGGCAGACCACCGTCTTCTTCCAGGCGGCGCTGACGCTCGGCAATCTCAACGCCCTCGCGATGGAGCCCCTGGGCCACATCGCCGGCATGGCCGCCAGCGTCATCGCCAGCATCGGCACGGTCGGCTCGGTGATCCTCACCGTGCCCGTGGGCCTGTCGTTCAACGGCACGCCCCTGCCGCTTCTCACCGGTGTCCTCGCCTGCGTGCTGGGCGGCACCCTGCTGATGCGGAAGCTGGAAAAGATCGAGCATTACGAAGGCTGACCCCGCCGCGCGCGCCCCTGCGCGGCCTCCCGCCTGCGTGTCGTCACTTTTTTAGTATACAGTCGCATACCGTCTTTCCAGAGGCGCCCCGATAGGCTATGACGCGCCCAAACGCGTCTTACCCGGATCAAGAGGGATCACCGATGGCCGACAACTCCAATCCCGATATTGTCTACACCAAGGTCGACGAGGCACCCGAGCTTGCCAGCGCCTCGCTTCTGCCGATCATCCAGCGCTTCGCGGCCGCCGCCGGCGTGTCGATCGGCACCAAGGACATCTCGCTGGCGGGCCGTATCCTCGCCACCTTCCCCGACAAGCTGAAGGACGACCAGCGCGTCACCGACGACCTTGCCGAGCTGGGCAAACTGGTGAAACAGCCCGAGGCGAACGTTATCAAGCTGCCCAACATCTCGGCCTCCGTGCCCCAGCTCGTCGCCGCCGTGCGCGAGCTCCAGGGCCAGGGCTTCGACATCCCCGACTACCCCGACGACCCCAAGACCGACGAGGAAAAGGAGGTTCGCGCCCGCTACGACGCCATCAAGGGCTCGGCGGTGAACCCCGTCCTGCGCGAAGGCAACTCCGACCGCCGCGCCGCGGCCCCGGTCAAGAAATTCGCCCAGAACAATCCGCACCGCATGGGTGAATGGACCTCCGACAGCAAGACCCGCGTCGCCTCCATGTCGGATAACGACTTCTTTTCCAACGAGAAATCCGCAACCCTCGACAAGGCGGCCACCGCCAAGATCGTCCTCGAAACCTCGAGTGGCGAGACCGTCCTGAAAGACGGCGTCAGCTACCCCGAGGGCACCGTCGTCGACGCCACCTACATGAGCGCCAACGCCCTCGACGCCTTCCTCGCCGACGAGATCGAGAAGACCAAGGCCGAAGGCGTGCTCTTCTCCCTGCACATGAAGGCCACGATGATGAAGGTCTCCGACCCGATCATCTTCGGCCACGCGGTCAAGCAATGGCTGAAACCCGTCTTCGAGAAATACGGCGACGAGATGAAGGCCGCCGGCGTCAACCCGAACTCCGGCCTCGGCGACCTTCTGGAACGGGTCAAGGACAAGCCCGAAATCCTTGAAGCCATTGAGAAAACCCGCGGCACCCGCCCGCCCATGTACATGGTCGACAGCGATCGCGGCATCACCAACCTGCACGTGCCGTCGGACGTGATCATCGATGCCTCGATGCCCGCCCTGATCCGCTCGGGCGGCAAGGGCTGGGGCCCGGACAACAAGGAACATGACGCGGTCTGCGTGATCCCCGACAGCTCCTACGCGCCGGTCTATGACGAGACGATCAAGTTCTTCAAAGCCAACGGAAAACTGAACCCGGCCACCGCCGGCACGGTACAGAACCTTGGCCTGATGGCGCAGAAGGCCGAGGAATACGGCTCCCACCCCACCACCTTCGAGATCCCGGAAGACGGCACCGTCAAGATGGTTCTGGAAGACGGCACCGTGCTGCATGAGCACAGCGTTGAAAAAGGCGATATCTGGCGCTCCGCCTCGGCCCGCAAGGCGCCGATCGAGGACTGGGTGAACCTCGCCATCGAGCGGCAGAAGGCCACCGGCTACCGCGCCATCTTCTGGCTCGACGAAAACCGCGCCCACGATGCCGAGCTGATCAGCTTCGTGAAGCCGATCCTCGAGGCGAAAGGCGTGGCCGACAAGTTCGAGATCATGGCCCCGCGCGAGGCGACCCGCGCCAGCCTCGAGACCATCACCAAGGGCGAGAACACCATCGCCATCACCGGCAACGTGCTGCGTGACTACCTGACCGACCTGTTCCCGATCCTCGAGCTGGCGACGTCGGCCAAGATGCTGTCGATCGTCAAGCTGATGAACGGCGGTGGCCTCTTCGAGACGGGCGCCGGCGGCTCGGCCCCGAAACACGTCCAACAGTTGCAGGCGGAGAACCACCTCCGCTGGGACAGCCTGGGCGAGTTCTGCGCGCTTGGCGAAAGCTTCAAATTCCTGGGCGATTCCAAGAACAACGCCCGCGCCCGCGTGCTGGGCGAAACGGTCGAGACCGCCACGCAGGGCATCCTCGATCACGGCCGGTCTCCCAGCCGCAAGGTGGGCGAGCCCGACAACCGCGACAGCCACTACTGGTTCGCCCGCTACTGGGCCGAGGCACTTGCCGCGCAATCCGACGATGCCGCCCTGGCCGAGGAGTTCGGACCCATCGCCAAGGCCTTGGCGGAAAACGAGGAAAAGATCACCGGCGAACTGGCCGCCGTCCAAGGCAAGCCGGCCGACACGGGCGGCTATTACCACCCCGATGACAAGAAGCTCGCCTCGGTCATGCGCCCCAGTGCAACGCTGAACGAGATCATGGGCTAACCGCCCATCCCCCTTGCAAGACGGGCCGTCCTGGGTCATCCCCAAGGCGGCCCGTTTTCTTTTGAAGGCCCCCTTTTCGAGGAGCATGACATGTCGAAGATCAAGGTAGACAACCCCATCGTCGAGATGGACGGCGACGAGATGACCCGCATCATGTGGGATTTCATCAAGCAGAAGCTGATCCTGCCCTATCTCGATATCGACCTGCTCTACTACGATCTCGGGATCGAGAATCGCGATGCGACGAACGACCAGGTCACCATCGACGCCGCCGAGAAGACCAAGGAAGTGGGCGTCGCCGTCAAATGCGCCACCATCACGCCGGACGAGGCACGGGTCGAGGAGTTCGGCCTCAAGGAGATGTGGCGCAGCCCGAACGGCACGATCCGCAACATCCTGGGCGGCGTGGTGTTCCGGGCGCCGATCATCTGCCGCAACGTGCCGCGCCTCGTGCCGGGCTGGACCAAGCCCATCGTCATCGGGCGGCACGCCTACGGGGACCAGTACCGCGCGACGGATATCAAGTTTCCGGGGCCCGGCAAGCTGAGCCTCAAGTTCGTCGGAGAAGACGGCGAGGTGATCGAGAAGGAGGTGTTCGACGCCCCTTCCTCGGGTGTCTACATGGGCATGTACAACCTCGACGACTCGATCCGCGATTTCGCGCGGGCGTCGATGAACTATGCCCTGTCGATGGGCTGGCCGCTCTACCTGTCGACCAAGAATACCATTTTGAAACAATATGATGGCCAGTTTCTTCTGCTGTTCCAAGAGGTGTTCGACGCCGAGTTCAAGGACAAGTTCGAGGAGGCCGGGATCACCTATGAGCACCGGCTGATCGACGACATGGTCGCCTGTGCCATGAAGTGGAGCGGCGGCTTCGTCTGGGCCTGCAAGAACTACGATGGCGACGTGCAGTCGGACACCGTGGCGCAGGGCTTCGGCTCGCTGGGCCTGATGACCTCGCAGCTGATGACGCCCGACGGCAGGATCGTCGAGGCCGAGGCCGCGCATGGCACCGTCACCCGCCATTACCGCCAGCACCAGAAGGGCGAGGCGACCTCGACCAACTCGATCGCCTCGATCTATGCCTGGACGGGCGGGCTGAAACACCGGGCCAAGCTGGACGGCAACGAGGCACTGATGACCTTCGCCACCACGCTGGAACGGGTCATCGTCGAGACCGTGGAATCAGGGTCGATGACCAAGGACCTCGCCCTGCTGGTGGGGCCCGATCAGGGCTGGCTTACCACGATGGGATTCCTCGAGAAGATCGATGAAAACCTCGACAAGGCGCTCGCCGGCTAGGCACCCCGGCACACCCGGTGGCAGGAAGGCAGCAGGCGGCCCGCTACCGCGTGCGGCGTCGCTTGACCCTGCCGTGAAACCCCTGCGATATGGGCGCGACTCCCGCCCATTTCGTCACAAGGTGCATGTGTCATGCTGAAGATCTACCTCATCCTGCTGCTGGCCGTTCTCTGCGAAGGGGTTGGGTCAACCTGTCTTCAGGCATCGCAACAATTCACCCGTTTCTGGCCCTCGGTGGGCGTGGTGGCCGGGTTCGGCTCGGCCTTTTACCTTATGATGATCGTGCTGAAATTCATGCCGCTGGGCATCACCTACGCGATCTGGTCGGGTCTGGGCATCTGTTTGACGGCGTTCCTTGGCTGGCTGTTCTTCAAGCAGGGGGTCGATCTTGCGGCGCTCCTGGGCATGGCGCTGATCGTCGCGGGCATCGTGGTGATCAACCTGTATTCGAAAACCGCCACCCACTGACCCCGCTCAGGACCCGCGATTGTGGGTTTTGGCGTACATCTCGGCAATCATCCGGCTGGCCGTCTTCTCGAACAGGCAGGGGATGACGGCGTGGACCAGCGCGCAGAACCCTGCGGCGAAGAGCCTGACACTGAACTTGCCGGCAAAGGCCGCGTGTTCGAGATAGGTTTCATCCACGCTGCGCGGGTGGTCGAGGAAGGTTTTCGTGATCATCGTGTGCTCCTGTCTGCGCCAATATCCTTGCCATATGTTTAACGCGGCGCGCCGTGGCAGTTTTCCCATTCTCGCGGTGATGCGGGTTGATATTGGGAGAATATCCCAAGTAACCTGCCTGTCATGAGCGAAATTGACGATATCGACCGGCGAATCCTGACCGAACTTCAGCGCAATGCCGACCTGCCACTCGATCGGCTGGGCGAGCGGGTGGGCCTGTCGCGCAACGCCTGCTGGCGGCGGGTCAAGGCGATGGAGGCGGCGGGGATCATCCGGAAACGCGTGGCACTGCTGGATGCGGAGACGCTGGGCTTCGGGCTTACGGTGTTCATGCAGATCAAGGCCGCCGCCCATGATGCCGACTGGCTGGAGCGGTTCGCGCGGGCCACACGGGCCATGCCGGAGGTGCAGGCGGTCTACCGGATGACGGGGGAGCTCGACTACCTGATCCGGGCCCGGGTGGCGGATATGAAGGGCTATGACCGGCTGTACCAGAGGCTGGTGGCGAAGGTGCCGATGGGGGATGTCTCGGCATCTTTCGTGATGGAGGAGATCAAGGAGACGACGGAATTGCCGCTGTGACGGGAGTTGCCCGCGAATCGGGGTTAACGCGTTGATATGGCGGGAGAACCGGGTATCGGTATCGCGTCGGTATAACGTCGGTATTTTGTCGGTGTTCTTGACCGACACCCGCCGGATTAACGGAGCGGACGTTACGTTTAGACACCGAGAGGCCCCGGATCGGGGTCCGGGGCGGGGAGCGGGCTCAGGAGGCCTCTTCCGTCGAAGGGCCCATCCGGTCGAACATGTCGATGTCGCGCACGGTGATCATGCCCGACAGGATGATATAGGCAAGGATCGACCAGATCACCGCCGAGATCCCCGTCACGATCAGCGCCTTCTTCTTCAGGTGATGCTTTTCCGGCGAACCGGAATGGGTGCCCGGCACAACGTCGCCCGCCTCTCCCTGAGTCTGGATGCGCAGGGGCAGCACGACGAGGAAGGTCATGAACCAGACCACCATGAACAGGACGATGCCGGAGGCGATGCCCATCAGACCTGCTCCAGTTCCACGAGGCAGCCGTTGAAATCCTTCGGGTGCAGGAACAGCACCGGCTTGCCATGGGCGCCGATCTTGGGTTCTCCCGAGCCCAGCACGCGGGCGCCGCTTTCCTTCAGGTGATCGCGCGCGGCGAGGATGTCGTCGACCTCGTAGCAGACATGATGGATGCCGCCCGAGGGATTCTTCTCGAGAAAGCCCTTGATCGGGCTGTCATCGCCCAGCGGGTAGAGCAGCTCGATCTTGGTGTTGGGCAGCTCGATGAAGATGACGGTGACGCCGTGATCGGGCTCGTCCTGCGGTGCGCCCACGTTTGCGCCGAGCGCGGTGCGGTACTGGTCGGCCGCGGCCTCGAGGTCGGGCACGGCGATGGCGACATGGTTGAGGCGTCCGATCATGGGGGCATCCTTCGGGCTGGTTGGCTGGGGCCGTTATGCCGGGGCGGCGGGGCGCGTGCAAGCGGCAGGACAGCGCACCCCCCCCCGACCCGCCCGGCCCGCCGGGCGGCGCTTAACCGTTCGTTAGGCGTGATGACCTAGCGTGAGTCGCATCACAGCAAGGGAGCAGCCGATGACAACGCCCGACAGTTTCCGCAGCCAGACCCGGCCGACGGCCAGCCGCCCGCTTCTGGGCATGACCATCCTCGTGGTCGAGGACAGCCGCTATACCTGTGAGACCCTGCGCCTGATGTGCCTGCGCAGCGGCGCGCGGATCAGGCGGGCGGATTGCCTCGCCTCGGCACGCCGGCACCTGAAGGTCTACCGGCCCTCGGCGGCGATCATCGACATGGGGCTGCCCGATGGCTCGGGGCTCGACCTGATCGACGAGCTGGCCCGCGCGGTACCGCGGGTGGGCGTGCTGCTCGGGCTGAGCGGCGACGACAGGGCCGAGACGGAGGCGCTGGCGGCCGGGGCGGACGGGTTCCTTGCCAAGCCGCTCGACAGCCTGGCCACGTTCCAGGAGGCGATCCTGTCGGCCCTGCCGCCCGACGCGGTGCCCAGCGGCCCGCGCCCCGTGGCGCAGGAGGCGGTCAGCCCCGACCGGGTGGCATTCTGCGATGACATGTCCCACGTGGCTACCCTGCTGGAACAGCGGCAGGACGGGCCGACGATCGATTACGTGGTGCAGTTCCTGGGCGGCGTGGCCCGCTCGGCACGGGATTACACGCTGGAACGCGCGGCGAGCGACCTGGCCCGCAGCCGGTGCCAGGGCGATCCGCAGCGCGAGAAGGTGGCGCGGCTGATGCAGATGGTGCATGCCCGGATCGAAAGCCGGGCGGCGATCTGACTTGGCGGCGGTACGGCCGGGCCTGGCGGGCGCGGCATTGTTGGACGGACCGAAGGCCGGAGGCGCTGGCCCGGAAGGCCATGGCCGGCCGGGCGGGCGCGGCTATTTCAGCGAAGGGTCCGAGCCCGCGCGCACCAGGCGGGTGAGATCGCTGAGCCGCTCCTTCTGGTGCCCCTCGGCGTCGAAATTCGACGGCGAAAGCCAGGCGCGGAAGGCCTCCTCCAGCGCGGGCCACTCCTTGTCGATCACGGCGAACCACGCCGTGTCGCGGTTGCGCCCCTTGACCACGGTGGCCTGCCGGAAGACGCCCTCGTAGGTGAAGCCCAGCCGCTGTGCAGCGCGGCGCGAGGGGCGGTTCAGGGCGTCGCATTTCCATTCGTAGCGGCGATAGCCCGCCTCGAAGGCCCATTTCATCATCAGGTACATCGCGTCGGTCGCCGCCCGCGTGCGCTGAAGCTGGGGCGACATGGCGATGAAGCCCACCTCGATCGAGCCCGCCGGCGGCTGCATCCGCAGGTAGGAGGCGAAGCCGCCATAGGTGCCGCTGACCTTGTCGCGGATGGCGTGGAACAGGATGTCGTCGCGCTGGGTGGCGCCGCGCATCCAGCGATGGAACTGCGCGGCCGAGGCGAAGGGACCGTCGGGCATGTAGTCCCAGACGGTGTCATGCCCGTCGAACGCCTTGTAAAGCAGCGCGGCGTGGCGGTCGGCGTCGAGCGCCTCGAGCTCGGCATAGCGCCCCGCCATCGCCTCGCCCGTGGGCAGGGGCGGCGGTGTCCAGTCGGGAACGGCCGGCCCCAGTGGCCGCGCATCTTGCATCGGATTGCCCTCTTCTGCCTGCATTTTGGGGGCAGGATAGGCCCGCCGCGCGGAAATTGGAAAGGAAAAC
>Ga0189287_100140_pt1 | contig 43721 bp, 37 predicted proteins | sample UW86minimetaG_FD_130319 | JGI IMG/M metagenome (GOLD analysis project Ga0189287, IMG submission 130319) | Marine microbial communities from the Costa Rica Dome - UW86 mini metaG | ecosystem: Environmental > Aquatic > Marine > Oceanic > Photic zone | place: Costa Rica: the Eastern Pacific... | reverse complement strand
GGCGCTGATAAAGGCGGTGCCGATCTGCACGCCGGAGGCGCCCAGCTTGAACGCGGCGGCGATGCCCCGCCCGTCGGCAATGCCGCCCGCGGCAATCACCGGCACCTTCACCGCGTCCGCCACCTGCGGCAGCAGCGAGAACAGCCCCACCTGCGCGTCGTTCTCGGGCTCGAGGAACACGCCCCGGTGCCCGCCCGATTCCCAGCCCTGCGCGATCACCGCGTCGACGCCGCGCGCCTCCAGCCAGCGCGCCTCGGCCACCGTGGTGGCCGAGCTGAACACCAGGCAGCCGCGCTTCTTCAGCGCCTTCACCGCGTCGCCTTCCGGCAAGCCGAAATGGAAACTCACCACCGCCGGCGGATGCGCCAGCAGCGCCTCCAGGTGCGCCTGCCCGAAGGGGGCATACGGCGCTTTCGGCACGCCCTCGGGCGGCGTGACCCCGGCGTCGGCATAGAAGGGCGCCAGCGCCTCCAGCACCGCCTCGTGCTGGGCGCGGGTGATCTCGGGCGGCGCGTGGCAGAAGAAATTCAGGTTGACCGGCCGGTTCGTCGACCGCGCCAGAACCTCCACGTCCCGCTCCAACCGGTCGAGCGGCATGGTCGCACAGCCATGCGAGCCAAGGCCCCCGCCGTTCGACACCGCCGCCACCATCTCGGGCGTGGTCGTCCCCGCCATCGGTGCCAGGATGATCGGGTGCTCGACCCCCAGCAATCTGCAAAGCCGCGTGTCAGGCCACATCGCCACGTCCTCCCCAAAACGAAACCGGGCCGCGGCAGGATGCGCGCGGCCCGGACAGTATGCTTATCTCGGCAAGGTCAGTCCATCGCCTTGAAGTTGAACTCGCCGCCTTCCTTGATCCCCGACGGCCAGCGCGCCGTCACGGTCTTGGTGCGGGTGTAGAACTTGAAGGCGTCCGGCCCGTGCTGGTTCAGGTCGCCAAAGGCCGATTTCTTCCAGCCGCCGAAGGTGTGGTAGGCCAGCGGCACCGGGATCGGCACGTTCACACCGATCATGCCCACGTTGACCCGGTTGGCGAAGTCGCGCGCGGCGTCGCCGTCACGGGTGAAGATCGCCGTGCCGTTGCCATACTCGTGGTCCATCGCCAGTTGCAGCGCCTCCTCGTAGGAGCCCGCCCGCACGGTCGACAGCACCGGGCCGAAGATCTCCTGCGTGTAGATGTCCATGTCCGGCGTCACCTTGTCGAACAGGTGCGGCCCGACGAAGAACCCGTCCTCGTAGCCCTGGAGCGAGAAATCCCGCCCGTCGACCACCAGCTCGGCGCCCTGCTCGATCCCCTTCTCGACAAGGCCGAGGATCTTCTTCTTCGCCTCGCCCGTCACCACGGGGCCGTAATCCACGTCGTCGCCCGCGGTATAGGGCCCGACCTTCAGTTTCTCGATCCGCGGAACCAGCTTCTCGATCAGCTTGTCGGCGGTGTCGTCGCCCACGGGAACAGCCACCGAGATCGCCATGCAGCGCTCGCCCGCCGCGCCATAGCCCGACCCGATCAGCGCATCCGCCGCCTGGTCCATGTCGGCATCCGGCATGATGATCATGTGGTTCTTGGCACCGCCGAAACACTGCACCCGCTTGCCGTTGGAACAGCCGCGGCCATAGATGTACTCGGCAATCGGCGTGGAGCCCACGAAGCCGATCGACTGAACGACCGGGTGGTCGAGCATCGCGTCGACCGATTCCTTGTCGCCATTCACCACCTGCAGGATGCCCTTGGGCAGCCCGGCCTCTTCCATCAGTTCGGCCAGCATCAGCGGCACCGAGGGGTCACGCTCGGACGGCTTGAGGATGAAGGCGTTGCCACACGCAATCGCCGGCGCGAACATCCACATCGGGATCATCGCCGGGAAGTTGAAGGGGGTGATGCCCCCGGTCACGCCCAGCGGCTGGCGCATGGAATACATGTCGATCCCCGGGCCGGCGCTGTCGGTGAACTCGCCCTTCAGAAGCTGCGGCGCGCCAATGCAGTATTCGACCACTTCGAGCCCGCGCTGCACGTCGCCCTTGGCATCCGGCACCGTCTTGCCGTGCTCCGACGACAGCGCCTCGGCCAGCTTGTCCATGTCGCGGTTCAGCAGGCGCACGAATTCCATCAGCACGCGCGCGCGGCGCTGCGGGTTGGTCGCGCCCCATGCGGGCTGTGCCTTCTCGGCGATGTCGACCGCCTTGCCGAATTCCTCGGTCGAGGCCAGCGGGCATTTCGCCTGAACCTCGCCCGTCGCCGGGTTGAAAACATCGGAAAACCGGCCCGACGTGCCTTTGACATGCTCGCCGCCGATATAATGGGTCAGTTCTTTCATGACGCTCCTCCATGAGAATTTGGCGCGACCCTACCGTTGCAAAAATAGATGGAAAAGGGGCAATGTCTCAAAAACGTCTTGCATAAATGCAAAGGGTAACGGGATGCAGGTGCAATGGGATGATTTGAAAGTGTTTCTCGCCGTGGCCCGCGCCGAAAGCCTGTCGCGCGCCGGGCGGCTCCTGAAACTCGACCCCGCCACCGTCGGCCGCCGCGTCGCCCGGCTCGAGGCCAGCTACGGCGCGCCGCTCTTCGCCAAGTCGCCCACGGGCTATGCGCTCACCGACGCGGGCCAGCGCCTGATGACCCACGCCACCCGCGCCGAGCAGGCGGTGGAAGACGCGGCCGACGACATGGCGGGCCAGGCCGCCGGCATCTCCGGCCAGATCCGTATCGGCGCGCCCGACGGCTCGGCCAATTTCCTCCTCCCGCAGGTCTGCGACCGGATCGGCCGCGCCAATCCCGGGCTCGAGATCCAGATCGTCGCCCTCCCCCGCCTCTTCAACCTCACCCGGCGCGAGGCCGACATGGTCGTCGCCGTCTCGCCCCCCACCGCCGGGCGGCTGACGGTGCAGAAGATCGCCGATTACCGCCTCCACCTCGCCGCCTCCGAGGATTACCTGCGCGACGCCCCGCCGATCGCCTCGCTCGACGACCTGAACCACCACCGCATCATCGGCTACATCCAGGACATGATCTTCGACAAGGAGCTCGACTATCTCGGCGAGGCCGGGCTCACCCGGGTCGATCTCGCCTCCAACTCCGTCGCCGTCCAGATGGGCTGGATCCGGCAGGGCGCGGGCGTCGGCATCATGCATGATTTCGCCATGCCCTTCTTCCCCGGCACCCGCAAGCTGTTGACCGATCAGCTCAGCCTCACTCGCGCCTTCTACCTCGTCCGCCCCGCCGACGACCGCCGCCTCGATCGGCTCAACCGCTTCGCCCAATCCTTCTGCGAGGCAATCCGCGCAGAGGTGGCCCGGCTCGAGGCCGAGGCTTGACAGAAACAATCGAATAGCAGACCCTTGAATTGACGGAATAATATTGCGGGGTAACCGGCCATGCTCGTCCAGCAGATCCTGAAATCCAAGGACAATGACGGTGTCATCACCATAAAACCCGGTACGCGCGTCTCGGACGCGGCGCAGATTCTCTCCGACAAGCGCATCGGCGGGCTCGTGGTCTCCTCGGATGGCGAGGCGGCCGAGGGCATCCTGTCAGAGCGCGACATCGTCCGCTCGCTGGCCGCCCGCGGCGCCAAGTGCCTGCAGGAGACCGTCGACCAGATGATGACCCCGGACCCGGTCTGCTGCTCCAAGCAGGACAGTTCCGACGCCGTGCTCACCCGCATGACCGAAGGCCGCTTCCGGCACATGCCCGTTGTCGAGGATGGCAAGCTGGTCGGAATCGTCACCATCGGTGACGTGGTCAAGGCCCGGCTTCAGGAGCTTTCGATGGAGAAATCCGCCCTCGAAGGCATGATCATGGGCCACTGACGGCCGCTGACGGCCGCCTTCGTCACGGCTTGCGCCGTTTCGGCACGGCGCTGCCACCCTTTCCACGCACACCGCCACGGGGTTTTCCCGGCTTGCCCGGTTTCCCCGGCGGCGTGAACCGCTTCGATGTGTCCGAAGCGTTGGCTTTGGGCTTCGGCTTGCCAATGGGCTTTGCGTCAGGCTTCCCCGCAGGCTTCCCTGCCGGCTTACCTGGCTTCGGCCCCTTGCTGCGCGGCTTGCGGGTGTCCTGCGGCGCCGGCGCCCCGCCCTCCGCTGCCGGTTTCGGCTTGCGCGGCTCGTAAGGTTTCTTCGGCTTTCCACCGGGCGCCGTCCTCTCGAACGCCTTACCCGGTTTCTCCCTCGGCGGCTCCGCTTTCCGGTCCGGCTTCGGCGCCCGTTCCGGCCGCGCAGGCTTCTCCGCCCGCTCAGCCGTCTCGCGCCGCTCGGGCTTGGGCCCCCTCGGCCGCGTGTCCTTCTTCTCCTGCCACGGCTTGCCCCCGCCCCGTTTCGGCGCACCGCCTGCCGGCCGCGCCGGACGCTCTGACCGCTCTGGCCGCCCGAACTCCGGAACCCCCTCGACAGCCCGCACGCTCACGCCCTTCTCCAGTACGCCGCCCTGCTCCAGTGACGCCATGAAATTCTCCGCCGCCCCCTCGGCGATCTCCACGAAGGTCTCCGTATCCTGCACCCGGATCGCGCCCACGTCGGCCTTCTCCAGCGCCCCCGCCCGCAGCATCAGCGGCAGCAGCCAGCGCGGCTCCGCCCCCTTGTCGCGCCCCACCGACAGCGAAACCCAGACGCTCGGCCCGAACTCGGGCCGCGGCTTGGGCTCCGGCCGCGATGCCACGTCCGACAGCTCCTCCGGCACCGAATGGCGCGCCCGGAAGAGGCGCAGATAGGCCGCCGCCACCGCCTCGGGCGACTGCTCCGCCAGAAGCCGCGCGGCAAACTCCGCCTCCGCCTCGCTGGCCGCCTCCTGCCACACCGGATCGGCCAGCAGCCGCTCCTCGTCGCGGCGCAGGATCTCCTCGGCCCCCGGCGGCACTGTCCACTCGGCCTGCGCTTTCGCGCCCTTCAACAACCGCTCGGCCTTCTTGCCCACCTTGGGCGGCACGATCAGCGCGGAAATCCCCTTCCGCCCCGCGCGCCCCGTCCGCCCCGACCGGTGCAGCAAGGTCTCCGAATTCGACGGCAGCTCGGCATGGATCACCAGCTCGAGGTTCGGCAGGTCAATCCCCCGTGCCGCCACGTCCGTCGCCACGCAGACCCGGGCCCGCCCGTCGCGCATCGCCTGCAGCGCGTGGCTCCGCTCCGCCTGGCTCAGCTCGCCCGACAGGCACACCACCGAGAACCCCCTGTTCGCGAACCGTGCCGTCAGCCGGTTCACCGTCGCCCGCGTGTTGGCAAAGACGATGGCGTTCTGCGCCTCGTGGAATCGCAGCACGTTGATGATCGCGTTCTCCGCATCCTGCGGCGCCACGCGCAGCGCCTGGTAGGAAATATCCGCGTGCGGGCTCTTGTCCGACAGGGTCGTCACCCGCACGGCTTCCCGCTGGTAATGCTTGGCCAGCGTCACGATCATCGGCGGCACCGTGGCCGAGAACAGCAGCGTGCGCCGCTCTTCCGGCGCCTCGCCCAGCATGAACTCGAGGTCCTCGCGAAAGCCGAGGTCGAGCATCTCGTCCGCCTCGTCCAGCACCACCGCGCGCAGGCTGCCCATCTCCAGCGACCCGCGCCGGATGTGATCGCTCAGCCGCCCCGGCGTGCCCACCACGATATGTGCGCCCCGCTCCAGCGCCCGGCGCTCGTCGCGCATGTCCATGCCGCCCACGCAGGAAGCGATCCGCGCCCCGGCCTTGGCGTAAAGCCAGCCCAGCTCCCGCGTCACCTGAAGGGCCAGCTCCCGCGTCGGCGCGATGATCAGCCCCAGCGGCGCCGCTGCCGGCCCGAAGACGCCCGCCTCGTCCAGCAGCGTCGGCCCGATCGCCAGCCCGAACCCCACCGTCTTGCCCGAGCCCGTCTGCGCCGAGACTAGCAGGTCGGCCCCCGCCAGCTCCGGCGCCGTCACCGCCTCCTGCACGGGGGTCAGAATATCGTAACCGCGCTCGGCGAGCGCATCGGAGAGGGACTGGATCATCAGGAAAACCGTTCTGTTTGAGCACGCGGCGCCACCGGCACCGCCCCCTGTCGCGCGACAGGTCTGGAAGGCGCCCTCCTACCCTGCCTTGCGCGCCCTGTACACGGGAAAAAACACCGCCGCGGACGTCATGCAACCCCTGCTTCTTCTTGGTCACAAATATCCCTGCACCGCGCCCGCCGCCCGCGCAACGCCCCCGGCGGAACACCGAGCCTGCAAGACGCGTTAATCATGGCGCTTGTTCAATCGGTTAACCCCCGTATCATACCCTCCGGTCCCCAAGACAAAGGATGTCACCCCACGTGCCGCCAGAAGACTTCTTCGCGTTCAGCTCCTACCACATCGCCCTCGCCGTCGTCGGCGCCATCGTCATCCTCGCCCAGTGGCTGCCCCGGCTCGTGTCCGACCGCGAACCCGCCTCGGCGCCGCTGATGATCCTGTTCGGCGCAGGCGCGGCGCTGCTGGTGCCGAACCTGCCCACCCTGCCCGACCCGCGCGAGGCGCCGCGCATCTGGGAACTGGTCAGCGAACTGACCGTGATCATCGCGCTCTTCGGCACCGGCATGCGGATCGACGCGCTTCGCCCCTGGCGCCGCTGGACGCCGACCTTCCGCATGCTGGGCATTGCCATGCCGCTGACCATCCTCGCCGTGGCGCTGCTGGGCATCGGGCTCGAGGGGCTCACGGTCGCCGGGGCCATCCTGCTGGGCGCGGTGCTTGCGCCCACTGACCCGGTGCTCGCCGCCGACGTGCAGGTGGGGCCGCCACAGGAAGGCGTCGAGCATCCCGTCCGCTTCACGCTGACGACAGAGGCCGGGCTCAATGACGGGCTGGCCTTTCCCTTCGTCTATCTGGGCCTGCTCGCCGCCGCCGGCGGGCTGACGGCGGGCGAGTTGCTGATGGAATGGGTGCTGTTCGACGTAATGTATCGCATCGCCGTGGGCGCGGCGATGGGCTGGGCCGGGGCGCGGGTTCTGGGCTACGTCCTCTTCTCCGTTCCCAAAAGTGCGATCCTTGCCGAAACCGGCTCCGGCGTGGTGGCACTGGCGGGGGTCCTGCTCTGCTATGGCTCGACCGAGCTGGTCGAGGGCTACGGCTTCATTGCCGTTGCCGTCATGGGCCTTACCCTGCGCCGGGTCGAGCAGGACCACCATTTCCATCGCCGCCTGCACGATTTCTCGGAATCCATCGAACACGCCCTGACCGCGGTGCTTCTGGTCGGGCTTGGCACCGTGCTGCCACTATTGCTGACCGATCTCAACTGGGTTCACGTGCTCTTCGCGCTGCTGCTGATCGTCGTGGTGCGGCCCCTGTCCGGCTGGATCGGCCTGCTGGGCAGTTCCATGCCATACCGCGACCGGGCCGTCGTCTCGGTCTACGGCGTGCGCGGCATCGGTTCGATCTACTATCTGTGCTACGCCGGCAGCCACATGGAATTCACCAACGAAAGCCAGCTCTGGACGCTCGTGGGCCTCGTTATCCTGCTGTCCACCATCCTGCACGGGTTCAGCGTCGGCTGGGCGATGGAGCGGATCAAGGACGACTGAGCCGGGCCCGGCCTAGCCCCTCAGCGCCCGGTCGAGATCGTCCAGCAGGTCGCCCGCGTCCTCGATCCCGACCGACAGCCGCAGCAGGTTGCCGGGAATGCCCGTATGCGGCTCGATCGTCGCCCGGTGCTCCACCAGGCTCTCAACCCCGCCGAGCGACGTCGCCCGGTGGATGAGCCGCAGCCGCCCGGCCACCGCCAGCGCCTCCTCGGTGCCGCCCCGGACCAGCACCGACATCAGGTAGCCGAAGCCGCCCGTCATCTGGGCCCTGGCCAGAGAATGCGCCGGATGCTCCAGCAGGCCCGGGTAGAGGACGCCCTCGACGCGCTCATGCGCGTCCAGCGCCTCGGCCAGCACCTGCGCGCTGCGGCACATCCGCTCCATCCTGAGCGGCAGCGTGCGCATCCCCCGCAGCAGAAGCCATGCCTCGAACGCTCCCAGGATCGCGCCTGCCTCCATGCGGTCGGCGCAGATCGCCTGCCAGACATCGCTGTCAGCATCCCGGCACGACAGCACCCCGGCCAGAACATCCGTGTGCCCGTTGATCGCCTTCGTCGCCGAGTGCATCGAGATATCCGCGCCGAGATCCAGCGCTTTCGTCAGCACCGGTGTCGCCGCCGTCCCGTCGACCGCCAGCAACCCGCCGCTGTCATGGGTCAGCTTGGCAATCGCCCCGATATCGGCCACCTTCAGCCAGGGGTTCGACGGCACCTCGATCCAGACAAGGTCCACCTTCTCCACCAGCGCCTTGCGGATGGCCAGCGGGTCGGCGGCGTCGATCTCCTCCAGCCGGATGTTGCGCCGCGCGCAGAACTTCCGCACCCAGGCCAGCACGCCCCAGTAGATACCCGACTGCATGACCACGCGCGCGCCGTCCGGCAGGGTCCGGAACAGCGCCGCCACCGCCGCCATGCCAGAGGGAAACAACCGCGTCTGCGCCGCGCCTTCCAGCTGGCGCAGCACCTCTTCGGCCTGTGCCACGTTGGCATTGTGGTCCCGGCCATAGCTGCCGCCCGACTGCAGCGCATAGCTTTCATCCCGCCGGAAGGTCGTGGTCGGCTGCACGCCGGGCACCACGCCGCCGTGCGCATCATCCACGGCCCCCGCCGCCCGTGCGGCGATCGTCGCGGGGTCGAGAGGTTTCTCTGCACTCATGGCTGGTCCTCCTTGTCTAGCGCCGCATCCACGGCCTGCAACAACAGCGCGTTGCCCCGCGGCCCCAGATGTACGTTGTCGATGAAAAGCGGCACGCCGCCCTGCGCATGATGACAGGTCTTGTCGTCGCAGAAAAGCTCCGCCGGTGCGACATGCACCGCGCCATTTTCTTCCGCCGCCGCACGCACGGCCTCCACCGTCCGGCCCGTCCGCGCCTCGAACTGCGCCACCGTCAGGTTGAGCGGCTCCGACCCGAACCGCATCGTCCTCAGCATCGACTTCGGCACCGAGCTGGAGAATTCCGGCACGTGGTTGATCACGACCACCCGGTGTTTCTCCGCCAGCTTCGCCACCGCCGCCCCAAGGCTGTCGGCAAAGAGCGGGAAGTTCTCCTCCGCCGCTGTCCCGTCGGGCGCCAGCAGGGCCACCTGCCCCGGCCTGTCGCCCCGGTGGCCATAGCCTTCCGCATAGAACGACCACCGGGCGAACAGGAACACGTCCATCGGCGGTGCGCCGTCGAGATACTCGAAAATCCTGTCATTGAAGGCGATGCAATCAGGCTTGGTCCCGGCGCCCATAAGCGGGGCGCAGGCTGCCTTGGTGATCATGTAACCGGCTTCGCCCCGGTCCTTGCCATATTGATCGAACGCCTTGAAAGCCGAATTCGCCATGCTGTCGCCCCAGAGCACGTAAGCAGGCTCTTCGGCCTCAACCCCCAGCTTGCAGAACGTCTCGGGGCTGTCCTGCCCCCAGCACGCATCCCATCCCGGGTGGACGTTCATCACCTCGGCCTTCAGCGCCTCCAGCCGCGCATCCTCGCCCGCGCCCGCCTTGCCGGGCTGGTACAACAGGTAGACGGCGAGCCCGAGCAGCACCAGCGCCTGCCCCGCAAACAACATGTAAAGCCGCCGCTTCCCCTCGCCCCGCACGGAGATCCGCCGTACCGGCATCTCGACGAGATGATAGGACAGCGCCCCGAGGCCCAGCGACACCAGCACCAGCACCGCCCGGATCTCGTCGTTCAGGGTCACGCCGTAATAGAGCGCCCCGACGATCACCGGCCAATGCCACAGGTAGGTGCCATAGGAAATCCGCCCGATATAGGCCATGGGCCTGACCGCCAGCGCCTTTGCCACCCAACTATGCCCCGGTGCGGCAAACGCGATCAGGATCACCGTGCCCAGCACCGGCAGCACCGTCGCCCAGCCGGGATAGAGGTAACTGGCATCGAGCACCCCCACTGGCACGATCACCAGCGCCAGCCCCACCAGCGGCGCCAGCGGCAGCTTCGCCGGAATGAGCCGGTGATAGGTTACCAGGAAGATCAAGCCGCCCGCCGCCAACTCCCAAACCCGGAAGCTCGACGCGAAGAACCGCTGCTCCCGGTCATAGATCAGGTCACCCGAAAACAGCGTCAGCCCCAGCGACACCACGAACAACACCCCCAGCAGCCACGCAAACGTCACCCGGTTGCGCCGCGTGAGCAGGATCAGCATCGGCAGCACGATGTAGAACTGCTCCTCGATCGACAGCGACCAGGTGTGCAGGAACGGGTTCTCGTGCGCAGGGGTTGAGAAATAGCCTACCGAATTCAACAGGTTGTAGTTGTTCGTGAAGGTGATCGAGCCCAGGAACCCATCCGCCACCACGCCCATCTCGGATCGCAGGAAGAACGCATTCGCCAGAAGCGCGGTCACGAGGAAACACAAGGCATAGGCCGTCGACAGCCGCCTGATCCGCCGCGCAAAGAACTCGGTCACCGAATAGGTGCCCTGCTCCAGCCGCATATAGGTCTGCCCGCAGATCAGGTAGCCAGACAGCACGAAGAAGATGTCGACGCCGACATAGCCGCCCGTCATGTCCGGATACCCGACATGGAACAGCACCACGCTCAGCACGGCAATGGCGCGCACGCCGTCAAGTTCCCTGCGGTAGGCCAGATCGCTCATCCCGGTAATCTCACGCAGCTTCGCGGCCAAAGAGCCGACCCGGCCCCCAGCCCACCGCCGGCTGCCCCGCCAGCGTCAATAGCCGCCACATCAGCGCGGAATTCGAGCTGATCACCGGAATACCCAACTCCGCCTCCACCGCATCAAGTATCCCGAAGGTCCGCAGATTGGTGCAGCTGGTGAACACCGCCTCCACCCCCGGCTTCCGCGCCGCCTCGACAATCGCCCGCCGCGTGCTCGCCTCGGTGATCCGCGCCACCGTCCGGTCTTCTTTCTGGCCGAAGCTGAATTCGCTCACCGTCTCGACACCATGCGCCGCCAGCGCCGCGCGCATCGGCCCGGTCACCTCTTCCACGTAGGGCGTCACCATCGCGATCCGGCTCATTCCCAATTCACCCAACGCGGCCACCACTGCGCTCAGCGGATTGGTCACCGGCACACCCGGATGCGCCATCTGCACCAGCGCCTCGACCCTGTCCGGCCCGATGATCGTGGCCCCCGACGTACAGGCATAGGCCACCCCGTCCAGCCCCTGCGGCAACAGCGCGGCTGTCGCCGTCATCTCGCCCGCCATGGTCGCCAAATCCTCGGGCGTCACATCCGCCCGCGCCGGGATGCGCGTGTGCAGAAGGTTCACCTCCCGCCCGGCAAGCACCTGCCGCGCCTCGTATTCCAGCGTCTCGTCCGTGCTCAGCAGGATCAGCCCCAGCCGCAGCCCCGCCCCGGCCCCCTGGTCAAGCTCATACGTCATCCCGTCCCCTTCGACCGGCTAATCCGTGCCCTCCGGCCGGCTGATCGTGCCGCCGCACACCGTCGCGCGCACCCCCGTCGTGCCCGGGCCCGAGGTCGGCCGCCCCCGCGCCACGCGCACCGCGAGATAGGCAAACGCCTGCGCCTCCAGCATATCCCCGTCCAGCCCGGCCGCCTCGACCGGCTCCACCGGGCAATCGAGCGCCACCCGCAACATTTCCATTAGCACCGGATTATGCCGCCCGCCACCCGTGACAAGCAAGCGCTCGGGCGGCTCCGGGCAATGCTCCATCCCCCGCAGCACCGCCGCGGCACTCATCCCCGTGAGCGTTGCCACCGCATCGGCATCGCTCAGCTCGTTCACCAACCCGATCATGTCGGAAAATTCGTTCCTGTCCAAAGACTTGGGTGGCATTCTGGAGAAATACGCATCGTCGAGAAACAACTCCAGCGCCCCGTCCTCGACCTGCCCCCGCCGCGCCAACGCGCCATCCTTGTCGTACGGCACCCCCCGCCGCCGCATCATCACGTCATTGATCGGCGCATTCGCGGGGCCGGTATCAAACGCCAGCAAGGCCCCCTCCGCCTCCGGCCTGTCCTTCCGCGGGTCTACCCATGTCAGGTTCCCCACGCCCCCGAGGTTCAGGAAACACAAGGGCCTCTCTGCCCCGATCCACTTCGCACAGGCGAAATGGAAAAACGGCGCCAGCGGCGCCCCCTCGCCGCCAAGCTCCACATCCGCCGACCGGAAATCCCACACCACCGGCACGCCCAACGCCTCGGCCAGCGCCGCGCCATCACCGATCTGGTAGGTCCCTCGCCCCCGCGGCTCATGCGCCAGCGTCTGCCCGTGAAACCCCACCAGCTGCGCCCCCTCGAACCGCGACAGCAACTCGGCATGGGCCATCTGCACCACCGCCTCGGCCTCGGCCACATCCTCGCCCGGCCACTTACCCAACGCGCCCGCCAGCACCGCCTGCTCGGACTCCGAATACCCCCGGTAATCCGACGCCCCGAAGGCGAATATCTCCTCGCCATCGGTCTCGACCATCGCCGCGTCGACCCCGTCGAGCGACGTTCCCGACATCGCCCCGAGCGCCCGGATGCGCCCCGCCTTCAACATGCTCTTTTCCTTCGCCCGAACCATGCCTATACATGCCGCGCGAAAAACCCGGGAACAAGCGATATGACCTACCACCCCAAATCGGACTTCATGACCGTCATGATCGAGCGCGGCTTCCTCGCCGACTGCACCGATTACCAGGGCCTCGACGAGGCGCTGAGCACGGGTGTGGTTCCGGCCTATATCGGCTTCGACGCGACCGCGCGCTCGCTCCACGTGGGCTCGCTCATCCAGATCATGATGCTGCGCTGGCTGCAGAAGACCGGCCACAAGCCGCTCACGCTGATGGGCGGCGGCACCACGAAGGTGGGCGACCCCTCCTTCCGCGCCGACGAACGCCCGCTGCTCGACGATGCCGCCATCCAGGCCAATATCGACGGCATCCAGCAGGTCTTCGCCGCCTATGTCGACTACAACGACAGCCCCACCGGCGCGCTGATGCTCAACAACGACGAATGGCTCAGCGGCCTGCAATACATCACCTTCCTGCGGGATATCGGGCGGCATTTCTCGGTCAACCGGATGCTCAGCTTCGAATCGGTGAAATCCCGGCTCGACCGCGAACAGTCGCTCTCCTTCCTCGAATTCAACTACATGATCCTGCAGGCCTACGACTTCCTCGAGCTGAACCGCCGCTACGGCTGCCTCCTGCAGATGGGCGGCTCGGATCAGTGGGGAAACATCGTCAACGGCATCGACCTCACCCGCCGGGTGATCGATACCGAGGTCTTCGGCCTCACCTCGCCGCTCCTGACCACGGCCGACGGCCGCAAGATGGGCAAAAGCGCCGATGGCGCGATCTGGCTCAATGCCGAGATGTGCTCGCCCTACCAGTTCTGGCAGTTCTGGCGGAACACGATGGATGCCGACGTGGGCCGCTTCCTCAAGCTCTACACCGAGCTGCCGATCGAGGAATGCGACCGCCTCGGCGCGCTGGCGGGGTCCGAGATCAACGACGCCAAGATCATCCTCGCCAACGAGGTGACGACCCTGCTGCACGGGCGCGAGGCCGCGCAGGCCGCCGAGGCCACGGCGCGCGAGGTGTTCGAAAAGGGCGGCGTGGGCGACGACCTGCCCACCGTAACGCTGACCCCCGCCGATATAGGCGAGGGCATCGCCAATACCGCGCTCTTCGTGAAGGCCGGGCTCAGCCCCTCCGGCAAGGAAGCCAAGCGCCTCTTCGCCAGCGGCGGCGCCAGCATCAATGACGAGGTGGTGAAAGAGCCGCGCCTGATGACGCCCGACGAATTCACCGACGCCATCAAGCTTTCAGCCGGCAAGAAGCGCCACGCGCTCGTGAAGATCGCCGGGTAACCCACGGAACACCCCCGGGAAATTCGAATTTCCCGGGGGTGTTTTCTTGCAAGAAAACGTTTCCTACCCGCGACGGCACACCACGGCAACCACTCGGAATTTGCGCAAATTCCGAGCCCGGAAAATGCGCATTTTCCGGCCCGTTTTCCGCGCGGAAAACGCCCCCGACATCCCCGTTGACTCACCCGCAATATATCAATACTTCCCGATATATGGATAAGAATCGCGCCCTCACCGCCTTCTCGGCCCTGTCCCAGCCCACACGGCTCGACGTCTTGCGCCTGCTCCTCAAGGCAGGCGAAACCGGCATGGCCGCCGGCGAAATCTCCGACGCGCTCGGCGTCCGCCAGAACACCATGTCCGCCAACCTTTCCGTCCTCCACCAGGCCGGCCTCGTCCGGAATGAACGGCAAGGCCGCTCCATCCGCTATTTCGCCGATCTCGACGGCACCAGCGGTCTGCTCGCCTTCCTGATGGAGGATTGCTGTGGCGGAAACCCCGAGCTTTGCCAGCCTTTCATCTCCAAGATCGCCTGCGCCTGCTAAAGGAGGCCCCTCCAATGCCCGACACCCGCAAGAACGTCCTTTTCCTCTGCACCGGCAATTCCGCCCGGTCGCTCATGGCCGAAGCCATCATCGAACGCGAAGGCCTCGGCAAATTCCGCGGCTTCTCCGCCGGCTCCCAGCCCAAGGACGCTCCCCACCCGCGCACCTTGGAGCTTCTCAAGCACCTCAACCACGACACCTCGCTGATCCGCTCCAAAAGCTGGGAAGAATTCGCAGGCCCCGACGCCCCGCAAATGGATTTCGTCTTCACCGTCTGCGATCAGGCCGCCGCGGAACCCTGCCCCATCTGGCCCGGCCAGCCGATGAGCGCCCATTGGGGCGTGCCCGACCCGGCCGCCGCCACCGGCACCGAAGCCGAGATTGCCTTCGCCTTTTCAGATGCCTACCGGATGCTTCGCAACCGTATCTCGATCTTCGTCAACCTGCCCATGGCCCAGCTCGACCGCCTTTCCCTCCAGAAAGAACTCGACCGCATCGGCCAGACCCAGAACGACACAACCCCCGCCTGACCTGCAAGGACGCGACATGACCGACACGAACCTCTCCGCCAAGGACAGCGGCCTTGGCGTCTTCGAACGCTACCTCTCCGTCTGGATCGCGCTCGCCATCATCCTCGGCATCGCCATCGGCGCCATCGCCCCCGGCCTTGTCGAGGCCGTCGCCGCGGCCGAGGTCGCCTCGGTCAACCTCGTGGTCGCGGTGCTGATCTGGGCGATGATCTACCCGATGATGGTCGGCGTCGACTTCAGCACCATCTCGGGCGTCGCCAGACAACCCAAGGGCCTGATCGTCACGCTCATCATCAACTGGCTGATCAAGCCCTTCACCATGGCCTTCCTCGCCGTGCTCTTCTTCGAATACATCTTCGCCCCGTGGATTTCGCCGGAGGACGCCGCGCAATACACCGCCGGCCTCATCCTGCTGGGCGCCGCCCCCTGTACGGCCATGGTCTTCGTCTGGTCGCAACTGACCAAGGGCGACGCCACCTACACCCTCATCCAGGTCTCGGTGAACGACATCATCATGGTCTTCGCCTTCGCCCCGATCGTGGCCTTCCTCCTTGGCGTCACCGACATCACCGTGCCGTGGCAGACGCTGGTCACCGCCACCATCCTCTACGTCGTCCTGCCGCTGGCCGCCGGCCTCCTCACCCGCCGCGCCCTCGGCTCCAAGCAGGCCATCGACGCCTTCACCGCCCGCATCAAGCCGTGGTCGATCATCGGCCTCATCGCCACCGTGGTCATCCTCTTCGGGCTTCAGGGCGAGCTCATCCTCGCCAACCCCTTCGTCATCGCCCTCATCGCCGTGCCCATCCTGATCCAGAGCTACGGCATCTTCGCCCTGGCCTATGGCGCGGCCTACGCCATGCGCGTGCCGCACCGCATCGCCGCCCCATGCGCGATGATCGGCACGTCGAACTTCTTCGAACTGGCCGTCGCGGTGGCCATCAGCCTCTTCGGTCTCAACTCCGGCGCCGCGCTCGCCACCGTGGTGGGCGTGCTGGTCGAGGTGCCGGTGATGCTCTCGCTCGTGGCCTTCGCCAACCGCACGCGTGCCAAGTTCGCCTGACGCCCATGGCCGTCGTCATCCACCACAACCCCGCCTGCGGGACGTCACGCAACGTCCTGCAGATCATCCGCGACGCAGGCTACGACCCAACCGTCATCGACTACCTCGAGACCGGCTGGACCCGCCCGCAGCTCCTCGCCCTCTTCGCGGCCGCAGACCTCACGCCACGCACCGCTCTGCGAACCACCAAGTCCCCGGCCGAGGAGCTGGGCCTCCTCGACCCTTCCGTCAGCGACGACACGCTCCTCGACGCCATGCTCACCCACCCCGTGCTGGTCAATCGCCCCATCGTCTGCACGCCCAGGGGCTTCCGCCTCTGCCGCCCCTCGGAAACCGTGCTCGACCTGCTGGAAACCTGGCCGCAGGGCCCCTACACCAAGGAAGACGGAGAGCTTATCCTGACTGCTGAAGGAACCCGCGTTGCCTGACAATACCAGCCCGAAACTCGTGAACTCCGCCTTCGAATCCATTGACGAGGCGAAACTTTTCCCAACAGAACACCCCACCCATGCGCCCCGCATCCTGCTCCTCTACGGCTCCCTGCGCGCGCGCTCCTTTTCCCGCTTCGCCGCCGAGGAAGGTGCCCGCATCCTCACCCGCCTCGGCGCCGAATGCCGTACCTTCGACCCCTCCGGCCTGCCGCTGCCCGACGATGCCGACACCACCCACCCCAAGGTGGCCGAGCTGCGCGACCTCGTCATGTGGTCCGAAGGCATGGTCTGGTCCACCCCCGAACGCCACGGCGCCATGACCGGCATCATGAAAGCGCAAGTGGACTGGATCCCGCTCGCCCCCATCGGCGGCATCCGCCCGACGCAGGGCAAGACGCTGGCGGTGATGCAGGTCTCCGGCGGCTCGCAAAGCTTCAACGCGGTCAACCAGCTCCGCATCCTCGGCCGCTGGATGCGCCTGATCACCATCCCCAACCAGTCCTCGGTCGCGAAAGCCTGGGACGAGTTCGACGAAAACGGCCGCATGAAACCCGGCCCTTTTTACAACCGCCTCGTCGACGTGATGGAAGAACTGATGAAATTCACCCTGCTGACACGCGGGCAAAGCGCCTATCTCACCGATCGCTATTCCGAACGGGTGGAAAGCCTCGAAGAGCTCTCGAAACGGGTGAACATGCCGAAAGCGACCGGCGGCTAACGCGCGTCCAGCGCCTCCTGCAACAGGGTGCGCACGGTGTCGCGGTCAACATCCGAGGTCACGAAGGCGTCCCCGATCCCCCGCGCAAGGATGAAGCGCAGCGTACCATCCACCACCTTCTTGTCCTGCGCCATCAGGTCGAGCAAACCGTCCGCATCCGGTAATTCCCCGGGAATATCAGACAGATCGACCTTCATCTTCATGTCGCGCAAATGCGCACGAACCCGGCTCGGCTCCTCCTGGGCACACAGCCCCATCCGCGACGACAGCTCGAACGCCAAGGCACAGCCAATCGCCACGCCCTCGCCATGCAACAGCCGGTCGGAATACCCCGTCGCCGCCTCCAGCGCATGACAGAAGGTATGGCCGAGGTTCAACAAAGCCCGGTCGCCCTGTTCCGTCTCGTCCCGCACGACGATCTCGGCCTTCATCTCGACCGACCGCCGCACCGCGTGAATCCGTGCGGCCTGATCCCCGCCGGCGGCTGATGAACCCTGCGCCTCAAGCCATTGAAAGAACTCCGAATCCCCCAACAGCCCGTATTTCACCACCTCGCCGTAGCCCGCCAGGTAATCCCGCTCCGTCAGGGTCGACAGCGCATCCGTATCCGCCAGAACCAACGATGGCTGGTGAAACGCCCCGATCAGGTTCTTGCCCTGCGGCGCGTTGATCCCGGTCTTTCCGCCGACCGAGCTGTCAACCTGCGCCAGCAGGCTCGTCGGCACCTGCACGAACCGCACCCCCCGGCGCAGCACGGCGGCCGCAAAGCCAACCAGATCGCCGATCACCCCGCCGCCCAATGCAACGACCACGTCGCGCCGCTCGACCTTCTGCTCCAAAAGCCATTCCACCGTCCGCTCGAACTGCGGCCAGCCTTTCGTGCTCTCTCCGGCGGGCAAAGTCAGGGAAACGGCGGAAATCCCCTCCGCCGCCAGCCCCGCTTCCAAGGCCGCCAAATGCAGCGGCCCCACGTTCTCATCCGTGACGATCGCCACCCGCTTCCGCGCCAGCAAGGGCGCCACCAGCGCCCCGGAGCGCGCCAGCAGCCCGCTCCCGATGTGAACGTCATAGGCCCGCTCGCCCAGGGGCACATGCACGGTCTCGCTCATTCGCTCTCCTCCAGCACGTCCGGCCGTGTCAGCAGCGTCTCGATCACCTTCTCCGCCATGGTCTCGATCGCGTAATCCGACTGCGCCTTCACCGACAGATCGGCCGTCGCATAGACCGGCACCCGCGCCTCGTACAATGCCTTCAACGTCGCATGAGGTTTATCCGTGCGCAGTAACGGCCTGGTATCCTTGTGTTTTACCCGGTTCCAAAGGATCGACAGCTCGGCATCGAGCCACACCGAAACCCCCTTTTGCGAGATCAGCTCCCGGTTCCGCTCGGCCAGGAACGCCCCGCCGCCGGTCGACAGCACCCCGCGCTTGTTCTCCAGCAGACGGTTGATCACCTGCGTTTCGCGGTCGCGAAAGAACGCCTCTCCGTCGCGGGCGAAAATCTCGGCGATCGACATGTTCGCCGCCTGCTCGATCTCCGCATCCGAATCGAGAAACGGCACCCCGAGCCGCGCCGCAAGCGCTTTTCCCACGGCGGTCTTGCCAGCCCCCATCATGCCCACCAGAACCACGGCCTTGTGTAGTTTCCAATGCCTTACGGCGGCCAATGTTCGGCGCTCCCATGCCAATTGCCAAATCGTTTGCACTGAATGACGTGATCTTGTTCAAAAGGCCAGCTATAAAGTCGGTAACGAACAAACCTACGAGCAAGAGGCAATATGGCGCGCCTGATCAAGTGGCTTTTCTACCTGGCCGTGTTGGCCTTCCTGGCTCTCGTGGCCTATGCCTATGTCGGGCCGTTCTTCGGCGCGGATTTCTCTCCGCCCGAGGAAGAGATTCGGCAGGATATCCTTCTTGAGACCGAATAGGCTCTCCCTCGCCGCCCTGCTGGTGCCGGGCATGGCCTTAGCCGAGGAACCGCTGTCGGCCATCGACTGGCTCAACCAGCCTGCCCCCGTCAGCGTGGCCCAGCCGCTGGTCCAGCCACTGGCCAACCCGCCGGTGACCGAAGGGGTAACCGTACCCTCCGTCACGGTCATGCCGCTCGACGACGTGCGGCCCGACGCGGTGGGCCTGCTGCCGTCGTCGACCACCGGCCTGCCCCGCTCGCTCTGGTCGGCCAGCGAGACCGACACGCTGGTAGCACAGCTCTCGCGCCTCGGCGACACGCCCCTGCCGGCGATTCAGGCGCTCTATTACACGCTCCTTCTGGCCGAGGCTGACCCGCCCGCCGACGCCGCCGACAATGCCCGCTTCCTGCGCGCCCGGGTCGATGTCCTGCGCCGCTACGGCGCGGTCGACGCGGCGCTGGCGCTGCTCGAACGCGCTGGCGCCGGCACGCCGCTCCTCTTCGACGAATGGCTCGACCTCGCCCTGCTCAAGGGCACCGAGGACGACCCCTGCCAGGCCCTGGCCGACACGCCCGACCTGTCGGAAAGCTACGCCGCACGCATCTTCTGCATCGCCCGCGCCGGCGACTGGTCGACCGCGGCACTGACCTATGACACCGCCAACGCCCTGGGCTCGCTCGACGCCCATGAATCGCAGCTTCTGGCCCGCTTCCTCGACCCCGAAACCGCCGACGGGGCCGACCTGCCCCCGCCTCGGCACATGACCCCGCTGATCTTCCGCCTGTTCGAGGCGAACGGCATGCCCCTGCCCACCCGCAACCTGCCGCGCGAATATGCCGTGGCGGACCTGCGCGGCACCATGGGCTGGAAGGCCGAGGTCGAGGCCGCCGAGCGCCTCGCCCGCACAGGCGCCCTGCCCGCCAACCGCCTGCTCGGCCACTATACCGACCGTGAACCGGCCGCCTCAGGCGGCGTCTGGGAACGGGTCCGCGCGGTGCAGGCCTTCGAGGCCGCCCTCGCCTCGGGCGACGACGATGCCATCGCCCGCGCCCTCCGCGACGCCTGGCAACTGATGCGCGAGAACGGCCTCGCCGTGGCCTTCGCCGCCCTCTACGGCGCCGATCTTGCGGAACTCGACGACCCGTCCGGTCTGGCCCACGAAGTGGCGCTCCTCTCGCCCGTCTACGAAAGCGCCGCCAGGGCCCCCGGCGAACAGACCCGCCGCCTGAACTTTCTCGAAGGGCTGGCAAGGGGCGCACCCGAAGCCTCGCTCGCCGCGAATGCCACGGAATCCGCCATCGCCCGCGCCTTTGCCGCCCGCAAGGTGCCGCCGGACCATGCCGGCCCCCTGAACGAAGGCCGGCTGGGCCAGGGCATCCTCGCGGCGGGAATGCAGCTTCAGGGCGCCACCCCCGGCCAGACCCGCGATCTCGAAGCGGCGCTCGCCACCCTGCGGGTCGTCGGGCTGGAAGACGTGGCCCGCCAGGCCGCGCTCCAGATCCTCCTGCTGGCGGAGGCGGAATGACCCCCGGCCGCGGCTGGATCGAGCCCTTTCTCGAGGCCCGCGCGGCGGAACTGGGGGCGGCGGCCAACACGCTTGCCGCCTATCGCCGCGACCTCGACGACTACGCCGGCTGGCTCGACGGCAAGGCGCTCTCCCTCGACGGCGCCACCCAGGCCGATATCGAGGCCTACCTCGTCGACCTCGATGCACAAGGGCTGGCCACCGCCACCCGCGCCCGGCGCCTTTCGGCGATCCGACAGCTTTACGTCTTCGCCTTCGAGGAACGCCTGCGCGACGACAACCCCGCCGCGCGCATCCGCGGCCCGGGCCGCACCAAGCGCCTGCCCAAGACCCTGTCCGAGGCGGATGTCGACCGCCTGCTCGCCGCCGCCCGCGATGTCGGCCGCAATGCCGCCGACCGCGGCCGCAACACCTGCCTGATGGAACTGCTCTATGCCACTGGCATGCGCGTCAGCGAACTGGTCACGCTGCCGGTCGCGGCCGCCCGGGGCAAGCCCGAGATGCTGCTCGTCCGCGGCAAGGGCGGCAAGGAACGCATGGTCCCGCTCTCCACCCCCGCCCGCGCGGCGCTGGCCGACTGGCTCGCACTGCGCGACCGCGCCGAGGAGGCCGGGCGCGCCGAGGGCAAGCCGCCCTCGCCCTTCCTCTTCCCCTCGCGCGGCAAGCTGGGCCACCTGACCCGCAACCGCTTCTACCTGCTGGTCAAGGAAATGGCCGTCGCCGCCGGCGTCTCGCCGGCAAGCGTCACGCCCCACACGCTGCGCCACGCTTTCGCCACGCACCTGCTGGCCCACGGCGCCGACCTGCGCGCCATCCAGGTGCTGCTGGGTCATGCCGATGTCGCCACGACCGAGATCTACACCCACGTGCTCGACGAACGCCTCCGCGCACTGGTCGAAGATCATCACCCGCTGGCGCGCGCCGCCGCGGCCCGCGGCACACCCGGCGCCTCGGGCGAGGACTGACCGCACCATACCGCACATTCCGCGCCGATGATCCCTTGATCGCCGCCCCCCGAGACCCCATAACCCGAGGGGCTGAAAGGATAACGACCTGAATGGAACCCTCATCTTCGCTGCTCGACGCCGCCTTCTGGATCACGGGCGGTGCCATCCTCCTGCTTCTCGTGCTCTCGGCCTTCTTCTCGGGCAGTGAAACCGCGCTCACCGCGGCCTCCCGCGGCAAGCTCCGCGCCCGCGCCGACAAGGGCGAAAAGGGCGCCGCCAAGGCGCTCGAGATCACCGAGGACAACGAGCGCCTGATCGGCTCCGTCCTTCTGGGCAACAACCTCGTCAACATCCTCGCGGCGTCGCTTGCCACCGCACTCTTCACCCGCATCTTCGGCGAAAGCGGCGTGGCGCTCGCGACCCTGGTGATGACCCTCCTCGTGCTGATCTTCGCCGAGGTGCTGCCCAAGACCTACGCCATCACCAATGCCGAGGCCGCCGCAGCCCGCACCGCGCCGCTGATCACGCTGGTGATCAGCATATTCTCTCCCGTCGTGTCGGCAGTGCGCGTCTTCGTGCGGATGGTGCTGCGCCTCTTCGGCGTCCGGATTGACCCCGACAGCCATATCCTCGCCGTGCGCGAGGAAATCGCCGGTGCGCTCTATCTCGGCCATTCCGAGGGCGTCGTCGAAAAGGAGGACCGGGACCGGATCCTCGGCGCGCTCGACCTGGGCGACCGCGCGGTCGAGGAGATCATGCTCCACCGCTCCGGCATCGAGATGATCGACGCCGAGCTGGAACCCCAGGCGATCCTCGACCAGTGCCTCAAGAGCAGCCACACCCGCCTGCCGGTCTACCGCGACGACCCCGACAACATCATCGGCGTGGTCCACGCCAAGGACTTGCTGCGCGCCATGTACAAGTTGGTCAGCGAAGGCGGGCTCTCCGACGAGGTGCTGAAGAACTTCGACATCGCCGACGTGGCGATGAAACCCTATTTCGTGCCCGAAACCACCACGCTCGACGACCAGATGCGACAGTTCCTGCGCCTGCGCACCCATTTCGCGCTGGTGGTCGACGAATACGGCGTCCTGCAGGGGCTGATCACGCTCGAGGACATCCTCGAAGAGATCGTGGGCGAGATCGCCGACGAGTTCGACCCCGACGCCGACCACCCGATCCGCCGCAGCGACGACAACCAGTTCCTCGTCGACGGCGCCATGACCCTGCGCGACCTCAACCGCGCCACCGACTGGAACCTCCCCGACGACGAGGCCAACACCGTCGCGGGGCTCGTCATCCACGAGGCCCAGATCATCCCCGAGGTGAACCAGGTCTTCAACCTCCATGGCTTCCGCTTCGAGGTCATGGCGAAAGACGGCAACCGCATCACCAAGCTGAAGATCCGGAAGTTGTAGGCCCGCGTAGGCCGGGCTTCAGCCCGGCATCCGTCGATCATCGCTTGTTGGCCGAAAAGCGATTACCAGCGTTGTCGCGTCGCTTCGCCTTTGAGTACGAAAAAAGGGTCATACCCCCCGAAACCTCTATGCCGTCAACGTCTTGCAAGGGGCATGGGTGCCTTGTGGGGAATGGCGGAGGGGATGGGTCTCAGTTCCAACCTTCTCTGCCCTAAGATATTGCATAAATTGATACTGAGTCGCGGCAATCGAGCCGTTCGCCACGCATCTCGTAGATCACCGAGGTGCGGACGAACCGTTAGCACCTCGCTGAGGGCACTGCGCATCGCCGGACTGCTGCTCGTATTCCTATGTGCACTCATGACGTCTCGGCCGCACCTACCCTTAGGCCCGAACCGGGGAGCGGCCACACCCGGCCCTATACCGTCTTTGCTTTTCTTTACATCGCTTAACTCGCCGTGCGGATCGAAGTGGGTCATCCTTCCCAAAGGTCACCACTTGCCCCGATGGCACAGGAAAATCCGATGTCCGAGAGCACATTCCCATCCCCCGCGCACGCCTCGCGGCGCGAAGTCCTCATGGCCGGAGGCCTGGGCTTTGCCGCGCTGACGTTGCCGACCCGCCCGTTTGCTTCCACCGATCTTTCCAACAACCCCGAAGGACGCCGCATCATGTCATTTGTCGAAACTCAGGACGGTACCCTCATCTTCTTCAAGGACTGGGGACCGCGCAATGCGCAGCCCATCGTCTTCCACCACGGCTGGCCGCTCTCGGCCGACGACTGGGATGCCCAGATGATGTTCTTCCTCGATCAGGGCTTTCGCGTGATCGCTCACGACCGGCGCGGTCACGGTCGCTCGACCCAGACTTGGGAGGGCAACGAGATGGACACCTACGCCGCCGATGTCGCGGCGCTGACCGACCATCTCGACCTCCGGGACGCGATCCATGTCGGGCATTCGACCGGTGGCGGAGAGGTGGCGCACTACGTGGCGCGAGCAAAGTCCGGCCGCGTCGCCAAGGCGGTGCTGATCGGGGCTGTGCCGCCGATCATGGTGAAAAGCGACAGCAACCCCGGCGGCCTGCCCATAGAAGTCTTTGACAGTTTCCGGGCCGCGCTTGTCGCCAACCGAGCGCAGTTCTTTCTAGACGTTCCTACCGGCCCGTTCTACGGGTTCAACCGGCCCGGCGTGACGGCAAGCAAAGGCGTGGTCGAGAACTGGTGGCGCCAGGGAATGGCCGGCGGGGCCAAGGCACACTACGACTGCATCAAGGCCTTTTCGGAAACCGATTTCACCGAGGATTTGCAGTCCATCGCCCAACCGACGCTGGTGATGCATGGCGACGACGACCAGATCGTGCCCTATGCCGACTCCGCGCCGTTGTCGGTGGAGCTTCTGCAGAATGGGTTTCTGAAGACCTACAAGGGCCTGCCGCACGGCCTGTGCACGACGCATCCCGAGATCGTCAACGCCGACCTCCTCGACTTCATCCGAGGTTGACCTTCCGAGGGCGGCGTTTTCACCCCGCTTCTTCCGGCAGCATCGAACCGCTTGGTTCGAGGGCACTTTCCCATGCCCAAGACGCATCTGCCCTACGCGAACGGCACGCCCGTTGCCGACAGACTGAACATCCAGACCCCAGGTCCGCGCGGTCCCGGGTCTCGCAAACCCCGCCAAAACGGAACGCCAACAACTTCACCCAAGCAAAGGAAATAGCCATGCTGAAGACGCTCAACCGGCCCGACGCCCTGAATGCGACGACGCAGTTCGTCGAAACCAAAGGCCGCACGCTGGCCTATCGCTCCATCGGCGAAGGCATCCCGATCCTGCTCTGCACCCGATTCCGGGCAACGCTCGACGACTGGGATCCGGCCTTTCTGGATGCGCTTGCACAGAACGGTTTTCGCGTGATCACGTTCGACTACTCCGGTCTGGGCAGGTCCACAGGCACCATGAGCTACGACCCGGCTGCGATGCTCTCCGATCCGCTTGATCTGATCCGTGCGCTTGACCTCGAGGACGTGGTCCTCGGCGGATGGTCAATCGGCGGTATGGCCACGCAACTGTTGCTGACCCTCCATCCCGAGCGGATCCGGGCCATGATCCTGATCGGAACCACACCGCCAGGCGATCTGGTCAAAAAGGCAGAGCAACTCTTCTACGACCTCGCTGGCCGGGAGACTTACAGTTTCGAGGATACGACCGCGCTCTTCTTCGAACCGGCTTCCGAGGCCAGTCGTGCCGCCGCGGCCCGGTCGCAGTCCCGGATCAACGCCCGCACCAGTGACAGAAGCCCGCCGGTGCCGATCGAGTTTGCACGCGCCCGCCTCGTCGGCGGGCCAGTCAACCCGGTCTTTCCGGCGCCGAACGTCATGGAGATGCTGATGTCGACGCCTGTCCCGATCCTGCACATCGGTGGAGATCACGACATCATCTTTCCGGTGGAGAACTGGTACGCGCTGAACGGGCTACTGCCGACGACAACACTGGTGACCTTCCCGGCCGCGGGTCACGGCCCCCAGCACCAGCATCCCGAACTCTCGGCGGCGATCATCGCGGGTTTTGTCGCGGACCACTGATCGGTTTCCCACCAGATCGGCGCGCCTTCCCCCAGACCGAGCCGATCTTCGGCGGCGCGCGCTTCCCGGCGCGCCGCCCCCACTCAAACCAAGGACGCACCCTATGACGCAGAACCTGTCCCATACCTACCTGGAAGATCGCTACCGTCGGTACGACGGCGCGCGGATCTTCTACCGGTCGTGGCGTCCCACGGCGGCCATTCGGGCAACCGTGGTTATCTGTCACGGGTTCAACTCCCACAGCGGTCAATACGGTGAGACCGCCGAGGCGCTCGTCGGCGCCGGTTTCCAGGTCTACGCGCTTGACCTGCGCGGCCGCGGACGGTCGGAAGGCCCGCGTTTTCGGGTCCGGGACGTGGCCGAGTATGTCGGCGATCTGGACGGTGTCATCGCCATCGCCCGGTCACGCGATTCCGCCCTGCCAGTCTTCCTGCTCGGCCACAGTGCCGGCGGCGTGGTCTCGACCAGCTACGCGCTGGATCACGGGCAGGTGCTTGCCGGTCTGATCTGCGAAAGCTTCGCCTTCCGCGTCCCCGCGCCCAGGGTCGCGCTTGCACTGATCCGGGTCATCGCCCGCGTGTTCCCGTCCCTGCCGGCCGTGAAGCTGAGGAACCGCGATTTCACGCGCGATGCCCAGGCGCTTGCCCGGCTTGATGCCGACCCGATGATCCGGAACGAGACCCAACCAGCAATCACCGTCGCCGCCATGCTTCGCGCGAACGACCGGCTGGAGCGCGATTTCGGCAGCATCACGCTGCCCGTGTTGATCCTGCATGGGACTGCAGACAAGGCGACTCTTCCCGCCGGCAGCGAGTTCTTCGACCGGCACGCCGGATCCTCCGACAGGACCCTGAAACTCTACGACCGCCACTACCACGACCTTCTGGCCGACCTCGGAAAGGAGGCGGTGCTGAAGGACATCATCGACTGGATTAACCCACGCATTCCCACTGATCCCACATCCCGAAGGAGCCCAACATGAGACTACCCCTTAAGTTCGCCCGCCTTGTCGGCGTCACGTTCCTGTTTGCCCTGCCGTTCCAGACACTCTCCGCCGCGGAGACGTCCAAGACCAGCGTCTTGCCCACCGGCGGCGGACAAGCCCTTTTTGATCCCTCCGACGCGGTCATCCTGCTGCTTGATCATCAGACCGGCCTGTTCCAGACCGTGCAGGACATCGACGTGGACGATCTGCGCCGCAATGTCGTGATGCTGACAAAGCTGGCAACGCTGCTCGACATCCCGGTGATCACGACAGCGTCGGAACCAAACGGGCCAAACGGTCCGCTCATGGCCGAGATCGACGCCAATGCACCGCAGGCACAGTACGTGCCGCGTCAGGGAGAGGTAAATGCCTGGGACAATGCCGATTTCGTGGCCGCCGTCGAGGCCACGGGACGGAAGACCCTGATCATGGCCGGCGTCTGGACCAGCGTCTGCGTGATGTTCCCGGCGCTCGACGCCAAGGCCGCAGGATACGAGGTCTATGCCGTGGTCGACGCGTCTGGCGATCCCAGCGAAATGGCCTCCCGCGTCTCGGTAGCCCGCTTCGCCCAGGCGGGCGTGGTTCCGACAACCACCAATGCGGTTCTCTCAGAAGCGCACCGAACCTGGAACCGCCCCGAAGCGGCCGATCTGGCCCAGCTCTACGGATTGGTCGCACCCAACTACGCAGCCGTGATGGAAAGCTACGTCCGCGCGCAAGCTTCTGTCACGGTGGACTGATCGTCCGGTTGAAATGCAGACCCGGCGGCCGATGCGGTTGCCGGGCTCACGCCTCCGGAAGCTGGATTGTCGGAGGGTTTCAAACGGTCCGCGCGCGTGATTTGAGCAGAACCCGCGCCTCCTCGATATCCGGATCGTCAAGACCCTCGGTCAGGCGGCCAAGGGTTCTTTTCAGCCAGTCGGCCGCCTCCGCCTGCGTAATGTCGAGGGCAAGGCATGCGGCCGCGGCGCGGAGTTCAAGGATCAGGGAGGACTGGCTGCTTGCCAGAGACCGCGCGCCCTGCAGGAGCGACAGTGCCTCGGGAGACCTGGGAATCTTCTGGGCCATCGTCTCGCCCTTGCAGCGCAACAGTTCGGGCAGCCACCATGCATCGCCGGATTGCCGTGCCCTGCCGATTGCAAGGTCAAGGACGGCGAGCGCCTCGTCCTCTCTGGCAGATCGGGCGAGGCCCATGGCCAGCACCCAGTCGTACCAGGACATCAGCGACAGAAACCGGGCCGCCCTGAGTTGGCGAAGCGATGCCTCGAAGGCGCCGATGCGTCCGTCCCCCTTCAGGATTTCGATCGCCATCGTCGCGCATTCAGCCGAACTGCGCCGGATGGCCATGGCCTGCCGTCCCGATGCCTCGACAAGCTCCGCAGCCACAGCAAATGCGCGATCCCACTGCCGGCGCTGACACAGCATGGGTATCATCACCTCGTTCAGGCAATAGCAGTGATAGAGCCCATGCTCAGGCGTCTTCAGGGCGGGCTCGATCTCGTCGAACAGTTTCCCGGCCTGATCGGGAAGCCCGAGCATCCACAGGGTCTTTATTGCGAAGACGCGCGAGAATATGCCCGGATCGCTGCCAATTCGCATGTATCGCCCGGTATCGACCAGCGGTTGACGGCGTTCCACATCGCGCAGCAGACGCGACGACTGGGCCTGGTCGCCGATGAAAGTGCTGGCGGATGCAATGCAATTGGCGGCGATCAGATCGCCACTCGGGTCCGCGGCATCGATGCCGGTGGTTTCCAGTTGCCGTGCGATCGAGACGGCTTCGACCGGTTCACCGCGATAGACATAGAGCCAGAACAAGGCGGAGCGCGCCAGCCGGATGAAGGCGGCCTCGCCGAGATTCTGCGCGGCCTCATGTGCCTCCTCCATGGCGCGCCGAGACGCGTCGACCGGGCCGCACGTCCCGAGCATGGCCGCCCCGCGATAGGCGAGAAGCTTCGTGCGTTCGGCATAGTAGGTACTTTCCTTGCCCTCGATCCGCGCAAGCCCGGCAGAGGCCCAGAACTCGCTTTCGGCCAGAAGCGAAAGCTGCATGAAAAGTGGAACCGACGCCGTTGCGAGAGCGACCGCATGCGAGACCTCGGCATCGTCCCCGAACGCCCACCGCAGCGCGCTGCGCAGGTTGGGCAGATTGGGCGCAACCGGCCCGAACCAGGAAACCGCTGCGGGAGCCTCGCCCTCGATGCGCGAACTGGCCGCCCGGTCGCACATGTACCGCGCAAGGCGTCCCTGGAACTCCGGTTTCATCCCGCTTTCGGACAGCCGCTCGCCGGCGAAGGCCCGCGTCGTGTCGAGCAGACGAAACCCGTTGCGTTCATCGGCACGTTCGATCTTCAGCAGGGATTTGCGGTGCAGCGCGGCCAGCAGGACGATGATTTCGGACTCGGGCAAGTCCGTGTGACGCGTCACGTTCAGGATGGCGTCGAGCGATGCAGCTCCTTCGAAGACGGAAAGCCGCTCAATCATAGCTTTCTCCCGATTGGACAATCGGTCGTAGCTCCACGCCAGCATGTCGTGAAGCGTGGCATGACGCGGGGTGGCCCTGCGATTGGGGTCCGGCGCGAGAGGCAGATGCGCCGACAGGGCCATTTCCAGGTCCGAAAGCCCCAGAACACTGGTCTGCGCGGCCGCAAGTTCGATGGCGAGCGGGATGCCGTCCAGCTTGGCACAGATCCTCGATATGGTCGCAACGTTGGTCTCCGTCAGGACAAGATCGCTGACCTCGGCACCTCTGTTGACGAAGAGTTCAATGGCGGGAAAATCTAGGGCGGTTTCGAGCGTGATGCGTTTTGAAGAGGCGCCCATATCCAGCGGAGGAAGTTCGAAGATCTGCTCCCCGCGGGCGCCAATGACTTCGCGGCTTGTGGTGAGTATCGCGATCGTCGGAACCGCCTCCAGGAGCCGGTCAACGATGTTGCGCACTGACTCCACGACCGGTTCGCAGCAGTCGAGAATGAGAACGGCATCCTTTCCGCCAAGCCATGTCGCGACCTCCGCGACCGGATCGGAAGTGGCAAGGGTACGCCCGAGCGCCGCCGAGATCTGCGCTACGGTGCCTTTAAAGTCCACCGCGGCGGTCAAGTCGATCCAGAACGTTTCGCTGGTCCAGTCGTCCTCGACAATGGAGGCAAGCTCCCGCGCTACGGTCGTCTTCCCCATTCCGCCCGTTGCGACAATGCTTACAAGCCGGCCGGGGGCCAGCATTTCCGTGAGCTCCCGAAGTACGACGTCTCGCCCGAAGACCACCGCTCCACTTCCGCTGCCTCGGCTGCGGGATACGTCCATCTTGCGTTGCCTTGACAGGTGGACAGCACATGTAAGGACGTAACCCCTACCGGCGACGTTCTTGACGAGCGAGTTCCCTGGTTTTGTATCGCCCAGAACCTTCCGAAGCTCCGCAATATGGACTCTCAAGCTGGCGTCGCCAACGTGGACGGCGGGCCAGACTCGATCCATCAATTCGGCAGTCGAGACGATCTGACCGTGATGCTGGAGCAGTACGAACAGGATATCGAACGCTCGGGCACCTATGCGAAGATCAATCCCGTTCCGAGCCAATCGGCGTTCATTTGGCATCATTTCGAAGTCGGAAAACCGAATAGTACCGATCGATAGTTGCACCCCAGAGGTCGAGTGATCACCCATTCCAGTTGCACGGCGTCAAACAGATTTTTCCCTGGACATCTTTACGCCTGCTTGAGAGCAACACCAAAGGCTTTTTGATGTCGAGCGGCTACGGGCCACATGACCGGCCTCTGGTCCATCTGGTCGATACTTTCCGGTGCAAGTGGCGGAGAGACAGGGATTCGAACCCTGGAGACGGTTTCCCGCCTACACGCGTTCCAGGCGTGCGCCTTCGACCACTCGGCCACCTCTCCGTGCGGCTCTCTTTAGCCGCGGGGGCGCAGGCAGTTCAAGGGAATTCTTGGGGTTGGCGCGCCCGGGCGTCAGTCTTGCAGGTGCAGGCTCACCCGGCGGTTCTGGCGGCCCTTCTTCTCGATTTTGCCAAGGCGCACCCGGCCGATCTCACCCGTCCGGGCGACATGGGTGCCGCCGCAGGGTTGCAGGTCGACCTGGTCGGCGCCCTCGCCGATACGGACGAGGCGGATCTGCCCGGCCCCGCGCGGCGGTTGAACCGACATGGTCTTGACCAGTTCGGGCCGTGCGTCGAGCTCCGCCTCGGTGATCCAGTCCTCCCTTACCGCCAGGTCGCGGGCGATCAATTCGTTCAACGCCTCTTCCAGCTCCGCCTTGTCCCCCGGCGCTTCGGGCATGTCGAAATCGAGCCGGCCCTTGACCTCGGTGATCGATCCGCCCGTCACCGGGCGCGGTATGACGACCGACAGCAGGTGCAGCGCGGTGTGCATGCGCATATGCGCATGGCGCCGGTCCCAGTCGAGCACCTGTTCGACCCGCGCGCCCACCGGCGGCAGCGTGACCTCCTCGGCGGCCACGAGCGCGATGTCGCCGTCCCCGGCCTTCACCGCGGTCGCGATATGAGCATGGCCGCCCTCCCACGAAATGCGGCCGCCGTCCCCCGGCTGTCCGCCCCCGGTGGCGTAGAAGACCGAGGCGTCGAGCACGATCCCGCCTTCGGGCGTGTGGCCGGTCACTGTGGCCTCCGCCTCGGTCCGGTAGGCATCCTTGAGGAAGAGAGGCTCGGTCATCGCGCGTCCGCGTCCCCGTCGGACCCGTCAGCCTCGCCGTCGGTCTCGCCGGTACGGGCGTCCTCGATATCCTTGCCGGTCAGGTGTGCGCGCGCATCCTCGACATCGCCGGTCGTGCTTGGCGCGCCGGGTTCGGATTCGGGCGGGGATTCGCCGCGCAGCACCTCGGGGTTGCGCAGCCAGACGTCGCGCTGGGCGAAGGGGATCTCGATCCCCTCCTCGGTGAAGCGCCGGGCGATCTCGTGGTTCATGTCGGAATGCACGGCCAGCACCCAGTTCACGTCACGCAGGATGGCGCGGATCTCGAAATCGAGCGAATCCGCCCCGAAGCCCCTGAAGACGATGAAGGGCGGGGTCGACATCAGCACCATCGGATGCGCCTCGGCCACCTCCTTCAGGATACCCTCGACCTTGCGCGTGTCGGTGCCATAGGCCACGCCCACCGGCACGATCACCCGGCCCACGGTGTTGCCGCGGGTATAGTTGGTGACGGTGCCGCTGATCAGGTCCGAGTTGGGCACGATCACGTCGGAGCGGTCGAAGGTCTCGATCACCGTCGAGCGCACCGAGATGTCGCGCACCACGCCATGCGTGCCGCCCACCTCGATCCAGTCGCCCTCGGAGATCGGCCGCTCGATCAGCAGGATGATGCCCGACACGAAGTTCGACACCACGTTCTGCAGGCCGAAACCGATGCCGACCGACAGCGCGCCCGCGACATAGCCAAGCGCGGTCAGGTCGATACCGGCGCTAGTGATGGCGATGATCGCGGCCAGGAAGATCCCAACGTAGCCGATACCCGAAACGATGGCGTTCTGCCCGCCCTGGTCGAGCTTCGTCTTGGGCAGCACGGTGTTCTTGAGCGTCCCCTGCAGCAGCCGGGTCGCCATGTAGCCGATCACGAAGACGATCACGAGCGTGAGGAAGATCGCCGGCGAAATCTGCGTGCCGCCGATGTCGAACCCCTGCAGGAGCCGGGAATAGATTTCCTTGAGGTCCGCCACCCGCGCGCCCCAGGCCAGCGCGAAGAACGGGATCGACATCAGCACCAGCACGAAACCGATCAGGATCGGGATCAGCGATTCCGCCGCGCCGTCCCGGTTGCCGGTCACCAGCACGTAGACCTCGGTCACCAGCCTTTGCAGGATCAGCAGGATCGCCAGAAGCTCGAGCGAGGCCAGCGACGGGAACATCAGGAAATGCGCCAGCGTGAAATACCCGACCGACGCGAGAACCGGCGAGATCAGCGACAGCAGGTTGAGCGCCAGCACGAGGAACCGGGTCAGCCGCGTGCGGTAGTTCTCGCTGCCTTCCAGATCGACCTGGTTGCGCGTATGGGCCAGCCGCAGACGCGCCAGCCGCTGCACCAGCAGCCCGGTCAGCACCAACAGCGGGAAGAGCAGCGTGTTGGTCGTGGCCTCGCTCCAGCGTGACAGCTCGGCGGTGTTCCGCACCAGCGCATAGGCCGCCACGACAAGGCCGAGCGCCGCCCCGGTCCAGCGACCGCTGAAGCGCTGCGCGTCGTCCAGCACCAGCGGCAGGGTGCGTGCCTCCTTGGCGGGGAAGATTCGCGTGGCCAGCCAGCGCGCCATAAGGAAGACGAAGGCCGAGGGCAGCAGTGCCTCGACGAATTGCTCGGCCCGCAGGCCCAGAAGGCCGGTCTTGCTGACCGCCTCGATCAGCAGCGCGACGCCGATGAAGGGGAGGATCAGGCTGCCCAGCGACAGCGCGAACCCTGCAAGCCAGCGCCCCGCGCCCGGATGATCGCCCAGCACCCAGGCCGTCAGGCCGCGCGACCATCGCCGCCCGCGCACCACCAGCACGATCCCCAGTACGAGAAATACGAGGACAGCCGGCAGGTTGTCGCGGGTTTCATCCTGCCGGACCGGGTTGTTCCACCCGTTCCGCACCTCGCCAACCAGCTGCGTGGCGGTGGTGCCGACAGCCTGCAAGGCCGGCAGCCAATGGACCGGGTTTAGCGGCGAGGGCCCGAATTCCAGCAGTTCCTCGGCCTGCCTGTCACGGATGATCCGGTCGACGCCTCGAATGAGCCCGTCGGCGCGGCTATAGGCCAGTTCGGCCCGTTTCACCGGGGCCTGCAACTCGGCCAGACGGGCTGTCAGTGCCTGCCTCTGGGCCGCGATATCTTCCGACTCCGTGCCGTCTTCCGGTGCGTCGCCGAGCGCGGCGAGCTGTTGGCGCACCGTCGCGATGGTGCTGGCATTCTCGGATTGCGCGGCCAGGAAACGGTCGCGCCATTCCGCGAGATCCTCGCGCAGCGCCTCGAGCGCGGGCGTCGAGGCGCGGTTGTTCTCGACCGCCTCCTCCGCCCGGTCCGCGGTGCGCTCCCATGCCTCGTAGTCGACCGCCTGCCCGGCCGCCTGGGCCACGGCCTGCGGGACGATGACAAGCCCCGCCCCGGCACCGCCCACCAGCAGCGCCAGGAGAAGGCAAAGCGCCCGCAGAAGCCCCATCACTCGACGAAGACCCCGGGAATGCTGCGCGGCGAGCCGTCAAGCCACCCGGGCACCGGCAGGTTCTTCTCGCGCAGGAATTGCGGGTTGAACAGTTTCGACTGGTAGCGGTTGCCGTAATCGCAGAGCACCGTCACGATGGTGTGCCCCGGCCCCATCTCCTTGGCCATGCGGATCGCGCCCGCCACGTTGATGCCGGACGAGCCGCCAAGGCAGAGCCCCTCGTGCTCGAGCAGGTCGAACACCACCGGAAGCGCCTCCTCGTCGGGGACCTGGTAAAGCATGTCGGGGGTGAAGCCCTCGAGGTTGGCGGTGATCCGCCCCTGCCCGATCCCCTCGGTGATCGAGTTGCCGGTCGCGTTGGCCTCGCCATCCTTGTAGAGCGTGTACATCCCCGACCCCATCGGATCGGCCAGCGCCACCTTAACGCCCTTGGGCTGGAGCGCCTCGCCGACGCCGGCCAGCGTGCCGCCCGACCCCACGGCGCAGACGAAGCCGTCGACCTTGCCGCCGGTCTGCTCCCAGATCTCCGGCCCGGTCGTCTCGACATGGGCCTGCCGGTTGGCGACGTTGTCGAACTGGTTGGCCCAGATCGCGCCCTCGGTCGAGTGCCGCGCCATCTCCTCGGCCAGCCGGCCGGAGTAGCGCACGTAGTTGTTCGGGTTCTTGTAGGGCGCCGCGGGTACCTGCACCAGGTCGGCGCCGGCCAGGCGGATGAAATCCTTCTTCTCCTGGCTCTGCGTCTCGGGGATGACGATGACGGTCTTGAACCCCATCGACGCCCCCACCAGTGCCAGCCCGATGCCGGTATTGCCCGCCGTCCCCTCGACGATGGTCCCGCCGGGCAGCAATTCGCCCCGCTTCACCGCATCGCGGATGATGTAGAGCGCGGCGCGGTCCTTTACCGACTGGCCGGGATTGAGGAACTCGGCCTTGCCGTAAATGTCACAGCCGGTGTCCTCGCTGGCCTTGCGCAACCGGATAAGCGGCGTGTTTCCAACGGCCTCGGCCAGATCCTTCGCGACGCGCATGCCCTGCTCCCTCATATTGCATTGCCCGGAAAGGATTAGAACCTGTGCCCCGGAAACTCAAGAAGCAGAACGCAGGCGCGGCCGTTCCCGCTGAAGCCAGAGCAGCATCAGCACCAGCGGGCCGACATTGGCCTCGCCGCTCTCGACCAGTTCCATGGCCTGCTCGAAGCTCAGCACATGGGTCCGGATATCCTCGTTCTCGGTCTCCAGCCCACCCCGGCCCCGAGTCATCTCGGGCAGGTCGGCCAGGCCGAGATAACAGTGGTAGAACTCGGTCGAACAGCCGGGCGAGCAGTAGTGGCTCGTCATGTGCTCCAATCCGTGAAGCGTAAGCCCCGCCTCCTCCCACGCCTCGCGGTGGGCGGTGGTTTCGGGTGTCTCGCCGGCATCGACGCGGCCCGCCACCGGCTCCAGCACGAAGGGACGCGGGTCACCCCGGCCAAAGGGCCCCATGCGGAACTGTTCGACCAGCAGAAGCCGGTCGCGCACCGGGTCGTAGGGCAGCACGATCGCCGCGTCGGTCGCCACGAACACCTCGCGCCGGAGGACCGGGCTTTCATGCCCGTCGAAGGCGGGGTGCCGAAGGTCGTAGGTATGTGTCAGGAAGAACCCGGCATGGGTGGCCTCGCGACCGGTGACGTCGACCTGCGACGCCGGCGTGCCGCTGCGCAGGGTCGCGGGCGGGGCGTTTGCCGCGCTCACGCGCGAGGCGGCGCGCGCCAGCAGCATCGCGAGGTGCGCCGCAACGTCCCGCGCCGGCTTGCGGCCGAAATAACCCGCGATCTCGGCGGCCGCGGCCAGGGCGATGCCCCCCCAGCGCCCGGCCCAGGCGGCCTCTTCCCAAGTCGCTCCGGCCCTGGCCTCTCCGTCGCCGAGAAAGGCGATGGCGGCCCGCGCCTCGCCGTCCACCTCGATATGCTTGGGCACCGGCGTACAGCCCAGCACCGCGGCCACATACTCGATCCGGTCGAAGAGCAGTCGGTCCGGCAGGTCGACCAGCACGCCATCGGCCGCGCCGTCCTCGGCGGGGACAAGCATCGGAAAACAGGTATCACCGCCGACGTCGAGCGCCGCCCCGGTCAGCCGCGCCGCGCGGGGCCGCCCGTCAAGCGGCTTGCCCGCCACGATCTCCAGCAGTGGCGGCCACGCCAGCGGCCCGGTGACGAAAACCTCCTGCATGGGCTCAGCGCAACCTGCGGGTAAGAAACTCGGCGATCAGGCCGATCCCCATCGCGCCCAGCACGAGGAACCAGATCAGCGGCCAGTAATAGATGTTCTGCGCATACTCGAAGGCGATCTCGAACATGCCCTGGATCGCCTCGACGGGCCCGTCATACCGCAGGTCGAGCGAGCGCTGGATCATGTCGTAGAAGGACAGCAGCAGGAATTCCCAGAACAGGTAGGCGCCCAGACCGGTCAGCCCGGCGCCCAGCGCCGCCATGTAGCCCCGCCCGATCCGCCGGCCCATGACCCACCAGCCCACCAGCAGCCCGAGAAGCGCCGTGAACAGGCTGAAATGGCCGAAGCTTTCCTCGATGGGCCAGATCGCCTTGACGGTCTGCGTGGCCTGCCAGCCCAGCGCCGCCAGCCCGAAGGCAGAAATCAGCTTGCCGACGGTGGGCATCCGGTCTGTTGGGCGCATGTGTTATCCGGGCCTTGCGATGGTGATCTGCGTCACGTCGCAGTTTCCCCCACGGAACGCCCCGGCACAAGAGGTCAGGTAGAAATTCCACATCCGGCGGAAGCGGTCGTCGAAGCCCATGCGCGCGACCTCCTCCCACTTCTCGTTGAAGGTGTCGTGCCAGCGGCGAAGGGTCTGGCTGTAGCTTTCCCCGAACTCGATTGAGCGCAGCACCTGGAGGCCTGCCCGTTCCACCTCGGCGCGCAGCACCGAGGGGCTGGGCAGCATGCCGCCGGGGAAGATGTATTTCTGGATGAAATCGACCGTGTTGCGATAGGCCTCGAAGCGGTGATCCTCGACCGTGATGACCTGCAGCGTCGCCCGCCCGCCGGGGTTCAGCCGGTCGCGCACCGTGCCGAAATAGGTGGGCCAGTACTGCTCGCCCACCGCCTCGAACATCTCGATACTGGCGATCCCGTCATAGGAGCCGCGCTCGTCGCGGTAATCCTGCAGCTTGAAGGTCACCTGCTCCTGCAGGCCGGCCCGGGCGATCCGCTCCTGCGCGAAGGCGAACTGCTCCCGGCTGATGGTGAGGCCGGTCACCCTGAGCCCCCGCTCCTTCGCGGCATATTCGGCGAACCCGCCCCAGCCACAGCCGATTTCCAGCACGTGATCGCCGGGCTTGGCGCCAAGCTGGTCGACCATGCTGGCATATTTCTGGGTCTGCGCGGCCTCGAGGCTTTCCTGCCCCGTCCGGAACAGCGCGCTGGAATAAGTCATCGTGTCGTCGAGCCACAGGCGGTAGAACTCGTTGCCCAAGTCGTAATGGTGGCTGATGTTCCGCTTGGCCTGCGACCGCGAATTCCGCTTGAGCCAGTGGCGCAGCCGCTCGTACATCCGCACCAGCCCCATGCCGGGAAAGCCGTCATAGACGTCCCAGTTGTCCTCGTGCACGAAATCCATCAGCGCCTGCAGGTCCGGCGTGCTCCACCAGCCTTCGAGATAAGCATCGCAGAAGCCGAGGTCGCCCTCGCGGATGAGCCGCGCGAAACAGTCGGGGTTGTGGATGTCGAGTTCCGCCACGGGCCCGGGCGTCCTGCCCTCCACGCGAAAGCGGCGCCCGTCTGGCAGCACGAAGTCGAGCCGTCCGCAGTTGATCTTCTGCACCGTCTCGAAGGCCTGCGCGAAATAGCGCGGCAGGTCCTTCTGGCCGGTCGTATCGGTCAGGATCATCCGGTTCCCCCAAGTTTGCACCCCGAGGCTAGGCCGCTGTTGCGGCCGGCAGCAAGGGGTTTTGCCAATGTTTTCAAAAGTCCCGCGCCTCGTAGGCCTCCAGCGCCTTCTTTCTGCCCTCTTTCATGCCCACCACCGGCTCCTCCGGATAGGCATCGTCGGGCGACAGGTTCCAGCTTCGCGGGATGGCGTCGAAATAGGATAGCGCCGTCTTGGTGGGCCGCGATTGCCCCTCGGCGATCCAGCGGCGGCGATAGGTGCCGTCCTTGTCGAACTTCTCGGCCTGCGTCTCGGGGTTGAAGACCCGGAAATAGGGTGCCGCATCCGGGCCGCTTCCGGCCGTCCACTGCCAGCCCAGCGCGTTCGACGCCGGGTCCCAGTCGGTCAGGCACTCCTCGAACCAGCGCTTGCCGATGTCCCAATGGGTCATCATGTGCTTGGTCAGGTAGCTCGCCACGATCATCCGGGCGCGGTTGTGCATCTTGCCGGTCACGTACATCTCGCGCATGGCGGCATCGACGAAGGGCACACCGGTGCGCCCCTGCTTCCAGCGCAGCACGCTCTTGCGGTCTTCCTTCTCCTCCCACGGGAAGCGATCCCACCCTTCGCGCCAGTTGCGTTCGGTGATCCGCGGCGTGTGGTACATGAGGTGATAGGCGAACTCGCGCCAGACCAGCTCCTTCACCCATGTCTCCGCCCCCTCGGCGCCCTGCTTCACGGCCCGCCAGCCGGCGTGCCAGCACTGGCGGGCGGAAATCTCGCCATAGGTCAGGTTCTCCGACATGCCGGAGCAGCCCTCCTCGGCCACCATGTTGCGGCCCGTCTTGTAATCGCCGATGGCGTGGCCCGTGAACCAACCCAGCCGGCCCTGCGCCGCCTCCTCGCCCACGCGCTGGTGCGGCAGGCAGACGGCAGCGCCCCGGTCCATCGCGGCGCCGAGCTGCCAGTCCTCCAGCTTGTCCGACTTGGGCCATTTCCCCGGCGCAGCTATCTTCGACGGCGCAGGCAACGCCTCGGGCACCTCCCGATCCTTCACCGCGCGCCACATCGGGGAATAGACCTTGTAGTAACTCCCCTCCCCCGTCTCGACCGTCCACGGTTCGAACAGCACATGCCCCTCGAAGCTTTCCGCCTCGACGCCGTCATCCTTGAGCAGCGATTTCACGTCCGAATCCCGCTCGATCGCCTCCGGATCGTAAAGCCTTGACCAGTAGACGGCCCCCGCCCCGGTGTCCTTCACTAGTTCCCGAATAACCTCCTGCGCCGGACCGGCGCGAAAGATCAGCCGGCTGCCCTTGTCCTTCAGCCGCTCCGCCAAGTCCTCCAGCGACAGGCCCAGCCGCCAGCGCGGCGCGGCGCCCAGCCGGTCGATGCTGGCATCGCGGATGAAGACCGGGATGACCGGCCCGCCCCGCTTCACCGCCGCGGTCAGCGCCGGGTGGTCGCTCAGCCGCAGGTCACGCCGCAGCCACAGGATCGTCGGTCTGGTGTCGCTCATGCCCGCCTCTTGCCGTTGTACTCTTTACGCAAGAGGCGACGTAGCGGATCAGATCACGTCGTCCAGCGCGGTCAGCAACTGGTCGATCTCGGCCTTGGTGGTGTAATGCACGAAGCTCAGCCGCAGGACGCCCTTCTTCAGGTCCACCCCCATCGCCTGCAACGGGCGCGAGCCGTAGAAATCGCCGCCGCCGGCCAGGATGCCGTGGCGGGCCAGCTTCGCCGCCGCGTCCTCCCCCGGCACGGGCAGTTCCACCGCCACGGTCGGCGCCTTCGCCGCGGCCTCCCGCGGACCGATCAGCCGGACGGAATTGCGGTCCGACAGGAAGTCGAGCACCGGCTGCAACAGTTCGGTTTCATGCGCCCGGAAAAGGTCATGCACCCCGCTGGTCCGCGCCGCCGCATCGCCGCCTAGCCCATGATGCCCGGCCAGGGCATCGTAGTAATCCGCCATCCCGGCACTCGCAGCCACCTGCGCATGATCCGGCCCCGCCGGCGTGAACCGCTTGTACAGCGTGTCGGCGTTGAACCAGTGCGCCTGGTTGGGCAGCAGCCGACCCAGCTCCTCGCGGATCACCATCACCCCCTGGTGCGGCCCGAAGGTCTTGTAGGCCGAAAACAGGTAGATATCGGGGCGCATCTCGCCCACGTTGGGAAAGCCGTGCGGCGCGTAGCTGACCCCGTCGACACAGACGAAGGCGCCCGAGGCATGGGCGGCCGCGGTGATCTCGGCCACCGGGTTCACGGCGCCCACGATGTTCGAGCAATGCGGGAAGCACACAAGTCGCACCTTGTCGTCCAGCAGGGTCTCGAGGTCATCGAGTCGCAAGAGCCCGGTCTCCCGGTCGATCCGCCACTCCCGCACCTCGATCCCCGCATCGGCCAGCCGGCGCCAGGGGCCGGAATTGGCCTCGTGATCCTGGTCGGTCACCACGATCGCGTCGCCCACGTTCAGCCATTCGCGGAAGGCCTGTGCCAGCACGTAGGTGTTCTGCGTGGTCGAGGGCCCGAAGCTCAGCTCCTGCGTCTCGACCCCCAGCATCGCGGCCAGCCGGGTGCGCGCCTCGTCCATTTCCTCGCCCGCCAGGCGGCTGGCCTCGTAGGGCGCATAGGGCTGCACCTTGCGCTGGCGGTAATAACGCTCCAGCCGGTCGATCACCGGCCCGCAGGTATAGGAGCCCCCGGCATTCTCGAAAAACGCCTGTCCCTTCAGGCTTTCCTCGGCAAAGGCGGGAAACTGCGCCCGCACGAAATCGATATCCAGTGTCGTTGGCATGTCGCCCCCCATGTCGCCCAACTCACCGGCAAGAAACAACAAAGCCCCCCGGGCTGCAACACCCGGGGGGCTTCCTTGTCTGAAAACGTCGCGTGATCAGGTCAGGCGCGTTTCTCGCTCATCAGGCCCTTGGTGATGCCGATGCAGAGCACGATCAGGATGATGGTGAACGGCAGGCCGGTGGAGATCACCATCGCCTGCAGCGCCCCCAATCCGCCGCCGACCAGCAGCGCGATCGCGACGAGACCCTCGAAGGTGCACCAGAACACACGCTGGGGCACCGGCGCGTCGACCTTGCCACCCGCGGTGATCGTGTCGATCACCAGCGAGCCCGAGTCCGACGAGGTCACGAAGAACACGATCACGAGGATGACCCCGATGGTCGAGGTGATCGCCGTCAGCGGAAGGCTTTCAAGCATCGCGAAGAGCGAAAGCTCGGGCGCGTAGCTGTCGATCACGTTCGCCTTGACCGCCGACGCATCGGGGTTCGCGATCATGTCGTTGATCGCCGAGCCGCCGAAGACCGCCATCCAGAAGATGCAGACCAGCGACGGGATGATCAGCACGCAGGTGATGAACTCCCGCACGGTGCGGCCGCGGCTGACGCGGGCGATGAACATGCCCACGAACGGTGACCAGGAAATCCACCAGGCCCAGTAGAAGGCCGTCCAGCCCTGCATGTAGCCGGTATCTTCACGCCCATGCGGGTTCGACAGCGGTATGACCTCCTGCACGTAGGCGCCCAGCGTCGAGATGAAGTCGGTGAAGATCCCGACCGCTCCGGCGGTGAACAGCACGAAGAGCAGCAGAACCATGGCGACGACCATGTTGATCTCCGACAGCACTTTCACGCCACCGTCGAGCCCGCGCAGCACCGAGACCAGCGCCACCGCGGTGATCCCGCAGATCAGCAGCACCTGGACGGTCATGTTGTTGGGCACGCCGTAGACGTAGTTGATGCCGGCATTGGCCTGTTGCGCGCCGATCCCGAGCGAGGTGGCCAGGCCGAACAGCGTGGCGAACACCGCCAGCGTATCGATGATATGGCCGGTCCAGCCCCAGACCCGTTCGCCGAAAATCGGGTAGAAGGCCGAGCGGATCGAAAGCGGCAGACCCTTGTTGTAGGAAAACAGCGCCAGCGCGAGCGCCACCACGGCGTAGATCGCCCAAGGGTGAAGCGCCCAGTGGAACGAGGTCGCGGCCAGCGCCATCCGCCGGGCCTCTGCCACGTTCTCCTGGATCAGCGCACCGTTGTCGTCGAACGGCCGGACCGTGCCAAGCGGGGCATCCCCCCAGGGTGTGCCGAAGTAATAGGCCGGTTCCAGCACGCCGAAGAACATCAGGCCGATGCCCATGCCGGCCGCGAACAGCATCGCGAACCAACCCGGATAGCCGTAGTCCGGCGTCGCCTCGGTTCCGCCCAGCTTGACCGAGCCCCACGGGCTGACGATGAGGAACAGGCAGAAGACGACAAAGATGTTGGCGCCCCAGAGGAAGAACCAGTCGAAGGTCTGGGTCAGGTATTTCCGCAGGCCGAGCGCACAGAAGTTCCCGGCTTCGCATCCCTCGACATCTTCCGGGTTCACGCCGTTGAAAAGCGCGTTCGCCGTGTCGGCCGCGAACAGCGCAAATGCGACGAAGGCAATGATCACGAGGCCCGAGATCACGAAAACCGGGTTGTGGATGTCGAGGCCGAACGGCCCCACCTTCGTCTGGATGTTGTCCTGTCCGATCTCGTAATCGGTCTGAATGAGATCGGCCGAGCCTTCCGGCGCCGGTATCCCCTGATCTACTGATTCATCGGCCATGCAAGGCTCCCTGTTGTGTGTTGTTCCGTCCTGTCCCGTCCGTACGAAGCCTAGCTCCGCACCACCATCACGCTGCAATCGACATGCTCGGCCACGCTGCCGCCGTTCGACGGCCAGATGATGTCGAGCACGCTGGGCACGTGGCTGGCCATGATCACAAGGTCGGCGCCGGTATCCTTGGCGGCCTTGATGATCGCGTCGTCCACGTCCGTCGAGGGGTCGTGGCAGACCTGTGTCTTCGAGGAAACCTTGATGCCGTTCTCGCTGCCCTGCGCCTCGGCGAAGGCCTTGAGCTTGGCGTCGAATTCCTCGGGGTTGTGGGCGGTCGAACTCGGTGCGGCGGCGGTGACGCCGACATAGACGACTTCCGCGCCGTAGTGCTTGGCCAGGTCGGCCGCGCAGGCCAGCGCTTTCTGAAGATCGCCCTTATGCGCCAGGTCGACCGGCGTCATGATCTTGTTGAACACGAATTCCCTCCTGATTGGACACTTGGGAACCGGCGGGCAGTCCGCCGCGGCGCCAAGGTGCCTCGTTTTGCCCGTTTTTTCAGCATCGGCGTGAAAATGCCCACGCTTGGGGGGCAAGGCTAACCCGATTCCGAGGCATTTTACAAATGCCGGCGACGGTTTTTGTACGTTACGCGACACGAAGCGGTTGCAACCGGGGGGTGAAATGCCTTCGGTTCAAGGAAATCCGCGCCGGACGGATTTCTCGGATTCGCGCCATCTCGCCCCTTTCAAAAGGCCGCGCAACCGCCTATGTTCATGATGTTCCTTCGGGAACTATGGGCATAAACGCGCTCGTAATAAGCGGATCGGACCCGGGGGCGGTACCCGGCGGCTCCACCAAATACCTTTCGTTGGAGGGATCTGGGGCCGAAACAGGATCGACGAACGTGTAAAGGAGTGGCTTTGTCCCGGTGAGGTACCACCGTTATCGGTCCGAACAAGCATAATTGCCAACGACAATAATGCTCCGGTTGCAGTTGCCGCGTAAGCGGTAACAAGACCGAAATTGAAGCCCTTGCCTCTAGCAAGGTAAGGCGGGGTTCGCAGGCACCTGGCAACAGAAGCCTGCACTTTCCCCAGCATCAGACGCCCCGCGCCCGGAAATTGCGCACGTTCCGCGGAAAGAATGCCTGTTTTCCGTTCCGTTTTCCGCACGGAGACGGCCCCGCCCCCCCGTGACAGTTTCACGACAGCCCCTCTCCCCGCTTGCATCGCCCCGCAGGCGGGATACACCCGGTCCCCATGACCACGCCGCTCTCCCAGCTTGTCGCCACCTTCGCCCGCATCGGCGTGCTGTCCTTCGGCGGGCCGGCGGCGCAGATCTCGCTGATGCATGCCGAGCTGGTCGAACGGCACAAATGGCTTTCCGAGAAACAGTTCCTGCAGGCGCTCTCGTTCTGCATGCTCCTGCCCGGACCGGAGGCGATGCAGCTGGCCACCTATGCCGGCTGGAAGCTGCGCGGTGTGCCGGGCGGGCTGATCGCGGGGCTGCTCTTCGTGCTGCCCGGCGCGGCGGTGATCATGGGGCTGGCCTTCGGCTATGCCTATTACGGCGACATGCCGCTGGTGCAGTCGCTCTTCGCGGGCATCAAGGCGGCGGTCGTCGTGGTCGTGCTTCAGGCCCTCTGGCGGCTGTCGCGCAAGGCGCTTGGCG
>Ga0189287_100139_pt1 | contig 45145 bp, 53 predicted proteins | sample UW86minimetaG_FD_130319 | JGI IMG/M metagenome (GOLD analysis project Ga0189287, IMG submission 130319) | Marine microbial communities from the Costa Rica Dome - UW86 mini metaG | ecosystem: Environmental > Aquatic > Marine > Oceanic > Photic zone | place: Costa Rica: the Eastern Pacific... | reverse complement strand
GTCGGCACGCCGGCCCTCGTGATCGGCCGCACTGTCGTCCAAGGTCAGATCAGCGACAGAATGGTTCGGGAAATCATCGAGTTGGAGCGCGAAGAGGGTTGGCAGAATGTTTGTAAGGCTGCTTAGGCTGCAAGGCTCGCCCTGGGAAGTCCTGGCGTTTCTCGTCAATCGACTGTGGAGGCAACATGGATAGGCGGTGCTTCATCCTGCTTGCATCGACATGGGTCATGGGGCCGCAGGTCGTTGCGGCCGCAACGCGCGAAATCTGGTCGGCTGCTAAGACGGCCGACGCATTGGCGCAGGACAAGATTTCCCTGATTGATGTTCGATCGCGCCCTGAATGGGTGGAAACGGGCGTCGCAATAGACGCATGGCCCATCAGTATGCACGAACCCGGGTTCGAGCAGCGCTTGTTCGCCGCACGCGATTTTTCAGGCGAGAAACCCATTGCGCTGATTTGTGCCACCGGTGGGCGAAGCGGCCGTCTTTTGAGCGTCTTGAAACGAGCCGGCTACACGGGCTTCATCGATGTCTCAGAAGGCATGCTGGGATCACCGAAGGGGCCAGGCTGGATCGCACGCGGATTGCCGGTGACGGATCTCGAGGCGGCCTTGGCAAGCCTGCCTGGCGCTTTGCGTTGATCGCATGCTCATCCAAATGACCGTCCGGGTTTCTCACCTCGGGGCTTGGCTTCTGCTCTTCTTTCTCGGTTGCATGGGCATCTTCCTATCCGATGCCGTCAAGGCTGCCGAATCCGAGAGCTTTTCAAACCCCGCCGTAACCGCGCGTCTTATCTCGGCCGAAGACGGGATTGCGCCAGATGCCGCCTCCGTCTCACTCGGATTGGCCTTGGAGTACGGCGAGGGCTGGAAGGGATACTGGCGCACGCCCGGCGAGGTCGGTTTGGCACCGAAACTCGACTGGGCTGGTTCGACCAATCTGAAATCCGCCAAGCTCCTCTGGCCCGCGCCGGAACGTTTCGAGGCCTTCGGGATCGAGAACTTCGGCTATTCAGGTCAGGTTGTCTTGCCGATCCGCGCGAGACTTGAGGACGCCGGCCACCCTCTGGAACTGCGTGCCCGCGTGTCCTTGCTGACATGTTCGACTGTCTGTGTGCCCCATGACTTCGAACTTTCGCTCGCCCTACCGCAAGGCGTCGGGATCGATACAAACTCGGCTGGCCAGATTGCTACTTACGCCGATCGCGTTCCCGCGGTACCCGAGAACAGCGACATCAGGATATCGGTCACGGCCCTAGATACGCGCGACTCGGCTCTCATCGTTGTGGCAAAGAGCGACACACCGTTCGGTGAGGTCGACGTGTTCCCGGAATTCGGACCCCTTGTGACCTTTGGCAAACCAGATATCCGGTTGGATCGCGATAGAACGGAACTCTGGGCAGAAATACCGATCAACGCCTGGACCGAAGAGCATTCAGAGCCTTCGGTGACGATCACAGACACCGCACGTGCAATCACGGCGCCGATCACGCTTACCTCAGATCCCCCTGCCCCACCGTTTTCAAGCGCGAACCCTCGAACGAGTGTGCTGAAGGTCGTGGCGGTGGCCGCCATCGCCTTTCTCGGTGGTCTGATCCTGAATGTCATGCCCTGCGTGTTACCCGTTTTATCGATCAAGCTCACATCCGTTTTGAAGGCAACCGGTCAAACCCGGCAGATGACGCGCAACGGATTCCTGTTTTCAGCCTTGGGGGTACTGACATTTGTCTGGGCGCTTGCGGCTGCCTTAGTGTTTCTTCAATGGATCGGAGTATCCGTCGGCTGGGGTATACAATTCCAAAATCCGGTCTTCGTGACGCTGATGTTCATGGTCATCGTCGTCTTTGCCGCCAATCTCTTCGGTGCATTCGAGATAACCCTGCCCGCGGCCCTTCAAGACCGCCTGGGTGCCAGCAATGCCAGAGCCGGGTACATCTCAGACTTTGGCACCGGACTGCTTGCGGCCATCCTCGCTACGCCGTGTTCCGCCCCGTTCCTCGGCACCGCGATCACCTTTGCGCTCGCGGGTACACAACCGGACGTGATAGTGATATTCACGGCGCTCGGTCTTGGACTGGCCCTCCCCTACCTGGTCATTGCCGCACGTCCCGAGTTGGTCACGCGACTGCCCCGGCCCGGGCGATGGATGCTTCTGGTCAGGATCCTTCTTGGCGGTCTGTTGCTGGCAACAGCCGCATGGCTCTTGTTCGTTCTTGTCGGCGTGACGGGTGGGCGTGCAGCTGCCTTCATCTCGGCACTCACAGCTGTGTTCATCGTCGCCGCATCAATCCCACAGGCAAACCAATGGGTACGGCGTGCGGTTCTCAGCGCCTGTGTTTTTCTGGCGATTTTCGGGGCAGGTCTCACCTCAACCCCTGACCGCACCACAGCAGGGGTTGATGCGACGTCCCACTGGCAGGATTTCGAACCCCTCGGCATCGCGCGCCGCGTCTCTGAAGGCGAGACGGTGTTCGTCGATGTGACCGCGGATTGGTGTCTGACCTGCAAAGCCAACAAGTCTCTCGTGCTTGACAGGGATCCAGTGCGTGCGCGGTTGCGCGGCGGTTCCGTGATCGCCATGCAGGCGGATTGGACCCGCCCGGATGACAACATCGCGCGGTTTCTCGAGCGATATGACCGCTACGGCATTCCGTTCAATATCGTCTTCGGGCCAGGGTCGCCTTCCGGCATCGCTCTCCCGGAAATTTTGACGCCACAGGCAGTTCTTGACGCTCTCGACACAGCGTCTGTTCGAAGTGTCGCGTCGGAGTAACGCGTTTAATCGAGCTGAAGATCGGAAATCGACGCAACGATTCTGCCCTTGGTATCATCGCTGTCGGCCGACACGGCCAATCCAATCAGGGCACCCGGCTCGATCCCGAACGCAGTGCGATGATCTGATGCGAGATCGACCTGCTCACGATACTGCCCGATCTCTGAAGGGCGCAGGACTTTGCTGCGCAACCGGGGCGAATAGGGGCTGGGCAATATCGCATTGGTCGGGTGCGCACCGCCCCACACGTAGATCAGGGCGCGTGCGCTGTCCTCTTGAAGAATGCGCCGCGCGCTCTTTCCGCTCAGAGCGTCCACCCTCTCCGGATCGACGAACACGAAGTAGATCGCCAGATTTCTGTCGTCACCACCTTTGATCGTAAGATCGGTCGGTCGGACACCCTCGTGGACCCGCCAGACCCAACGCGCAGACTCAGCCGAACGATTGAGGTCCTCAACGGGGCGCCAGAGCAACGAGACCGTACCGTCCGAAACGATGTCCAACTGGCGTCCCCGTTGACCAAAATCGTTCGAGAAAAGGCGCAAGAAGCCCTGCTCTTTCCAGCTGCCGTCAAAAGAAATGACCTCGTTGGCGGTGCCCGCGGCTGGTGCAAACACGGCGCATGTCAGCAAGGTCAGAACTTTGGCGACATGGACCATTGCTCGTCCTATATCCAACCGAGTGCGCGCGCGGGCATCCAGACCCCCATAAAGATCATCATCAGATTTTCGGTCAGCGACACAAATCCCAGTGGCACGTTCGACCCGCCACCAACGCAAGCGCATTTCAAATCTCGCCCGTCGATATAGACCGCCTTGAACACGGAAACCGCCCCGATGGTCCCGATCACGAGGGCAATTGGGGCGCTGATCCACACTAGTGCGCCCGCGACCATGAGAACGCCCGCGATGGCTTCACCAAAGGGATAGATGTAGCCGTAACGCACCCAGCGTTGCGCGAGCAGATCGTAGTTCAGGAACATCGTCGAGAAGCCTTCGATATCCTTCAGCTTCTGGACGGCAAGGAAGCACATGGAGATCGCGATAAACCACTCGAAAGCACGGAGCGTAAGTATCGACCCAGAGAACGCCCAGCTGAGACCAAGGGCCATGAGAAACGACACCGAGAAGATCGCGATGACCGGCTGATAGGTTGTCTCGTCCGCGTCCTTAACCTCTTTCCCGAAGTGCTCGCGCAAGGCGTCATAGCCGCCGATGCGCGTACCGCTGATGAAGGTCTGGGGTGTTGTCGATACGTCGTGTTCCGCCTTGAACGCGTCCGTCTCTTCGCGCGTCGTCAGATGATGATCTTCGACCTCATACCCTTCGCGCTCCAAGAGATCTTTCGATTTCAATCCATAGGGGCAGAGGTGGTCTTCCATGACCATGCGATAAAGAACAGCCTTTCCTGCGGCCTGGTTTGTATCTTTCGGCATCATGTCCTCCATTGGTCTAGCTGTTGCAGGTCCAGTATCCCATGAAGCCAACCGCGAGCGGGGTTTCACCGGTCAATTCGAACAGAAGGGTAGAGCCTTCTCCGTTGTCAGCATCGCTCATCGCGACGGTCATCTGGCCACCATCGGCCATCAGAACACCTCCAGGGGCCACATTGCCGGTCGCTTCGAATTGCACCAGCGACCCGGAGACTTTCGCGATACCCTGCCCGTTTCCATCGGTCGCCAATACGGGGTCGGCGTTGACGGCGCGAACGAACGTACACATCGGCTCGGTGCCGAGCCCGCTCTCGATCTCCGCGTCCGAAAGAGGAGCAGGACGGATGCCTGCAATAACCGGCGTCGAGATTGCCTGCGTCAGGCTTGCCAAGCTTGCAGGTCCATCGGATTTACCCAATGGCCATTCTGGCCCAGCTTCGCCATTTGCTTCGATGTCGGCAAGCAGGAAGCGCATCTCCGCAATTTCCCGATCTTGGGCAACGACAATTTCTTCGGCGAGCGCTCTGACGCGTGGGTCAGTGATTTCCGCCCTCTTGCTGGTCATGATTGCAATCGAATGGTGCGGGATCATTGCACTCATCCAGCTTTCATCCTGCACGGATTCCTGGCTGCGCACGAGCCAGAGAGCGCCGGCGAACAGGACTGCCGAGCCTGCAAGAATGGCGACATTGGCGACGAGGTTTTTGTACATGCCCCACATGAAAAGGAGCATCACAATAGCCATCGTCGCACCCATGACAAAGGTCATATAGAACCGTGTCTCGCTCCAGTAGACATGTTCGAGAGCATAGGTGTTCAGATACATCAGACCGAACATGAGGGCCGTCGACGTTCCAACCATCGCGATGAAGCGCCCGTAAGAAGACTTGCCGTGACTGTCCGATTTGACGGAAACAGCAGAGTTGCGTTCATAATGAGATATTTCTGAATCTGACATGTGAACTCCTTTCGCTTTCCTCTGGAACGAGATTCCAGCGCTGGAGGGTTCCGAAATAGAACGCGTTTTCAGCGGATGTTCTTCAGGTCACCAGAAAGATCCTTCAAGATCGGGCAATCCGGTCGGTGGTCTCCGTGACAGGCCTTGACGAGATGGGACAGGGTCTCGCGCATCTCCTGAAGCTGAGCGATCTTGTCGTCGATTGCGCTCAGGTGCTCTTCAGCGATGGTCTTCACCTGGGCGCTTTCCCGCGTTTCATCCTCGTAAAGGCTCAAGAGATTGCGGCAATCCTCAATCGAGAACCCGAGCGCACGCGCGCGACCCAGGAATGCAAGCTTGTGCAGATCGGTCTCGCGAAACGCGCGGTATCCATTGCCGCTGCGCTGCGGTCTAACCAGGCCAATATCCTCGTAGTAGCGGATGGTTTTGGGCGGGATGCCGGACCGCTCTGCAACTTCTCCAATGTTCACGACACGATCCTCCTATTCTGCGGGTTGGGTCTGTGCACTGATCCGTGGTGCGGTGATGTCTCTGTCTTCACGCAAGGCTGGCGCGATGCGGCGCAGACGCAGGGCGTTTGTCAGAACCGATACCGACGACAGGGCCATCGCACCCGCCGCGAAAACCGGGGAAAGAAGCAGACCAAAAGCCGGATAGAGAACCCCGGCGGCGACCGGGATCAGCGCAACATTATACCCGAAGGCCCAGACGAGGTTCTGGCGAATGTTCGACATGGTGCGCCTGGAAACCTCGACCGCATTCACCACGCCGCGCAGATCGCCTGACATCAAGACCACATCGGCGGATTCGATGGCGACATCGGTTCCGGTGCCGATGGCGATGCCGACATCCGCATGGGCCAGGGCCGGTGCATCATTGATGCCGTCGCCGACGAAAGCAATCTTTTGGTCTCCCGCGCGCAGATCGTCGAGAGCTGCGACCTTGCCATCCGGCAGGACTCCCGCGATCACGTGGTCGATTCCGGTTTCGCGCGCGATGGCCTCCGCCGTCTCGCGTTTGTCTCCGGTGATCATCGCAACCTTGAAACCGCGCGCGTGCAGGGCTGCAACGGCTTCCTGGCTGGCGGGTTTTACGGGGTCCGCCACGGCGATCACGGCGGCCAGTTTGCCGTCGATCGCCGCATAAAGCGCTGTCCGGCCCCGCCCAGCCAGCTCGGCTTCGGTTTTGGCCAAAGCGGTGATGTCGATGCCTTCGCGGGACATATAACGGTCCGCGCCGACCATCACCTCCTGACCTTCGACGGTCGCGGCGACACCGTAACCCGTAATAGACCGGAAGCCCGTGGCATTCGCGACGGCGATTCCTTCGACCCGCGCGCCGCGAACAATGGCTTCGGCGATGGGATGCTCAGACTGGGCCTCGACGGCAGCGATCAGGCTCAGCACCCTGTCTCGGTCGAAACCGTCGGCGGTGACCAGATCGGTCAGCGTCGGCTGACCTTCGGTGACAGTCCCCGTCTTGTCGAGTGCGATGACATCGACTTCGGACAGGGCCTGGAGCGCATCACCCTTACGGAACAGCACCCCCATCTCTGCGGCGCGCCCCGTTCCCACCATAATCGACGTGGGCGTGGCCAAGCCCATGGCGCAGGGACAGGCAATGATCAGAACCGAGACGCCGGCCACCAGCGCAAAGGTCAAAGCTGGGTCCGGTCCGAAAAGCAACCAGACCGCCACCGTAAGCGCGGACAGCACCATGACCGCAGGCACGAACCACAGGGTCACGCGGTCAACAAGGCCCTGGATGGGCAGCTTGGCGCCTTGCGCCTCCTCGACCATGCGGATGATCTGTGCGAGCGTGGTATCCGACCCGACCCGTGCGGCCTTGAACGTCAGGCTCCCGGTGCCGTTGACGGTCCCGCCCGTTACGGCGGCACCTGCTGCCTTCTGCACGGGCACAGGCTCTCCGGTAATCATGCTCTCATCCACATTGCTGGATCCCTCGGTCACCTCGCCGTCCACAGGGATCCGCTCACCCGGGCGGACCAGGATCACATCGCCGACGGCGAGTGCATCGACATCGACCTCTACCGTGTCACCACCCCGGACGACGCGCGCGGTGCGGACCTGCAGGCCCAGCAGAGCCTGAATCGCAGCGCCGGTGCGGCCCTTGGCGCGTGCCTCGAGCCATCGGCCAATCAAAATAAGGACGACGATGACCGCAGCGGCCTCGAAATAGACCGCGCGCACACCCTCTGGCAGAAGTCCGGGAAGAAAGGTTGCGACCACCGAATATCCCCAGGCAGCGCCGGTGCCGACGGCGACGAGGCTGTTCATGTCCGGGGCGCCCTTGAAAAGCGCGGGAAACCCCTTGGTGTAGAAATGGCGTCCCGGCCCGAAGAGGACGAGTGTTGCGAGGACGAACTGGATGATCCAAGACGTTTGGAGACCAACCGTCGTCATCACCAAGTGATGAAATGCCGGAATAAGGTGGGAGCCCATTTCAAGGATGAAGACCGGAAGCGTTAGAATTGCTGCCAAAAGGACGCTGCGGCGCAGTCCGTCGGCTTCTTCTGCCTTGCGTGCGACGCGAGACTGGCTCGCCTGCGCCTCTGCAATCTCGGCCGGATAACCAATCGCCGCCGATGCCGCCATCAAATCGCCCAAGGACACGGCGCCCTCGAAATACTCGACCGTCGCCGTTTCTGCCGCCAGGTTCACGCTAACGGAAAGCACTCCGGGCACGTCCGCCAGTGCCTTGTCCACCCGCCCGACGCAGGATGCGCAGGACATGGACGCAATGTTCAAGGTGACCTTGGATGTCCGCGCGGGATAACCCAAGGAGGCAAGCGTCTGCGTGGCGTCGGCAAGCCGAGACGGATCATCCAGCGAAAGGCGCGCCGTTTCGGATGCGAGGTTGACGGCGACTTCGGAAACCCCGTCGAGCCCCGCCAAGGCCTTTTCAACACGCCCCACGCAGGATGCACAGGTCATGCCTTCGATGCTGAGCGTTGTTTGTCTGGTGTCGGTCATGGCATGTTCCCTCGATTGCGTACTCGAGGCAGATATAGGGCTTCCAGTCACTGGAAGCTCAAGGAGTTTATCGGAGATTTCTTTTTCAACCGGCACAGCATCAACCTACAGTCTCTCTAACCCCCTGTTTCCGATTGAAATGTATCGATTTGTAAACTTGTCGCACGAGCGATTGGTGCGCTATCTCCGAGGAAGGAGTATGTTCGATGAATATGTCAGATCAAGAAAAGCAGCCGCAGAATTCAAAGATGATGCACGTCGGCATGTGGGTATGCTGCGCGGTGATGCTGCTTCCGCTGCTTGTTTTCTTTGTCCGAGGCGGCTCATTTTTTGGATTGCAGGACAGTTTGGGCGTTCTGGCACCAATCGCCCTTTGCCTCGGCGCACATGGCGTGATGTTCTTCTTCATGGGGAAGTCCTGTCATGGAGGCAGCAAGTCATCGAATAGCAACGCTCCCGTCGCCATAAAAACCCCAGTTCCAACATCGACGGACGCTTGACCTTCCACCAACTGGAATCCCTATTTCCAATTGGTGAGAAAAGGATGCGCCATGAAATTTCACGTCCCAGAGATGAGCTGCGGCCATTGCGTCGCTGCAATCGAAAAAGCGGTAAAAGCCGCAGACCCGTCAGCAACCATCCGGACGGATTTGGCTGCACACGCGACAGAGATCGACTCGACAGTCTCCACGGCTGCCCTGCTTCAGGTTCTTGCGGAAGCTGGTTATCCGGCGATCGCTTTGGGAGAAGGTTCGGAGGATTGAAAATCCGGATGAACGGGACCTCTAAGGCGTTGGGCCTGATTTTTGGTGCGTATCTGTTGACCGGATGTTCCACGACACCCGTGGTCGATGCGGACGGTGCCTTCACCGAATTGCCTGAACCACTCGTCGGTCTCGCTGCGCCATACCAGAACCTCAACAAGGTACGGCTGGATCCGAATGACAGTTGCTTCTGGTATTTGCACAACGGCCCGGTCGAAGCGACCTGGTTGCCGCTCAGAACGTCACAAGGCAATCCAATCTGCCAGGCGGTAAGCTAGGTCAAGACGCTTTGAGCAACATCAAGGTGCCCATTTAGCCGCCGATCGCATCTTCGGGCGGATACAGGTGAGCGGTCTTGCGCGTTTCCACGTTGGGATAGAGATCGTTGATATGTGCCATGATCATGCGCACGCACCCTGAACTCGCACGACCTCCGATCGAACGCGGCTCAGGCGATCCATGAATACGCAGATAAGTGTCCCGGTTCCCCACGTAGAGATAAAGCGCACGGGATCCCAATGGGTTGGTTGGCCCCGCGTCCATCCCCTCCGCATGCTGTGCATATAGGTCCGGGTCGCGTTCGATCATGTCGTCCGTTGGACGCCAAGTGGGCCACTTGGCTTTACGCCGGATCGTGTAGACACCCGGCTCGTACAATGTCCCGCGTGCGATGGCCACGCCATAGCGCATCGCCGTGTTGCCGTTCGGCTCGATATGATACAAGTAGCGCGCAACGGCATCGACATGGATGTCACCCGGCACGAGGCCCGCCTTTGCCTCCACCCGAACCGGTAGGAACCGCGGATGAACCCCCCACGGATTGGAAGTTGAGGGGTCATAACCCGGAGGTGTGACTTGCGCATCCCAGACATCCCACATCGCGCGCGGGGACGTGGGCGCTGCCGATATCGACGTGGCGAGCGGCGCCGAAAAGAGCATTGCAGACCCTACCACAAAGTGCCGACGCGTCAGTTTGGCCATCAAAGTACCTCTTTCACTCGTTTTGACTGTGTCCGTTCGCCCATTGTCAGGAAACTATTGACCTGCGGCGCGTGCTTCCTGCGCAAGACGGATCATCTGATCTGCCTCGATGACCCCCGGAACCAGCGCGTCTCCGATCACAAAGGATGGCGTGCCATTGAAGCCGAGCGCGCGGCTCATCTCCATTGACGCCGCGATATGGGCATCGATCTCAGGCGCCTGCATGTCCCGTCGCAGCTGCGCAATATCCAAACCAATTTCCTGCGCGACCTGGATGACGGACGCTTCCTCGGCTCGGCCCTGCATGCCCATCAACGCCCAGTGAAATTCCTCGTATTTGCCCTGCTCTCGCGCGGCCAATGCGGCGCGCGCGGCAAAAACCGAGCCGTCTCCGAGGATCGGCCACTCTCGATAGACCAGCCTCACATTGGGATCTTCGTCCAAGAGCGCTTCGATATGCGGCTTCACGCGACGACAATAGGGGCAGTTGTAGTCGAAAAACTCCACGACCGTGACGTCGCCTTCAGGATTTCCGAGAACCGGTGCGTTCGGGTCGTTCTCGAGGAGATCGCGGTTTTCGGAGAGGACACTCGCCGCCGCGGCCGCCTGCCGTTCCTGTTCACGCCGTTCAATGATCTGAACCGCCTCGAGGACAATTTCCGGGTTTTCGCGGATGGCCTCCAGAACCAATTCCTTGACCCGGTCTTCGCTGACCGCGTCAGCATGAGACGCGAGTGGTGCAAGCAGAAGGGCGACCAGAGACATTGCCATTGCGATCTTCATGAGAGTTCTCCTAGTTCACCGGCACGCCATTGGTGCGCGCGGCTTGCATATCCTGTATTTCCTCGGGCCAGGTCGACTTGATGTACCCGAGTATATTCCAGATTTCCTGGTCGGACAGTTGGTCGCCGAAACCGGGCATACCGCTGTCGAACTCCATGCCCTGAGCGGCCATCACCTCTCGGCCCCCAAGCTTTGTATAGTCGAACAGCACCTGGTCGGCATGATGCCAGGTGTGACCGGTTTCATCATGGGGAGGTGCCGGCAGCCGACCGTCCGCGCCCGGACTCCGCCAGTTCTCCTGACCCTCCAGATTGGCCCCATGGCACGCAGCACAGGTCTCGACATAGAGCGCTTCGCCGGCCACGAGATCGACGCTTTCCGGCATCACCCCGCTTTGGACATCACCGACAGACCCGGTCCAGACATAGGCTGCCGCCCCGAGCGCCGCCAGGACACCAATCCCGAGGATGGCAGCCATCGCTCTCATGCCACATTGACCCATGTCATCATGCCGGACGCCGCGTGTGACAGCATATGGCAATGCAGCAGCCATTTTCCTGGGTTGTCTGCCACGAAGGCAATGTCGCGCACTTCGCCCCGGTCGAGCAGCGTGGTGTCGCGCAGCGCGCCGAGGCTGCCATCGGGTGCGATCTCGTGAAAATGCATGCCATGAAGATGCATGGCATGCGGAAACGACGTGTCATTGGTGATCTTCAGCCGAACGGTTTCGCCACGCGACAGTACCGCCAGTGCTGGACCATCCATGCCACCCACCGCGCCATTGAAGGCCCAGAAGTTTCCTGTCTCCATCATGTCGCGCATCGAAGACATCCGACCGCCCATCATGGCACCGCGCATGCCGCCCATGGCCCCCCCTTCCATCAGCAATGCGATGTCCCTTGCCGATGCCAGATCGGGCATGGTATGGGCATTCGGCGGCAGGGGTAGAGGCGTTTCGCGCCGCGCGCGTGTACCGTCGCTCGTCACTTCGAAGGCCACCTGAGAAAAGCTTTCATCGCGGCTCAATTGCACGATATGGCCTGCGCTGCCGACCTCTGCGGTCACGTCGACGATCAGGTCCACCCGTTGTGCCGACGACAGCAGGAATGAACCGTCCACGGGTTGCGGCACGGCCAGCGGCATCCCGTCCATGGCCACAATCCAGCCTTCGAGCCCCTCCAGCGCGAGTTGGAAAATCCGGGCGTTCGATGCATTGATCAGCCGCAGGCGTAGACGCTCATGCCGTTTCACGGTCTTTGCGAGATTGTAGACGCCGTTCGTTGTGATGTAGTTCCCAAGACGCCCGGCATGGCTGAGGTCATGCATCGCCCCGAAGGTATCCGCAATCTGAGCTGTTTCCGGATCGATGCGCCAATCGTCAAGGATCAGGACCTCTTCCCGATCGATATCGATCGGCTCCGGCTCTTCGACGATCAGCGCACCCTGAAGACCACGTGCGACCTGCTCAAACGAGCGGTTGTGCGCGTGATACCAGTAGGTGCCCGCGTCGGGGACAACGAAATCGTAGTCAAAGCTGTCCCCAGGGCGAATGGCGTCCTGCGTCAGACCCGCCACCCCATCCATCGCATTTTCGATGCGGATCCCGTGCCAATGGGTCGATGTCGGATCGGGTAACTCATTGATAATACGTCTCTGTACCCGCGCGCCTTGCGTAACCCGGATTTCCGGGCCCGGCGCGATACCATCAAACCCCCAGATCTGCGTTTTTCCGTAGTCGTCAGGTAAAAGCTGAATATCGGCGACCCGGGCTGTCACCGTGCGCATGGCTGATTGTGCAGACAGTGCATTCGGCATGCACACCAAACCGGCAGCACTCATACGAAGAAAGTCGCGTTTTGAAAGTTTCATGATGGCACCGTTAGAATTGAGGTGAAGACAGCCGTGGCAAGCAAGATGACACCGATACAAACCCATTCGAGAGAAATCGATCTTGCAAGGTGCGGCCCAGCTTTGGGATCACCGCTCTGCAAAGCGGGCACAAGCCGTGTTTTGTTGATGGCGGCAAGGGCCAGAAGCAGCGTCACGACGGCAATCTTTGCCAGAAGTGTCAAACCATAGGCAGTGCCGAGAAGCGCGGATAACGAACCAACCAGTCGCCAGGTCATTACCACGCCAGCGAGTAGTAGGAGTGGGACCGCAAAAGATGCGACCTGTCCAAAGCGATGTCCAAGCACGGCAGCAACTCGCAATGTGTCCGCAGACCCCGAAAGCTTATGGAGCGGAAGAAGGACGCCGATCCAGAATGCGGCAACGATCAGATGACCGAACAAGACGCTCTGAAACCATAGGCGATCTTCGCTGGCGACATGACCGATCTCGCAAAAACTCCAGATTGCCAAGAAACTGCCCAAGAGCGCTAACCATAGCCACCGTCCCCCCAAGACCACACCGCTCAGGAGTGCCCCCAGACCCAAAAGCCGCAACAGCAGGGCGTCTCCGGGCGGCGTTTCCCAGAGCAACGCAAGGATCGCCAGATCAGTCATGCCTGAAGCATCATCCATGAGCACTGCGCCCCGCACGGCAAAGCCGAGGAATGACATTGCAGCCGCCAAAAGAGCAAAGAAGACGGCCCAGGCCCGTAGAAAACGGTCGAGCCCAGCCAACTGCTCGGAAAAGACTTGGCGACAGAGTATCAGCCCGGAACTCGTGAGGACGCCGAGATAGAGCAAAAACTTTGTGGCAACCGCAGCCTGTCCCCAGATATCCGGCACCGCTCACTTCACTTCAAACGAGAAGACACCGTTCATCGGGTGCCCATCAACACCAAGCCCGCGCCATTCGATGTGATACATCCCGGGCCCCATGGGCGTGAGAGGAAGCGAGAATTCTTTGACAAAACCGGATTGGGTGCCGAGGTCCAGAGCCTCGGTGTGCGTCTCAGCATGGGTCATTTCGACTTTCGTCAATCGCATTCCATCGTTGAAGCGCAATCCAATCGTCTCCGGTACGGCGTCAAGAATGGCTCCGTCTGCAGGCGTCATGCTTTCCTTTTCAGAATGGGCGAGGGCTTGCGCGCTGGTCAGCGCCAAAAAAATTGTCAGTGCGACTCTGTATATCACGGATCGTCCTTCGTCGGTTTCTTCAGTCAGTTTATACCATTCGCGCGTTGCAACTCACGCACATAGGCCACGATCATTTTCACATCGCCATCGGTGACACCTTCGACCGGCGGCATGTTCCCAAAGCGCCAATGATGCGCACGGACACCATTCTTGGCCGCCAGAAGGAAGGCGGCATCCCCATGGTGGCTGGGTTCGTAAATCTTATGCACAAGAGGGGGCGCCACACCGTCCTGCCCGGCCGCATTTGCGCCGTGACAGGCTGCACATTTCGCATCGTAGGCCAGTTTGCCGACCTCCGCGTTGGCCGACAGCGCTTCCGGCAAGGCGACATCGACCATGGGTCCGTTGGCGCGAGACGCGTCGTCCGTGGTCGTTGCCACGTCATCGTCAGTTGGTCCTGTCCACCAGAAGCCAATGCCAAGAACCACCGCAAGGGCGACGGATAAGATCGTGTAACGCCCCATCAGATCAATTTGACCTGGGTCCCAACGGGTGCGCGTTCAAACACCTCTTCAATGTGTTCATTGTAAAGACCGATGCAGCCGTTGGACGATCTTCGCCCGATCTTTCGCGTGTCCTGGGTGCCGTGAATACGGTAATACTGCCAAGACAAGTACAGCGCCCGAGTCCCGAGCGGATTAGCAGGGTCGCCCCCCGGGATCCTTGCGGGCCATTCAGGATTGCGCTCGCGCATGGAGGGCGTCGGGGCCCAACTTGGGTTTTCTCGCTTTTCCACAACCTCCGTGTAACCAAGCCGTGTCAAGTCCTCGGACAAGGGGACAGACGTCGGGTAGAGACGCATTTCCCCATCGGTCGTCCAATGCTGCAATACTTTCGAGTTGGTGTCAGAGATTATCAAGCCGACACCGAGCGCGTCGAAATGGTCCTGCCAAGCGTGCGTTCGGAACGACGATACATTGCGCCGAACCGGGTCTATCGTCTGGGCCCTGACAATTGAAGGCGCGAAGAGCACCATGGCACCAAGTCCGCGCGCAAAGCTGCGCCGGGTGAGAGAAAGTCGATTTCTTGCCTGCATGGCTCTGCCTCGTTTCCATGTCGAACGCTTTGTTTTCTATCGGAGATCAGCAAGCGGCGAAACGCAGGAAGGGCCGGAATTTTGTAAGGTTATGTATCAACCCGCCGGTTGGATGGCGGCGCTACACTTTTTTGGTCCGAGCCGAAAATCCGGTTTCGGCGCGCGCTTCGGGATGCTCTGACGGGGAAGTCATCGCGGCTTGATCCGCAGTCACGGGCAAAACAATCCGGGCACAGAGCCCCCCCTCCGCGCGGTTCGACAGGGTGATCGCGCCGCCGTGTTGCAAAACGATGCTGCGGGCGATTGAAAGGCCCAGCCCATGGCCTCCGGTTTCGCGGGAGCGCGATCCCTCAAGGCGCAGGAAGGGCTGGAAGACATCGCGCAACCGGTCATCGGGGATCCCCGGCCCATCGTCCTCGACCAAAATCTCGATGCTCTCGTCAGAGACGCCCCAGGTTAGGGTCGGGTTGCGCCCGTAGCGCCCCGCATTGTCGATGAGATTGCGCAAAGCACGACGCAGTGCCTTCGGCTTGATCTGCACAATTGCCTCGGGTCCCGGGCGCACGTCCAACGCACCGTGGGTTGCGTCCCGAATGTCGGTCAGGAACGCGCCAATCTCGGTCCGTTGCAGGGCCTCGTCCTGTCCCACACCGCGCGCATAGGCCAGCGTGGCTTCCACCATATCCTGCATCTCGTCGAGAGAGGCCGTGATGCCGGTCTTGGTCTCCGCATCCTCTACCATCTCGGCATGAACCCTGAGCGCGGTGAGTGGCGATCTCAAGTCATGGGCCAGGGCGGCCAGCATTTGCGTCCTGTCCGTGACGAAGCGAGCCAGGCGCGTTTGCATGTCATTGAAGGCCGTCGTCAGGTTCCGCACTTCATTTGGGCCGACCGGCGTGAGGGGTCCTTGCCCGCCACCGCGCCCGAACTCCTCGGCTGCCGCGGCGAGATCATTCAGTGGCCGCGTCAGGCGCGTCAGCAGAAACCAGAAGATCGCAAGCAGCAACACGGCGGCCGTCAACACGAAAGAGAGGGTGGAGGCCCAAGACCACTGTATGGGCGGCCGCTCGAAGCGGGTGGCGACGTTCAGCCATTGGCCTCCGGCAATGGCGATCGAGACCTCCATTTCGAGGGCCGCCAGCGTGCCCTGCATCATCTCGGCGTGCATTTCCGCCATTTCCGGAGAGAGGTTCGGCAGCGGCAACAGCCCCTGTTCAATCTCATGCACTTCGACCCGAATATCGCGGGTGTAGCCATCGTTCAAAAGCGCCCGCACGCGCGCCTCAACCGCTCCGTTCTCATCATGATGGGAGTGCGTCACAGCAGGCGTGTCGCCGAGTTCGAAGCGCACAAGGGGCGAGTTTGCCGCGGCCACGATATCCTCATGCAACATCGGCGGTGCTTCCTCGATCAGACGGGCGACGTTGGCTGCGCGTCCGGCTGCCTCGCTGCCGATGGCCGCTTGCACCGCAAGCGACCGTTCATCGACGAAAAGCCACAAACCCACGACCTGCGCCACGAACAGGACCACCACCACCAAAAGGGCGATCTGTGAGCGGAACCCCATTCGCATCAGGCCTCGACCTCCACATCACAGTTCAGGCAATATCCACCATTGCGCACGGTCGATATGATCCGAGGGCGAAGCACATCGGGTTCGATTTTCCGGCGCAGGCGCGAAACCTGATTGTCGATCGTCCGGTCAAATGGTCCGGCGACACGGCCGGCGCTCAATTCCAGAAGCTCATCCCGGCCGATCACCGCCCGAGGACGCTCAAGTAAGACCGTCAGCAGCTTTGCTTCGGCCGTGGTCAGTGTATTGACCGTGCCATCGGGGCAAATGACATGGCTGGCGTCGTGATCGAATGTGATCCCGGCAAATACGGCCCGCTTGCCCGCAAATGTTCCGCCATGGGGCGCATATCCGTCTCCCGCACGTCGCAGGATCGCATTGATCCGAGCCAGAAGCTCGCGCGGATTGAAGGGCTTGGCCAAGTAGTCATCGGCACCGGTGTCGAGCCCCTTGATCCGAGCGTCATCGTCGCCGAGCGCCGTCAGCATGAGAATCGGCGTTTGCTGCCGCTCCCGGCGCAACCGTGCGCAGGCCGCGAGCCCGTCCTCTCCCGGCATCATGATATCGAGCACGATCAGATCGAATTTGTCCTCGCCCAACCGTGCATCCATCTCGCCCGCACTTTTGGCTCCCGTCGCGCGCAGCCCGTTTTTCTCCAGGTAGCGCGTCACGGAGTGCCGGATCTCGGCATGATCATCGACGACCAGAATATGCGCCGATGCCGCCATCAGCGATCGGGTCCCACACATCGGCACGTCTGGCCGATCGGCCTACTATTCAATAGATTGAGTTCCATAACACCCAGAATAGATTGTTCTTTCGGGAAAGACCCGCACCTCGTTTGTCGCAATATGTATCAATAGACCTGACATGTCTTGACCCTCCAGCTGCTGGAAGCCCCATTTAACCCAGCATGACAAACACACGACCAGACACACCGGGGCAACATCCCGCCCAATCGGTGCACAAGACCGTGGCGGCACCCGCGTGGATCGGGTTTGCGCTTTTTGTGGTTACAATGCCCGCCCACCTTCTTCTGGAACAGGCAGACTCGCTTGCCCTGGCGGCGGTCACACTGGCCCTGATCGGCGGGGCCTACATCGGGTTCGGTGCCGCCGATGGCCGTCGCTCCGTGTTCTGGTCTGAGCTGGCGGTTGCTCTCGTCTTTGGGGCGGCGGCCGTAGCGGGTCTCCTTTGGCATTGGGCAGCCTTTCTTGTGCTGCTCTATACGAGGTAGGCCATGGTGCGTGTCGTTGTTCTTGTCCTTCTGGGGCTTTTGCTTCTCGTGCTTGCGCGTCCGGACCTTGCGGGGCTCAATGCCGATCTGCCGGAGCGCGACGACCTGCGCCTTTGGATCGAGGCGGCTGGTCTTCTTGGTCCGGTTCTGGTCGTGGCGCTGATGACGCTGGCGATCGTGGCCAGTCCCCTGCCCTCGGCGCCGATCGCGCTGGCTGCCGGGGCCGCCTATGGTCACACCTACGGAACACTGCTCGTCGTGCTCGGCGCAGAGATCGGAGCGCTTGCCGCGTTTCTGCTCGCGCGCGGGCTGGGGCGCCCTTTCGTGGAACGCCATGTCGGCGAGACGATCGGACGTGGACTTCTGGGGTCACAGAATACACTGACGTTTCTGGTGTTCGGAAGCCGGCTGCTGCCGTTCCTGTCCTTCGACATGGTCAGCTACGCGGCGGGGTTGAGTGCCCTGCACCTTTGGCGGTTTGCCCTGGCGACACTCGCGGGGATCATTCCGGCCAGCTTCTTGCTCGCCCATCTCGGCAGTGAAGCCATGAATGGAGACGTGCAAACCGCCACCTGGACGGCGCTGGCGCTTGGCGCATTTACCGCCCTTTCCGTCCTCTTTGCGGTCTGGCGCGACCGCCGCACGCCGAAGAAGGAGATCTGACATGGCCACTCATTCACATGCGGGACATATGCCGTCGTCGGGAAAAGCTCTGGTCATATCTGCCTGGCTAACCGGCATCTACTTCGTGATCGAACTGGCCGTCGGGCTCTGGACCGGCTCGATCGCGGTGCTGTCAGATGCGTTTCACACCTTGTCCGCCGTGGGCGGCGTGCTCGTCGCCATCATCGCGCAGCGGATCGCGCGCCGCCCGGCGGATATGGCGCGCAGTTACGGGTGGTATCGCGCCGAGATCATTGGCGCGCTCGTGAATGGCGGCTTTCTTCTCGGCATGGCGCTTCTGGTGATCTGGATGGGGGCGATGCGGCTCGGAAATCCAATCCATCTGCCCACGGGACCGATGCTCTGGGTGGCCTTCGGTGGCTTGGTCACTGAGGTGATCTCGCTCGGCCTGATGTGGAAATCCAGCCAGGATGATCTGAATGCCCGCGGGGCACTCTGGCACATCATCCAGACCTTCGTCGGCAGCCTGTTGATCATCGTGACCGCGCTAGTCATCGAGTTCACCGGCTTTCTGGCGATCGACCCAATCCTTGGTATGGCCTTCGGGGTCGTGCTCCTCTGGGCCTCGATCGGAGTTATCCGCGAGGCGGTGCATATTCTGTTGGAAGGGACCCCGGCGGATACTGATCTCTCGGCCGTGACCGCTGATCTGCGCGCGCAGGACGGCGTTCTCGATGTTCACCATGTCCACGCCTGGACGCTGACCAGCGGCAAGCATGCCTTCTCGGCCCATCTCCGCCATGCCAAGCCTGCCGATGCGTCACGCATCCTTGAGACCGCATATGCGCAACTCACCAAGCATCACGGGTTTCACATGGTGACCCTGCAGCTTGAAACGGATTGCCTCGACGAGCGCCACGCGGAAGATTTGGACGTCACTCAATCGATGGGGCCGCAGGCAGAGCTTCATGCACCACCCGCGCACCGCGATCACCTCGACAGTGCCGCTCCTGATGCTAATCTCGACGCAATTCAAAAGGAAACCACACATGAAACGACGTAGCTTTCTGCTGACCGGCGCTGCCGCCACAATCGCGCTTCCGGCCATGGCCGATGCCGAACCCATCATAAAGGTTGCCAAAACCCCGACCTGCGGATGCTGCACGGCCTGGGTTGATCATGTCCGGCAAGCCGGGTTTCAGGTCGAGGCCCAGGATGTCGAGCAGGACGCCCTCTATGCGCTGAAAGACAGGCTCCAGATCGCGCCGGAACTGGCCGGGTGCCACACCGCTGTGGTGGGCGATTATTTCATTGAGGGCCATGTGCCGGCAGAAGACATCGCCCGGCTTCTTGCAGAGCAACCGGCGGCGCGCGGGCTGAGCGTGCCGGGTATGCCGATGAGTTCCCCCGGCATGGGCGGTCCCGGTGCCGGCGATACGTTTGATACGCTGCTTGTCGGGCCCGATGGCGCGACATCGGTCTTTGCCAGTCACAGCTAGGCCAATCGGTAGGTTCCGCGGGACGGGTTGTTGACCCGGCCCGCTTCGACAAGCGCCCGCAGCGCACGGTAGGTCGCCTCATGCGTCAGCTGGAGGCGCGCGGCAAAGTCGATGACGGTGCCATCCAGAAGACCCGCAACGATCCCCGCCATCACCCGATCCTCGGCGCGTCGGATGCCGACAATTTCCATGATCTGCCGCTGCGCCTGAACCTGTTGGGCCGCCTGGCGTCCATAGGCCCGCGCAAAGTCCGGGTTCGCGAAGCCGGCGAGAACCGCGGATTTGTCGATCCGGACCAACTCACCTGCATCCATCACGATGGCATCGCAATGATAGCGCTCCGAAAAGACCGAGGCTTCGGCAAAGCTGGTCCCGGATGTCGCCCGATGAATGGTAAGGCGCTCGCCATTCGGACCAACCCGTTCGAGATGCACACGCCCGGTCTTCAGCACATAGAGGCCCCGGGTCCGTGCACCCTGTCGAAAGAGCACGTCGCCAGCCGCAATTGTTTGCGACTGACGCGCAGTTGTCGGGAGAAGGTCGTAGGGTTCTGGCAGCATATGATTGAAATCATATTCCAGAGCAGGCCTGCGTGCTTGGAAAAACGGGTATCGTGCCGTTCAAATGGATCCCGCCATGCGCCTTGTTGCTCTCCTGCTTGCCCTGTCATTGTCTGGACCCGTCGCGGCCCAGCACAGCCATTCCGCAATCGGGCATGCGATGCCGGGTCCGCAGGAAGCCGGGCAATCGGCCTTTGCCGCCATGGCCGAGATCGCGGCGCTTTTGCGCGCCGATCCGGACACCGATTGGGCAAATGTCGATATCGCGGCTCTCAGGCGACATCTCGTGGACATGGAGCTTGTGACGATGGAGGCCGAGGTTACCCGCAGTGTGCGGCCCGCCGGTATCCGGTTCGAGATCCGAGGAGCACCGCGCGTTCTCGAGGCCATTCGCGCCATGGTGCCTGCCCATGCGCCTTTCCTTGCAGCCGAGACGGGTTGGGAGGTCACGACAGAGGATCTCGGGGATGGTGTTGCCCTCCTCGTCGATGGCGATTCCGACCAGATACAGGGCCTTGGGTTCTTCGGGCTGATGACCATCGGCGCGCATCACCAGGAGCATCACCTCATGATGGCAAAAGGCGCAACACCCCACCATTGAGCTGAAGATCCGCCACAGTTTCCCTCCGCCAGGCCCCGGGTTGCAGACAAAACATTACAAAACCCGCGTTGACGTTCCGGGGCGGGAAGGTTGCACACTCTCCATGCTGTGGATGCGACCGACGACACTGACCGCAGGGATTTCCTGTATTATGCCACTGCTGGCGCGGGCGTGGTCGCCTCCGGTGCGGCGCTCTGGCCGTTGATCAACCAGATGAACCCCTCGGCGGATGTGCGCGCCCTGGCGACAATCTCGGTGGATATCTCCGGGCTCGCAGAAGGCACGCAACTGACCGTCAATTGGCGCGGAAAACCCGTCTTCATCCGCCACCGGACGCAAGCGGAGATGGCCCAAGCGCGTGAACAGGCGGTCTCCGCGTTGCCAGACACCGATGCGCGCAATCCCAATCTTCCCGGCGAGGCCGCAGCGCGGGATGAGAACCGCGCCATTCCGGGCCATGACGCCTATCTGGTGATGATCGGTGTCTGCACGCATTTGGGATGTGTCCCGCTTGGCGATGGCGCGGGCGATTTCGGGGGCTGGTTCTGTCCGTGCCACGGGTCGCATTACGATACCGCGGGTCGTATTCGCAAAGGGCCTGCGCCGGAGAACCTACACATTCCACCCCTGGCCTTGTCCGACAACATGGTGCTGACGCTAGGCTGAATAATATGAACTTTTTGACGTAGTCGCGCCGTGTGAAACCAGACCATATTCAGACGCCTTCCGATCACCATGGATTGCGTCGCACCACATCCGAATTATTCTTTGCCCGGATATTTCGCGAAGTGGGGCTCTGGCTTCCATCCAAGCGAGGTTGCGGTTGACGGGTGCGCGCCTGTTGCCCGAAGCGATCATCGCTCCAAACACGGCCAATGTGAGTCCCCATGTGAAGTTTGGAATGACTGATCTTTCGCTGTTCGGAGACCAAATGTGCCTAGATGGGTGGAAGATTGGGCAAAGAAGCGCGCTAATCAATACCAGACCGGACAGGAGGCCAATGACCATTAGATGCTTTGAACCACCGTCATGAGCGGTGTCCGAACACCTGTGCCTCTTTATGCGCATTGTCGCTCGCTTCAAACTCAAGCGTGGAATGCTCAATTGAAAAACGTTCATGCAGCACTGATTTGACGTTTTCTTTAATTTTGTCGGCCTCACTCATCCGGTCGCGTTCGACGACAATATGGCAGTCCAATGCCGCAGCGTGCTCCTGCATTTGCCACAGGTGGACATGATGCACGTCCACAACGCCATCGACACACTGGATCGCTCTGACCACGTCGTTTCCATCCACATCCGGCGGGCTTCCAAGCATCAGGGTTCGAATTGGGCCCCCTATTTCGGTGAAGGACAGATACAGGATGTAGAGCGCGATGCCGATGGTGATGGCCGGATCAACCCAACGCATATCAAAAAGTATAATGAGCGTCCCGCCGACTATGACGGCCACTGAAGCCAACGCATCCGAAAGGTTGTGGAGAAAAAGCGCACGGATGTTCACGCTCCCCTTCTGCATCGAATAGGTCAGCATTGCGGTCAGCGTGTCGACCACAAGCGCGATTCCACCGAGAATGACGACGGTCCACCCCATGACTTCGGGTGGATCAATCATGCGCATGCCACCTTCGTAGATCAGATAGAAGCCGATCACGATGAGGGTGGTGTAGTTGATCAGGGCCGCGACGATTTCGACCCGGCCATAGCCGAAGGTCATGCGCTCATCTGCCGGGCGGCGCGCGATCTTGCGTGCGGCAAAGGCAATGACAAGCGAGGCCATATCGGAAAAGTTGTGCAGCGCATCGGCGATCAGTGCCAAACTACCCGAGAATATGCCCCCGACGATCTGCGCAACGGTAAGAAGCCCGTTCGCCCAGATCGCGATGGCAACCCGCCGATCGCCAGAATCCGGTTCGATATGCGCGTGCCCATGATCATGCGGCATTGGCAGGCTCCTCATGCGCGTGTGTCGCGCGTCGGTCAGTCTTGAGGCGGCCGCTGCGGAAACCACGTACGCGCGCATTCATCCAGTGGCGGATGATATGACGGTAAAGGGCACCACGCAGCCACCCAAAGGATTGCTCATGGGACAAATAGAAGGCGTCCGGCGTATCGTACACGCCGAAATCCTGCACGATGCCGGTTTTCTGAATGTAGGTATCTTCTCCGTTCCAGGCGACGGGAGGCGCGCCAAGGCAATCCGTGCCCGCGCCATAACCGCAGAGACTTTCTGTGTCCGAGAATGACGTTTGCAGGACATCGAGGAAAGCGTCATCCAGGATGAAGCCTTCAAGGTTGATCCAGGCACCTTGAAATTCGATCTCGACCCATGAGTGGAGAATTTCCTGCGGAGCAAGCGGATACACCAGCTCAGGGACAACACCGCGCTGCAAGCCTTTGTGGATCGTAAACCCATGCAACCGGCAACGAATGCCAACACCACGCAGCAGCGCCATCAAGAGCGTGCCTTTGGTATTGCACTGCCCGTAGCCGTCGGAAAGCACTTCGGATGCGGGGATGTCGTCAGCTCGATTGTATCCGAACGCGATTTCATTCCGAACGAAATCATAGGCAGCTCCGATCCGATCGTATTCGGATAAGCCGCGCCAGCTACGGTTCTCAATTAGATGCGCAAGAGGCGCGGCATCAAAATCCAGTAGTTTGGTGGGTACAAGTAGGGGGTCGGTCATATGCAACGGGTCGCTCCTCGAATCGTCTTGGAACAAGACTAATTGCTATAGTCACTGTAGCTTCAACCCCTTCTTTCAGAAAGAATCTCCCGCAACTATTTGCCCGTATGAACTGCTTTGTGGTGTTCGCCGTGTGCGTCGCGCAGAATGTCGATACCTCCCCAGGCCGCGATCCCGGCGACAATCACGCCGACGACGAGGTCCGGCCAGTTGGTTCCCAGCCAGGCGACGAGGCCGCCGGCCACGACGATCCCGAGGTTCGCGGCGAAATCGTTGTAACTGAAGGTGTTGGCCGCGCGGATGTTGACGTCCGGATCTTTGAGCTTAGCGAGCAGCCAGACGCAGACTGCGTTGATGGCCGCCGCAATCAGGGCCATGGCGATCATGATCGTCCCAAGCGGATCTGACCCGCCGATGTAGCGGCGCCACGCATCGTAGAGGATGCCTGCAGCGAACAGGATCAGCAGCCCACCGGAAACGTTCGCCGCCCCGCGTTTCCATTTGTCGGATCGGGACAAAGCGAAAAGGCTGATCGCGTAGACGAAGCTGTCGGAGAGGTTATCGAGCCCGTTGGCGATCAGGGCACTTGAGTCGCCGAAGGCGCCTGTTGCGAAAAAGGCCACGGCCAAACCGATATTGAGCGCCAGAACGATCCAAAGCGTCCGTCTCTCCATTGAATCTTGTCTAGCGGCCATTTTGTGGTTCCAGCTTGTGTTGTAGGACACATTAACTTCTGCGGCTGATCTGCGTTCCAGCCGGAATGTTGGCTGAATTCCTTCAGGCCCCGATTTCCTCGTGCTCGGTCAAGCATTCCGAATGGTCCCGCAACACCTCAAGCACCTTGCAATCTCCCGTCCGCCCGCCGCTGCATTCGTGAACCATGCGTTTCAGTTCCGTGCGCAGCGCCTTCAGGCGGGCCATGCGCTGCTCCACCTGTTTGAGCTGGCGACGCGCGATGGCATCTGCCTCGTCGCAGGGGCGGTTGGGATGGTCGCTGAGGTCGAGCAGCTCGCGGATCGCATCGAGCGAAAAACCGAGTTGCCGCGAATGGCGGATGAAGGACAGTCGGTCGAGCTGTGCATTGTCGTAGCGCCTCTGTCCGCCTTCGGTCCTGCCAGGTTCGGGCATGAGTCTGATCTGTTCGTAGTACCGGATGGTCTGCACTTTTGTGCCAGTCTTCTTTGACAGAGTACCGATCGTGAGCATTTTCGCCTCCATGAAAAAGATACAGTTTGTGTAGGTTTTGACGTCGGAATAAACAAGTGTCGGATTCACAGACGCGTGAGTTCAAGCTATACCATGATTTCGTGCTTGAACCTCTAGCAGCTAGAGGATGTATCCGCACAGGCAATAAGAATCAAAATCAGGCGAACAGGATTGTCCCTTACATCGGCACAGAAGTTTCTTTGGGTTTTGGCAGGCGTGGCAGCGCTTGCCTTCGTATGGCTTTTGCTATGGTCCGATTATCGTGCCGATAGCGCCCGAACCGACGCCGAACCGCCTTTTTTCGCTGAGTTCGAACTGACGGACCACCAGGGTATGGTTCGAACCGAGGAGGACTTTGCGGGGCGCTGGATGCTGGTTTTTTTCGGCTTTACCAACTGCCCCGACGTCTGCCCGACGACCCTATCCGAGGTCGCGGCGGTGATGGACGGTCTGGGCGACGATGCCGCCAAGGTCCAGCCGATTTTCATAACAATCGACCCTGAACGAGACACGCCCGCAGCACTCGCCGAATACGTCCCGCTGTTCGATGCGGGCATCATCGGGCTGACCGGCACGCCGGAACAGATCGCCGCCACATCCGAGACCTTTCCGATCTTCTTCGAACGCGTCGAAGAGGCTGCGGCGCCGGATGGTTACACGATGGGCCACACGTCGCATCTGTTCCTCTTCGATCCCGACGCGGGCTTCGCCGACTCGTGGCCCTACGGCACCTCCGCCGAAGAGATCCTCGCCAATCTGGAAGAGAGGATCTGACCGACATGAACCGTATGTCCGGAGAAACAGCCCTCGGGCTGGCGTGGATCATCGCGCTCGTCGCCTCGCTTGCCGTGCTTTTCATCGGCGAGGTGCTGGGGCAGACGCCCTGTGTGCTGTGCTGGTTCCAGCGCGCCTTCATGTTCCCCTTGGCCATTGTCCTCGGGCTCGGCCTTTGGTGGCGGGACGGCCGCGTGGGGCGCTACGGCATCGCATTGGCGCTTGGCGGCGGCGCAATCGCCCTCTGGCACATGGGGCTGTACGTCGGTCTTGTTCCCGAACGCGTCCAGCCCTGCACGGCCACCGGCCCCTCTTGCACCGATGACAACCAACTGGTCTTCGGCATCCCGATCCCGCTGATGGCGCTCGCCGCCTTCGCGCTGATCGGGGCGCTGTCGGCCCTTTCATTAAAGGACACACGAACATGAATCGACGCGGCCTGATCCTGTCCGTTCTTGCCCTCGGCGCCGCCGGTTTCGGCGGAGCCACCTGGTTTGCAAACCGCCCCGGCCCAGTGGCCGAAGCGGAGCCCGTTGCTCCGGAACTTGCGGAGGCGATGATCCGCCCCTACTCGCCCATCCTCGGGCCTGCGGATGCGCCCGTCACGATCGTCGAATTCTTCGATCCGGCCTGCGAGGCCTGTCGCGCCTTTCATCCCATCGTGAAGGACATCATGGCCGAGCATGGGGAAGCTGTCCGCGTCGTGATCCGCTACACGCCCTTCCACGGCGCGGCATCCGAGGAAGCCATCCGCGTGCTCGAGGCGGCGCGCATGCAGGACGTTTACGTGCCGGTGCTCGAGGCCGTTCTGCGGGAACAGCCGAGATGGGCGTCGCACGGTGCCCCGGCGCCCGGCCTAATCCTACAGGTCGCCGCCACGGCCGGGCTCGATGCCGAGGCCGCGCGCACGCAAATGCTGGCACCGGGTGTAGTGGCGATCCTGAATCAGGATCGTGCCGATGTAGAGACCGTGGGAATTCGCCAGACGCCCACATTCTTCGTGAACGGCAAGCCGCTCGATCCGTTCGGGGAGGCAGAACTGCGGCGATTGGTGGCTGCCGAAGTCACTTCCGCGCAAAAATGAATGGAAAGGGCAGGATCAAAACGATGAAAAAGCATATTTTGACCGGCACATTGACTGCGCTTTTGACCCTAGGAGGGCTCTCAGTGCCCGCGCTGGCCGGACCCGAGGATGTTGTCGTCGAGAACGCGTGGTCCCGCGCCTCTATCGGGATGAACCGCCCCGGGGCCGCATACATGACGATAAGCAACACCGGCGACGAGCCGGTGACGCTGATCGGCCTTACAACTCCGCTCGCGATGATGCCCGAAATTCACGAGACGAAGACAAATGCCGAGGGTGTGAGTTCCATGAGCCCGGCGGGGGAGATCGCGATCGCCCCGGGCGAGAGCGTCGCGCTCGAACCGGGGGGCCTGCACGCAATGCTGATGCGGCTACAAGAACCGATGACGGAAGGGGACACCTTTCCGCTGACCCTGCTTTTCGACGACGGAGGCGAAGTGACGGTCGAGGTGCCGATCCTCGGCATCGCCGCGCGGGGGCCAGAGGACTGATGCGGCGACGGGCGATCCTGGGGTACGGCGCGGCTGGTGTCGGGGCGGTCGCCCTGATGCTCTTCGTCGGTTGGTGGCAGGTCGATGGACCCGGTGGACCCGAACCTGTCGGGCAGCGGCCTGTGGCCCTGACCGAAATGGATTTCCGTCTGACGGATCATGAGGGCAACGCGGTCGGGCCAGAAACCCTGATCGGTCGCCCGACGATGGCGTTCTTCGGCTTCACCTACTGTCCCGATGTCTGCCCGACCACGCTCTCGGACATTTCGGGATGGCTCGACGATCTGGGAGACGAGGCCGACGAGATGAACGTGGTTTTCATCACGGTCGATCCCGAGCGCGACACTGTCGAAACGATGGCCGAATATGTCGGCTACTTCCATCCTGGGATACGTGGCTGGACGGGACCGGAAGAGCAGATCGCGCGCGTCGCGGACGGCTTCCACGCCACCTACGAAAGGGTGCCGACGGAGAGCGGCGATTACACGATGAACCACAGCGCGAGCGTCTTCCTGTTCGCAGCCTCTGGGCGGTTCGTCACCATGATCGACTATCACGAACCCAGAGAATTCGCGGTGCCGAAAATTCGCCGCGCGCTGGAAGAAGAAATGGAGGGGGCGACATGAGGCTCAGAACTTTGGCGGCTTGTGTCGCAATTGCGGGGACGGTTTCCGGGGCAGCTATCGTCATCTCCGGTGTTTTCTCGAAAGAACCCGTGCCGCCGAAACTTGCCTCGGCAGGTAATTGGATGCCCCAAGGTCCTGAAGCCCCCCAGAACGTTGACATCCTCGTGACGCTGCCCGTGACGGTATGGGCAGAAGATGCACCCGACCTCGGCCCCCTGCCCCTTCTGCAGGTCGCGTTTGCCGACAGGCCCGTGCAGGCGATCGAGCCACCCCTGTCGACATGGTCGCGCAACATTGCACCTGGCGAGACGCTCGATTTCTTGCTGTCTGAAGCTGGTCTTGCGGCACCTGACAGAGCCGAAGTTGCCCTTGCGCTTGGCGCGGAATACGATCTGCGACGGCTGCGGCCGGGGCACTCGGTCACTGTTGCTTCGACCATGGACGGCAGCCCCCGCACCGTCTCACTCGCCGTCGAGGACGGGGTTCGGATCGAGGTGGTTTTCGGCGAGCAGTTGTCCACACAGGTCGTGGCTCCGGATCCGGAGATCGTAACCCTTGCCGGCGAAGCCGTGATCGACAGCTCGATCTTCGCGGCACTCGACGAAGCCGGCATACCCGCCCGTTTTTCCGTGGACCTTGCGCAGATGCTGGGAGGGACCGTGGATTTCCGCCGCGAGATGGCCGGCGGCGAAACACTAAGGCTTCTCTGGCGTGAGGCGCGGGTCGGCGAGGACAGGATCGGACAGCCCGAACTCGCCTTCGCCGCACTGGACATCGGCGGTTCGCTCTACGAGATCGTATGGCCTGACGACGGCAGCGGTCAGGCGACGATCTACGTCGATGGCGAGGTGCTGCGCGTCTTCGCACAGCCGGTCGAGGGTGCGCGCCTCAGCTCGGTGTTCGGGCGCCGCACGCATCCGGTCTTTGGCAACGTCCGGATGCACACCGGCGTCGATTTTGCAGCGGCACGTGGGACACCGGTTCAAGCGACGGCACCGGGGCGGGTCAATTTCATCGGCTGGCGCGGCGGATATGGTCGCGTGGTCGAAATCTTGCACGGCTCCGACACCATGACGCGCTACGCGCATCTGAGCGCCGTGCCGGAAGACTTGGCACAAGGCCAACGCGTTGCGGCGGGAGACGTGATCGGCCGCGTCGGCGCGACTGGCACGGCGACAGGTCCGAACCTGCACTACGAAGTCCTCGTGGATGGGCGCCCGACTGACCCCCTCGCTGACGACCGGCTCGCCGAAGCAGCCGAGAGCGAAGCGGATGATACCGCCGCGCTCTCGCGTCTGGCCGAGGCGCGCGCGCTTCTGAATGAAAACCTCGGCAGCGAGATTGCCGAAACGACAACCGAAAGGCTCTGACCCATGAAACGCATGACCCAAGCTCTTGCCATCACGCTCGCCCTGTTCCCGGCGGCACAGGCCCTCGCAGAGGCAACGGCGATCGACGTCCGCAAGACCAACGGTTGCGGCTGCTGCCTCTCGTGGATGAACCATCTCGAAGAGAATGGCTTTGCGCCGACCGGCCAGGACATGTTCGGCGGGTTGCTGGTTCGCTTCAAGCTCGACAACGGCGTGCCGCAGCGCATGGTCTCCTGCCACACCGCGCTCATTGATGGCTACGTGATCGAAGGCCATGTCCCGGCCGCTGACATCCGCCGCCTTCTCGAGGAGCGCCCGGACGCCGTCGGCCTCGCCGTTCCGGGGATGCCCTATGGCTCGCCCGGCATGGGGCCAGAAGACGACCGCGAGGCCTATGATGTCTTCCTCATCCGCAAGGACGGGTCGACGGAAGTCTTTTCGAGCTACGCCGAAGGATAATCTGGCCCGCCCATGGAAAATCTGTCTCCGATAATGCTCGGCTTTCTCGGAAGTCTCGCCGCCGGATCGCTCACAGCAGTCGGAGCAGTTCCTGTGCTGTTCGGGCGCATCCCGTCTCGGGCCACACGCGATCTGTCGCTCGGCTTCGCTGCCGGTGTGATGCTCGCCGCTTCTTTCTTTTCGCTGATCATCCCGGCATTGGATGCGGCGGAGCCGATGTTCGAAAACGGCGCGATGCCTGCGGCCATCGTATGCGTTTCGATTCTTCTGGGCATGGGGGCTGTCGCCCTGATGAACGAAAAGCTGCCGCACGAGCACTTCAAGACGGGACGCGAAGGGCCCGAAGCGGCGTCTTTGCGGCGGGTCTGGTTGTTCATCATTGCGATCACGATCCACAACTTCCCCGAAGGCCTTGCCGTGGGGGTCGGCTTCGGATCCGGAGGTATGGAGGGCGGTCTGCCGCTCGCCATCGGCATCGGGCTTCAGAATGCGCCCGAAGGATTGGCCGTCGCTGTATCTCTGCTGGGCGAGGGATATCCGAAGCTGCGCGCCTGGGGCATCGCGGCGCTGACGGGCATGGTCGAGCCGATTGGCGGTTTGCTCGGGGCCGGCATCATCACACTGTCGGAACCGCTGCTTCCATGGGGTCTGGCCTTTGCCGCGGGCGCAATGCTCTACGTCATTAGCCACGAAATCATCCCCGAAACCCATCGCAGCGGCCATCAGAACAGGGCGACGCTCGGTCTCGCAGTCGGGCTCGTTCTGATGCTGTTCCTTGATGTCTGGTTGGGATGAGGCAATGTCACTAAACAAGGTATCTCCGATGATCGGCGTCTTCGCAGCACTTGCTGCGTTCGCGATCGATCAGATCACCAAAGCCATTGTCGTTGCGAATGCCGTCACTTTAAGCGCCGGAATTCCCGTGTTTCCGGGATTCAACCTCGTCTTTTATCGTAATGACGGCGTGACTTTCGGGATGTTGGGCGGCGCGCCGTGGTGGAGCCTCATCGCTTTCGCTCTTGCCATCTGTGTTTGGCTGGGGGTTATGCTGTTTCGCGCCGACAATGCGGTGGAAACGCTTGCCTACGGTGCGATCATTGGCGGAGCCCTAGGCAATGTCATCGATCGTGTGCGGTATCGGGCTGTAACAGACTTTCTCGATTTCTACATTGGCACAACACATTGGCCTGCCTTCAACTTGGCCGATGTATTTGTCGTCAGTGGCGTGGGGCTCTTGCTCGCCGCGCCATGGATCAGCGCGCGGCGTTCGATCAAGTCGTGAAGCCGGAAATTCTGAACCGCATCGCTCTGCGCCACCGTTTTCTTTCGCGGATGACGCTTGGTTTCGCCGCCGGGGCGATGACCGTTCTGACTTTCCCGCCTCTTTCGATTCTCCTGCTCGTTCCCGTTGCCTATTCCGCGTTGTTTGTCGGGCTTCGCGATCTCTCCTTCGGGCGCGCTTTCCTCGTCGGCTGGGCGTTTGGTCTCGGCCAGTTCGGTTTCGGGATTTGGTGGATCGCGGAAAGTTTCTACGTCGAGGCCGAGCGGTTTGGGACGATGGCGATTCCGGCGGTCGCGGGATTGTCCGCAGGTCTCGCGATTTTCCCAGCCATTGCCGCTGCGCTTTTTGCCGAAATCGCGCGGCGCGGAACCATGGGCAGTCTCTTGGCCTGCCTCCTGTTCGCGACCTCCTGGACCGTGGCCGAGTGGTTGCGTGGTCACGTTCTGACAGGGTTTCCCTGGAATCTGGCCGGTTACGCACTTGTAGACTACGCCGCCCTTCGCCAGACCGCCGCCTGGGTCGGAAGCTATGGGCTAAGCTTTCTCACCGTGTTCGTCGCGGCACTTCCCGGCGCGGCTGTCATGGCGTCCGGGCGGCAACGATTGACCGTTTCGCTCATGGCGCTGGCCGGCATCGCGGCTATGTGGGCCGTCGGCACGCTTCGCCTCCAGTCGGATGCACAACAGCCACCCAGTGTCGACCTGCGCATCGTCCAGGGCAACATTCCACAAGAGGAGAAATGGGCGCCCGAGAACCGCGAGGCGACCTTCGCGCGCTATCTTGAGCTTTCAACCCGGCACGGCGATTTCGACGTGCTTCTCTGGCCGGAGACCGCCTTTCCGGGTTTCCTCGATGAGGATACGGAGGCGCGGGCCCGCATTGCCGCTGCGCTAACGGAAGGCAGCGTGCTGCTCACCGGGGTGCCGGACCGTGTACCGAGCGACGATGGCACCCGATATTTCAACACGGTCCAGGCTTTTGGCGCGACCGGCAGAATCCTGACCGGATACGCGAAACACCATCTCGTACCCTTCGGCGAATATGTGCCATTCCGTGGCTGGTTGCCCATCGAGCGGCTCACGGCGGGTCTGGGCGATTTTACGCCCGGACCGGGCCCGCGAACGCTTGCGCTTCCGGGTGTGCCGCTGGTCGCCGTGGCGATCTGCTATGAGATCATCTTCCCAGGTCATGTAGTCGACGACCTGTTCCGACCCGACTGGATCTTCAACGCGACAAACGATGCCTGGTTTGGCAGCAGCATCGGACCTGAGCAGCATCTGGCTTCCGCACGCATGCGCGCCATAGAGGAAGGCCTTCCTGTCATTCGAGCCGCGAATACAGGCATCTCTGCGGTCATCGACGCGAACGGAGAGATCGTTGCGCGGCTCGAGACCGGCGAAACGGGCATCATCGACGCTAGTCTGCCCTCCGCGCGGCCGCCGACACTCTACGCGAGCTTCGGGGACTGGATGCTGTTGGCGCTCATTTTGGCTTCGTGGAGCTGGGCTCTGACGGCCAATGCGACGGCTCATTACCGCCGCATGAGAAAAACCGTCATGCAAAGATCTGGATAGGTGTTCCGTCCTTCACCATTGCATAGATGTCCTCGATCTGCCGATCTGTGACCGCGATGCAGCCAGCTGTCCAGTCGCGGACGTCCGTTGGGTCGATGCCCGGGCGTGGACCACCATGGATGAAGATGTCGCCGCCGGGGGAAAGGCCCTGCGCTTCGGCAAAGGCGATGTCGGCCTCATTCGGATAAGAGATGCCAACTGAAAGATGATAAGTGCTTTCAGGGTTGCGCTTATCGACTACGTAAGCGCCCTCCGGGGTCCGACCGTCTCCCTCAAATTGCTTGTGACCTTCGGGCGCGAAACCCAGCCCGACCGGATAGGTTTGCAATACCCGGTCGACTCCGTCGAGAACAAGCAAGCGCTGCCCCTTGTAGAGCCGAACACGGGTCACCTCGGGTCCGCCATAGCTGCGGAACTTGCTGGCACACCCGGACAAGAACGTTGCCAGCGCGCCTAACAGGACGGCGCGGCGGGGAAATCGGATGGTTTTCACTGCTCGATGCCTCTTTCGTGAGGTCTGATATGGACATTACGTTACCCTGCAAATGCTGCCTGATCAATGTCCGTGGGCAAGCGCGGCCTTTGTCATCTGTGGACCAACCTGTTCACCGCCGGACGGCGGCGCCTTGGCCTCTTGGCTGTTAAGCAGGCGCAGGGCGTTGGCCACCACCAGCAATGACACTCCTACGTCGGCTGCAATAGCGCCCCACATCGATGCCACTCCGAACGCAGTAGCGACGACGAAAACGCCCTTGGTCGCCAAGGAAATACCGATGTTCTGATGAATGATCGACACTGTCCGGCGCGAATGACCGATCAGCCAAGGCACCTTGCCGAGGTCGTCGGTCATCAGGGCAATATCCGCCGTCTCGATTGCCGCGTCCGAACCAACAGCACCCATCGCGATGGCGTAATGCGCACGTGCCATGGCGGGGGCGTCGTTCACCCCGTCGCCGATCATGGCCACCATGTCATGCGTTTCGACCAGTTCTTCGATGGCAGTCACCTTGTCTTCGGGCAGAAGCTCGGCGCGGACCTCGTCGATGCCGACCTCGGCGGCAACGGCGCGCGCTGTCCGCTCGTTGTCGCCCGTCAGCATGACGATGGTCTTCACGCCTTGCGCGTGGAGCTGTGCCACGATGCCCTTGGAGTCGGGGCGGATACGGTCGCGCAATTCCAGGATGCCGGTGACGCCGGTGTCGTCGCCCACGGCAACAAGGGTGCTGCCGGCCCCTTCGATGCGGTCGCGCAGATCCTTCGGAATGGCGTCGCCGAAACCCTTCTCCTCGGCAAACCGGTCGGACCCTAGCCAGATCGACCGGCCGTCTGTGCGTCCTTCAAGTCCCCTACCTGGAACGGTTCGGGTATCTTGCGCGGCGGACACATTGATGCCGTCGGCTTCTGCCCGCGCGAGAATGGCGCGCGCCAAGGGATGCGAGGAACGTGCCTCCAGCCCAGCGGCGAGGGTCATCAGATCTTGCGCCGATGCTTTGCCCAGCGGATGCACCGCCGCCACCTCCGGCTCGCCCATGGTGATCGTGCCGGTCTTGTCAATGGCCAGTGCAGTGGTCTTGCCCGGTGCCTCAACATATGCACCGCCCTTGATCAGCACCCCAGCCCGCGCTGAGGCGGTGAGTGCGGCGACGATGGAGACCGGTGTCGAGATGACCAGAGCACACGGGCAGGCGATCACCAGCAGCACGAGTGCATTGTAGAACCAATAATCCCAGGCCCCACCGAAAATGAGCGGCGGCAGCAGGGCAATTGCAATGGCGAGAGCCATGACGATAGGCGTGTAGATGCGGGCGAACTTCGCCACCCACTGCTCCACCGGCGCGCGGCGGGCATGGGCGTCACCGACCATGCGGATGATCTTGGCCAACACGGTATCCGAGGCGGCCTTCGTGGCGCGCACCGTCAGTGTGCCTTCGCCGTTGATCGTACCGGCATAGACTTCGTCGCCCCGTTCCTTTGGGACCAGCGCACTCTCTCCGGTGATTGGCGCCTGATCGACGGCCCCTGCCCCATCGACAACCTCACCATCCAATGGGATGCGGTCTCCGCCGCGCACGACGAAACGTGCGTTGATAGCAACCGCAGAAGCCGGAACGTCCGCTTCTGAGCCGTCATCATTAAGAACTCTTGCCGTCGGCGGCGCCAGGTCGAGCAGAGCTGAAACCGCATTCCTCGCACGCCCGACGCTCCAGCTTTCGAGGTAGAGCGAGAGCGAGAAGAAGAACGCGACTGTCGCCGCCTCGAAAAATTCGCCAAGCCCGATGGCACCGGCCACGGCGACCACCATGAGCAGGTTCATGTCGGGCGACAGCCGCCGAGCGGACGACCATGCCTTGGGTGCCACGAGCCAGACACCGAACAGGATCGCAACCGCGAACAGCCCTGCCTCGACCAGTGGCATCGGCGCTTCGCCGTGACCCGCGAAGAGGCCGAGCGCCCCGCCCATGCCGGTCTCGATGATGTGCCACAGAAATCCCGCGGCCCAGAAGCCTCCACTGAGCGCCGTAAACAGCCGCTGTCTTGCAAGATGGGCCGCCTGGTCGACCGACGCGTTCTCGGCATCCCAAGGCTTGGCGGTCATGCCGGTGCTTGCGACCAGTTCTGCAATTTCGCCGTCCGATAAACTCTTGGCGCTGTCGAGAATAGTCATCCGCCCATTGATCACGTCGAACGCGAGATGCTCGGCCCCGCCGATCTTCGGGCCGACCACCTTGTTTAGGATTGCTACCTCCTCGGCGCAATCGAGGCCGGACACCTGAAAACTGCGCCCGCCCGCTGGCGCGGGGGTCGCCGGAACGATGTCGCCGCACGTTCCGGCGCTCCTGCAGCAGCTGCCGCCGCTTGTCTGGGCATCTTCGGCGTGATCGTGGTCGTGACGATGGGTGTCCGGCGGCATGAATGGACCTCTGGATTCGGGTGCTTTACCATGACATAGCCCCTACAGTAGCTAGAGCTTCAAGAGCAAAATACGGTGGTATTTCAGTTTGTTTTATTGCTAGAGGATGCGGTGACTGGCTCTATCACGCCTTGAGGCATGAACAGCCGCTGCAAAGAAAAACAGTCACGAAAGGAAGCTGAATGCGGGTTTTGATGCTGAAGCAAAAAATGATAGGCGCAGTGGCGCTGTCGCTCACGGCCGGGTGCGCAGTCCAGCCGACTGGACCGGGCGACGCGGCAAAACAGGGGGGCAACGTTCCCGAAGCCGTGATTGCAATGGCTGGCCCGGATCAGGATGTTGCAACCGCGCGCTTGGTGCCGGAAGACGGCTGCTATTGGTACGAACACAGCGGCCCCGTCGAGACGACCTTGCTGCCGCTGCGCACGGCGAACGGCAATCGTATCTGCACCCCTCGCGAAACTTAGCTACGTTTGCCGACCGCTGCTTGGCTTAGCTGCGGGCAGTGACGCTGTCCTCTGCCGAGTAAAGATAGGCCGTAGAGCCGGTTTCGACGTTCGGGTAAAGGTTATTGATATGCGCCATAACCATCCGTACGCAACCCGAACTTGCGCGGCCACCGATACTTCGTGGGCTCGGAGTGCCATGGATGCGCAGAAGGGTATCGCGATCCCCGACGTAGAGATACAGCGCCCTTGATCCAAGCGCGTTTTCCGGTCCCGGTTCCATGCCATCGGCAATGTCAGCATAAAGTTCGGGGTCGCGATTGATCATGCTCTGTGTCGGTTGCCAGTGCGGCCACCTGACCTTGCGCTTGATGGTATAGACACCCGGCTCGTAGAGGTTCCCCCGCGCGATCGCCACGCCATACCGCATCGCTGTTCCACCATCTTCGATATGGTAGAGATACCGCGCGACCGCGTCGACATGGATATCTCCTGGCACGAGACCAGCCTTCGCAAGGACTCGTTGCGGCAGGAACCGCGGGTGCAAATCCCAGGGATTGGAGGTTTCGGGGACATAATTTGGAGGCGTCACCTGTGCGTCCCATTCAGCCTTCTGCGCCTCGGTGGGCCAGCTATCGGCAAACGTCACGCCGGGAACGGTCGCAGAAAATAGCGCCGTTGTTGTTTGAATGAAGTGTCGTCTTGTCAGCATGTCGTACCCTTTCGGTTCTCACCGGCGATTGATGGCAAGAACGGTATGTGTTCTCCTTGAACAGATAGGACTTCTAGTGGCTAGAGGTTCAAGGGCAAATTTTCGTAAGTAAACATGCGATCCTTGCAGTTTCCAGTTTGCTAGGGAGGAGAAAACTGCTCGCACGATACCTGGTCCGAAGTTGCGCAGCGACAATTCGTTAAGTCGCAGATTGTCTGGAAATTTAGGCACAGCGGCTTCGATATCGCGACCATGAGATCGGGAACGTCACGGCACAGGGAACTTACGCCACTCGCAAATGCTACGATGCCATCTCTGGCTCCGGCTCTCATTCCGTTATTTCGCCCGTTACAACCTTCACCCACTGGAGCTTCAAGCGATCAATTGTCACAAAAACGTGAGACGAATGGCTAACGAACGCTTTGGGCTGGAAAAGCCTTTTCGCATTCGAACGGAAAGTGGCTTAAACGATCATCTGGGGCGGCACTAAAGCGTGCCAGGTCAAGCCGGTGTCAGCCTCGACAAATGACCTATATTAGGTCAGCTTTCCACATGCGATACCTCCCGTGCCCCGTCACCTCGCGGATCAAACCGCTTGCCTCCATCCATGCGAGATTGCGCTGAACGGCGGCGCGGCTGGCTCCGGTCATGGCCTCAGCCATCGGGGCGGAGACCAAGGGCCATTCCGTGAAAACCTTTCGCAAGGCAACCGGCGTGCGGCCAGATAATTGCGCCATGACGTTTTCTGCCCGCCCGATCCACACTTCAATATCATCAAGTGTTCGCATCGCCGTAAGAATTGCGCTGTTCATCCCATCCAACCAGCGGGCCAAACGCTCGGGTGGCAAGCCCGAAACGCGCAGCCCCCCGGCCCCGGCCATAGCGAGCGGCGCGAAGATGGCACCGCTTCCATCGCTGGTCGCGATCCTGGACGCGGTGACGGCAGCTTCGATCTGGTCGCCGTGGCGTCCGAGGCCCGCCAAGCTCCACAGGTGATACCCCATGCACGCCCGCGTGATCGGGTGGAGACCCTTTGCGGCTGCCATGACGTCCAGCCACCCACCCGCGCGATCCTTGAAACGCTCAGCGCTGTCTTCAATGTTCTCGGGATCGCGGCGATCCAGGAAGGCGGCCAAGTCAGCTTTCGGTCCAGGACCGCCTGTTAGGCGCCGAACAGCCCATCCAACTCTTGCCAGTGCATTTGGGTCATCCTGTGCACCTGACAGCCGCATCGATATCCAGAGCGCCAGACGATCAGAACTCACCCGATCCCCTGCGAACCAGCTGAGATCCGCTGCCTCGATAAGAGCGAGGCGATGCCGCCAGCCTTCCGGGCCACGCAGCAGCCGGTCATCCAGAGCTCCCAGGCGTCCAGCCACTCTTGCCAGTCGCGCAGCGTGAACGCCTTCTGCTTTTGCCCAGTCTTCGACGACAGCAGTGTCGGGCGGTTCCGCCCGTGGCCCTGGAGGCAAATCATCCGGTTCTTCTTCAAGTGACCTAGGTAGAAACCAGAGATCGTCTTCGTGAGCCTCTTCATCCTCCTCGATGGTGATAAGGGGGTCGTCGTAATCATCAGTCAAAGAAGAGGCTTGCGTCATCATGTGTGCAAAATACTGATTTTTTGCACATTGCCCAGGCGTTTTTGTGGCCGCTGCCTGCGCCCTTTATATAGTACGAGCGCGCGACTGCAGGTGAAACCTCTCAGATCGCTTTCAGCGCAAGGAAACCAAAGGTTTTTGGACGAGCACGACGAGAGAGCACCTACTTGCATTTGTTTACAAACGGTCGTTTAGTGGCGATACCTTAAACTGCAAACGGCCCGATTTTATGCCCCTGATAGGCTACGCCCGTGTTTCCACAGAGGATCAGACCCCCCTGCCCCAGTCTGAGGCCCTGCAAACTGCGGGTTGCGTCGAGATCTTTGAAGAGCACGCCTCGGGCGGCAATCGCGCGCGACCGGTGCTGGCACGCGTGCTCGAACGCGTCCAGAGCGGCGATACGCTGGTCGTTGTGCGGATCGACCGGCTTGCGCGGTCTCTGTCGCACTTGCTGGAGGTGATCGAACGTCTGGAGGCCAAGGGAGCTTTCTTCCGCTCCCTGCAGGACCCCATCGACACCGCTTCCCCACAGGGCAAGTTCACATTGCAGGTTCTAGGCGCCGCGGCCGAGTTCGAGCGGGCGCTGATCCGCGAACGTACCAAGGCGGGGCTGGCAAGTGCCCGTACTAAGGGCCGGGTCGGCGGGAACCCGGGCCTACGCGCCCGCGATCCAGCGGCGCTACGCAAAGTGCGGCGCGCGCGGCAAGACGGCTACATGGAGAGGCTGAACGAGACGGCTCAGGACTGGGTGCCACATGTCCGACGACTTCGACCCGATATGGCCTGGGAAGATGTGCTTCGGATCATCAATGGCCCCCTGCCCTACGACCGCCACTGGACGCAAAGCCGCCTTCTGCGCGCAGTGAAAGCCTATGTGCGCGACGGGTTTCTGCCCAATGAAGTGCTTGGTCGCGCTGGACGACGCGAAACCGACGACCGCCTGCCCGCGATTGTCGCTGGCATCAAGGGCGCGGACCCTGACATCACGCTCCAGGCGATCTGTGACCGACTGGAATCCATGCGCGAACGCACCCCGCGCGGACGCGCCAGCTGGCGGCCGTCGTCCGTGAGGATGCTGCTGGAACGCGCGGAGAAGTTGGGCTTGCTGAAGTGCGAGCAATAAACACAACCTTGCAAATCTTCCAACTCATCGAACAATTGCAAGGTTGCAGCCCGTTTTCTGGTCAGGTGAATGGATTCACGACGCGTAACTGATCTTCAACCAGCAATCCGTCGTGCATATCTTCGCTCCACAAAGTCGTGCATCCAGCAATAAGGGCGGCCGACACAATCATCGCGTCATAGACCGAAAGCTGGTATTTTTCTGCCAAAGCTCGGCCCACCAAATGGGTTTGCACAGACAGGTCTTCGACTTCACACAAGGATTGGACCCCTGCGAGAAAAGCGCCGGTCTCCTCCCAACTGAGACCGGCTTTCCTCCGGCAATTGACCATCGCTTCGTTCAGGACCTGCACACTGATCCGCGGCCCTTGCCCCAGGATGTCTTCCGCCCGATCCGCCTTTGGGCCGTCGTCAAGAAGGTAAAGGACGACATTTGTATCCGCGAATTCAGCGCTCATGCGCAGCGTCGCGGCTCAGGCGTGCGTCCTTGGATAGCTTTCCGCGAAACCGCCTTAGCCCTTGCAGGACTTCATCGGCGCGAGGTTGGCGCTGGACGAGCAAGGTACCGTCGTCCTTTATCAGATCGATTTGGTCACCCTCTTTGAGGCCGAGTTCGCGCACAAGATCGGCAGGCAGCCGGACCGCGAGCGAATTCCCCCATTTTGCAACTTGCATGGTGTCGTTCCTCCAAGTGGATATACGAGCCTGTATGTATATCATCTTGCCGCAGTTGCCAAGATCAGCATGCGACGACGACGGCGAACGGGCTTGTGTTTCGACGGTGAGCTCACACAAGATGTGGAAAAAACTTGCGCGAATCCGACTCTTACGGCAATAGTCACGGAAACGAGGCAAAAAACGTCAATAACCGTGAACACGCCGAAGATGCGTAGCGCGGATCGAGAGGGCAGATGAACAAGACTTTCGTGCATCAGGACCTGAACGCGGTCATCCGCCAGCATTCCGAGTGGCTGGCCAACCAGTTGCATTCGCAACGCGAGAGCCTGTTTCCCCCTGACGCCACAAAGGAAATGCGCAAATTCACCTCCGGCGAGGCGGCAGCGCTTCTTGGTGTGAACGACTCATACCTGCGCAAAATCAACCTTGATGGCAAGGGCCCTTCGCCTGAACTGACGGCCGGCAATCGTCGCCTGTATTCCGCGCAGGACATTCAGGCCCTGCGTATCCTGCTGGAAAAGACCGCGCGCAAGCCTGGAGACTATATCCCCGGACGGCGTGATGGCGATCACCTGCAAGTCATCGGTGTGATGAACTTCAAGGGAGGCTCGGGCAAAACGACGACTTCGGCACACCTTGCACAACGGCTGGCCTTGCGCGGTTATCGCGTCCTGGGCATTGATCTTGATCCGCAGGCCTCATTCACGGCGTTACATGGCGTACAGCCCGAATTCGATCTGACAGATGGCGGCACGCTCTATGACGCGATCCGCTATGACGACCCAGAGCCGATCCGCGCTGTCATCCGCAAGACCTATATCCCGAACCTCGACCTGATCCCGGGCAATCTGGAACTGATGGAGTTCGAACACGAAACGCCGCGTGCTCTTTCACAAGGCAACGCAGGCCTGTTCTTTTTCCGCGTGAAAGAGGCGTTGGCGCAGGTTGACGGCGATTACGATGTTGTGGTCATCGACTGCCCGCCGCAACTGGGCTTTCTCACCATGTCCGCACTTTCGGCCGCCACCGGCGTGCTGGTCACAATTCATCCGGAAATGCTCGACGTGATGTCGATGTCGCAATTTCTGCGCATGACGGCTGATCTGATGGACGTGATCGCCGAAAGCGGTGCGGACATGTCCCACGACTGGATGCGCTATGCGCTGACACGCTATGAACCTCAGGATGCACCACAAAACCGGATCGTCGCCTTTCTGCGCACCATGTATGGCGATGCGGTGCTCAACTCGCCAATGCTCAAATCCACGGCGATCTCCGATGCAGGTCTGACAAAGCAAACCCTATACGAAGTCGAGCGGAGCGCCTTTACCCGCACGACCTACGATCGCGCCCTTGAAAGTCTGAACGCGCTGAACGACGAAGTCGCTGATCTTATTCAGAAAACGTGGGGGCGGTCATGACGAGTGGCAAGAAAAAACGGATGTCGATGCTCGACAATCTCGCGGCAGCCGGTGGCCCGGCCCCTGCCCCTCAGGCTGGCGCCGTAACCCCTATGATGACGTCCAACCGCGCCCTGCGCTCGGCCCGCGATGCGGTCGATTCACATAATGTCTGGGAACTCGATCCGGCCAGTATCGTCGACGACCGAATGGCCGACCGGCTTGATCCGGCGGATGTGCATGATCTGCGCGCCGCAATCGAGGCGAATGGTCAGACCGTACCAATTCTTGTGCGCCGGCACCCGTCAGAGACGGACCGCTATCTGCTCGTCTATGGTCGCCGTCGGCTCGAGGCGATCCGCCAGTCCGACAAGGTCGTCAAGGTGCGCGCACTTGTCGCCAATCTGGATGATGACAGCGCCCTGCGTGCGCAGATTTCCGAAAACATGGCGCGCCGCGATTTGTCCTTCATTGAAAAGGCGATTTTTGCGCAAGAACTCGTATCGTCGGGCTTTGGAAATCAATCACAGGTTGCAGAAATTCTGACCGTGACCAAATCCTCGGTGTCCATGGCCATCGCCATCGCCGATATGGTCGGTACAGACCTCATCCGCGCCATCGGTGCCGCACACGGCATTGGCCGACCCCGGTGGGAGGCCATGGGCCGTGCCATCGCGGACAACGACCTGGATCGGGGCAGCCTGATCCGCCTTGCTGAGGAAACCCATGGCAAGGCCGATGTGGCCATGGTGATTGATGCCGCACCTGCGACCGACGACCCCTCTGTGCAGGCGTTCGAGGCCGTGTCGAAGGTTGTCACAAGGTTAGTCAAACCGGCCAAGGCCCCCTCCCCTTCTGCTGCATCCAGTCAGCCGCTCAGGATTGGGGGCAAACGTGGCGGCACGCTCAAACGCACCGCCAAAGGGATCTCGATCGAGTTGCAGAATAGTAAGTTTGCCGACTGGGTAGAGTCTGAAGCCGATGATTTGATTGAAGAACTTCACGAACGCTGGAAGCAGCGTTCAGAAGACTGAGGAAGAGCAGAAACCAAAAACAGGAGGCACGAAAAAGCCAAAGAAAAGGTCCCGCAAAGCGACCGCCCTACGAGACCCTGACTTGTTCTTAGCACTCTCAAGTTAGTCTCGGACGCCGTTTTTCGCAAGTCTTAAGTGATTCGCGGACCGTGATTTCTTTGTCTTCGTGAATGTAAAATGGACTACACCCCCGTAACGCCTTTCAGGCGACCCATAAATGCTGCCATTCTACACTATCAGGCAGCGGCGCAACAGGACCTCCCGCCTTCCGGCGTCAACAAATGGGAAGCACTTCGCGAACTCGCCGCTGCCCGTATCGCCTTCGGCTTGTCCGACCGTGATTTGAGCGTGCTTCAGGCATTGGTCAGTTTCCATCAGGCCACGATCGTTGGCGGGAACCATAGTGAAACTGTCGTGCATCCGTCTAACAAGGCTATTTGTGAGCGCCTGAACGGCATGCCCTGCTCGACCATGCGGCGGCATCTGGCGAACCTGGTGCAAACCGGTTTCGTCGTGCGTCGCGACAGTCCCAATGGCAAGCGTTACGCGCGCCGATATGGCGACGAAAAGATCGCTTTCGGCTTCGATCTGGCCCCCCTCGCCCAACGCTTCGTCGAAGTGTGCGAAGCCGCAGAGGCTGTCCGTGCTGCGGAGGAGCGCTACAAGCGGCTTAGAACCACTGTAAGCCTCATGCGCCGTGATCTAGCGGGTCTAGTCGACTACGGCCGCTCTCTGCGCCCTGGCCGCGCCATTTGGGACCAGGCGTCCGACCTATGTGTCCTGACGGCGCGTGACCTTCGCCGCAAGCTCGACTTTGCAGAGTTGCAGCAGATGGAATCTGCGTTGTCCGAAGCCCTCAACGCCATTAGGGACCTGTTGGAACCAGTGCAATCACAAGATATGAGCACCAATGAAGTCACAAATGAGCAGCACTATCAGAATTCAAATAAAGACTCTTATGATTTTGAACCACGCTTAGAAAAAGCGCAGGGCGAGAGCAGCGCCTCCGATCCGGCGACAGCACTGGTTGCAGAGGGTAGTACTGATGAGCCTGTCTCGGTCGACAACAATCTGCCTAGGATACCCCTCGGTCTCGTTTTGGCCGCTTGCTCTGAATACCGAACTTATGCTGAACGACCTGTGCGCCACTGGCATGATCTAGTAAGGGTTGCCGATGTAATAAGACCTATGATGGGCGTCTCTCCTTCAGCGTGGGATGAAGCCAAACAGTACATGGGCCCGGAAGAGGCATCGGTGGTCATCTTGGCAATGTTGGAACGCTTCGGCGACATCCGGTCACCTGGTGGGTATTTGCGGTCGCTGTCTGCAAAGGCTGCGCTCGGTGAATTCTCCTGTGGTCCCATGATCATGGCCCTTATGAGAAAGGACGCTGCATGAAAAGTTCACAGCTGTGAACTGCGTCTTGTTTCGTCGCGCAGAAGACAGGTTCACAGCTGTGAACTCATTGCTTAGGGGGTCCGTCCACTTTTTCCCTGGGCGCGCTTTCCTGCGCAGAGCGCGGACTAACGAAGATCACACAGTCAGGTCACCGTCTCCAAAGAGGTTTGGAAAGAGCCGCTCTCGATAATCCAACGGAAACGCCAACCGAACCGGCGTCTTCGGCGAGGCGGACGTCATGTATCCGGCGGCGGTCAGTTTACTCAGCGTGTTGCGAGCAGTACGCTCGGACGTCTTGAGCACAATCTGCGCATCGCCTCGTTCCAGTGCCCCATGCCGAAGAACCGCCGAGATTAGTTCCGGCGCTCTCTTGTCATCGATGGTATCTGCAACAAGACGACGATACCGTTGGTCAAGTCCGCCGAGATCGAACAATCTTGCTGAGAAGGTGATCTGGTCGAGCGTCACCTTTAGGAACCATTCACTAAACGTCTTCAGTGCCGCTTCTGACAGGTTCCCCCGTCCGTCGCGGTCTCCGCGGCGTGGACTGTCGGCCAGATCCATCATCCGTTTGTACTCGCCCCGATCGGTTAGCCCGCGGGCCAGCCCACGTGATACGGACCAGAGCCCTTGGCCACCAATCCCCGCTGTGAGGGCCATGGCATGAGACATCAGTCTGCTGACACGGCCGTTACCATCCGGGAAAGGGTGGATGTAGTTGAGCCGGTGATGCGCAGAGGCGATCGCGATGATCCGTCCGCTCGAAGACCGCGCCGCAATCTGAAATCGTTTGTCGAAATGGTCCATGAATGCCGCGACGCGCGACGATGAAGGAGGTAGGTGGCGCCCGACCGCAACTTCCCGATCATCATCCTGGCGCATGCGTCCCGGAACGATGGGCTCTTGTGTGCCGTCGGGATGTTCGATGACCCGAAACTCATCCGGCATCTCGTCGTAGAAGCTCTTATGGACCCAAGTCAGGAATTCGACGGATGTGGGGCGGGGCAGGGTGCCCTTGCGATGCATCTCGTCGATGGCCCGTTGAACGATGACGTGCGCCCGGGCCTCAAGGGCGAGGGGACGGGTTTCTTCCTCAAGCTCGGCGCCAGCCAGCGCCCTTTCGATGTCGCGGGGGCGCGTGTTGTGTCCTTCGATCAGGTTGGAGTAGTAGCAGTTCATCACACGGACGAGATCGGCAAGTTCGGCTGCGCTGTCAGGATGCAACCCTTGTCCCAGCCCGGTGGCTTCCCTCTGGATGTCGACCGAAAGGTCTGCCAGTTCTGTGGGAATATGCTCCTCGAAGAAGCAGGGTTCGATCCTGGCGGGTGTTTCCAGCATTTTTGCCGATCTTCCATGTTTGCAAAGTAATTGAAAAATAAACACATTTCGTACTT
>Ga0189287_100138_pt1 | contig 46101 bp, 47 predicted proteins | sample UW86minimetaG_FD_130319 | JGI IMG/M metagenome (GOLD analysis project Ga0189287, IMG submission 130319) | Marine microbial communities from the Costa Rica Dome - UW86 mini metaG | ecosystem: Environmental > Aquatic > Marine > Oceanic > Photic zone | place: Costa Rica: the Eastern Pacific... | reverse complement strand
CCTGGTATCGCGCCGGACGCCAAGGCATTCGAGCCGATGAAATGGCAGCGCGTGAATAAACACATCCCCGCGCCGGTGGCGCTTCAGCGCACGCAAGGCTCTGGGCGTATCAGCACCAAACTTCTGGGCGAGCGCACACGCATCGACCGGCTTTATCAGCAAGGCGCGGCGCGCATCCGTGTCCCCGATCATCCAGGCCGGGGCGACCTGGAAGCGGTGATCATCAACACCGCTGGCGGCGTGACCGGAGGCGATGATCTGGTATGGGCGGCGAAAGCTGGCGCTGGCACGCACCTCACCGTGACCACCCAAGCTTGCGAGAAAGTCTACAAAGCCGACCAAGATACCGCTAACGTCAACGTAAAGTTAGAAATTGCGAGGGGTGCGACGCTCAACTGGTTGCCGCAAGAAACCATACTCTTCAATAAGGCCCGCCTGTCCCGCACCATCACCGCCACCATGGAGGAAAATACCGCGCTTCTCCTCGTCGAGCCGGTGATTTTTGGCAGGCGGGCTATGAATGAGACGATGCAATACGGCCTTTGGCACGACACCTGGCGGATTATGCATAAGGGCTGCCTGATACACGCCGAGAACGTACGACTTTCAGGTGAAATTGCCCAAACTTTAGACAGTATGGCCAGCCTTGGCGGCCACACAGCGCTTGCCACCCTGGCCGTGGTCGGCAACCATGCTGAAGGAAAGCTGGACGGCGCACGCGCTGCGATGAACAGCGTGCCTGGCTGTGTTGGAGGAGCTTCCTGTTGGACGGTGGCAGATGTGAGCAAACTCATTGTGCGGATCGCCGCGCGCGATGGCTACACTCTGCGCAAGGCACTGATCCCACTGATCAACCATTTGGCGTCCCGTGGCGACGCACCGGTAGCCGTTCCCAAGATTTGGTCGCTTTGAGAATTTAAGGACTTTTGCATGCAACTCACCCCCCGCGAAAAAGACAAACTTCTGATATCAATGGCCGCCATCGTGGCTCGTAAACGGCTGGAACGCGGCGTGAAATTAAACCACCCTGAAGCCATCGCTTTGATCACAGATTTTGTGGTCGAAGGCGCCCGCGATGGCCGTGCTGTGGCAGATTTGATGGAGGCTGGCGCCCATGTCATCACCCGCGATCAGGTGATGGAAGGCATCGCCGAAATGATCCACGATGTGCAGGTGGAAGCGACCTTTCCCGATGGAACAAAACTCGTCACCGTGCACGAGCCGATCCGCTAGCCGATGAACCTTTCCACCTTCCACCCCCTGGCAAGTTTCGATCTGCTGGCCATCGGCATTGCGCTGGTGGTCGTGATGAGCGTGATCGGCTTCAAAATCCTGACCGGGCGCCCGTGGCGACGCACACTGCCGCCCGATGAGATTGACGCAGATTCGTTCTCCTCCACCAGCACGACCCGCCCACGCGCAACACCCCCATTGCTCAACAAGGACAACACCGAATGAAGAGACCTGGTCTTGCAGCGCTAATACTGGCACTGCCAAACTTTGCTCTGGCACACGATGCTGGCCCGGCGCACATCCACCCGCATTCAGATTGGAATGTGATGCTGGTCTTGGCGACAGTGGTTGTTGTGGCAGGTGCGGTGGTTTTCGCTCGCCAGATGGTTTCTGCAAAAGCCAAGAAGGATGATCATCATGATCCCAGGTGAGGTCATCACAGCCGACGGCGATATTACGCTTAACGAGGGCGCAAACGCCGTTACGCTGAAGGTCGCCAACACAGGCGACCGTCCCGTTCAGGTCGGCTCGCACTATCATTTCTTTGAGACCAACCCAGCACTTGCCTTTGACAGAGACGCGGCACGCGGCATGCGCCTGGACATTGCTGCCGGGACCGCCGTGCGCTTTGAGCCGGGGCAAGAACGCGATGTGGCGCTGGTGCCGCTCTCAGGCAAACGGGAAGTCTATGGCTTCCGAAAAGACATTATGGGCGCGCTCTAACGCAAACGTTTTACACGCCCAACTTGGCCGTTTTCGGCCCACCAAACAGACCAACAAAGGCACATCATACGAATGAAAAAATCGAACGGTAACGCCGTCATGAACCTCAACTTTGCGCTCTGGCGCATGGGCTTTGAAGCGCAGTCAGTCATCGCGATGCGCACAATGGGCGCGGCAGGTTTTTGGAACAACTCCACCAGTGAAAACGAACTCATGATCCGCGAAAAACAAGTGGCGTTTGCCAAAGGCACGGCCGGTGCCACCCGCGCGCTGATGCGTGGAGAGAGCCCCGCCGCCGTGATGCTCGAAGCAGTGAAGCCTATGCAGAAAAAGACTGGCGCCAATGCCCGCCGCCTCACCAAAAAAGGTCCGCGTATTCCGGGCTTGGTGGGATAGAAAATGCGCACACTGCTTGCTGTTTTGCTGGTTGGAAGCGCGTTGGGGGTTGTCCCTGTCCACGCGCAGCACAAGCCCAATTGCGCTGATTGGGGAAACTTGCCGCAGCAGGACATGAACCAGTGCGCAGGCATCGCCTATGACGAGGCCGACGCAGAGCTCAACAGTGTGTGGAGCGAACTGCGCGAGCGCCGCGGGGAAGGCCATAGCTGGGACACGATTTTGGAAGCCCAGCGGCTATGGATACCCTTCCGCGATGCGCACTGCGAAGCTGTCGCGGCCCCCTATGAGGGCGGCTCCATCCAGCCACTGATCCGATCCAGCTGCCTCGCCGACGTCACCGAACAACGCACCGCGCAGCTGCGCGACTTTTTGCAAGAGCCATGACCTTCAAAGGTCTTGATTTCTAAGGAGCACGCCCATGCCCGCCACACTTTCCCGCGCCGACTATGCCGGCATGTACGGCCCCACCACTGGTGACAAGGTGCGCCTGGCTGACACCGAACTTTTTATCGAGGTGGAAAAGGACCTCACCACCTATGGCGAGGAGGTGAAGTTCGGCGGCGGCAAGGTGATCCGCGACGGTATGGGCCAGAGCCAGGTGACGCGCGCGGGCGGCGCGGTGGACACGGTGATCACCAACGCACTGATCGTCGATCACACCGGAATCTACAAGGCCGATGTCGGCCTGAAAGATGGGCGCATTCACTCCATCGGCAAGGCGGGCAATCCAGACACGCAGCCGGACGTTGATATCATCATTGGCCCGGGCACAGAGGCGATTGCCGGCGAAGGCAAGATTCTCACCGCCGGCGGGTTCGATGCGCATATCCACTTCATCTGCCCGCAGCAGATCGACGAAGCGCTGATGTCCGGCCTCACCACCATGCTGGGCGGTGGAACCGGTCCGGCGCACGGCACGCTGGCCACCACCTGCACGCCCGGCCCATGGTACATTGGCCGCATGATCCAGAGCTTTGATGCTTTCCCTATGAACATCGGCCTTTCCGGCAAGGGCAATGCATCCCAGCCAGCGGCGCTTGAAGAGATGATTTTGGGTGGGGCCTGCGCCCTGAAACTGCACGAGGATTGGGGCACGACGCCCGCTGCTATCGATTGCTGCCTATCGGTCGCCGATGCATACGATGTGCAGGTGATGATCCACACCGATACGCTGAACGAATCCGGCTTTGTGGAGTCCACCATCGATGCCATCGATGGCCGCACGATTCACGCCTTCCACACCGAAGGGGCTGGCGGCGGCCATGCTCCCGACATCATCAAGGTCTGCGGGCTGGACAACATCTTGCCGTCGTCCACCAACCCGACGCGGCCTTACACGGTAAACACGGTGGCCGAGCATTTGGACATGCTCATGGTCTGCCATCACCTGGATTCGCGCATTCCCGAAGACATCGCGTTCGCTGAATCGCGCATCCGCAAGGAGACGATTGCGGCTGAAGACATTCTGCACGATATGGGCGCGTTCTCGATCATAGCCTCGGACTCCCAGGCTATGGGCCGGGTGGGCGAGGTGCTCATCCGCACCTGGCAGACCGCCGACAAGATGAAGCGCCAGCGCGGCGCACTGCCCGATGAGACCGGCGACAATGACAATGTGCGCGTACGCCGCTACATCGCCAAATACACCATCAACCCAGCCATCGCGCACGGACTGTCGAAAGAGATTGGCTCGATTGAAGTCGGCAAGCGCGCTGACCTCGTGCTCTGGAACACGGCGTTTTTCGGCGTGAAACCGGACATGGTGTTGGTCGGCGGCTCCATCGCCGCCGCGCCGATGGGTGACCCCAACGCCTCCATCCCCACGCCCCAGCCGGTGCATATGCGCCCCATGTTCGGCGCCTTCGGCAAGGCGATCACCAATGCATCGGTGACCTTTGTCAGCCAGGCAGCACTGGATGCCGACTTGCAGGAGTCGCTCGGCGTCGAAAAAGGCATGGTCGCTTGCGAAAACACCCGCGGCGGCATCAGCAAGGCGAGCATGATGCACAACAACGCCACGCCGGATGTGGAAGTGGACCCAGAAACTTATGAAGTCCGCGCCGACGGCGAACTGCTCACCTGCGAACCAGCAGATGTGCTACCCATGGCGCAGCGGTATTTTATGTTCTAGTTACATATTTTAATTTCTACTTTTTTTTCTCTTTTTGTTGACGTCGGCCAGTTTTGCAATTATAGTCTCTATATTGATCACAATATGGAGAAATAAATGGAATATAGAAGTATCGAAATTGATATGGATGTTCACAAGGCAATCGAAACTGCCAGGTCAACGTTTTCGGAGTCGCCGAATGAGGTGTTACGCCGACTGCTAGGCCTAACCAACAATCCAAATCCAGAAGAAATAGAAGCTAAAACTAGCCAAACACCAACTGGTCGCTCATGGCTAGGTAAAGGGGTCGAGCTGCCTCACGGGACAAAGCTGCGAATGAGCCACAACGGCGTCACCTATCATGGAGAAGTATCCGAAGGTCAGTTTATCGCCGAAGGCGATACTTATCGGACGCCCTCGGGAGCAGCAGGCGCGGTGGCAAGTACCAAAACAGGTGACAAAGTCCCATTGAATGGCTGGTACTATTGGGAAGCACTGAAACCTGGCGCTCGAAATTGGAAGCGACTACAAACATTTAAGAAATAATAGAAGGAAAAATCAAATGAAAATCAAAAATGGAAAAGTCTATCGTGGAGGCCTGACCGCACCTTCGTACAATCGTGAGGAAACTGACCTTATCGCCCGGCGCGTTTCAGGATCTGGCGAAGATTTTGTTGCTTTCGAGGCCAACATTGCATCCAAAGGTGGCGGAGTCACTCAGGTGAGCTTGCGTGTCCCAATTAGCCAGCTAGTTTCATTGATTGATCTGGTTGATGACCCTGACCAATCTACATTCCCAGGAGACCTAGCGAGAAGCTCTCTCAAAGAGCTTGTAAGAACCAGTGAGACAGTATGGCAATAAATACAAGACAGCTCTGACCTGCCATCCCTCGCCTTTGAGAAGCACCCTGTGCCCATAACCGCGCGTCGGACAGCCACTTGACAAATTTGTCGAGTAGCAGATGACGTTAGGCCACTCGGCCCAAATCTGAAGTCTTGCGTGAAAGCGTGTTCCTCTTTTTGCAAAGCGGATGAGAGCGATAATCTCTCGGTTCTGGCAACATCGAAACGCACGGCCCGAGGGCGCGGCGCACGACAGTGCGTAGCGCCCGCCGAACTAGGGCGACAAATCGGGGCACAACGGGCGCTATCCATTGCCATCGCAATGGAAGGCCAACACCCAGCAGTTTAAAGGTCCACCGGCCAACATGGCCGGTCTCATCACGCCCTGTCCAATTCTTCATCTTTCATCGACCACTTGTCCGGCATAAGGTGCGTCGTCGTTACAGCCTATCCGAGCATTTCCTCCATGCCGCCTGTATTGCGTTCCCACAGTGCCCGATGGCCTACAATCGGTCTTGCCTGCCTCGTTCTAGCTGCCTGCGCCTCGCGGGCAGAGATGGCATTTCTGCCCGCCGGCGAAAGCGTTGCAGAGGTCGAGACCGTGTTTCTCGGCACCACGCGCGCGCTCACGGCAGAAGGGTTCTCCACCGAGCGGGCGCCAGGCACCCGGTATATGCGCTATGGCATCTCTATCCCACCCGAGCGCGAGATCGGATCGGTACCGTTCGCCGAGGGTACACCCGATCCCATGCGAGAGTTTCTCGTTGCCGATCAACAACGCTTTGCCAGTGAGCCAAGTTTTCAAAACGCTCTGACGGAAACGATCGAGGCGCGCCCGGAAGGTCAGCGCGAGCTCTTTGTTTACATTCACGGCTACAACAACACCTTCGCGCAAAGCCTCTACCGTACGGCGCAGATGCGCTACGACTATGAGATCCCAGGGCTGGCCGTGCACTTCTCTTGGGCATCCCGCGCCGATGCCGCTGACTATGTTTATGACAGCAACAGCGTGCTGGTCGCCCGTGATGAACTCGGCCAATTCCTGCGCTCCCTTGCGGCAGTCAGATCGGACAATCTCATCGTCATGGCCCACTCCATGGGCGCGCATCTTTTGATGGAGACTTTGCGCGCTCTGGCAATCGCTGGAGACCGCGCGACCATCGAGGCGATTGACGGGTTGGTCTTAATGTCACCGGACATTGATCTGGATGTGTTTCGTGCCCAGGCAAGCTTGATCCACCCGCTACCTCATCCCTTTGTCATCTTCACTTCGCAGAATGACAGGGCGCTGCGCCTTTCCTCCCAGATCGCCGGGCGCGTCGAGCGCGTCGGCAGCATTCATGCTGCCGACGATCTGGCCGACTTCAATGTGACGCTGGTCGATGTCAGCGAGTTCAACGGCGGCGAACGCGATGGGCTGAACCATATGGCCGCGGCCACATCGCCCGCGCTGGTGCAGTTCATCAGACGCGCAGCCGAGGTCAACCGCGATCTGGAAGATCACATCCCGATCGAAAGGCCGCAGCTCATCCCCAGCACGATCAACACCGTGCGCAGCGCAACACAGATTGTGCTCTCACCGCTTAACTAGGCCTCACAAGAGCCACCAAGGCCACAGGGCACCCATGGGCAGCCACCTTCCTTGACTCTTCGTAAGTATCTACTTACCGTAAGTTATGACTTACGAAACAAATCTCGCAACTGATCAGTCTGCCCTGCCGCCAGCGCAGGTGTTTGCCGCATTGGCTGACGACACCCGCCGCGACATCTTTGAAACGCTGCGCACCGGTCCAAAGACCGTCACCACCATCGCAAGCGGTCGCCCGATTTCCCGGCCCGCGGTTTCCCAGCATCTTAAAGTGCTCGCCGATGCAGGCCTTGTGACCGCCACGCCGAAGGGCACCAGCCGTCTCTATGCGGTTGATCCGCAGGGCTTAGCGCCCCTGCGGGCCTACCTCGACAGCGTCTGGGGCGATGTGCTGGGCGCCTTCGCAGCCGAAGTTGAAAATCAGATCGACCCTTCAAAAAAGGAACCAAGCCAATGATCGCGCCCATCGAGAAAACCATCAGCGTGCCCTGCTCACCGGACACTGCTTTTTCCATCTTCACCCGCGACATCACCAAATGGTGGCCGCTGGGCGTCAATTCCGTCTCTGCTATGGATGGCAAGCCCGCCCAAGCAGTGGAGCTTGAACTGAAGCAAGGCGGGCGGTTACGCGAGATCGGTCACGATGGCACCGTGCACAATTGGGGCTCGGTCAAAGTGTTCCAACCCGGCGAGCATCTGCAATTGGCCTGGCACATCGGCACGCCGGAAGAGAACGCGACGCTTGTGGACGTCCACTTCACGCCAACCGGATCGGGGACAGAGGTGAAGCTCACCCACACCCATTGGGAACGCATGGGCGACGGCGCGGCGGATGCTCGCGAAAGCTACAACAATGGCTGGGTCGGCGTGTTCGAAGAGGCTTACAAGAACGCCGCGCAGGCCAAAGCAGCCTAGAAACCTGATTGCCTAAAACTCAGGCGACCAACGGATAGACATGGATCGATGATTGGGTGACGGTGCGCGAAACATCACCGGTTGTTATCTCCATGTCTGTCCTTACCTGCTCCACCATTCTCAACCACACCCATCATCCGGCCGACACGATCACGTTGGATGAAACCGACCGCCATCGCCGCCGCATGAAGATGACATCTGATGGCGGCATTGGCTTTCTGCTTGATTTGCCTGAAGCGCGTCTCTTAAAGCACGGCGAAGGGCTAAAACTCTCTGATGGACGAGTGGTCGAAGTGCGCGCGGTGCCCGAAGCGCTTTATGAGGTCACCGGGCGCGATACCCGCCACATGCTCGCGCTGGCCTGGCAAATCGGCAACCGGCATCTGGCCGCTGATATCACCGAAACCCGCATCCGCATCCGCGCCGACCATGTTATCAAAACCATGCTGGAAGGCCTTGGCGCCACCGTAACGGAGATCGACGCACCCTTCGATCCGGAGGGCGGGGCCTATGGTGGCGCCCATCACGGCCATCATCAGCATGATCATGCCGATCACCATGGAGGCTCCCATCATGATTAGGAATGCTGCAGCAGCTCTTGCCACTCTGGCTTTGTCTTGGGGCGCACTTGTCTCATCATCTCTGGCCCAAACCGTGGAAGAGTGCGACTGGCGCGCCTCGGCCCAAGCACTGGTGGAGCCCTGGGATGCGCCGCAAAATACGCGCACCTTCGCCAATGGCGATGTGCGCCTGGCGATCACCGACACGATTGAACCAGCAGCAGGCGCCTTTCATCTCATCATCTTTTCCCCGCCCTATGACGAGGTCGGCGGTCGCCAGTGCCGCATCGTCTCGGCAGACGGCAACCTTGGCTTTACCGGCCTCACTTTGGAGGCGATGATCTCTGACTATGATCCGGCCATCGGCTTAAGCTTCGCGATCCAATCGGGCGCCTATGACCCGAAGACCGGCGGCACCTTGCCGATGGTGTTGTTTGTGACGCTCAATCAGGCGACCGGAGCCATCACAGCCGAGCTTGAAGAGCTCCCATGAGCGCAAACACGGCACATCTTGTCCGCCTGATGGCGTGGCTTTCGCCGGTGTTTCCCACCGGGGGCTTCGCCTATTCCGCCGGACTAGAACAGGCCGTCGCCGACCATTTGGTGCACGATGAAAACACGCTGCACTCCTGGCTGGAAACGCTTCTCATCCGCGGCAGTTTCTGGAACGAGGCCGTACTGATCGCTGCTGCGCACAAACAGGAAGATGACACAGAGTCGCTCAGCGCCCTTGCCGCGTCACTTGCACCGTCCGCCGAGCGCCACCGCGAAACGCTCGATCAAGGCGCAGCGTTCTTGGATGCAGCCAGCGCTTGGGGCGGTTCTGATCTGCCGCGCGAGACACCACTTCCCGTTGCACTTGGCGCTGTCTGCCAATCAGCAAGCATTCCTTTGATCGATACGCTGACAGCTTCGTTGCAGACGCTGATATCCAATCAGTTGCAAGCAGCCATCCGTCTATCGTTGATTGGGCAAACGGGCGCCGCACGTTTGTTGGCAGCGCTGGAACCTATAGTTCTGGCAACCGCAGCACGGGCTGAAACCTCAACGCTGGATGATTTGGGTGGATCGGCCTTCCTGGCCGACATTATAAGCGCCCGTCACGAAACCCTTGAACCCAGGATTTTCCTTTCATGAACACGTCCCATGGACCTCTGCGCATTGGCATCGGCGGACCAGTTGGCTCAGGTAAAACCACCCTCACTGCTGCTTTGTGCATGGCGCTGCGCGACACGCACTCTGTCGGCGTCGTGACCAACGACATTTACACCAAGGAGGACGCCGACGCGCTGGTGCGCATGCAGGCGCTGACATCGGACAGGATCATGGGCGTTGAAACCGGTGGCTGCCCGCATACCGCCATCCGCGAGGACGCCTCCATCAATCTGCGGGCCATCGAGCGGCTCACCGAAAAGCATCCTGATCTGGATGTGGTGCTGATTGAGTCCGGCGGCGACAATCTGGCCGCCACCTTCTCGCCGGACCTGGCTGACCTCTCGCTCTATGTGATTTCGGTTTGCCAGGGTGAAGACATCCCGCGCAAAGGCGGCCCGGCGATCACCCGCTCCGACATGTTGATCATCAACAAGGCGGATCTCGCCCCTTATGTCGGCGCGAACCTCGACGCCATGCAGGCGGACGCTGAGAAAGCCCGCGCAGGGCGACCCTTTGTGTTCACTGACTTAAAGTCAGGCAAAGGCGTGGAGGAGATTGTCAGCTACCTGACAGAGACCGGCGGTCTACAAGCGGCATAGGCATGGCTAAAGCCCGACAACAAGCTGATAAATGAACCCGCTGATGATCGCGCCGCCAACGCCAAGACTGAGATAAGCCGCAAACACACGGGGCTTCACCAGTGACCACACAGCCGCCATAGCAGGGATGGAACTCACGGCTCCAGCCACGATAAATGCCATCGCGGCCCCTTGGCTCATACCCTGCTCGATGAGACCGGCCAGCATCGGCGGCGCCACATAAGAGTTGAGATAGGCCGGCATCCCGACCAGCGCAGACACGGCGATGGGCATCAGACCATCACCACCGACCAGACCAGCAACAAGCTCAGCAGGCACGTAAAAGACCAGGATCGCTTCCAGCACATAGGCTAGGATCAGCCATTGCGCGAGGAACAGCGCCATCTCCCAGAATGTATCGGAGAATGTGGAGCGGCGCTCAGGCTCTTGCCAGAACCGCCATTGTGGCTTGCCATCAAGCGGATCCGCCTTGCTGCAACAGCTCTTCTTCGGCTGAACTTTTAGCACATCGGCAAACAAACCGGCACGGCTGAGCCCGGCAATCACCAGACCGCCCGTTAATCCGAGGCCAACTGCCGTGATGGCCTTGGCGATGGCAAAATCCCAACCCAGCGCCGCCGCGGTGATCAACGTGTTGCCCGGATCAACAAGCGGCGAGGCGAGCCAAAACGCCATCACCGCAGACAGCGGCGCACCAAGCGCCAACAGACCTGCAATAAAGGGGATGACCTGGCACGAACAGAAGGGCGCGAGCCCACCAACCAGGGCCGCCAGAATGATCATCCGGTATTCGCGCCCCTTGAAAACCGCGCCCACCAACCGCTCCGCACCGGTGGCCCGCAGATAGGCCAGCAACAGCACGGCAAACAGAATGTAGGGCAGCGTGCGCAGAAACGCGCGTGCTGCAAAATCAGCCACCGCAACCCATTGCCCCAGGTCGAGTACCGCAACAGCGAGGAGTGCAAGTATCGTGAACGTCCAGGGTGTTTTCAGCCAACGCCACAGGTGAGCCTGAAACGCCTGACGGGCGGAGGTCGGAGCAAGTGTCGTATCGCTCATGCCGCGTCTTCTTTCTGCAGCTGATCCGCGCAGCACTCTTGTAGGATGTAACCAGCCAGCGCTTGCAAATGATCGAAGTTGGCACGGCAGACGATCACACGGCCCTGCCGTTCTTGCTCAATGAGATCAGCCGCCGCCAGCAACTTAATATGATGCGCCAGCGTTGAAGCAGGAATGCCTGTCCGTTCGCCGATCACGCCTGTTGGCAGGCCGCCCCGGCCCGCTTTGACCAAAACCTGCAGCACAGAGAACCGCGGTTGTGACCCCATGGCCGAGAATCCGTCCGTCGCAGCAGCGATGTCCATAAAGCGATCCTTAACTTCGATAAAACTAGAAATATCGAATTAAATGAATCAGGTCAAGATCGATGGTGGGGATGGGTTGAATGACGCCAAAAGCGCACCCAGTGCGTTAAACCGCTCACGCGCTCGCGACCTGTGAGAGCTGCAAAGGCATCCGCACACCGTACCACGCACAAAAATAACGCTTCATCGCAAAAATAACGGCGAAAAAAAAGCTTAAATCAGCGCGGTGATCACGCACCTCGTGTGAACGTGTCAGCGCAATGAAGCCGCAAATGCTCCGCTTTGCTCAAGCGCCAAGCGCGTTCATCACGCACGCCTCACCGACCGGTCGCAACCACCTCACGCCCGCGTGACGCCATGTGACAGCCACCCCCGTTGTGAATTTTTCAAATCCGATTAACTTCAACTCATCGAACGAGACACACCGTCTCTTCAACAACGTAAAAGAAAAGACCAAGATCTTTTCAATAAAAAGGAATATAAAAATGAAAAAATTCGCTCTTACTGCTGCCGCCTTCGCCGTTGCTTTCGGCGCCGCTGCTTCCCCTGCTTTGGCTGGCAGCAATGATGACGATGGCCTCTATGACTTCGATGCCAACATCGTCTCCGTGGACCGTGTCGCAGGCACTATCAACCTCTCCACTGGTCAGACGCTTGATCAGTCTGTTGAATACTTCGCCTTCCCAGCACGTGCCGCAGCTGGCGACAAAGTTCGTGTCGACATCGGCCAGGACAACACCCTTCAGGGCGTTCGCGTTCTCAACTAGTCGATACCTCTGGACATCTGGTGGGGCTTCCTCCCTCCCCACCAGGTGATCCGCCCCCCAAAGTTCAAGACAAAGACGTGCGTCTTTGCAATCAAATCTAGGACAAGAAAAATGAAAAAATTCGCTCTCACCACCGCCGCCCTCGCCGTTGCTTTCGGCGCCGCTGCAACACCAGCTCTGGCTGGCAACTCAGACCGTGACGGCCTCTATGACTTCGATGCCAACATCGTCTCCGTGGATCGCGCTGCTGGCACGATCAACCTGTCCACCGGTCAAACGCTTGATCAGTCTGTTGAATACTTCGCCTTCCCAGCACGCGCTTCGGCTGGCGACAAAGTCCGTGTCGATATCGGCCACGACAACACCCTGCGAGGCGTTCGCGTCCTCAACTAAAGTGACGACCAAAGACACCTGGTGGGGCTCCCTCCCTCCTCACCAGGTGATCTTTTGGTTTTCGACACATCAAGGTGAAACATGACAAACCGATGGATCAGATTGAGCGTCGCTTTGACCGTTGTCTCGCCGTTGGCCACCTCCGCTCTGGCAGCCGATAGCACGGCGCAGAAAACAACTGCGTCCAAAATCGTCGCGATAGATCAAGATACAAGCTTGGTGGCCTTGGCCAACGGGACGACGCTTTTCCAGCGCAGCACGCCGTCTGGCGACAAGCTTGTCGCCGTCAACAACCCAACAAAACAAGAGAATGCGCGTTACCGCGCGGTGCGCCGCTGACCAACCACGCGGTTGACACATAGTGGCGCCGGTCCGCCCTCGTTTGCCCGACACTTCAAGGATCGGCCAGAATGGCAGGAACCTGTTCCCTGGCAGGTTTCTGCCATTTCTTTGTGGTGAGGGATCTAGCTGAGCCAAACCCACGCCGCCGATGCAATCAACTGAATAGCAAGCAGCGTCAGCACCCATTTGAACGCAGTGCGAAACGTTTCTTCCGGCAGTGCATGCAACAGCTTGGTGCCAAGCAGAGTGCCCAGAAATCCTGCCGCAACCATCGCGGCCATCACCGGCACCCATGCGCCAAACGCAAAGCCCAAAAAGCCGAACACCACCACCTTTAGCCCGTGCTGCATCACCATCGCGGCGGCGTGGGTTCCGGCGTAGTGCGTGCGATCATCCAAACGCGGCGCGAGCAACGCGGCCACAAACGGCCCTGTTGCGCCCACGAACATGGTGAGGATGGTGGCAAACACCCCGCCGACGGCCAATCCAAACGGCCCACCTTTGGCGCCCTTCACCTTTGGCGCCCAGAGCGTGAAAAGCACAAACAGACCGACAAAGGTCTTGAGGAGCGCTTCAGGCAGAGTGACGACAAGCTGACCGCCAACCAATGCGCCGATGAGGGCACCAACGGTAAAGATGCCAAGCATCGGCCACACCACCTGGCGCCACTGCACCAGCGCCCGGCCCGCATTGGCCCCCAATTGCACAACGCCATGCACCGGGATCAGCACGGCCACCGGCACGATGGAGGCCATCACGGCGAGCAGCGCTACACCGCCGCCAATGCCAAAAGCGGCGGTAAGGGCGGCGGTAAAAAAAGCGGTGATGATGAGCACAAGCGCGAAGCCAAGCGACAGCCCCTCGGGTAGCCAAATCTCAACATCGGCCATGGCTTGAGCAAGAGCTTGCATCGTTTACCTTTTGTTGACCATTGAGCGCAGTTTTTGCTCTGGCAGCCACGCCCAGCAAACACAAGCCCATTGGTTTTGGAACGCCGTCAAAAGCCTTGAAAACAAGGGCTTAAGTCATCAAGCAACTGCAACAAACGGCATATTCGCCAGCAATGCAGCAGGCATTTGACCAGTAAAGATGACCAACTGTTAACACTGAACTTACCTCCCATCGCTTACGTAGAAAGCAGAGAATTTCACACCTCTAGAACCAACTGAACGGGCCCGGTTTTGGCCCGAGGTTGAGCGTTGGTGTGACAGCCCTATCACCCCTTGGAGAGGTCCCCCCATGAAGCCCGCCACGACCAAGACTTTAACCACAAAACTTTGCATTGGTGTTGCCTTTGCCAGCCTCGCAGCGGCTCCAGCTCTGGCGCAGTCGTCTTTTGACCGCGTTCAACAAGGTTGGCACTTCTTCGGCCAAAACGGTCAGCCTGCCGAAGTACGCTTAGGCCTAGGCGCAGGCTTCAGCCCGGACTATCAGGGCTCCGATGAGTATGAAGTGATGGCGCTGCCCATTATCACCGCGAGCAACGTGTTTGGCTTCAACTTCACCCCCTTCGCGCTTAGCTACAATCTGGCAGAGTACAACAGCGCTGGCGGAGCATGGAGCGTTGGGTTCGGTCCGCGTGTGGCGTTCGACTTCGGCCGCGATCAGGATGCCAACGCTGCGCTTGCTGGCCTGGGTGATGTCGATTCCAGCATTCTGCCAGGCGCTTTTGTCAATCTGCGCATGGGCCCGGCGCTTGCCACAGCCTCTTTCGGCCAGGATATTGCCGATGGCCATGACGGCGCGGTGGCTGATTTTGGCCTCAGCACCTTTGTGCCAGTGACGCAGCAGATCACGCTGATGCCGGGCATTACGGCCAGCTGGGCCGACGATGATTACATGCAGTCTTACTTTGGCATCAACGCCACCCAAGCCGCCAACAGCGCTTATGGCGTTTACAATGCAGAGGGCGGCTTCAAAAGCATCGGCGCCAACGTCAACGCGATCTACGCGATCAACGAAAACTGGGCCGCCAACACCCGCCTTGGCTATGAGCGTCTGATCGGGGATGCCGCCGATAGCCCCATTGTCGACGGACCAGGCAGCGCCAATCAGTTCTCGGTGATGTTTGGCGTCACCCGCGGCTTCAGCTTCTAGCCAGCTCTTGCGTCATCCCGGCCAAGACGCATCGCGTGTTAGCTGGGATGACATCTAGGCTGGATTTTATCCGGCGAGCCGCATCTCAACGAGCTCCACCCAGTAGCTGGCACCTAGCGGAATGATATCGTCGTTGAAATCATAGTGCGGGGAATGAAGGTTCGCCGAGTCCTCGCCATTGCCGGTGAAGATGAACGCTCCGGGGCGCCCTTCCAGCATAAACGCGAAATCTTCCCCGCCCATCACCGGCGCCATGTCGGTGTCGACCTTATCAGCGCCAACGACTTTCGACGCGATGGTCGCGGCGAACGCGGTTTCGCGCTCATGGTTCACCACCACTGGATAGTTGCGCTCGTAATCAAGCACCGCCGTGCATCCCATGGCCGATGAAACGCTTTCCACGATCTCGCCGATGCGCTTTTCGGCAAGGTCGCGCATTTCTGGGATCAGCGTGCGCACGGTGCCGGTCAGCTTCACCCGTTCAGGGATCACATTATCCGCATCGCCAGCGTGAATGGTGGTAACCGAAACGACGATGCTCTCCAACGGGTCGGCATTCCGCGAGGCAATGGTTTGTAGCATGGTGATGATCTGCGCAGACGTGACCACCGGATCAATGCCTGTATGCGGGCGCGCGGCATGGCCACCAACGCCTGTAACAACAATCTCAAAAATATCAGTTGCCGCCATGGTCGGCCCAGCGCGCATAGCAAACTCACCCACCGGAATGCCTGGATAATTGTGCATGCCATAAACTTCTTCGATGCCGAAACGCTCAAAGAGCCCATCATCCATCATCGCCTTGGCGCCCGCACCACCTTCCTCGGCTGGCTGGAAAATCACCACCACGGACCCTGCAAACCCACGCGTTTCGCAGAGGTGCTCCGCGGCACCGAGCAGCATCGCCGTGTGCCCATCATGACCGCAGGCATGCATCATGCCGGGCTTGGTGGAGGCGTGCGCCACGCCGGTTTCTTCTTCGATTGGCAGCGCGTCCATGTCGGAGCGCAGACCCACCGTCGGGCCATCGCCCTTTGTGCCTTTGATGATGCCGACAACACCAGTTTTCCCTAGACCTTCAACCACCTCATCGCAGCCGAACGCACGCAGCTTTTCAGCCACAAAAGCCGCTGTCTCCTGCACCTCGTACATAATCTCGGGGTTCTGATGCAAATGGCGCCGCCACTCTTTGATGGTGTCAGCACGATCAGCAAGGCGGTTGTTTACGGGCATAGGGGTTCTCCAGAATAACTTGCTTGACCTTAGCCGTTCCGTTCTAACCGTCAAAACGCATTCTTGGTGGCCTTGGACTGAAAATCGATACCGGCCAGGACAGCAGACAACCATGACTACTAGGTTGGCCTCAAATCGGTAGATAGGGAATCATGAGTATCGTCGAACTAGGCCACTTCAAGTCCGATACTCTAGAGAACTGGGTAAACGCTTCATACCGCATGGCAAAAGGTAATCATGCCAAAGGCATTGCTGAAATCCAAGGTGTTGGACAAGTGCACATCGCGCTGAGAAAGTTTGAGCTCAGCTGGATGTCGGAAGATGGGCTGGGCAACGAGAAAGATCCCTCGGTTTTGGATTTGTCGAGCCCGTTTCATCTCGAAGTCGCTCGGCAGTGGGTCATCGCAGCATTTTCGCTGGCATACAAAATTGAAAGAGGAGATGTTTTCCAGAAACGAGAAACGCGCGATTTTAAGCGCAGGTTGAACCCGCTACGCAACGTATTCGAGAAAGGCCACGTGGACGGTCGACAACAACTCGGCTGTTTCCCTGATACTGTCTTCAACCAATCGCCCTATCGCTGCCTTGCCTGGGTGGTTCCAGACAAAAACCTTGACCTGGTTGAATTCTATCGCGTGGAAATAGCTGAGGCGCTGATTGAGATTTGTATGAAGCCAGAAGTCTCGCTCTAGGCATGAGTCAATAACTGGTCTGAACGCTCGCCGCCTGCCGCTCACGATCCTTCTTGATGCTCCAGGATAAAATCCCCAGCACCACCAGCGCGCCGACGGTTTCTAAAAGCGGTGTGTTCGGCCACATCAGCGCTACACCAGAAACGGCCGTCAGGATGCGCAGCGGCCAGTTGAGCGGATACTCCATGTGCCCTTCAATGGCGGCGCCAAGCGCGTAAACGCCAAGTGTCGCCGCCATGAAGATGAAAACGGATTCCAAAAAGTCGCCGCCCAAAAAATTGGTGTAGGCAAAGAGCACCGGCATCAAATAGATGCCCTTGGCGAGCTTCCAGCTCATCACACCGGTGGCCATGGGCCGCGTCTTGGCAATGGCCGCCGCCGCGAAGGCCGTCAGGCACACCGGCGGCGTGACGTTGGAATCCTGAGAGAGCCAGAAAATGATCATGTGGGCGGAAAGAAGCGCTGTGGTGATTAGCACCGGATCGAGCACCTGCGGATAAACCACCGATAGCAGTTCCTGCGGCATGGACGCGACAAGCGCCTTCGCCGCATCCGGTGCCATGGGCTCGGCAAGCAGCGGCATCACCGATGGATCGGCCAGCATGAACGACATGCGCGCCACTTCGGGGATCGTGCCGTCCACCAAAGCCGAAACCAGATGCGCGTTCTGGATCAGCGCGTGCAAGGCGGGCGCAGAAAGGGTGGCGAGCACGATGTAGGCCGCCGTCACCGGCAAACCCATGCCGAGAACCAGAGAGGCGAGCGCGATGAGGGCGATGGCGATCATCAAATTGCCGCCCGCCCAATCGGCAATCATCAAGCTGAACGTATTCCCGATGCCGGTCATGGCGATGACGTTCACCATCGCGCCAACAGCGACCAGCAGCACGCCTGTCATAATCATGTTCTTCGCGCCCAAAATGAGCGCTTCGATAATGGCCTTCGGACCCATCTTGTTAGGGGTGAGCCAGCTGGCAACGATCACCGAAAGGATCGCCCAGATGGCCGCAAACACCGGCGTGAAACCGTAGATCAACAAGCTGATCAGCGTGACGACCGGGATCAGGAAAGATGGGCCACCCCGTTTCAAAACGTCCATGGCAGAGGGCGCATCGTCAGCGGCCACCTGCATGTTCAGCTTCTTGGCCTCAATGCGCACGAAGAAGCCGACGGAGAGGAAATAGACCATCGCCGGCAGGAAGCTCACCGCCACAATGTCCAAGTACGGAATTTGAGTGTAGCTCGCCATCACGAACGCGCCCGCGCCCATGATCGGCGGCATCAACTGCCCGCCCGTAGAACTTGCCGCCTCAACCCCAGCAGCAAAGCGTGGTGGAAAGCCCGAACGCTTCATCAGCGGGATGGTGATTACGCCGGTGGACACCGTGTTGGCCACCGCCGAGCCGGAAATCGTGCCCGTGAGGCCGGAGGAAAAGACGGCCACATAGCCCGGCCCGCCGATAAATTTGCCTGCCACGGCGCGCGCCAGGTCGATAATGAACTCGCCGGCGCCGGAGCGCACTAAAAACGCGCCAAACAGAATAAACAGGAACACGAAGGTCGCCGAGATGTTGGCAATCGTGCCGAACATGCCCTCGTCGGTGAAGATGGTGCGGAAGACGATGGTCTCAACCGAAAGTCCTGCAAACCGGAACACGCCATCCAGATGCTGGCCCCAGAACGCGGGGTAGGTGAGCGCGAGAATGATCAGGATCGGGATGATGAGGCCTGTTGCCCGGCGGGTCAGCTCAATCGCACCGATGATAACAATGATCGCATACACCCATTCCTGCGGCGCCAGCGACACACCACGCGCATAGATCGCATTCTCTGACGCAATCAGCAAAAGCGTCGCCACCGACACGACAACGCCAAACGCCAAATCGAAGGCTAGCACCGCCCTACGCGCGCCTTCCGATCGGCTGCGGATCATCGGGTAGCGCATGGATGCCAACATGGCGAAACCGGCAAAATGGATGCCGGTCAGCCAGAAGGTCGACATGGTGCCAATGAAATTGGCGTAGAGGTGGAAGATCGAAACGGCCAGCGCCAGGCCGGAAAACACCAGGCCGATGAACCCGGCATCAAGCGGGCGGGTTTCATCTTCGACGTGGTCTTCGTCGATGTTTACGTCCGGGTTGGCCATGTGGTCCTCGCACCTTTGCAAAGCAAAAGCCCCGCGCCATTGGTGTGGCGCGGGGCAGACATGTTCAGCAGATCAAATGCTCTGCCAACCCCTTACATATCCGGGCGAAGGCGGTCGGGGATCTCGACCCCAGCTTCTTCATAGTAGCGGATCGCGCCAGGGTGCAGCGGCAGCGGCAGACCGGCAATCGCCGCATCAAGGCTCATCGCCTGGGTAGCTGGGTGGATACCGCCGAGAAACGCCAAATTCTCATAGATCGTCTTGGTGATCTGGTAGATTGTTTCCTCGTCGATATCGTCACGCACCATCAGGAAATTCGGCTGCGCGATCGTCTGCACGTCTTCATCGACACCGGGATAGGTGCCCGCTTCAATGGTGTAGCGCGTCCAAAGCGCGTCGAAGTCGCCGTTGGCAGCGGCCATCTGTTCATCAGTGAACTCAAGCAGCGTGATGTCTTCGCCCATCGAGGCGAAGGCCCGCGAGACCGCGCCAACTGGCGCACCGGCAGGCGTTGACATGCCGGCGATCTGACCGTTCTGCAGCGCATCCGCCGACGGGCCATAACCGGCAAAGACCAGCTCATAGGTCTCTTCCATGTCGATGCCGAGACCGGCCAAGATCGTGCGGTTGGAGCCAATGGTGCCGGAGTTCTGGCGACCCATGGACATGGATTCACCGGCCAGCGCTTCGATATCGGACACGGTGCCGGTGTCGACATGTTCAGTGCGAATGATGAAATGCTCCACATTTGGCCACAGCATCGTGATCGAGCGCAGGCTTTCTTGCGGACCCGCATCGGCCAGCGGACCGGTGCCGGTGGCGGCATAGGCGCCGAACAGGCCTTGAACGATGGCGAACTGGGCTTCGTTGTCCCGCAGAAGCGCGACGTTTTCGCCTGAACCTGCTGAGTTGATCGCCGAAACATTGATGCCCATGGACGGCTGCAAACGCACCTTGATCAAGGTCGAAAGCGCAACGCCCACTGGATAGTAGGTGCCACCGGTGGACGCGGTCGCGAGCAGATAGTCCTGCGCGTCCTGCGCTTGTGTGGTGGCTGGTGCGCCAACCACGCCCAGTGTGAGCGCGGCGGCAAGTGCGCCTGCGCCCAGCACGGAGCGGCGGTTTGGTTTTGTAGAATTGGTCATGCAGTTCTCCCTCGAATAGTGCGTTGATTTGCTTCACCGCTCGGTTTGGTCCGGCGACGCCAACGCTTATCCGTATTTTCTAGTACGGCCTGTCATCAAAGGTAAAGCCTAACTGTTGGGCAGCCTGGTGCGGGGTGGATGGAAAGAATAACGCAAACACAAACGCAAAAGTGATTTTGCCATCCTAGCGCCACATCGGTTAGAAACGAGGATAAGAGCTGGTGTGAGTCGCGCAAATGCTCACATATCGGCGCCAAGTATATCTGTGTCACACTGATCGCTAGAATGGGCTGAACCCTGTGTCATCCGTCCGCATTCCACTGCTCACCTGTTTTGTGTTGGCCTTTGCACTTCTTCAAAGCAGCTTAGCGCACGCACAAACCTCTGGTCTCGGCCGCTATGATGGGCCCAACATCACCATTGATGTCGGATCGATGCGGGTGCTCTCGTCCAACCGCGCTTTCGATGCATGGTATCCAGCCTCCACAACCAAGCTGATGACCGCTTACGTGGTCTTTCAAGCGGTACGTCTAGGCCGCGTGACCATGCAATCACCGGTGACGATCTCCGCCAACGCAGCGGCGCAACCACCGTCCAAAGCTGGTCTTGCCGTCGGCCAGGTGCTGACCGTGGAAAACGCGCTGCGCGTGCTGATGGTCAAAAGCGCCAACGATATAGCCGTTGCCTTGGCTGAAAGCGTTGCCGGATCAGAACCAGCCTTCATCGACCAAATGAACACCGCCGCCCGTGCGCTTGGCATGAGCCGCTCCACCTTCACCAACCCGCATGGACTGCCCGATCGCGGTCAGGTGACCACGGCTTATGATCTTGCGATCCTCACGCTGGCTCTGATGCGCGACTATCCTGAGCGCAATGATTTTTATTCCATGGGCGCGGTCCGGCTGGGTGATGCGCGCTGGGTGAACCACAATCTTCTGTTGCAGCGCTATCGCGGCGCGTTTGGTTTCAAGACCGGTTACATTTGCGACAGCGGTTTCAATCTTGTGGCAGGTGCACGTCGTGGCGGACGCACACTGATCACCGTCACGCTGGGTGCGCGCTCAGGGTTGGAGCGCGCTGCTGCCTCCGCCCACCAGCTCGATGAAGGTTTCCGCCGTGGTGGTGGCCTGTTCGGCGACGCCGCCGGTACGCCTCTTGCTGACTTCGGCCCACGCGGCGCGGTTCAAACCACCGCCACCCGCTTGCGCCCCGTCGTCTGTCAAAGCCCGCGTGTGCGTCCAACCTTCGAAGAAATCGCGGGCCAGTTTGGCACGTCAGGTCCAGGCTTCAATCCAACAGCCACAGCTAGCGCCTTTAGTGGTGACTCCAGTGCCGTGGTGTTGCCCAACTCCGGTGCCGCCAGCGGCGAAAACGAAGGCTCTGATGAAATTGATGTGCTTGATGCGCTGCTTGGCCCGGTGATCCGTGAACCACAGCCTGTTCGCCTGGCTTTGGGCGGTGCCACAGGTCCCGCCGTAGCGCCAGCAGGGCGTTGGTTGGTGCCCAATCCGATCTCCCGTCCCCCGTCAGGCCAACTTGCCTTGGTACCTGCCGCCGCACCCGTAGCGGCAACGTCGACAACGCTTCCTGGCCAGATCGCCCCAGCGGCCAGTGGCCCGGCAGTGCAATTGGCGGCGCCAGCAAGCGCACCTGCAACCAGCACCACGACGACCAACAACCCAGGGTCAATCCTCGGTACCGTTGGCCGAGCTGTGCCAATCCCCGTGCCGTCACCACAGCCACGCCCGAACTAAGTTCCGCCGATGGATCCCAAACGTCCCGACCGGATGCCGGTGCTCGTGCTGTCCGGTTTTTTGGGTGCTGGCAAAACAACCTTCCTCAATCAGCTGCTGGCGGCACCCGCGCTGGCGAACTCCTTGGTGATCGTCAACGAGTTTGGTGATGCCGGGCTCGACAGCCTGTTTCTGGAAGCTGAAAGCGAGGCAACGGGGTCTGGATTGATGGTGGAGGAACTCACCTCCGGGTGCCTGTGCTGTACCTTACAGGGCCCGCTGGTGACGACGCTGGAAGATCTTTTGCGCGCCCGCGACAATGGCCGCATCAAGCCGTTCAAACAGCTCATCATCGAAACCACCGGCCTGGCGGACCCAGCCCCCATTTTGGGCGCTTTCGCCAAACACCCCTATTTGTCATTGCGCTATCTGGTGGGTGGCATCGTGACCGTGGTCGACGCTGCCCAAGACCTTGCCCATCTGGATGAAACTGCCGAAGCAACGGCCCAGATCGCGGTTGCCGACGTGCTCGCGATTTCGAAGGCCGATCTTGTGGACGATAAGGCGGTCCATCAACTCCACGCAGCGCTCAGCGCGCGCAACCCCCATGCGAAGCAGGAGACCACAACACGATTGGTGGATGACACCGAGTGGTTGGAAACGCTGCTGGCCCAAGCCAGCCCCGTCACGCCAAGCCCCATCGAACCGATGGCCGATACCGCTCATGCACATGATCACAGCGATCACCATAACCACGATCATGATCATGATCATGACCACCAGCATGCCTACTCAGTCGTGGTCGAAACCGACACGCCGCTGGAAAGCCGCGTGCTGGCCATGTTCATGGACCTGCTTGGCATGAACCTGCCCGGCGAACTGTTGCGGGTGAAAGGCATTGTCTGGATCGATGACGATAAGGGTGCAGAACCCTGGGCCGTACACGCCGCTGGTCCGCTGCAACACCCCGCCCGTCCGATCACGGGGCCGATCGTCGATAAGCTCGCACCGTACCGCACGCAGATTGTTGTGATCACCCGCACCGATCAAACCAAGCGCATCCAAGATCTGTTCAACGCCTGCCTGAAGCAGAACCAAACTGCAGCATCAGAGCCTAGCCACGCCTGATCCAAAACGTCGCCCGATCGCCATCCACCTGCTGCTCAATTACCTCATGCCCCTCTTCGCGGGCCATGTGCGGCAGATCAAGGATCGCCATCGGGTCAGAGCTTTCCACCTGCACCACTTTGCCCAGCGGCAAACCAAGCAGAGCCTTGCGCGCACGCAGCACCGGCAAGGGGCATTTCAGCCCGATGCAGTCCACCAAGAAGACACTCTGTTCACCAAGGATCGGCTCGTCACGCATGCCGTTTTGTGTCACCGTCTGACGCCAAATACCACACTTAAGATCGCTTTGCGTTTGACGTGAAACGCAATTCGCTGCCTCTCCCGCCGGTCGAACGCGATTTGCGTTAAGGCTGTCTGAGATGAAACGCAAAACGCTTTAAAGGACCCTGTCATGGACGAACGCGCGCTGGAGCTTTTGGATACCTGGTGGGAAATCGGTGAAGACGGTTGGTACAGCCAGTCCGATGAAACAGATGCCATGCTCAAGGACCGCTTCGGCGATCTGGTGATGCAAGCGCGTTTGGGCGCGCTCGATCACTGGCAGGATGCGCCCCATACAACGCTGGCGTTGTTGCTGCTGCTTGATCAACTGCCGCGCAACATCTTTCGTGGGACACCTGACGCCTTTGCATCTGATGCGCAGGCCATGAAAGTGTCTGACGCAGCGCGCGCCAAAAACTTCGACAAAGCCTATCACGGCGTCGCCCGCGGCTTTTTCTACATGCCCTACATGCATTGCGAGGATTTGGACGCGCAAAACACCTGCTGCGATATCTTCCGGCAGATCGGCAATCAGAACGGCTACTACTATGCCCTGGTGCACATGGATGCGATTCGGCGGTTCGGGCGTTTCCCACACAGAAACAAAATCCTCGGGCGCGTCACTACGCCCGAGGAAGAACTTTACATGAAAACCGGAGGATTCTCGGCCTAAGCGGCAGCCACATCGGTGAGGAACTGATCTACCATCCCGCGCAGCTTCTGCGAACGCTCGGTCACCTCACCAGAAGCCTGCTGAACCTGACCAGCCGACTGTGACGTCTCGTCCACCGCTTGGCTCATGGTCGCCATGGCCTCGGCCACCTGGCCGGTGCCCTGGGCAGCCTCATTGATGTTGCGCGAAATCTCAGACGTCGCTGAGCCCTGCTCTTCAACGGCTGCCGCGATGGCATTGGTGTAGGTCTGCACATCGCGCATTGTCTGAGCGATGGCCTCGATTGACTGTGCCGATTCCGTGGTAGAGCCCTGAATGCCAGAGATCTGGCTGGCAATCTCTTCTGTTGCCTTGGCCGTTTGGTTGGCCAAGGACTTTACCTCACTGGCCACCACCGCAAAGCCTTTGCCCATCTCACCGGCACGCGCCGCCTCAATGGTGGCGTTCAGCGCCAGAAGGTTGGTCTGTTCGGCGATATCCTGAATGAGCGAAACAACATCACCAATCTGCTGTGCGGCAGCAGCGAGTTGGGTCACCTTCTCGCTGGAATCGACCGCCGAGCGGGTGGCTTGATCAACGATCTCGTTGGTCTGAACCACCTGACGGGAAATCTCTTCAACCGAGGATGACAATTCTTCCGTCGCCGCCGCCACTGTTTGCACATTGGCTGAGGCTTCGTCCGATGCCGCGCTGGTGCTCATCACCTGACCACGCGAGGTATCGGCCACGCCATTCAGCGCGATCACCGCACCCTGCATAGACTGCGTATTTTCCGCCACAGCATCCAGCATGGCCATAGACTCTTTGCGGAACCCTTCAACAAGCGCATCGACACGGCCTTGGCGTTCCAGGCGCGCCGCCTGATCTGCATCAGACTCCTCACGCAGCTTGATACGCTCCAGCGCACTTTCTCGGAAACTAACCAACCCGCGGGCAATGGTGCCAATCTCATCCTTCAGATCCGCATCAGCAATCTCGATGTCGTAATTTTGCTCGGAAAAGGATTCCATGGTCGATGCTACGCGACCAATGCCTCCGGTGATCTGTCCGGCAACCCGTAGGCTAAGCAGGCCTGTACCCACCAAAATTGCCAGCACCAAACCAATTTCAACGTAAAACAGCCACATTGACGAAGCTGCTTGAGCCTCGGTCATGCCTTCCAGTTCGTGGATAGCCGCAACCTCCACCGCACGCAGCGCCTCAATGCGTGCCGTGCTTGCGCCATACCAATCCTGGCCTGTGACAACGCTGATATCGCCACCAAACGGACTGGACTGCGCAACCTGGCGGTAGGTATCGACCGGACCCGTGACCGCATCAGACATCGCGGTATCGAACTGGCTCAACATACTTTCAGATGCGAGACGCTGAAAAATTGTAAACTCAGTCATCTGTGCGCCTTGCAGTGTCAGCATGCGCGCATACACGTTTTCGCTGAACTCTCCCGAGGAGAAGCCCGTGGCACCCATGGCGCGTTCCAAGCCAGCAGCTTCTTTGGCTTCAACGATCGCAATGTAGGCTTCCATACGTTCAGCCATCAAGCCCGAATGCGCGAACTCTTCAATGTGTTCCAACGCCACAATCAAGTGATGGATAGAGGAGGTATAGACGCCTGCCATATCGCTGACGCTGGCTGTGCCCGCATCGACGCGGTCGCGCATGGCAAAGACACGCGCTTCGTCTTCATACAGCGTGTCCACATAGCCAGAGAACGCTTCTTCAATGACGTCGGACATATTCGCCAACATGTCTTCCACTTCGCGGTAGGCGATGTCGGTTGCCTGACGTTGCTGCGGCAGCGCGTCGGCGAAGTTCGCACCAGAGGATGCAATGAAGCCAGCGCTTTGGCCGCGCTCGCGCTGCAACTCGTGAACAACCGTTCCGATAATCTCAGCCTTGTGAAGCAGCAGGCTCATGTCACTGGCAACCTGTGCTTCCTTCCACGTGGAATGAAGCAAGAAGCCAGAGACCGCGGTAAGTGCAATCAAAGGTAGAGCGCAACAAAGCACGATGCGCTGCTTGATGGAAAGAATAGAAAAAGACATACGATCCCCCAGTACAATCTTAAGTACCCATCGCCTAGGTAGGTTGACGATCCGTTAAACCCGCTATTTTTAACACCCCGCTCACCATCATCACGAACGCACCCTTAAGTGGTGGGAGGCTAAGAAAGTCCCCTAATCACTAGGGGAAAGTCGCCGCGTGCACCTGTTTTCAAATTTTTCGGAAAAATTGCCCGCCAATTTAAGCAAGAAGCTTGCAGCTTTGAGTGCGAAGCTTGATTTGGCATTTTCTGATGACGGTCCACGCTCCCAGGCGGCCCGTGCAGCGCTGCTGACTTTTGCCGTGCGCGTCTTCAATGCCGCCCTTGCCTACATCTCGCAGATCATTCTTGCCCGTCTGATGGGCCAACATGAGTATGGCGTGTTCGCCATTCTCTGGGTGTGGGTGATGGTGCTGGCCACATTCGCCGCCCTTGGCTACCCCTCGGCCCTGCTACGCTTCGTGCCGGAGCTTTACAAAACCGGGCGCTATAAAGAATTGCGCATGGTCCTGGTGCGCGGCAGCTTGTTCAATGTTGGCTTCGCCAGCCTCTTGGGCGCCACCGGCATCGCCATCGTGCTTGTGATGCCCGACCTGCTGGAGCAAGCCTTTGTTCTGCCGCTCATGCTGGCAGCAATTTGCCTGCCCATGATCACCTTGATGATCAACCAGGGATCGATCGCCCAAGCGTTCGACTGGCCTGACCTGGTGAACATTCCAGCCTATATCGCGCGGCCCTCTCTCGTGCTTGGGCTGTTCTGCGTGTTTGTCTTGGTCGGTATTGAAGCCAATGCCGTGACCGCCATGCTGGCCAGCTTGGTGGGCATTTGGCTGGTTATTGTCGGCCAGTTTCTGATTCTACGCTCCCGCGTGCGGGCACGGCTGGCAACCGGCGCGCGCGACAATGATAGCTCCATCGACGATGGCGGACATCTCTCCCCCTATCTGCGCGCTGCCCTGCCGATGCTGGCGGTGGAAGGGATTTTCTATCTGATCATCAACACCGATGTGATGGTCGCTGGCCTTTTCGTGACGCCGCATGATGTGGCGGTCTACTATGCTGCCGCCAAAACCCTGGCGCTGGTGCATTTCGTTTATTTCGCCATCCGCATCGCCACCGCCCATAAGATCGCCGAACATCATGCGTTGGGCAACGACGCCGCGCTGCGCTCTACCTTGCGCGATGCCATCCATTGGACCTTTTGGCCGTCGCTCGGTCTGGCACTGGCTCTGTGGGTCTTCGGTGGCGTCGTTCTTGGGCTGTTCGGTGAAGGTTTCGCAGAAGAAGGCAAGGAGTTTCTTGCTATTCTTCTGGGCGGTGTGGTGATCCGCGCGACCATTGGGCCAGCAGAGGCACTGCTCACCATGGCCGATGAGCAGAAACTGGCCGCCTGGATCTATGCCTGCGTGTTCGTGACCAATCTGGCGCTCAACTTCGCACTCATCGCACTGTTCGGATTGATTGGGGCTGCAATCGCCACGGCCGTATCAATGACGGTTGAAACGCTGCTGCTTTCGCTTGCGATCTACCGCAAGCTTGGCGTCGTGTCGTTCATCGGCGCGGTCGGTCGCCTGAAAGCGCCAACTTCTGATCGCTCGGAACCCGATATACCCGCAGCTGGTCCAGCAGAATGAGCGTCGCAACCACCACACCTTCGCCAGACCTACCCGTCGGTTATGACTGGCTGGCGAGCAATGCGGTGGAACGCAACATCTTCTTTGAACCGCAGGTTATGGAACCAGCATTGCGGCATCTGGCGCCAGACGGTGTGGACCTGTGCATGGCCACCGATCCGCAGGACGCGATTCCGCGCGCCGCCATCCCGCTCCGCCGTGCCCAACGCCGCTATGGCCCAGTACCAACACCGGTGCCACTGGCGGTATGGCATCACCCCTATTCCATGGTCGCAACACCTCTTGTCTCCCCCGAAGACCCAGCGGGCGCGTTGGAAGCGCTGCTTGCAAAAGCTGCCCGTCGGCAGGACGGCCCGCCAGTCCTGTTGATACAAAAAATGCTGACCGATGGTCCGGTGTGGCAGCTGCTTCATCAGGTGATCGAGACCAGCGGTCGTCGTCTGCATGTCCTTGAAACCACCCAACGTGCAGGTCTCAAACTTGATGTCGAAGCAACCAAAGCGGCAACCTTACGCACGATATTGGGTGGCAAAAGCACGCGATCGATCAAAGCAAGCCGCCGCAAACTTGGCGAACATGGCGCGCTCTCGCACATCATGGCAACATCACCGGACAAGATAAGCAACGCACTAGAAATCTTCCTGGCTTTGGAAGCAGGAGGCTGGAAAGGCCGCAGTGGCACGGCGCTCGCCAGCGCTGGCCATGACGGTTTTGCTCGCGAGATAGCGGAAAATCTTGCCAATGAGAGCCGCGCCCGCATCGACCTCACCATGCTGCACGAGACGGGCAAGAACCCCAGAGCCATCGCCGGAACATTTTCCATCAAAGCTGGAACCGAAGACGCACCGATCTGGATGCCGTGGAAAACAGCCTATGATGAAGCCTTCGAGCGAGCAGGCCCTGGTGCTCTAACCCTTGCAGACCTAACGGAACGGTTGCTGAAGGAGGCACAAAAGGCCGAACAACCTTTGATGATCGACAGTCTCGCTGCGCCAGAAAGCCTGCTTGCGCGCCGCCTTTGGCACGATCATTGGACGCTGGTCGATGTGCTGATTGATCTGAAACCCGGCGGCAGTGGTGCCTTTGGCCCTATCCTGATGGCCGAAAAAGCGCGCAAGTCAGCCTATGTCGCTGGCAAAGCCGCCCGCGCAGCCATCAAGAGCGCTGCCAAGCGTGCCCAAGCTGCACTGACATCACAGCGCTAATCCTGGTGCTTCAGCATCCGGCGGATGATCTTACCGGTTGTCGTCATCGGCAATGTCTCCACAAAGCGGATGTCGCGCGGATATTCATGGGCGGCAAGATTGGCGCGCACATGGGCACGCAATTCCACCGCCAAGGCATCGCTGGGATCAAACCCTTCGCGTAGCACCACAAAGGCGCGCACGATCTCCGTGCGCAGATCATCCGGAACGCCCACCACCGCTGCCATGGAAACCGCTGGGTGGCCGGTCAAACTGTCTTCAATTTCGCCAGGTCCGATGCGGTGACCAGAGGATGTGATCACATCATCGTCGCGGCCCATAAACCAGATGAATCCGTCCACATCGCGCATGGCCATATCGCCAGTCATCAGCAGGTTGCCGAGTGTCTCGGAGGTCAGATATTTGCGCTCAGTGGCGTGCTCGGCCTTCCAGTAGCCAAGAAACATCACCGGATCAGGCGCGCGCACGGCAATTTCGCCCAACTCACCGGGCTCAGCCACGCTGCCATCCTCACGCACAACAAAAACATCATGGCCGGGCACGGCTTTGCCCGTGGCACCGGGGCGGGAGGCGCCATAGTTTGCAGACGATCCAAGGATGAGATTGCACTCGGTTTGGCCATAGGCCTCGCTGATTGCAAAACCCAACGCGCGTTCGGCCCACTCATAAGTTGCCCGGCCCAACGCCTCGCCTGCTGACATCACCGAGCGCAGGCCGATGGCGCGAACATCCTCGTCACTCAGGCTGGCACGCATCAGTTTCAGAGCGGTGGGTGGCAAAAACGCATGAGTCACCTTTTGCTCCACCATCATGGAAACGACCCGCGCCGGATCGAACCCTTTGGCCTCCGAAAACGCTATCACTGGTGCGCCTTTCGCCAAAGCCGGAAAGAGCAGGTTCAAAAGACCGCCCGCCCAGGCCCAGTCCGCAGGCGTATAGAACACATCGTCGGAGGACACCGTGCCACCGTGAGAGAACAAGAACCCTGGCATATGGCCGGCAAGCACGCGGTGGCCATGCAAAGCGCCTTTGGCCGGGCCGGTGGTGCCGGATGTGTAGATCATCAGGCAAGGATCATCGGGACCGGTGTTAGCGGCTGGAACAGCCTGGCCTTTTTCGGCGAGCAGCGCGTCGTACTGAAGAGCACCGTCAACCGGTTCCAGCGCGATGATGTGCTCCAAATCAGGCAGATCATCATCGATACTTGCAAGGCCTGCGGCACCGGCTGCCGAAACGACCGCAAAGCGTGCACCGCTATCGGTCATCCGATGGGCCAGCGCGTCGCGGCCATAGCGCTCCGACAAGGGCACACTGATCAGCCCAGAGCGCAAAATCGCTGCCTGCACCACCAAGGTTCGCGGTCCTTGAGGCGCAATCACTGCAACGCGGTCGCCACGCTTGGCGCCCAAGGCCAAAAAAGCGCCAGAGAGCTGGGCGGCTTCGTCCGCTAACGCCCCAAAGGTTGAGATTTCACCGGTTGCTCCATCGATGATCGCCGGCGCATCTGGATTCCTGACGGCAGGCGCATCCAAAATTTGAACGCCGATGTTCAGCCGCTCTGGAATGCTCCAGGCAAACGCCGCGCGGGCTTCATCATAGGTTGCCGAAGGTGCCAACATGATCATCAACCCCGACCTGCGGGGCCATCCTCTGGTGATGGTTCGGCCTCTGTTTCCACGGTGCGGTCAGGCTTCACCTCCGCCTTGGCAAGAGGCTCAGGTTCTGGTGCAGGCACCGTGCTCACCCCAGTTTGCTTGGTGGCTTCATCGGCACTGATACCGCCTGCCCCAAGGCCTTCAGGCAACTTTCCGCCAGCTTTGGCCAGCACGTCCAATATATTGTCCAAATTGCGGATCGTGACATCGGATTGCGCAAACGGAATCTCGATACCCTCTTCAGTGAAGCGACGGAAAATCTCAAAGCGAATGTCCGAACGCACGCCATAGCCATTGCCGACATCCGCCAGATAGGCAAACAGCATGAAGTCCAACGAGCTGGCGCCAAACTCAATAAAAAACGCTGCCGGTTCAGGATAGCTGAGCGTCATCGGGTGGGCGTTGGCAACCTCGAGCAAGATCTCTTTGACCTTCTGCGGGTCACTGTCATAGCCCACACCCACAGGCACATCGATGCGCCCCAGCGTGTCACGGTGCACGCGGTTCTTCACTGTACCGGCGATGAAGTCTTGGTTGGGGATCAACACGGTCGCGCGATCAAAGGTTTGCAGCTCCGTGGCACGCACATTGATGCGCTTTACGATGCCCTGCTCTTCGCCAACGACGATCCAATCGCCCTGCTTAAACGGGCGTTCTGCAAGCAAGATTAGCCCAGAGACAAAGTTGGAAACAATCGACTGCAAGCCAAAGCCGATACCGACCGAAAGTGCACCGGCCACCAGCGCAATGTTCTCAAGGTTGAGACCAAGCGAGGACAGCCCAATGGAGGCGGCGATGATAATGCCAACATAGCCAATGCCGGTGCGGATCGACGATTTCAGCCCAGTGTCCAACGACGTGCGCGGCAGGTAGCGGTTTTCCAGCCACCCTTGAATGCCGCGGGTGATGACAACACCAATGAACACCAAAGCAACGGCAATAAGCACCGAGGAGAGCGAGAAGGAGAAGCCACCGATCTCGATGCCGGTGAAAACGCGTCGGAAGATGTCGGTCAGTTGGCCAGTTTCAACGCCAAACGGCGCGATGATCAGCGAAGCAGCGGCAACGATAAGGACCAGTTTGATAAGACCTGCCAAAAGCACGCCAAACTGCCCAAGTCCCGAGCGCGAGAGCCCAACATTGTCGTGCAACCAGACCGATGTGCGCGTGTCTTCCTGCAAGGTCACCGACATCAACCCTTCCACCAGGGCAGCGGCAAGATGCAGCGCGGCCAACACCACGGCGGTCCAGATCAACCGATCAACGATAAACGCGGCCAGCGCCAGATAGCCAAACAACTGGGCAACGACGACGGCCAGGGAGGCCAGACCGGTGATGGGCAACGTCCAGCGCCACAGGATATGGCTAATTGGCGGTGTTTCATCGCCCTCGCTTGGTGCTAATCCGCGTAGCACAGCGCGCAGTGCCAGGAGAATGCAGAGCGCGGCCACCAGCGATGGCATAGCTTCAAGCAGTTGCACCACCACAAGCGGTGAAACAAACACTGCTGCGATGGTCCGCAACACCTCACCAACAAGGTAGGCGAAAGCCGCAAGCCGAAAGAAACCTTCGGCCGTGCGTGCATAGCCATTGCCCACCGGCACCAGGCGCCAAGCGGGCAAACCGGGCGCAAGAAACGCCCGCACGATACCGCTGATGAAGAAAAACAAAATGGTGTTGGAAACGATGCTGTTGATGATGGCCTTGGCGCGCAACGACAAGCCACCAACCGATTCCAGCCCAAACAACAACAGCAAGAAACCAACCGCCGGAATAAGCGTACTGACAGCCACGATCCGAAGGGCGCCAAGCGTCTTATCGAAACTTGTAGGAGCTTTGGTGTCAGCGCGCGCGGCTTTACGCAGAGCAAACCTGCGCAGCGGAATGGCCAGCAGGAGGAGTATCACGAACAAAACACCAAGCCCGGCAAAAGCCGATGGTGTTGCCCGGTCACGCACGGAGTTCCAGGAATTGCTGGTCAGATCACTTAGCCGCTGCGTCAGACGGGGTACATCGCCCAACGCATCTACCCAAAGATGGGGTGTTAAGATGGGGGACGAACGCTCAAACAGCCGATTGGTGAACTCGGCGGCCCGCCGTGAAACAATCTCATCGTGAAGGGCAATAGCGCGGCCAAGCAGCAGCTCGGCGGGTTGAAGTTCACGCTCCAATGCAGCAATGCGATCTTGCTGAGCGCTGATTTCAGGGGTCTCAGCCAACGCGCCATCCACCGGTGCCAAACCATCCAGCAAAGCACGCTGCTCTGCCAAGCGCGGCGCCAAACTGTCCACCATCATCTCGATGGCAATGCGTGTGGCCGTCACCTCATCACGCAAGGAAGCCAGCGCGTCGAGGGTTAAGCCATCGCGTGTCAGCTCTTGGCGGATGGCATCCAGTTCCTCCGACCATTCAGCAAGTTGTTGCACTGGGCCTTCGCCAGCGCTTGGGCTGGTAGCTTCATCACCAATTTCACCCTGGGCAATATCGGCAAAGGTGTCTGGATTGGCGGGCGTTTCCACGCCGCTTTGTGCCCATGAGGATGACACCGAGGTCTGCCCTGCCAAACCAAGCAGCAAAACCAGCAGAAGGGGGCGAAGGAGCATAATCATCATCAGGTGCTCGGCTCGGACCAATAGCCGACTTTGGGAAGCACGGGGCCGCTTGATGATGCTGTTGTTCGCCGGGCAACCATGTCGATTTCCACCAACGCGCCAACCGCAAGCCCCGTTACACCCACAGTGGTGCGCGCCGGGCGGCGATCAGCGGGAAAATAGGTCTGATAGGTTGCGTTGAAAGCAGCGTAATCGCGCTCGAACTGGGTCAAGAAACAGCGGCACTGCATGACGTTGGAAAGATCCAGCTTAAGCCCGGCCAAAACGATCTCCAGATTGCGCATCACCGCATGCGTTTGTGCCACGATACCATCGGGCAATGGCGCGGCAGGGTCATCAGGATCGGTTGGCATCTGGCCGGTCAGGATCACCCAACCATCGGCCTCGACGGCGTGAGAAAACGGCGCGACGGGCTGTGCCGCGCCGGCAATCATGTGAAACTTTGGATCATCGCTCATGCGCGTGTCTTAAAAGCGATCAGCGTGCGGCGCAACAAACAGCTTCAGGCAGCACCAGGCCTAGGCGCTTGCCTTGCGCTCATCGGCAGCATCATCAGCCTTCGCATTATCCTCAGCAGACTTCTCTGATGCATCGGAGGAAGATGCAGTATTCGGCGTTTCCTCGGCAGCCTTGTCGGCTGTTTCAGTGTCATTTGCCGCCAATGTTGCAGGTTCGTCAGCTGTCTCCTCGCCATCCACAGCACCGGTATCCGCGCCGTCAGCATCAGCAAGCGGTTCATCATCGTTGACAGCCTGCACAGCTGACGGAGAGAGCACCTCGCCCACCTGATCAGGGTAAAGCACACCCGCCAGATCACCATTCTTTCCGACCACAGGCACTGGATGCTCGGTGTCCAAAACCGTTGGCAATGCCTCTTCGATGGAGCTCGAATATTCCAACTGCTGACCATCATCAGCCACATCGCTCAGGCTCGGTGAGCCCGGAGCGGCGATGGCTTCTTCCAAACTGTTCTCAGTGACGTAGCCAACATAGTTGCCGTCATCTTCGACCACGTAGCCCACGTCGGTGCCGCTACTACGCATTGTAGAAAGCGCCTTTTCAAGATTTTCATCCGTCAAACGCAGTTTCGGAGGCTTGGCGACCACATCCACGGTGAGCACTCGCGCGCGGTTCACATCGCGCACGAACTGCGCCACGTAATCGTCCGCAGGATGCATCAAAATGTCAGCAGGCGTGCCCACCTGGCTCAAAACGCCATCTTTGAGGATCGCGATTTTGTCGCCGATCTTCAGCGCCTCATCCAAATCGTGGGTGATGAACACAATCGTTTTGTGGAAAGTATCTTGAAGCTCCACCAGCTGGTCCTGCATTTGCGAACGGATGAGAGGATCGAGCGCCGAAAACGCCTCATCCATCAGCAGAATGTCGGCATCGGTCGCCAACGCGCGTGCCAGACCGACACGCTGCTGCATCCCGCCGGAAAGCTGGCTCGGATACTGGTCTTCGTACCCTTCCAGTCCAACCTGAATGATCCACTCACGAGCTTGCTTATGGCGCTCTTTCTCAGCGACGCCCTGCACTTCCAAACCGTAGGCAACATTTTCCAACACCGTGCGGTGCGGAAAAAGACCAAAGCGCTGAAACACCATCGACATGCGTTTGCGGCGAAAATTCTCAAGCCCTTTATTGGAGAGCTTCAGCACATCCTCGCCTTCCACAACGATCTTACCGTCCGTGGGATCAATCAGCCGATTGAAGTGGCGAATGAGCGTGGATTTGCCGGACCCCGAAAGGCCCATGATGACAAAAATCTCACCCTGCTCAATCGACAGCGACACATCGTGAATGCCAAGCGTGTGGCCGGTTTCGGCCAACAACTCGGTTTTCCCCATGCCAGCTTTCACTTTGCGAAGAGCCTGTTTGGGGTAAGGCCCGAAAATCTTGGTTACGTTCTGAACGTCAATAAGTGCCACAGGTGGCCTCTAACAGTTGAAAAAGAGAAATCAGTGACCGGCCGCGCGATAGCTTTGCATGCGCGCGCCATAGGCCTGGGTGATGCGATCAAACACAATGGCCAGCACAACGATGGCCAGCCCGCCAAGCAAGCCACGACCAGGATCGTTGCGTTGCAAGCCAAGCAGCACCGTTTCGCCAACACCGCGCGCACCAATCATCGAGGCAATCACCACCATGGCCAGTGCCATCATGGTCGTCTGGTTGATACCTTGCATGATGGACGGCATCGCCAGCGGCAATTGCACATCTTTCAAAATCTGGAACCGGGTCGCACCGAAAGCACGACTGGCCTCAGTTACCTCACCATCGACCTGACGAATGCCAAGATCAGTGAGGCGGATCAACGGCGGAACCGCATAGATCACCGTCGCAATGATGGCCGGAACTTTACCGAGGCCAAACAGCATCACCGCCGGGATGAGGTACACGAAACTGGGAATGGTCTGCATGAGATCAAGCACCGGGTTGACCACAGAGCGTGTACGATTGGAGCGGGCGATAATGACACCCACCGGCACGCCGATGACCACCGAAATCAAGATCGAGACCAGCATGATGGCAATGGTCTGCATTGCCTGATCCCAAAGATCGAACGCGCCGATGACATACATCGCCACGCCCATGGCCAATACCAGACCCATCTTGCGGCTCGCCGAATAGGCGATCAGCATAATGAGGGCGATGATTTGCAGTTCTTGCACCCATAGCCATTCCATCGGCTGGATGGTGTCTTCACCCACCGTAGTGGTGTAGCGCGAGATGAAGAACAGCGCCGCCTCTATCGCAAACACCGCACTGGCAAGAATGGTGTTCTTGGAAATCAGATAAACAAACAGGCTAATCAGCCCGCCAAAAACGATCAGCAGAATGATCTCTGGCTCGGAGCGACCAAGAAGCAGCCGTTCAATCCAGACCAAGATACCCAGGATAGAGTTGGAGAACGCTTCAAACTGGTCGCCATAGGTGATGACCAAAAACTCAACGAAATCGTTTGTCGCACGGCGCACCATGCGCCCGACATCGACAAAAATGCCGTTCCATTCCAACTCTTCAAACATCAGTAAATTATCCTGCCCTGGGCTGGGAAAAGAAATCCGAAATAAAAAACGTGCGGCGTTCTACACGCCGCACGTTGAAATGTTGAGTCTGTTTAGAGGGCTGCGCGCACACGTTCCACTACGTCTGCGGGCACCCATTGTTCCCAATCAGTCGTGGTTTCCAGGAAATTGGCCGCTGCCTCATCAGCATCAGCATCATTGTCCTGCATGTAGGCCACAGCCTGCGAGGTCGAAAGCGTGGTGGTCTCATAGTTGGTCAAAAGCTCCACCAACTCTGGCGCAGCCTCAGCAAACTCCGCGTTGGCACCCACATGAACCGGTGAGGACGGGTACGCGGTTGTGGCGGTTGGCTCATCGCTTTCGCGCATCGCATCCCAAATTTCCTGGTCGAACGGCTCTTCTTCCAACTGGATCAGATCGTCACCAACCTGACCGAACAAACCTGTTGGCGCCCAATAGTAGAACACCACGGGGCGCTCGCGGCGAACCCGCGAAACGATGTCAGCGGCCATCGCACCACCAGAACCTGGGCGGAAATTGGTGTAGAGATCCGTCAGACCATACACTTCCAGCTTCTTGGTGTTGATCTCTTCGCATACCCAACCGGCAACGCAGTTGTAGAACCGGCCCTTGTCCGGGTCTTCTGGGTCCGCAAACAGCTCAGCGTAGCGGGCAAGATCAGCCGGCGTGCGCAGATCAGGCGCAGGGGCATCAGGGCCTTCCACCAAATAACGCGGCACAAACCAGCCTTCCAAAGCGGCAGGGAAGTTCGGCCCAAGGTCAACCAGCGTGCCATCGTCGAGGCTTTCCTGCCAGATTGGCGGCGGGTTGGCTGTCCAAATTTCCATGTTCGCATCCAAATCACCGCGGGCCAAACCGGTAAAACCAGCCAGCGTTTCCACCGGGATGATCTCCACTTCGCAGCCATAGCCCTCACGCATAATGGTGGCGGCTACTTCAGTATGGAAAGCGTGTGACTCATACCCAAGGCCGGCCATGTTCACTGGCCGGTCGATTGGGCATTCTTGCGCGCTGGCTGGCGCGATAGCAAAGGCTGAGACAGCCGTAAGGGTAGCAAGGCCAAGCCCTGCAGCGGTGAGGATTTTCATGAACAAAGTCTCCCGTGCCATCGGCACCTAAGTGGCAGTGCGCGTGGGTGGGAAGTGTCATGCCCTCATTGGCAAAGCACCTCCACGCGCTTCCATAAGGTTCAGCATAGGGCGTCAGCCCTCAGTGTCCACCCTTGCACGGCAAAAGTGACAGCCTGCGTCATTGGGCCTCCTGACGGTCTCTTGCCACCGCCGGCGGCTCAGCCAGTTCACTGTCCGCGCGCGGCTAGATTTCATTAAGCATGTGCTGTGTTTCGCGCACCACACCATCACGCGTTAACCCGCACTTGAAACCATGGGTTGTAGATATGGGCAAATTACGCACATCGAAGTTGGGGGACCTCTATGCGTTATCTTTCCAAATGCGCCGCCATTGCTTTGGCCATGGCATCAGCAACGTCAGCGCACGCTGAAACACTGACGCTCGGTTCGGTCAACGATAACATACGCAAGCACATCGAACGCTTCACGCCACTGGCCCAGTACCTCGAAAGAGAACTGGCCGATGACGGCGTAACCGACGTTGAAATCTCGGTTCTTCCGAATTCTCAGGCTATGGCCGAGGCTTTGCGCCAAGGAGACGTGGATCTTTATTTTGACAGCCCGTTGGTCGCGACGCGTGTCGCCCAGATGGCAGAGGCTGTACCGTTCTTGCGCCGCTGGAAAAACGGTGAGGCCACGTACCACTCGGTGATAGTCGTACCAGCTGACAGCGACATGCAAACCATCGACGATCTTCGCGGATCGGTCATCGGTTTCCAGGAGCCCGACTCCACCTCAGGATATCTTCTCCCGCTGGCCATGCTGCTTGACGCCGACCTGCCGCTTCAACACCTCCATCAGGATCAAGAACAACCAACCGAGGACACCGTTGGCTACTTGTTCACTGGTGACGACCGTAACACGGCATTGGGCCTCGTTCGCGGAACGCTCGACGCTGGCGCAACGGACAATCAAGGTTTTGAATCGCTACAGACCGCGCAGCCCGATCGCTTCCGAGCATTGGCACGCAGCATCGAAGTCCCACGGCAAGTCGTGATACGCAGCGGGGCGCTGGATGAGACACTTGCTTCCGTTATCGCCGACACGCTGCGCGCGATGGAGGAAAGCGCCGAAGGCGTTCAAGTGATGGCCTCGTTCCACGACACCACACGCTTTGATGACTTCCCCGATGGGGTCGAGGCGACCTTTGCGCCCATTCAAGCCATCCTCGCCCAGATCAGTTCTGGGTCATCGATGTAAAGCGGCAGCGGGGCAAACAACATGTCGCTTGGTCGATTGCACAAAAGGAGCCCACAAGATGGGTTGGCACGGCGCCTGGCGATCACGTTCGGCACGGTTATCGCGCTTTTCGTCGTCGCGGTTTTAGCAATCAACGTTCAAACACAGCGCCTGCTGCTCGCCGAGCGGGAAACCCTCCACGTTGATCACCTGCTGAGTTTAACCAAAGAGATTTCCACGCCTCACCTCCTCACAGATGACACTGCAGCATTGGAGGTCTTCTTCGAAGAACTGTTGGCTCAAGATGATATTCTCAGCGCCTTCCTGGTCGACGCCAGTGGCCTGGTTGTTGTTGGCGGATCATATGATGAGATCCCTTTCCTTTCGACCATTGACGACCCGCTGATCGATCAAGCACGAGAAACCGGCGTGCGGCAGGTTCAATTCAATGAAGGTGAAGCCACGCAAGAAGTGGCTGGTCCCATTTTCGTCGGCGACCAACTTATTGGCGTTTTGCGCGTCAGCCTTTGCAACAAAGCACTGCAAAGAGACGTCCAAACGGTTTTCGTCACCAACCTTGCACTCGGCATTCTTTTTTTCTTCGTCGCGATGATCGTTTGCCACGCTCTCGCCCGCCGTTTAACTGAGCCCCTTTCCAGGCTCACCGCCATCACGCAAGAGGTGGCTGCCGGCGATTTCGATCAGGCAATCGATACTCGCGGTGACGGCGAAATCGGCGTCCTTGCCGATGGTCTCAATACAATGCTGGAAACCGTACGCAGCTCGATGCTCGAGATCCATCGCGTTGCGTATGAAGATAAACTCACCGGCGTGCCCAATCGTAGCTGGCTTAACAACCAGCTTGAGCATCTTGCTCTGCACAACACACAAAGCGAGATCGGCTTTGCGGTCATGTTCCTTGATCTCGACAACTTCAAGGCCACGAACGACACTCATGGCCACCATGTCGGCGACCTGCTCTTGCGCGGTTTTTCTCGCCGCCTGGCGCGTTGTATGCGCGAAGAAGGCCTCACCTTGCTCGATGTCACTCGTGATGAGCGTCACCTGGCTGACTTTTCCATCAATGAAGCCGTCTTGGCACGTCTTGGTGGCGATGAATTCACTTTGATCGTTCCAAGCGATAAAGCCGATGCTCTAGCGACACATATCGTGTCTGAGATGGCGCGGCCATTCCGAGTAGAAGGTTGCCTCCTAAGCAACACAACCAGCATCGGCATCGCCCTGTTCCCCAAACACGCAACAAGCCGCGAGCATTTGCTGAAATGCGCAGACGTCGCCATGTACCAGGCCAAACGCTGCGGCCGGAACACCCATCGCTTTTACAATCATGCAACCCATACAAAAATGAAGGAGCGCTCCGCCCTTGAGCGCGACTTGGAAAAGGCCGTCGAGCAAAACAGTTTTCAGATGTACCTCCAACCGCAGTTCGAGGTTCAGTCAGGCAAGCTCGATGGTGCTGAAGCGCTTATTCGCTGGGAGCATCCCACCAAAGGCCCTGTAGCGCCCGACGTGTTCCTACCGGTGGCTGCTAGCATTGGCCTGTTGCCAAAGATTGGGCAGCTGATGCTTGCCAAAGCAATTGAAGCAACCGCAACCATCAATCGTGATCGCGAGGAGCATCTGGCCATTGCCGTGAATGTGGCGATCGAGGAACTTAATGATGATGGCTTTGCCGACATGGTCAAGCATTGGCTGGACCTCTATGAGGCCAATCCAAGAACCTTAGAAATTGAGGTCACCGAACACACAGCCATGGAAGAAAGTGTGTTGGTGGAACGTCAGGTTGCACAATTGCGAGAGATTGGCGTGCGCTTCGCCATTGATGATTTCGGCATGGGCTACTCCAACCTTGGCAGACTGAAAGCGTTGGCCTTCGAGACATTGAAAATTGACCGCAGCCTGATCACTGGCGTGGGTGAAGACCCTGCCTCAGAAAGCCTGGTGCACACCATTCTTGAAATGGCCAAAGCGATCGATGCAGATGTAGTCGCTGAAGGCATCGAAACAGCAGAGCAGTTGGCGTTTTTGCGCGAAACCAGCTGCGGCTATTATCAAGGCTACTATGGCAGCAAACCCATGCCCGCCGAGAGCTTTACGCGCTGGGTTGCGCTGCAGGACGATGCTACTTCGCAGAACAAGACGAACCCGCAACTGGCATCATAGAGCTGGGAATATCAAGCTTCGCTGAAATCACGCGGTCGCCAAAATAGCCTAAAGCCAGTGCTCACAGTGTTGCTTCGCAAATGCTTGCCGCACCAAGCATGCGGTCGTGCCAACGGCACGGAAAGGGTGCCAACGGCACGTAACGGATGAAAAGTGGTGCCCCTGGCCCGGATCATATCCCTCATCAGGCACCACCTCGCCTTCTGCTTGTGAAGCGCTTGTAGTATCGCTTCCACAAGGGCCTGAAGGACGACTGTCACCATGATAAAATCGCACTGTCGCGGCGCACTGGATCGTGCTGACTGACTTCAAGACGACGATTTCAACCGGCACATGCCTATGCGGCTCACCCTGGAATGCAAAAAACCCCCGCAGTGGTCACCGCGAGGGCCAGGTTCTAGATGTGCAGCGCAGGCTTAAGCACGGTCGCTTTTTACGATCTCGCCGGTGCCATGACCGGCCAGGCCTCCTGACACCTCCTCAGTTGATTCATCTGACAGTGCATCTGGGAGAACCAGGTTCAACACAATGGCAATCAAAGCGGCTGGAAGAAGTCCGCTGGTCATGAGAATGCGAAGCGTATCCGGCAAATACTGAACAGCTTTGGGATCAAGCTGCAGGCCGAGCCCCACTGACAGTGAGATTGCAAAAATCACCATGTTCCGGCGGTTCCATTTCACATCCGAGAGCATGGAAATACCGGCGGCAACGACCATGCCGAACATGACAATCACGCCGCCGCCAAGCACCTCGATAGGAATGGTGCGGATCACCGCCCCGACCTTTGGAACAAGCCCGCAAACGATCAGGAATAGCGCGCCAATAGTCACAACGTGGCGGCTCATTAGGCCCGTCATGGCGATTAGCCCAACATTCTGACTGAAGGATGTGTTGGGCATACCGCCGAAGACGCCCGCGATTGCGGTTCCAAGACCATCGGCGAATGTTGCGCCCTGGATTTCCTTGTCAGTGGCTTCACGCCCAGCACCACCTTTGGTGATACCGGAAACATCGCCCACCGTTTCAACGGCAGACACAAACGCCATCAAACAAAACCCGATGATGGCCGCGACGCTGAACTCAATGCCGTAGCTGAATGGCAGCGGCAGAGCGAAGGGCGCGGCGCGGCCTACGCTTGTCATGATACCGTCTAATGAGATCATGCCCATGGCCAGCGCATAAAAATAACCAACCAAAATTCCGATAATGACAGCGGAAACAGCGAGCATGCCTTTGGCATAAAACTTCAGCCCAAGCGTCACGATAATGACCACAAGAGCAGCAGACCAATTGAGCAAGCTGCCATACTCTGGCTGATCAATGGCAGGCACGCCGCCAGCAGCATACTGGATGCCAACCTTGACCAGCGCCAAGCCGATCATGGTGACAACCAAACCGGTCACCAAGGGTGGTAGAGCGAAGCGAATGCGTCCAATAAACAGGCCAAGCACCATATGGAACAGACCGCCGATAAGCACACCGCCAAATAAGGCTGGAAGCGCTTCAACACCTCTGCCAGCGACCAGCGGGATCATGATCGGAATGAAGGCAAAGCTGGTGCCTTGGACAATTGGAAGGCGTGCACCAACGGGGCCAAGCCCAATGGTTTGAAAAAGTGTAGCGATACCAGCAAACAGCATCGACATCTGGATGAGGTAGGTCATGTCCGGGAAGCCAGCCGCACCAGCATCAGACCCAAATCCAAAGCCAGCAGCACCGGAGATAATGATCGCCGGAGTGACGTTGGATACGAACATTGCCAAGACATGCTGAATACCCAGCGGAACGGCCTTGACCAACGGTGGTGTGTAATTGGGATCGCGCAGTTGCTCCTGCGTCCCCATCGATGTGTCGCTCATTGTCGGTTCCCCCCTTTTGAGCAGCCTTTTTTGGTCTTCTTCAATTCTGTGAAACGACGCCCGTCCATCGGTGCTGTTAGGCAGACGACATTTGCGCAAGTGCGTTGATGCGGTGAAAGGCTATGCGCTCCACTTCCAGACAAGCCTTGTTGAACTCGGTGACAGCATCATTCTTCACGCGAACGGCAAACTCAGTAAGGATGCGCGCCTTCGAATGATCCTTCACGGCGATAATAAAGGGAAAACCAAAGCGCTCTTTGTAGCGCGCGTTGAGTGCATCGAATCTGGTGCGTTCTTCGTCGGTGAGCACGTCCAAGCCCACGCCAGCTTGCTCTTCACTCGAGGCTGCCGTCAAACGCTTCGCTTGAGCGAGCTTGCCAGCCAAATTTGGGTGATCCTGGATGATTTTCATGCGTTCTGCATGGGTCGCCGCCCGAAACACATCAACCATTGCAGCGTGAATTCGCTGAGCACTGGGTTGGCTGGAACCATCGCTTTGCAGATCTGCAAATGCGCGTTCGGCGATCCATGACGCGTGTTCAAACACGTCTGCATATCTCGTCAAGAATGTCGTCTTATCCATCGGGCACTCCTGCTTCCAGCTTATCTGACAAAATCCATCACATTTTCAGAAAAAACAGGAAAGAGCTTCGCCTTCTGGTTGTATGGGCGAAACACCTGAAATCCAGACAGATTGAAGGGTGCCAACACGCCTGCTTAGGAGATGATCATGTCCGGAAAGCTCACCACACACGTCTTAGACACCGCCAGAGGCTGCCCAGCAGTCGGCATGCAGATTGAACTCACACGCATTAACGACGGCCTAGAAACCCTGATTGCCAAGGTCGTGACCAACACAGATGGCCGCACCGATACTCCGATGTTGCAAGGCGAAGCATTCAGTATTGGCGTTTACCAGCTCACCTTTCGAGCAGGCGAATATCTGCGTGCAAGCCAGCCTGACCTTGCCCATAAGGACGGCCCCTTGTTCCTAGATGATATCCCAATCCGCTTTGGTATCGCGCAGGCCGACGCTCACTATCACGTGCCGCTTCTTATCTCGCCCTACGCCTTTTCCACCTATCGAGGCAGTTGAGCAGCTTCAGGGTCATCCAGTTTTTTGCGGACGTTGTCCGTCATGAAATCCATGAACAGGCGTGTTTTTGGATCCTGGTTGCGCTTGTGCGGATAGAGAATACCAAGGCCTGCATCCATTGGCGGTGTTTCCTGACAGATCGGCTGTAGGTCACCCGCCTTGATGTGACGCGCAACATCAAAAAGCGGCTTGTTTATGATACCGCGCCCATCAAGTGCCCATTGCGTGAGGACATCACCATCATCGGACGCAAATGGTCCGTCCACCGGAAAGAGTTGCGGACCGATGCTAGTTTGAAGCTCCCATTTGAACTCTGTCGAGCCGGGAAAGCGTAACAACAAACACGCATGCCCCTTGTTGAGCAGATCAGAACCGCCGACAGGGTGTCCGTATCGCGCAATATATTTTGGCGATGCGCACACCACGCGCGGGCAGTCCGCGATCTTGCGCACCCGCAGATCGGAATTGGGGGGGTTGCCGAGGAAAAAGGCAATATCGACGCCTTCACCGGTAATATCCAGCTTGCGATCCGTGAGCCGCAGCCGCACGTGAATGTCGGGATAAAGCTCATGAAACTTGGGCACCAAGGGCGCGATGAGCCGCCGACCAACCCCAAGCGGTGCCGCAACATAGATTGACCCGCGAGGGTTCATGGTGATCTCGTGAACTGCTGCTTCAGCGGCATCCACAGCATCAATGACATTCACCGCGCCAGGATAAAACGCCTTGCCTTGCTCTGTGGCCTGGATCGACCGTGTGGTTCGATTGAACAAGCGGATACCCAAATGCTTTTCAAGCTCAGCGATGCGCGATGAGGCAACAGAGGCTGATATCCTAAGATCGCGCCCTGCCGCGGACATGCTGCCAAGCTCATAGGACCGAACGAATGTGCGCACGTTGTTGAGATAGGACACGGCGTATTATCCAATTTTTTTTGAAAGTGATCCGTATATTCAGCCGTTATCAGAAAGCGGCAATTCTGCCTAGCTAGGCCCAACCGCTTTTGGGAGGCTGGAACATGTTCGATTTATTTGTCCTTGGCGACTGGCTGGAATTTGTCGTCCGCTGGCTGCATGTCATCACCGCCATCGCCTGGATCGGATCGAGCTTCTACTTCATCGCGCTTGATTTGGGCCTGCGCCGTGATGTGCCCTTGCCCGAAGGCGTGTCCGGCGAAGAGTGGCAGGTGCATGGCGGCGGGTTCTACCACATCAACAAATACATGGTGGCGCCGTCCAACCTGCCCGAGCATCTGGTCTGGTTCAAATGGGAGGCCTATTGGACCTGGATTTCGGGTTTCGCGCTGCTGGTGTTGGTCTATTATTTCAGCGCTGATCTGTTTCTCATCGACCCGCATGTGATGGACCTCGCTACTTGGCAGGCCATCGGGATTTCAGTGGTCTCGCTGGTCGCCGGTTGGGTGCTTTACTCCAGCCTCTGCAACTCCAAGCTCGGCGACAATCCGCCGGTGATGATGGGGGTTCTGTTTCTCATCATCGTGGCGTTCAGCTGGTTCTACGCGCAGGTGTTTTCCGGACGCGCGGCGCTGCTGCATCTGGGCGCCTTCACCGCCACGATCATGGTTGCCAATGTCGCCATGGTGATTATCCCGAACCAAAAGATCGTGGTTGCCGACATGAAGGCAGGCCGGGTGCCCGATGCCAAGTATGGCAAGATCGCCAAGTTGCGCTCCACCCACAACAACTACCTCACCTTGCCAGTGCTGTTCCTGATGCTGTCAATCCATTATCCGCTGGCCTTTGCATCGCAGCACAATTGGATCATCGCGGCGTTGGTGTTCTTGGTCGGCGTGTTTGTGCGCCACTTCTTCAACACCATGCATTCAACCAAAGAGAAGCTTATCTGGCCCTGGTTCGCGGCTGCCGCCACAATGCTGGTGATCGCCGTGCTTTCCATGGCGCCCATGTGGAACGGTCACGACCCGTGGGAGGACGAAACCACGATGTCGCCGCGCCAAGAACGCTTCGCCGCCGCGCCGGGCTTCGAAGAGGTGTCTGCCATTGTGCTCGGCCGCTGTTCCATGTGCCATGCGCAGGAACCAACCTGGTTCGACACCTATTGGGCACCCAACGGCGTGCGACTGGAAACCCCCTGGCAGATCGCCCAACACGCCCACACGCTGACCATGCAGGCCGGCTACACCCACGCCATGCCACCACAGAACGTTTCCGGCATCACTGAGCAAGAACGCGCGCAAATCGTCGCCTGGTATCGCGCCGGACGCCAAGGCATTCGAGCCGATGAAATGGCAGCGCGTGAATAAACACATCCCCGCGCCGGTGGCGCTTCAGCGCACGCAAGGCTCTGGGCGTATCAGCACCAAACTT
>Ga0189287_100137_pt1 | contig 46823 bp, 55 predicted proteins | sample UW86minimetaG_FD_130319 | JGI IMG/M metagenome (GOLD analysis project Ga0189287, IMG submission 130319) | Marine microbial communities from the Costa Rica Dome - UW86 mini metaG | ecosystem: Environmental > Aquatic > Marine > Oceanic > Photic zone | place: Costa Rica: the Eastern Pacific... | reverse complement strand
CGGCCTGCGGCGGGTGCTGCAATGCCTGCCATGCCAGCCAGAGCAGGTAGGCGACGCCAACCCATCGGATCACGTCGAAAAGCCACGGCAGGGTGGCGACGGCCGCGCCGAGGCCGAGCCCCGCCAGCGTGACATGTACCATGCCGCCAACCACGATACCGGCACTGGCGGCAATGGCCGGCACCGGCCCGGCGCGCAGGCCCTGGCCAAGGCAGAACATCATGTCGGCCCCCGGCGTGAGGTTCAGCGCCACGGCGGCGGGCACGAAGGCGAGAAGCGTCAGCAGATCGACCATCACAGATCGAACCAGTTGTGGCGCGGGCCGAGATTGACAACCTCCGTATCGCCGATCCTGCCGGTCCGGCCCCAACTGTCATGGATATGACCGCAGAATGCGAGCCTGGGCTGGATGCGCTCGATGGCTTCGAAGATCGCTGTCGAGCCGACCGACTGACCGCCCGATGTCACGTCCGCAACGCCCTTGGGCGGCGAGTGCAGGACGAGGATATCGGCCGTCTCGCACGCGCCCAGCATCTCCGCCGCCTGGTCTTCGGACAGATCGCAGCTCCAGTCGCCGAATGGCGTGACCGGCACGCCGTAGCCCAGCCCGAACACGTGCAGCCCGTTCACGTCGACCCCGGTGCCGTGCAGCACGCGCATCCCCGGGTTGGCCGCCGCCTGCAATTCCTCGAAGCTTTCAGCATTGCCGGGCACCACGACGAAGGGGGCGGTGATGCCCTCCAGAAGCTCCATCGCCTCGGACAGCCCCTGCCGCATGTTGCAGAAATCGCCCGCGCCGATCACGAGGTCGGCGTCGTGGCTGGCCTCGACAAGCTCGGCGGCACGGGCACGGGCGAGGTGCAGGTCGGAAAAGGCCAGTACCTTCATGCTTCCCCCTCGAGCCGCGCCTGCAACTCCAGCAGGTCGGCCCAGGCGTGCCGCTTGTTGTGCGGGTTACGCAAAAGGCCCGCCGGGTGGAACATCGGCAGGGCCGGCCGGCCATAGGCCTGGGTCCAGGTGCCGCGCAGCCGGGTGATGCCGCGGCGGCCCAGAGCGGCCTGACAACTCGTGTTGCCCATCAGCACGACCAGTTCGGGGTCAACCAGCTCCACGTGCCGCTGCACGAAGGGCAGCAGCATCGCAATCTCCTCGGGAGTCGGATCGCGGTTCTGGGGCGGGCGCCAAGGCAGGACGTTGGTGATGTAGACCGCGCGGGCCGGGTCATCGGCATGGCGGGCCATGCCGATCGCCGCCAGCATCCGGTCGAGTAACTGCCCGGCGCGGCCGACGAAGGGCTTGCCCTGCATATCCTCGTCACGACCCGGGGCCTCGCCGATGATCATCACGCGGGCGGCGGGGTGGCCATCGAAGAAGACAAGGTTCCGGGCGCCCATCTTCAGGTCGCAATGGGGGTAGTCCGCCATCGCCGCCTCCAACGCCCTGAGGTCGGGGGCATCGGCGGCGGCGGCGCGGGCCACGTCGACCGGGTCGACCTCTGGCATGGGCGGGGGAATTGGCGGCGCGGCGGTGGATTGGGCCTCGACGGGCGCCGGCTTGGGGGCAAGCGCGGCGGCCGGGATTTCATAGCGGTTGACCGGCAGGTCGCCGATCGCCTCGGTCGCGCCGAGTTCGATGTGCCATTCCAGCAGCGCGCGGGCGGCGTGATATGAAAGCTCCGATTCCACGGTCGCAGCGTATCTCAAGGCCGGGCCGGTCTGAACCCGGAAAAGCGGGTCAGGCCACCATCGCGGCGGCGGCGCGCAGGTCGTCGCGGAAGCGGGCACGTTCGTCGGCCTGTTGCACCCGGTCGGGCAGGCGCAGGAGGAAGCTGGGGTGGACGGTGATGAAGACGGGCGTGCCATCGTCTGCGGCTTCGACACTGCCGCGGCGCTTGAGCAAGCCCTTGCGGTTGCCGGTCAGGCTTTCCAGAGCAGTGGCGCCCAGCGCCACGATCAGGCCGGGCTGCACACGCTTGCGTTCGATATCGAGCCACCAGCGGCAATGCTGGATTTCATGCGAATTGGGCGGTTCGTGCAGGCGCCGTTTCCCGCGTGGCTTGAATTTGAAATGCTTGACGGCATTGGTGACGTAAGCCTCGCTCCTGTCGATCCCGGCCTCCCCAAGCACTTCGTCGAAAAGCTGCCCTGCGGGGCCAACGAAGGGGCGCCCCATCAGGTCCTCCTGATCGCCCGGCTGCTCGCCCACGAACATCAGCTTGGCATCGAGCGGCCCTTCGCCCGGCACGGGCTGGGTGGCATTTTCCCAGAGCGGGCAGCGGCGGCAGCCCTGAAGCGCGGCGCGGAACTCGGCTTCGCTGTCGATGGGCGGCACGTCCTCTCGCTCGTTGTGCAGCCGGTGAAGGATGCGCCCCGCGCGGGCCGGGGCGAGTGTCGGTGCAGCCTCGGCCATGCCGGCGGCGCGGGCGCGGGCGGTGGCGACCATCTCGGGGATCAGGTCGGCCTCGGGCAGGTTCTTCCAGTATTTCTTGGGCATCTCGGCCTGCATCGCCTTGAGCTTCACCCGCGCCGGGTTGAAGATCGACCGGAAATAGGTGCGCCACAGCGTTTCGGTATCGTCCTCGGCCAGCAGTGGCTTGGGCGCGCCGGGGGCGAAGCGCAGCGCGCCATTTTCGAAATGCGCGGTCAGGTCGGGGGTGAAGATCGTCCAGTCCATGTCGCCGAAGCGCTTGGCGAAGAAGGGCGCGGTGGGTTCGGTGATGAAATGCGACGGCTCGAACCACGCGGCGAAGCGGCGGCGTGGGGCGTCAGGCTCGCCGATCTCGCGGAAGCGGACGAAGGCGGTCATCTTGTGCTTGTCGCGGCCGACTTCCTTGGCCATGGCGTTGAGCTTGGCGACACGCGGGTCGCCCCGGTCGTGGATGTTGCAGGAATTGTCCTGCAGGGCGCAGAGCAGGGAATAGGCGCGGGCGAACCGCTCGGGGTCACGATGCCAGAGGGCGAGATGGGTGAGGGTCAGGAACCCTTTGGGCACAGTGATCCGGGCAGTGGCATCAGCCTTGGGCAGAGGGGCGCCGGGGCTGTCGAAGAGGTCGCCCGCCCCCTCGCCACGCTGCCACAGCACCTCCTCCGGTGGAACGCCCGCGGAAAGAAGCCCCCGCGCCGCATCACGCCATACCTCGAAGGTGCCGACGGTGGGAAGGTCGACCCGGTGCATCAGAACAGCGCCAGCTGTTCCGGCGGCGGCGCGAAGCGTGCGCGCAGGTCGGCGGCATCGAGCGAGTTTCGCGGGCTCCAGCCGGGGAGGGTGATGAAGGGGCGGGCGTTCTTGAGGTTGGCGCCCATGCGCTGAAGGTCCTCGTAGCGCAGGCCGCGATGGCGGCGCGTGGCGAGGATGCGGGTCACCGTTTTCGTACCGAACCCCGGCACGCGGAGCAGCGTTTCCCGGTCGGCCCGATTTACATCGACCGGGAAGACATGGCGATTGGCCAGCGCCCAGGCGAGCTTCGGATCGACCGCGAGATCGAGGTTGCCGCCCTGCGTCGCTCCGGTAATCTCGCCCAGTTCGAACCCGTAGAAGCGCAACAGCCAGTCGGCCTGATACAAGCGGTGCTCCCGCATCAAAGGGGGCTTGATCAGCGGCAGCGTGGCCGAGGCATCGGGAATGGGCGAGAAGGCCGAGTAATAGACGCGTTTCAGCCGGTAGCTGCTGTAAAGCCGGGTGGAGGTTTTCAGGATGGTGGCATCGTTCGCCCCGTCGGCGCCCACGATCATCTGGGTCGACTGCCCCGCCGGGGCAAAGCGCGGCGGTCGCCTGCCGGTGAAGCTTTTCTCCTTCCGCTCTTCCTTCAGGATGCGCACGTCGGCCATCGCCTTGCGGATCTGGTCTGGCGATTTCTCGGGTGCGTAGGACTTCACGGCAGTGTCGGTGGGCAGTTCCACGTTGATCGACAGGCGGTCGGCGTAGAGCCCGGCCTCCTCGATCAGCTTGGGGTCGGCATCGGGGATGGTCTTGAGGTGGATGTACCCGCGAAAGCGGTGTTCGGTCCGCAGGGTGCGGGCGATGCGCACCATGTCGGTCATCGTGTCATCGGGCGAGCGGATGATGCCGGAGCTGAGGAACAGCCCCTCGATATAGTTGCGGCGATAGAATTCGAGGGTGAGATGCACCACCTCCTCGGGGCTGAAACGGGCGCGTTTGACGTTGGAACTGACCCGGTTGATGCAATAGGCGCAGTCGTAGATGCAGAAATTCGTCATCAGGATCTTGAGCAGGCTGATGCAGCGGCCATCGGGCGCATAGGCGTGGCAGATTCCCGACCCGGTGACAGACCCCAGCCCCTTGCCATCGCGGCTGTCACGCTTCGCGCCGCCGCTCGACGCGCAGGAGGCATCGTATTTCGCGGCATCGGAAAGAATCGCCAGTTTCTGATCGAGGGTCATCGCAGCCATGGTGTTCACTATATGTTCGCGTCATGGCCCCCGCAAGCCAACGACTTCGTGATGCGCTAGACTCCGCAACGCGGCGTTCCTATAACCCGGCCCAGACAAGAGAGAGCGGCGGATGAGCTTTTCACAAACCCATCTCCTGGGGATCGAGCCCCTCGCGGCCCCGGAAATCAGCACCATTCTCGACCTGTCCGAGCGCTATGTGGACCTCAACCGGTCCAACATGAAGCACGGCGACGCACTGGCAGGCCTGACCCAGATCAACATGTTCTTCGAGAATTCCACCCGCACGCAGGCCAGTTTCGAGCTGGCGGGCAAGCGGCTGGGGGCGGACGTGATGAACATGGGGATGCAGGCAAGCTCGATCAAAAAGGGCGAGACGCTGATCGACACGGCGCTGACGCTGAACGCGATGCATCCCGACCTGCTGGTCGTGCGGCACCCGCATTCAGGGGCGGTGGACCTGCTTGCGCAGAAGGTGAACTGTGCCGTGCTGAACGCCGGTGACGGGCGGCACGAGCACCCCACGCAGGCGCTTCTGGATGCGTTGACCATCCGCCGCGCCAAGGGGCGGCTGCATCGCCTCAGCATCGCGATCTGCGGCGATATCGCCCATTCGCGGGTGGCGCGGTCGAACATACTTCTGCTGCAAAAGATGGAGAACCGCGTACGGCTGATCGGGCCGCCGACGCTGATGCCGTCGGGCATTTCCGACTTCGGGGTCGAGGTGTTCGAGGACATGAAGGAAGGGCTGCGCGACGTCGACGTGGTGATGATGCTGCGGCTTCAGAAGGAGCGGATGGACGGCGGCTTCATCCCGTCGGAGCGGGAATACTACTTCCGTTACGGGCTGGATGCAGAGAAGCTGGCCTTTGCGAAGGACGACGCCATCGTCATGCACCCGGGCCCGATGAACCGGGGGGTCGAGATCGACGGCGAGATCGCCGACGACATCAATCGCAGCGTCATCCAGGACCAGGTGGAGATGGGGGTCGCCGTGCGTATGGCGGCAATGGACCTTCTGGCGCGGAACCTGCGCGCCAACCGAACCAGAGAGGTGATGGTATGAGCGACAAGATCAACGTGAAGGCAAGCGACCGGGGCCTTGTGTGGGTCTTCGCGGTCGACCTCGAAGGCGACGAGGCGGCGAATTTCAACCGCCGCAACGGCGAATGGCCGGCGCAGAAGGCGTTGGGGGCCGACACGCTCGACCCCGAGCACGTGGAGGTGTTCCAGGCGAGCGACCTCGAAGGGGTCGGCCTTGCCGGCTATCTCGAAGAAGGGATGGGCATTCCCCGGGATCAGCTTCAGGACATGCGCGCCCGGCTTGACGGGCAGCAGGGTTGGGTGATGGTGGTGACGTCGAAAGCCCTTGGTGGCAAGGCGCAGACGCTGACCCCGCGCGCGCCGCTGCGCCTGATCGGGAGCTTCTCGGAAGACCGCCCGCCCGTCTCGTTCGAGACGCTGCCCTCGGGCTCGGCGCAGGGCACGGTGTCGGGCGGCGCCGGCGAAACCGAGACGCCGCGCCAGCGCAACTGGCTCTGGGCCGTGGCGGGGGTGGTCGCGCTGGCGATCATCCTGACTCTCGTGCTGGTGGCCCGGTGAGCGATGCCGCCCTTTCCCGGCCGGAACCGGCCGAGGGCGAGACGATACTGGCGGAATTCGCACCCGACCGGGCGACATACTGGCGCGACCAGGCGTGGATGGCCGCGCTTGGCATGGCGGGCGGCATGGCGGTTCTGTGGGCCATCGGCAACCCGCATGTCTGGACGGGCGCCGTGGGCGGGCTGGCGGCGGTGGGCCTGCGGTCGTGGTACCTGTTATCCGAGGAGATGGCGGTTCGCTGGGTGCTGACCGAGGAGCGGCTTCTGGGACCGAACGGGCGCAGGGTTCGGCTGGGCGAGATCGAACGGCTGCGCAGCCTGGGCTCGGCCGTGCAGGTGGTGACCGCTGCCGGGGACAAGCATCTGTTGAAGTACCAGGCCGACCGGGACGCCACGCTTGCCCGGCTGCGCCGTGCCGGGGCGGGGAGGGGCGGATGAGCGAGGCCGACAGTTGGAAAGGCATTCTCGACGATGACGAAACCGTGCTCTGGCAGGGGCGGCCGGATGGGCGTGTGACGGTAAAAGCAAAGAATATCATGGGGTTCCTGTTCGGGTTGTTCTTCGCGGGCTTCGCGGTGGTGTGGATGGTGCTGGCCTCGCAGGCGGGCGGGTTCTTCTGGATGTTCGGGCTGCTGCATTTCTTCGTGGGGCTCGGGGTTGCCTTCGGGTCGACCTTCTGGAGCGCGTGGCGGTGGCGGCATACGTGGTACACGCTGACCGACCGGCGGGCCTTCATCGCGACGGATCTGCCGTTCAGGGGCCGCAGCCTGAAGAGTTATCCGATCACGAAATCGACGGTGATCGACTATGACGGGGGCCAACCGGCCTCGATCATGTTCAACCATGAAATGCGGCGGAAGAAGAACGGGCATTACCGCGTTGACGTGGGCTTTGAACGGATCGAGAACGGGGCGGAGGTGTATCGGATGATGCGAGACATTCAGAAGGGGCAGGCGGTTTGAAAACCCTTTTTTACAACGCCCGGCTGATCGATCCGGAGGCTGGCGCGGACGTGCCGGGCTGGCTGTTGGCCGGTGGCGGGAAGGTGCTGGACCGGGGCAGCGGCGAAGCGCCCAAGGCGGAGAAGGCCGTCGATTGCGGGGGCAAGTGCCTGGCGCCGGGGATTGTCGATATCGGCGTGAAGGTCTGTGAGCCCGGCGAGCGGCACAAGGAAAGCTATCGCTCGGCCGGGCTGGCGGCTGCGGCGGGCGGGGTCACCACGATGGTGACGCGGCCCGATACGCTGCCCGCGATCGACAGCCCGGAAACGCTGGAATTCGTGGCGCGGCGAGCGCAGGAGGCGGCGGATGTGACCGTGCTGGCCATGGCCGCGCTGACCAAGGGGCGCGAGGGCCGGGAGATGACCGAGATCAGCTTCCTGATGGATGCCGGCGCCGTGGCCTTTACCGATTGCGACCACGTGGTGACCGACACGAAGGTGTTCACCCGTGCGCTGACCTATGCGCGCAGCCTTGGGGCGCTGGTGATTGCGCATCCGCAGGAGCCGGTGCTGTCGGCGGGGGCGTCGGCCACCAGCGGAAAGTTCTCTTCTCTCAAGGGGTTGCCGGCCGTGTCCCCGATGGCGGAACGGATGGGGCTGGACCGGGATATCGCGCTGATCGAGATGACGAGGGCGCGGTACCATGCCGACCAGATCACCGCGTCGCGGGCGCTGCCGGCGCTGGAGCGGGCCAAGAACAATGGGTTCGACGTGACCGCCGGGACCTCGATCCATCACCTGACGCTGAACGAGCTGGACGTGGCCGATTACCGGACCTTCTTCAAGGTCAAGCCGCCGCTGAGGTCCGAGGAGGACCGGATGGCGGTGGTCGAGGCGGTGCGCGAGGGGCTGATCGACACGATCAGCTCGATGCACACGCCGCAGGACGTGGAAAGCAAGCGCCTGCCCTTCGAGGAGGCGGCGAGCGGGGCGGTGGCGCTGGAGACATTGCTGCCAGCCGCGATGCGGCTTTACCATTCCGGCGACCTGAGTTTGCCCCAGCTTTTCAAGGCCTTGGCGCTCAACCCCGCCAAGCGGCTGGGGCTGGAAAGCGGGCGCCTGGGCAAGGGGGCGCCGGCCGACCTGGTGCTGTTCGACCCCGACAAACCCTTCATCATGGATCGCGAAACCCTGCGGTCGAAATCCAAGAACACGCCCTTTGACGGCCAGCGCATGCAGGGGCGTGTGCTGGCGACTTACGTGGGTGGCGAATGCGTTTTCGCCGAATAGTGGAACTGAAAATCTATTTGGAAAATTCATGCTCAGGAAGTGGTTTGGCCGAAGACGGGGAATGTCCCTGGAGGCGTTCCGGGACGAGATAGGCTCGCGGATACAGGACTCTGCCAGTGTAGCCAGGGTCGCGAGCGAGGGGGAGGCCGCGCTGCATGTATGGCATTCCGAGCAGCAGGAGGCCCCCACGACCATCGACATGACGAACATGTGGAAGACTTACAGGGCCATGCTCGGAGATGGCCTGGATACGGACGACCTGCTGCGCGAGTTCACCGCCGCAATGGCGGAGGACCCGGATAACATCACCGTGGAGGCCGGCATGCTGCGGCCCCTGATCCGCCACATCGACTACATGGGGCGGGACGCGGAAATCGCGCGGCCGCTTTTCGAGAACGGGGAAAATCTTCCGGCCGATCATCCCGGGGTCTGGGCCGCGCCCTTTGCCGGCGACCTTGTCTGGATGGCCGCGCTGGAGACGCCGGGCACCGTGCACCCGGTGACGCGAAAGCACCTCGGGGCGCTTGGGCTGACTGGGCCGCAAGCTCTTGAACGGGCGATGGAAAACGAGCGAGGCATCGCACGCGAGATCTGTATTGAGGATTTCAACGAGGCGGGGCTGGCAGCCTTCTATTACGAAGGGTCCGACGCGTGGATGACGCCCACCCTTCTGGCACATGACAAGCTGTTCCAGGACATGATGGCCGGAAACGGCATGGAGCGCTGCTGGGTCGCGCATCCATGTCGGGAGAGGGTCTTTTTCACCGATCCGCGGCTGGAATACGCCGAGGACATGATGGCCGAAGTCGTGCGGCTTTTCATCACCGAGAGCCACCCGCAATCGCGCCTTGTTTTCGAGGCTGTCCGGGGGCGTGACATGGTTTCGCCGGTCATGGTTGTCCCGGAGAACGGCGCGGCGTATTTACTGCCTGACGAGTGATATCACTGAACACGGAAGAGGCGCTTTCACATGCCCTTGATGGACACACCGATCATGCTTCTCCTGCTTTGGGCCGTGATCGGCTACTTGCTGGGGTCGATCCCGTTCGGGATACTGCTAACCCGTTGGTTGGGCTTGGGAAATCTGCGCGAGATCGGGTCGGGGAACATCGGGGCGACCAATGTTCTGCGGACCGGTGACAAGCGGGCGGCGGCGGCGACGTTGCTCCTTGATGGCGCGAAGGGGGCGGTGGCGGTGCTGCTGGCGCGGTGGATCACCGGGGAGGATGCGGCGCAGCTTGCCGGCCTGGCGGCCTTCCTGGGGCATTGCTTCCCGGTCTGGCTGGGATTCCGGGGCGGCAAGGGGGTGGCGACCTTCCTGGGCATATTGCTGGCGCTGGCCTTGCCGGTGGGGATCGCGGCCTGCCTGACATGGGCCGTAACTGTCGCTGTCACAAGGACTTCTTCCATGGGCGCGCTGATGGCGGCGGCGCTGTCGACGCTGTGGGTCTTCGCGCTGGGGCATCCGCGGATGTTCGTGCTGGGGGTGATCCTGACGATCCTCGTCTTCGTGCGGCACCGGGAGAACATTGCCCGGATCAAGGACGGGGCCGAGCCGAAGATCGGCCAGAAATCCTGAGCTTCTTGCCGGCGATTCCGCGCTGCGGCGTGATTCGATGGTTAACGCCGTTGTTTTGAAGGGATCGTGACGTCGGTATCACGTCGGTATTCCGTCGGTATCGCGTCGGTGCGGCAGTCCGTGAGGGCGGGCGTTAATGTGGCGCGCGGTGCGGGGCGGTACGAGATGTGGGGCCGGACGCAACGGCGCGCCGGGCGGTGTATGGTGTGTTGGCTTCCTGCCATCTGGCGCGGCCGGAAGGTTGGTGGCAAAGTCGGCAGGTGGTTTCGGTTCGAGGGACACGGAGATGGCGGATGCAAGCGCGCTGATCGGGTCGTGGCGGATGGAGGCGTGGACCCGCACCTCTGTCGAGACGGGGGAGGTGACGGACGCGCTGGGCCCCGCGCCGATCGGGTATATCGCCTATCACGCCGACGGGCGGATGATGGCGACGGTGCTGCGGCGGGACCGGCCCGCGCCGAAGCCCGGCGGCTGGACGCAGGCCGAGAAGGCGGCGCTTTTCGACGACATGCTGGCCTATGTCGCCTCGTACCACCTGGAGGAGGACCGGGTGGTGCATCATGTCGACGGATCATGGAACCCGAACTGGGGCGGAGACCTGTCGCGGCCGTTCACGCTGGAGGGCGACCGGCTGGTGATCAGCGGCGCGCCGGGAGTGGACCCGGCGACGGGCGAGACGGTGGTTTACCGGATGGAATTCACCAAGGTCTGACGTCGGGAGTGGTGTGGTGGCACCCGCCCGGCGAGGAGGAATTGTTACGAGGCCCCGGCTCGGGGGCCGGGGCGGGGAGGATTGACCGATCCGGGGCGGCAGATCGCCGGGGTCAGAGGACGGGTTCGGCGGCGAACAGGTCGGGGTCGCCGAGCGGGTTTAAGCCCGGCCCCGGGTTAAATGCCAAAGCCAGATCGTTGCCCGTCATCCCTGACGGCCCGGCATCCGCGGAGGCGAAGAGGCCGCCTTGTCCGATGGTCTCGCCCGGCCCATCATCGGCCGGAAACATGTCATGCAACTCAATTCCGGGGGAGGGGATGTCGGCGCCGGACATGGCGCTTGCGGAGAGGGTCGTGCCGGTCGCCTGCGGCTGGTCCTCGGGCGCGGGGGGAGGGCCGAAGGGATAGACCGGGGGATCGCCCGGCTGCCACGGATCGAGCGCGACCGAGATCTCGGCGGTAGCCGTCTCTCCGTTGCCGTCGGTGACGGTGTAATCGAAGATGTAGATTTCGAAATAGTCGTCGTAGATGCCGCCTTGCGGGGCCATGTACTTGACGAGTTGCTGGCCGTCTTCCGTGGTCACGATGGAGGCGTCCCCGATGGATGGGTCCGACAGGGCGGTGATGGTCAGCGGGTCGCCGTCGGGATCGGTGTCGTTGGCCAGCACGTTGATATAGATCGTCTCGCCAGACTCGGCCTCGGCGTAATCGTCCCTTGCCTCGGGCGGGCGGTTTGGCAGCCTGTCCGGTGTAGAGCGCCCTTCGGAGACGATCGCGGTCAGGGCGCCCGTGGCGACGAGGCCGGTGGCGGTGAGGGCCAGCATGTTGACGAAGCTGTCATCGCCGGCATGCGTTCCGGCGACCGGGTAGGCACCGTCGGAGAACTCGAGCGACTGGCTGCCATCTTCCAGGGGACGCAGGTAATAATCGGTGATGATGATCGATTGGCCGTCGTTGAAGACCAGGATCAGGTCGGGGCCCGCCTTGTGATAGGCCGAGACATCCGCGCGGGCGGCGTTGATCGCAACGGGCCGGCCGTTCAAGGGTGGGTTGATCGTGATTGTCATCGAGAATACCGGAACGGCGCGGTTATCAAAAGTCTTGGTTCTTGATAACTAAAGTCTGGATCGCATACAAGGCGGCGTTCAGGGGCGGCGAGGGGTTTCCCCCTCGCCTAGTAGCTGTATTCGGCGTAGATGGGCGCGAGGGTCTCGTTCCACTCGCCGTGGTATTTCGCCAGCAGCTCGTCGGCCGGGACCTGTCCGGTTTCGATGCTTTCCTTGAGCGCGTTGAGGAAGTGCGTCTCGTCGGCGATCATGCCGCCGGCGCCGGGGCGGGCGCGGGCCTTGAGGCCGGCTTCGGAGATGGCGACGGCCTCGCGGGCGAGCTCGTGCATGTCGAGGCCGTTGACCTTGGCGTCGAGCGCCTGTTCGCTGGCGGCGACGCGGAGGGCGTCGCGGGTTTCTGCATCCCAGTCTTTCACCATGTCCCAGGCCGCGTCGAGCGAGCTTTGGTCATACATCAGCCCGACCCAGAAGGCGGGCAGCGCGCAGAGCCGGCGCCACGGGCCGCCATCGGCGCCGCGCATTTCCATGAACTTCTTGATCCGCGCCTCGGGGAAGATGGTGGTGAGGTGGTCGGCCCAGTCGCTGAGCGTGGGGGTTTCGCCGGGCAGGGCGGGCAGTTCGCCCTTGAGGAAATCGCGGAAGGACTGACCCAACGCGTCGATATACTTGCCGTCGCGGTAGACGAAATACATCGGCACATCGAGCGCGTATTGGGCCCAGGCCTCGAAGCCGAACCCCTCGTCGAAGACGAAGGGCAGCATGCCGGTGCGGTCGGGGTCGAGGTCGCGCCAGACGCGGGAGCGCCAGGATTTGTGGCCGTTGGGCTTGCCCTCGAAGAACGGCGAATTGGCGAAGAGCGCGGTGGCGACGGGCTGGAGCGCCAGGGCCACGCGGAGCTTCTGGACCATGTCGGCCTCGGACGAGAAGTCGAGATTCACCTGCACGGTGCAGGTGCGGTACATCATCGATTTGCCCATGGAGCCGACGCGATCCATGTACTCGGTCATCAGCTTGTAGCGGCCCTTGGGCATCATCGGCATCTGCTCGTACGACCATTCCGGCGCCGCGCCGAGGCCGATGAAGCCGACGCCGACCTTGTCGGCGATGGATTTGACGTCGGCGAGGTGGGCGTTCACCTCGTCGCAGGTTTCATGGATGGATTCCAGCGGGGCGCCGGAAAGTTCAAGTTGCCCGCCCGGTTCGAGGCTGACATTGGCGCCGTCCTTTTCCAGGCCGATGAGCTTGCCGTTTTCCTCGACGGGGGCCCAGCCGTGCAGGTCGCGCAGGCCTTCCAGCACGGCGAGGATCGAGCGTTCGCCGGCATAGGGGAGGGGCTTGAGGCTGTCCTTGCAGTAGCCGAACTTCTCGTGCTCGGTGCCGATGCGCCAGTCTTTGCGCGGTTTGCACCCGGATTCGAGGTACTCGGCAAGCTGGTTCTCGGATGTGATCGGCCCGCCGCCGGACTGGGGAATGGACATTTGGGGTAGGCTCCTGCTTCGGCGTGCGGTCGTTAGATGGAAGAAGTGGCTTCAAACGCCGGGAGTGTCAATGCAGGCGGGCGAGCTTTGCGCGGGCCATGTCGGGGCGCTGCCAGACGGTGACCGGGGCGGTGGCCGGGGCGCGCATCTGGGCGAGCATGCGCTCTGTCCGGATGCCGGGGAGGCTGGCGAAGACGTCGAACAGGGTGTCGGCGCCTTCGGCGGTGAGCGGGATGAAGAGGTCGGGCTGGCCGGGCTGGGAGAGCACCCAGTGGGGCGGTTTGGCGGTGGGGTCGAGGGAGAGGGCGGTGATTTCCGAAAGGGCCACGGCGCCGCCGGTGAGGGGGCCGAAATAGGCGATCTGGCCCTCGTCGACCGTCACCACGCCCGGGCCGCCCGCGCCGCCGCGGAAGCGGGCGCGTTGCAGGCCGGCGAGGGTGAGGGCGGCGCCCGCGATGGCCAGGGCCCCGCCGATGTAGGGCAGGAGGCCGGTGGTGCCGAGGAGCCACCAGAGGCCGAGGAGGAGGATGGCGGCGCCGGTCAGCGCCTCGCGGAAGCGGTGGAGGGTGGCGCGGGCCTCGGGGCGGATGAAGCTCATGACCAGTCTCCGAGGGCCTGTTGCCAGACGGTGAGGGCCGCGACGGCGGCGGTGTCGGCGCGCAGGATGCGGGGGCCGAGGGCGATGGGGTGGGCCGTTGGGTGGCCCGAGAGGCGGGTGCGCTCTGGGTCGGAGAAACCGCCCTCGGGGCCGATGAGGATGGCCCAGGGGTGGCCGGAGAGATCGCGGGGCAGGGTGGCGGCGCCGCCGGCGAGCGCCTCGTCGCAGAACATCAGGTGGCGGTCGGCGGGCCAGTCGGCGAGGAGGTCGGAGAGCTTGTGGAGGGCGGTGACCTCCGGCACGTAGGTGCCGCCGCATTGCTCGGCCGCCTCAAGGGCGTGGGCCTGGAGGCGGTCCTGGCGGATGCGCTCGGCATTGGTGAAATCGGTCTGGACGGGCAGGATGCGGGCGGCGCCCATCTCGGCGGCCTTCTCGACGATGAAGTCGGTGCGGGCCTTCTTGATGGGCGCGAAGAGGAGCCAGAGGTCGGGCGGGTTGCGCTGGGGGGATGTCTGCTCGTCGGCCTTGAGGAGGCCGCCGCGCTTGGAGGCTTCGGCGACGGTGGCGCGCCATTCGCCGTCATGGCCGTTGAAGAGCAGCACCGGGTCGCCCGGCCCCAGCCGCATGACGCCGAAGAGGTAATGCGCCTGGTCGCGGGTGAGGGGAATGGTTTGCCCTTCCCCCAGGGGGTGCTCTACAAACAGCCTGATCTTCGCAATCGCCATGAGGGCAGATATATGACCCCGACGAACGAGACGCCAGAGCCGCGCGGCACGGTGGCCGACGCGGTGAAGGGCAACTGGGTGGACCGGCTGGCGCCGGAGGGCACAAGGCCCTACCTGCGGCTTTCCCGGGCCGACCGGCCGATCGGGACATGGCTGTTGCTGTTGCCGTGCTGGTGGGGGTTGCTGCTGGCGATGCTGCATGACGGGCGGGCGAGTTGGCACGACCTGTGGATCTTCGCGGGCTGCGGCATTGGCGCGTTCCTGATGCGGGGGGCGGGGTGTACGTGGAACGACATCACCGACCGGCATATCGACGGCTCGGTCGCCCGGACGGCATCGCGGCCGATCCCGTCGGGGGCGGTGAGCGTGACACAGGCGCTGGCGTGGCTGGTGGCGCAGGCGCTGGTGGCGCTGTGCATCCTGCTGACCTTCAACTGGGCGGCGATCCTGATGGGGGTGATCTCGCTGGTGCCGGTGTGCATCTACCCGTTCGCCAAGCGGTTCACGTGGTGGCCGCAGATTTTCCTTGGGCTGGCCTTCAACTGGGGCGCGCTGCTGGCGTGGGTGGCGCATACCGGGCGGCTGGAGTGGCCGGCGGTGGTGCTGTACCTCGCGGGGATCTGCTGGACGCTGTTCTACGACACGATCTATGCCCACCAGGATGCCGAGGATGACGCACTGATCGGGGTGAAATCGACGGCGCGGCTGTTCGGGAACGAAAGCCCCCGGTGGCTGCGGCGGTTCCTTGTGCTGGCGGTGATATTGCAGGGGCTGGCGGTGATCGGGGCGGCCATCGGGGCGGCGCCCTTCGCGCTGCTTGTGGCGCTCCTGGGGACGTGGGCATTCGGCTGGCACATGCACTGGCAGCTCAGCCGGTTCGACCTGGAGGACGGGGAGCGGCAGCTGAAACTGTTCCGGTCGAACCGGGATGCGGGGCTGTGGCCTCTGCCGTTTTTCGCCGTCGCGCTGTTCCTTTGATTGAACTTCCGCCCGGCTGGCCTTAAAACCGCACGACGAATTGGATAAACAGTATAGGCCCATGCGTCTTTCATCGGTATTCGCTATCGGCGGCGTGTTCCTGACAGCGGCCATCCTGTGCCTTGTCTGCGCGCGATTCGCCGTCTCGGTCGTCGAGGAGACGTCGCGCAACTCGGTCCGCAACACGCTTGACGAGAACGGCATGACCTGGACGGAGGTCGATGCCAACGGGCTGCATGTCTTCCTTGCCGGCACGGCGCCGACGGAGGCGCGGCGGTTCAAGGCGCTGTCGATCGCCGGTTCGGTGGTGGATGCCGCGCGGGTGATCGACCAGATGCTGGTGCAGGATACCGGCCAGATCGCGGCGCCGCGCTTTTCCATGGAGATCCTGCGCAATGACAGCGGCGTGTCGCTGATCGGGCTGGTGCCCGCGGCGATGGACCGGGAGGCGTTCGTGGGCGCCGTCGAGGGGGCGGTGGCGGGCGAGCCGGTGGCGAACTTCCTCGAATCCGCCGACTATCCCGCGCCCGAGACGTGGGAGGCGGCGACGGATTACGCGCTGCGCTCGCTGAAGGACCTGAAGCGGACGAAGATATCGCTGGATGCCGGGCAGGTCTCGGTCACGGCGATGACCGAGAGCGCGGCGGTCAAGGCGGACATGGAGAACAAGCTGGCGCGGCGGGTGCCCGAGGGGCTGAAGCTGGCGCTGAACATCTCGGCGCCGCGGCCGGTGATCACGCCCTTTACCCTGCGATTTGTCAGCGAGGAGGGCGAGACCCGGTTCGACGCCTGTTCCGCCGATACCGAGGCCGCGCGCGAGCGGATCCTCGCGGCGGCGCGCGAGGCCGGGCTGACCGGCAAGGCGAACTGTCTCGTGGGGATGGGCGTGCCCTCGCCCAACTGGGCCGTGGCGGCCGAGCAGGCGATCGCCGCGGTCGGCGAGCTTGGCGGCGGGGTGGTGACCTTCTCGGACGCCGATATCTCGCTGGTGGCGCTGGAAGGCACACCGCAGGGGCAGTTCGACAACGTGGTGGGCGCGCTGGAAAGCTCGCTGCCGGAGGTGTTCGCGCTGCATGCCGTGCTGCCGGCCCCGCCGGAGGAGACGACGCCCGAGACGCCGGAATTCACCGCCACGCTGTCGCCCGAGGGGATGGTGCAGCTGCGCGGCCGGATCGCCACCGCCGCCGAGCGCAAGCTGGTCGACAGTTTCGCGCGGGCCAGGTTCACCTCGGACGGGGTGCACATGAGCGCGCGGGTGGCCGAGGGGCTTCCCGAGGGGTGGACGTACCGGGTGCTGACCGCGCTCGACGCGCTGTCCTACCTGACCAACGGGGTGGTGCGGGTCTCGCCGGACGAGATGCATATCAGCGGGCTGACCGGGCAGGCCGGGGCCGGTTCGGCGATTTCGGGGATGTTCTCGGAAAAGCTGGGCGAAGGCGCACAGTACACGATCGACGTGGATTACCGCGAGGAGCTGGACCCGGTGGCGAGCCTGCCGACGCCCGAGGAATGCGAGGCACGCATCGCCGCGATCCAGGAGACGCGCAAGATCAGCTTCGAGCCGGGATCGGCCAATATCGATGCGTCCGGGTCGGATATCATGGACGATATCGCCGAGATCCTGAAGACCTGTGGCGAGGTCACCATGGAGATCGGCGGCCATACCGACAGCCAGGGCCGCGAGGTGATGAACCAGCAGCTTAGCCAGGAGCGGGCGCAGACGGTTCTGAACGAGCTGCGGATGCGCCGGGTGCTGACCGCGTCGATTTCCGCCGTGGGTTACGGGGAAGCCCAGCCCATTGCCGACAACGGCACGGAAGAGGGCCGCGAGGCGAACCGGCGGATCGAATTCAAGGTGATCCTGCCCGTCGAGATCGTCGAAGAGCAAACAACGCTTGAAACTCTGGAAGGAACGTCAGAAGAACAGTCGGACAGTGATGGTACCGACGGCGAGGCTGACGATGCCGCCGGCGAGGCGGAAGAGGGGGCTGCGGACGCTGCCGATACCGGGGACGGCGACACGCAGGAAGACACGGCGGATGAACAGGATTGAATTCATAATCGCGACGGCCATCATTCTGTTCGTCGCTTTCGCGCTGGGCTGGTTCGCCAACTGGCTGGTGCACAAGTTCATCCGGGTGTCGCAATCGGACGTGGGCGAGCTGGAACGGCTGGCGCAGGAGTTGCACGAGGCCGAGGAGACCCGCGACCAGGCGATCACCTACCTGCAGCAGCGCGAGGCGGAGCTGACCAACCAGCTGAGCCAGACCGAGGCCGAGCTGTCGGCCACGATGGACGGGTTGCGCGAGGCCCGGCACGAGGCCGAGAGCCTGCGCAACGAGTTGGAGCGGCGCGCCGGGTAGGGCGCGCTACTTCTTTTTCTTCTTCGACAGCTTGGTTTTCTCCGCCGCCTTCCTGGCGGCTTTCTTGGCCTTGTCGGCGGCCTTCCTCGCCTTTTCGGCGGCCTTGGCGACCTTGCTTTCGGCCTTCTTGCGGGCGTCCTTGGCCTTCTTCTCGGCCTTGCGGGCGTCGGTTGCCTTCTTCTCGGCTTTCTTCTCGGCCTTCTTGGCGTCCTTGGCCTTGACCTGGGTCTTGTCGGCGGGCTTGGCGGGTTTCGGCGCCTTGGTCGCCTTGGTCGCCTTGGCGGCCTTGGGTTCGGCCGCCTTGGGCTTGGCGGCGGGTTTCTTCGCCTTGGTCGGTTTCTTCGCGGCCGGTTTGGGCGCGGGCTTCGCGGCCTCGGCGGTTTCGGCGCTGTGGGCGGTGTCGACCGGGGAGGCGGCGGGCTTGGTGCGGGTCTTGGCCGGGCTGCGCGGCGCGGTGGGGGCCTTCGACCTTGCGCCGGCGGTCCGGGTGGGCGACTTGCCCGGTGCGGGTTTGGCCCGCGAGCGGGTGGCGGGTTTGGTTGGGCTGGCCTTGGCCGCAGCGGGTTTGGCGGGTGCCTTGGCCGCGGCCGGTTTGGCGGGCGAGACGCGGGCCGCCGCCATGGCGAGACGGGCGTTCTCGACGATGCGGGGCGCCGTGGCCGCGCCGATGCCGGGCACGTCGGTGAGCGTTGCCGTCGGGGTTTCGGCGAGATCCTTGGCCGTGGTGATGCCGCGCGAGGCGAGCTCGCGGGCCATGGCCGGGCCTACGCCCTTTACGTCTTTGGTGTCGGTCATGTTGATTGCCTTGCCTTGGTTGGTATAGCTTTTGGCGATACTATGTATATACGTTGATTTCAACCGTCGTGATGACAGGGGAGAATAGGGGCGACTGGCGGCGGGGCAAGGGTTTTATCGGAAGGCGGCCTTGCGCGGCGGGCTTTGCCACTTGTTTCGCGTGACATGCGCCGGGACCGGTTACCCGGTTTCGCCCATCGCCTGTTTCGCGGAGGTGCCGGCCCCGGAAAGCCGGATGTCGGCGGTGCGGGCGTGGGCCTCCATCCCTTCGGCGCGGCTGATGGCGGCGGTGGCGGTGGCAAGGTCGGGGAGGGCGTCTTCGCCGACTTCCTGCCAGGTGACGGTTTTCAGGAACTTGTGGACCGAGAGCCCGCCGGTATAGCGCGCCGCGCCCGAGGTGGGCAGGACGTGGTTGGGCCCGGCGGCCTTGTCGCCGAAGGCCACGGTGGTGGAGGCCCCCAGAAAGAGCGAGCCGTAGGCGCGCAGGCGGTCGCGCCACCAGGGCAGGTTGGCCGCCTGCACGTGGAGGTGTTCGGGCGCCTTGCGGTCGGCGTAGGCGGCCATCTCCTCGGCATCGGCGCAGAGCACCACCTCGCCGAAGTCGCGCCAGGCGGCGGTGGCGGCCTCGCGGTTGGCCGGGGGCAGGGTGGCGATGAGCTGGGGCACGCGGGTGAGGACGGTATCGGCCAAGGTCCGGTCGGTGGTGGCGAGCCAGGCGGGGGAGGTGGGGCCGTGCTCGGCTTGTCCCACGAGGTCGTTGGCGACGGTTTCGGGGTCGGCGGTGGCGTCGGCGAGGACGAGGATATCGGTGGGGCCGGCGAACATGTCGATGCCGACGGGGCCGAAGAGCTGGCGCTTGGCCTCGGCCACGTAGGCGTTGCCGGGGCCGACGAGGATATCGGCCGGGCGCCCGCCGAAGAGGCCGAAGGCCAGCGCCGCCACGCCCTGCACCCCGCCGAGGGTGAGGATGCGGGAGGCGCCGGCGAGCTGCATGGCGTAGAGCATGGGGGACGGGATGCCGCCGGCGGCCGCGTTGGGCGGCGTGCAGGCGGTGATGTCGGGCACGCCGGCCTCGCGCGCGGTGGCGATGGTCATCAGCGCCGAGGCGATGTGGCTGTAGCGCCCGCCGGGCGCGTAGCAGCCGGCGGAGCGGACCGGGATCTGTTTCTGGCCGGCGATCAGGCCGGGGCGGAGTTCGACCTGCATGTCCTGGGCGGTGGCGCGCTGGGCGGCGGCGAAGCGGGAGATGTTGTCATGCGCCCAGCCAATGCTGTCCTTGAGGGATTGCGGGGTTTCGGCGATGGCCTGTTCGATGCGCTCGGGCGAGACGATGATCTCTCCCTCCCATCCGTCGAGGCGGCGCGCGTAATCCTGCGCCGCCTTGGCGCCGCCGGTGCGTAGGGTCGAGAGCATCTCGCGCACGGTGTCGGAGATGGCCTGGGTGGCCTGCGGCTGTTCGCCGGGGGCGGATTTGAGGGGGATTTCGGCCATGCGCGTGTCTCCTTGCCAACATCAGTTGCGTGGCGGATGGCGCCGGGGCAAGGGGCTTGGCCGTTCGGAGGCGGTGTTTTTCCGGCGGCTGAAACGGGGTTTCGGGTTTCCTGAAAAGAGCGGCGCGAATCCGGGCTCAGAGGCTGGCTTTGAGCCCGCGTGCCGCTTTTTCGATCAGGTCGAGCGTGCCGTCGAAATCGCGGGTGTAGTAGGGGTCCGGAACGTGGTCCATGCCGGTCTCGGGGGCGTAATCGGTAAAGAGGCGGAGGGGCGTGGTGTTGCCGGCGGGGCGGCGGGCCTCGATTCTCTCGATGTTGGAGGCGTCCATGGCGACGAGGAGGTCGAAGCGGGTGAAATCCTCGGGCGAGAGCTGGCGCGCGCGGAGGTCGGAGAGGTCGTAGCCACGGGCGAGGGCGGCGCGCTGCATCTCGCCGTAGGGCGGCTCGCCCACGTGCCAGTCGCTGGTGCCGCAGCTGTCGGTCTCGACCTCGGGCGCGAGGGCGCGGAACACGCCCTCGGCGGTGGGCGAGCGGCAGATATTGCCGAGGCAGACGAAGAGAATCCGGGTGGTCATGGGGTCAGTGATAGGGCAAGCAGGGGGCATGGAAAAGATCGTGATCCTGACGGGGGCCGGCATTTCCGCCGAAAGCGGGCTGGGCACGTTCCGCGACGAGGGCGGGATATGGACGCAATACGCGCTGGAGGACGTGGCGACGCCCGAGGGCTTCGCCCGCGACCCGGTGCTGGTGCATGATTTCTACAACGCGCGGCGGGCGCAGGCGGCGGAGGCGGAGCCGAACCCGGCGCACAAGGCGCTGGCGCTGTTGGAGGCGGAGCACAAGGGCGAGGTGCTGATCGTGACGCAGAACGTGGACGGGCTGCACGAGAAGGCCGGGTGCCGCAACGTGCTGCACATGCACGGGCAGCTGGACCGGGCGTTGTGCGGGGGGTGCGGGCACCGGTGGGATGCGCCGCTGGCGATGGCGGTGGAGGATGGATGCGAGGCCTGCGGGGCAAGGGCCGTGCGACCGGACGTGGTGTGGTTCGGGGAGATGCCCTATCACATGGACCGGATCGACCGGGAGCTGGCGGAGGCGGATATCTTTGCCGCGATCGGCACGTCGGGTCAGGTTTATCCGGCGGCGGCCTTCGGGCAGCTGGCGGGGGCCTATGGTGCGCGGACGGTGGAGCTGAACCTGGAGCGGTCGGCGGCGTCGGAGGATTTCAGCGAGTTGCGGCACGGGCCGGCAAGCAAGGTGGTGCCGGCCTGGGTGGAGGAAGTGCTGCGGGGGTGAGGGCGTGTCGGCCCAGTAAAATGTCGCTGGTGACCTTCGTTCTCTTGTTTCGCACTTAACGGACGATGTCCGGCCAGTTGGCCGCTCAATAGCTTGCGCGGCGCGGAGTCAAGGGCTTCAGCCCGCCGCGCATCGACGGGCCGTCCCGACGGCACGGCGATTTGGCAGGTGGCGTGGCACGCTCGAATGATGGAGGGGCTTGGCGGGCATAAACTGCCCGTCATGACCGTTGGTTCGCCGCACCACGGCCCGTCGATGCGCGGCTTCGAGACCGGACATATGGAGAAAAGAAAAACCCCGCCGGGTCGGGCGGGGCCGTGCTTGAGCCGTCGTGAGGGGGAATGCCCCTCAGGCGTTGGCCGCCTGGGCCTTGGCGATCTCTTTCTTCACCTTCAGCGCGGTGGCCGACAGCGTGTCGTCCTTGGCCTTGGCAAGAAACGCGTCCAGGCCGCCGCGATGGTCGACGCTGCGCAGGGCCGAGGCCGTGATCCGCAGCTTGATGCCGCGGCCCAGCGTTTCGGACTGCAGGGTCACATCGTTCAGGTTCGGCAGGTACCGGCGCTTGGTCTTGTTGTTGGCGTGGCTGGAGTTCATGCCAACCATCGGCTTCTTTCCGGTCAGTTCGCACACGCGCGACATGGGGTCATCCTCGTCTTGGGTCAGGGCGCGTTGCGGCCCCGTTCAATACAAACGGGCACCACCAATGGCGGCGCCCCGAAATCCGTCTGCGGTCTTTACGGCCAAAGATGGGGGGCGTCAAGGGATTCGGGCGGGGAATTTCGCCGGTGCGCGGCGGGGAGTTGAATGTGCCGCCCGGGCGCCTAGGGTGAGGGGCGAAGCGCATCGGAAGGAGACGCAGATGGATATCATGAAGGCCGACGACCGGGAGAGCCGCGCGGCGAGCGCGGAGTATTTCACCGGCCGGGTCTGGCAGGACCCGGTGATCGAGGCGCCGGAGCCCGCGCGGGTGCGGGCGCTGAAGGTGACGTTCGAGCCCGGCGCGCGGACCGCGTGGCACACCCATCCGCTGGGCCAGACGCTGCACGTGCTGTCGGGCGTGGGGCTGGTGGGCCTGCGCGGGCAGGCGCCGCGGGTGATCCGGCCGGGCGACACGGTGTGGTTCGCCCCGGGCGAGGAGCACTGGCACGGCGCCGCGCCCGGCACGATGATGTGCCACCTGGCCATCCAGGAGGCGGAAGACGGGCAGGTCGCCGATTGGCTGGAGCAGGTGAGCGACGAGGATTATGCGCGGACCCCTGCCTGAGCGGTGCCGTTGACGGTTTCCCGCCGGTGCGCAGCACGCGTTTCAGCGGGGAACGGCCGGTCCGTGGCCGGGCCGGGCCGCGGGCGTTGAAACGATGCGGCGGCGGGGACAGGTCCTGTCGACGGGGCAAGAACCGCCCCGCGAAAGGAAAGAGACCCATGCGAGCTATGCTCAAGACAGTTCTGATGACCGCAAGCCTGGCCGGTGTCGTGGCTGCCCCGATGGCGGGCGTGGTCGTGGCCGGTGCTCCCGGCGCGGCCGAGGCCCAGGCCGGCGGCAGTGGCAATGGCAATGGCGCCGGCAACGGCAACGGCAGCGACAACGGCAATGGCGGGGCCGCCGGCGAGGCGCCGGGCGGCCAGGCGAGTGCGGAGGGCGCCCCGGGGGCCGATGGCACCGTTGGCAACCCGGGCAACGACATGGATGTCGGCCGCGCCGGTGAAATGCCCAACGGCGACGAGGACAGCTGGGGCGAAGGCACGCGCGGCTACTCGGATACCGTGGCCGAAGCCGGGGAGGAGGGGACCGAGACCGACGTCTCGGAAGACCCCGGCATGGAGGACGACGCGTCCGACATGGAAGAGGCCGAAATGGAAGAAGAAGACGGGGCGGACAACAACCCCGAGGTCTGAGGACGTTCGGACCCCTGGCCGGCCGGCGCCTTCGCGGGGCCGGCCGTTTCATTTCGGGGCGCTGCCCCACGTTGAAACCCCTGCAGGGTTTCAACGCTCCCCGGGATATTCCCTTGCGCTGGCAAACGAGAATGTCTGCCGCATGGCTACCATGTCAGCCGACGAGGCCAGCCATTGGGACATGCTGCACGCGGGCTGGAACGTGGACCGTGTGAACCATAGCGAGTGCTACAGCGACCATGGCAAGCACACCAACATGGCGGAAAGCTACTTATCCCGCCTGCGTCGCATGGTGTCGGGCCAGCACCACCACGTTTCGCCGCAGTACCTTTACCAGTATGCAAACCACGCCACGTGGCTGGAAGACAACCGCCGCGGCGACAACGGCGAGCTGGCGCACCGTCTGGTGGCGAGCGCGATGGGCGCTCCGGTTAGCCGGACGTGGAAGGGATATTGGCAGCGGGCATCCTAAAGCCGTACAATATCTTTGGTGGAATCACTCTCTCGACCCAAGGTCTAGCCCATTATGGCACGGGTAATGGTTCGGGAAAGGAGGTGAGAGCCAATGGCAAAGTCCACTAAAAAGATCGGACGAAGCGCGGTCACAGGCCGTTTTACTCCGGTCAGCACGGCTAGACGCAAGCCTAACACGCATGTTGTCGAAACCGTGAAAAAGCCGAACCCCCGTAAGGGCAAGTAAGCTTTTGGGGTGATTGTTCTTAGCGGGGCAATCACCCTTTTATCCCTTAAAAATCATTGCGAATCAATGATTTAAAAGAGTCTAAAATCAATGGGATAGCATTTATAAATGAACATCCCCCGAGCCGGAGCATCGGGGGACTCTTACGGCGTACCGCAAGCACAGATCATAGCGAAAATATAGACACGTTAGGTGGATTAATCAATAAAGAGATATGACAAAAGAAAGAGTTAAAGTCTATTTTGACGGCTTCAATATGTACCACGCCCTGCATCATCTCAGGGAGAACCACCTCAAATGGGTGAACCTTCACAAACTCTCTAAGAGGCTGATACGCCCCCGCACACAAGAACTTGCAGGGGTTGTGTACTGCTCGGCGCTGGCGACGCACTTTACCGGGACCAAGGACCACAGCAAGTTGTCACGTCATACTGCCTATAAGGACGCCTTAGAGGCGAAGGGGGTTGATTGCAGGATGGGCAAATTTGCAAAACGCGATCTTTTCTTTACTCGCCATAACTACCGAGCGAAATGGAAGCGAAGAGAAGAAAAGCAAACTGACGTTCGCATCGCAATAAGCGTGATAGAAGATGCTTATGAGAACGAGTTCGATGCGGCGTTAGTTGTTTCCTGTGATTCTGACTTAGTCCCGTGCTTTGAGTCTGTGCAAAAGCGCTTCCCAGAAAAACGGATGGTGACGGTTGCGCCGCCGGGTCGAAAACATAATGACGAATTAATTGCCTTAGCTGACGAACACCTTTCAATTAAGACGAAGCAGGTTCGCCAATGTCTGTTTGGGGCAAGAATAGTTAAGAACGGCAGCGTCGTAGCCGCTCGACTGTCGGAATATCGCCCCTAGATAACCCACACCCTCCCCTCACGCCTCACCAGCCCCCGCTTCTTCATCTTGGCCAACGCCTGCGTAGTGCGTACGTAAGATGCCCTGTAGGGCAACGCCGGCCTGTGGCGGGAAGCGTGGCTGACAACCTCGCGCAGCGGCTTAGGGCCGTCCCTGAGGGCTTCAAGCACCAATCGGGTCATTAGTCCCTTACCGGCCACGTCCTTGCGCTTGGAGGGCAGCACGCGGGGCATGTCCACCCACGTATCTGCAAGAGGGCTTCAACGTGATCCTGGCCCTCGCCACCCTCTCGGATGATCTGCTTTCGCAGCGCCAATAGGGAGTTGTTTATGGTGCGGTCCTGCATGGGGGCAGGATAGCAAATCCCCCGGTCGGGGACTTGGTGCGTTTGCTACCTAATGCCGGATATCTACTGCCAGAAGAAGCAGGGGGTCGTCCTGCGTCTTCTCGGGCCCGGTTACCCGATCCGGTGGGGGCCGCGCGGTCAGCCGCGGCCGTGGGGCGCGTCGAAGTCGGGGTTGGGGTTGATCGGGATGATGCCGTAGGGGTTAATCGTCTTGTGGCTCATGTGGTAGTGGCGCACGATGTGGTCGAAATTGACCGTCTCGCGGATGCCGGGCCACTGGTAGAGTTCGCGCAGGTAGCCCCAGAGGTTGGGGTAATCCATGATCCGGTTGCGATTGCACTTGAAGTGCGTGTGGTAGACGAGGTCGAAGCGGACCAGCGTGGTGAAGAGACGCCAGTCGGCCTCGGTGATCGTCTCGCCCACCAGGTAGCGGCTGTTCGAGAGCCGGTTTTCGAGCCAGTCGAGGCTGTCGAAAAGCGGGTGGACCGCGTCGTCATAGGCCTCCTGCGAGGTGGCGAAACCGGCCTTGTAGACGCCGTTGTTGACGGTGTCGTAGATGCGGTTGTTGACCGGCTGGATCTCGTGGCGCAGCGCTTCGGGCCAGTAATCGTCGGTGTTGCCGGTGATGTCGTTGAAGGCCGAATTGAACATGCGGATGATCTCGGCGCTTTCGTTGGAAACGATGGTTTCCCGCTCGGTGTCCCAGAGCACCGGGACGGTGACGCGGCCCGAGATCTGCGGTTCGGCCTTGAGGTAGAGCTCGCGCAGGTAGTCGAGCCCGTATAGCCTGTCGCCCGTGGCGCCGGGATAGTCCGAGCGCAGTTCCCAGCCTTCCGAGAGCATGTCGGGGTGGACGACGGAGACGCCGATATGGTCCTCGAGGCCTTTCAGCGCCCGGAAGACGAGCGCGCGGTGGGCCCAGGGGCAGGCGTAAGAGACGTAGAGGTGGTAGCGCCCCGAGGCAGCCGGGAAGCCGCCCTCGCCCGAGGGGCCGGCGGAGCCGTCGGCGGTGATCCAGTTGCGGAACTTGGTCTCCGAGCGGACGAACTTGCCGCCCGTCTTCTCGGTGTCGTAGCCCTTGTCTTTCCATTCGCCGTCGACGAGCAAACCCATGGGAGCCTCCTTTGGTTAGGCAACGAGCTAGGCTGCGAGGGGTTCCGGGGACAGGGTGAGGGGCGCGCAGGGGCCGTGCGCGGCTGCACATGTCGCTTGCCGCGCGGATTCCGCCGATTCTCGGTTTGCAAGGGCCGCGCCCGGCGCCTATAGGTACGGGAAGACGATGCCCGGAGATCGGGCCGGAAAGGTGTGTGAAGGGCGGCCGACCCAATCCGGGGGCTTAGCTTCATGTCGTCAGTGCTCTCCTTTTCGACCGGGCCGGGACGTGACGTTTGGACAAGGGAGACGCCGCATGAAATTTGCCGTTTTTGTCGCCGCCATGATGGCAGCGGGCGCCGCGCAGGCGCATCCGGGACACCTGGCCGAGGTGGCCGGGCACGGCCACTGGCTGGGCGCGGCCGCGATCGGGGCGGCGATTGCCATCGGGCTCTGGGCCGGGCTGAAGGGGCGGAAGGCGAAGGAAGACCCCGAGGCCGGCGACGAAGAGGCCGACGCCGAGCCGCGGGAGGCCTGAGCCGGATGGTCAAGACCGGGGTGATGATCTGTGGCCACGGCTCGCGCAGCCAATCGGCGGTGGACGAGTTCGCGACGCTGGCCGAGAAGCTGCCGCCGCTGCTGCCGGCGGAGTGGGAGATGGAATACGGCTATCTCGAGTTCGCCAACCCGGTGATCCGCGACGGGCTGGACCGGCTGCGGGAGAAGGGCTGTGAGCGCATCCTGGCCGTGCCGGGGATGCTGTTCGCGGCGATGCATTCGAAGAACGACATTCCGACGGTTCTGAACACCTATGCGGCGAAGCACGGGATCTCGGTGAGCTATGGCCGGGAACTGGGGGTCGACCCGAAGATGGTGGCCGCTGCCGGGGCAAGGGTGCGGGAGGCGCTGGAGCGGGCCGATGCCGAGCATGGCGCGGTGAGCCGGCATGACACCTGTCTCGTGGTGATCGGGCGGGGGGCGTCGGACCCGGATGCCAATGCCAACGTGTCGAAGATCGCGCGGCTGTTGCAGGAAGGCATGGGGTTCGGCTGGTGCGAGGTGGGCTATTCGGGCGTCACCTTCCCGCTGGTGGAGCCGTGTCTGCAGCACGTGGTGAAGCTTGGGTACAAGCGGGTCGTCGTGTTTCCGTATTTCCTGTTCTCGGGGATCCTGATCGACCGGATCTATGGCTTCACCGACCAGGTGGCGGGGGAGTATCCCGGCACGCAGTTCGTGAAGGCGGATTATCTGGGCGATCATCCGCAGGTGCTGGAGACCTTTGCCGAGCGGGTGGTCGAGCAGGTGGGGGCCGTGCCGCCGCCCAATTGCGGGACGTGTCCCTACAGGACGCAGGTTCTGGCGCTGGAAGGTGAAGAGGTTGTGGAGATTTCGGCGGAAGAGCGGCGGGGGCATCCGGCGTTCAGCGACACTCCGCCGCCGACTTGCGTGATGTGCAAGTATCGCACCGCCGTGCTGGGCTTCGAGGCCGAGGTGGGGGCGGTTCAGGAGAGCCATCACCACCATGTCGAGGGGCAGGGGGCGTCGGCGCCGGGGTCGAACGTGGAGGATTGCCAGCTGTGCAGCACGTTCTGCACCGGGCTGTGCCGGCTGGAGATGGCGGGGGATCATCACCACCATCATCATGATCACGGGGATGGGCACCATCATCACCATCATCACCATCATGACCATCACCACGATCACGGGCACGATCACCACCACCATCATCACGCCGCCTATCCTCATGCCGACCATCCGCTGGGACCGGAGAGTGCGCGGAAGGCGAAGGCCTGAGGCGGGCGGGTCGTTCGTTCGAGAGATGCGTTGCCGGAGCGGTGTCCGGCGTTCCAGAGAGCCGAGGCCAGACCAGTGCGCCCTTACGAGAAGAACCCGCAGGCGATTTATGCCGAGAGCTTCGCGACCGTCCGCAAGGAGGCGCGGCTGGACCGGTTCGGGCCGGGGATGGAGGCGCTTGCGATCCGGCTGATCCATGCCTGCGGCATGGTCGAGGTGGCGGATCGGCTGGCGTTTTCGGAGGGGGCCTACGAGGCGGGGCAGGCGGCGTTGCAGGCCGGTGCGCCGGTGCTTTGCGATTGCGAGATGGTGGGGGCGGGGATCATCCGGCGGTATCTGCCAGCCGGGAACGAGGTGATCGTGACGCTGAATGATCCGAAGGTGCCGGGTATCGCGGCCGGGATCGGGAACACGCGCTCGGCGGCGGCGGTGGAGCTGTGGGCCGAGCGGCTGGAAGGGGCCGTTGTGGCCGTGGGGAATGCGCCGACGGCGTTGTTTCATCTGCTGGAGCTGATCGACGAGGGGGCGCCGAAGCCGGCGGTGATCCTCGGGTTTCCGGTGGGGTTCGTGGGTGCCGCGGAGTCGAAGGCGGAGCTGGCGGGCAATCCGCGGGGGTGTGAATTCGTGGCGTTGCGCGGGCGGCGTGGCGGGTCGGCGATGGCCTCGGCGGCGGTGAATGCGCTGGCGGCGGGGATACCGGAGGGGCGCGCGTGATGGCGGCGCTGCTCGTCGCGCCCTTGCAGGCGCGCCTCGCGGTGGAATTGGGAGAGTGAGCATGGCGGAGCCGTGGCTGCATATCGTCGGGATCGGCGAGGACGGGATGGACGGGTTGCTTCCGGCGACGCGGGCCGTCGTGGAAGCGGCGGAGGTGATCGTCGGGGGCGACCGGCATCACAGGCTGTCGGAGGCGGTGACGGCGGAGCGGGTGGCCTGGCCGAGCCCGTTCGATGCGCTGATCGATTTGCTGATGTCCTTCAAGGGGCGGCGGGTGGTGGTGCTGGCGACGGGCGATCCGCTTTGGTTCTCGGTGGGCGCGGGGACAGGGCGAGCGAACGACCCGGCGGAGATCACCTATCATCCGCAGGTCTCGGCGTTTCAGCTGGCCTCGGCCCGGATGGGGTGGAGCATCGCGGATGTGGAGACGCTGACGGTGCATGGCCGGCCCGTGGAGCAGATGATCGCGTTCATCCAGCCGCAGGCGCGGCTCTTGATCCTGACGACGGGGGCGGAGACGCCGGCGAAGATTGCCGCGTTCCTGACCGAGCGGGGGTTCGGGAAGTCGCGGATGACGGTTCTGGCGGCGATGGGCGGGCAGGACGAGAAGCGGTTCGACGGGGTGGCGGAGAGCTGGGCGCAGGAGGTGCCGGCCTTCAACACGCTGGCGGTGGAGTGCGTGGCGGCGCCCGACGCGGCGCTGTTGCCGCGGGTGCCTGGGCTGGCGGATGCGCTCTTCGAGCATGACGGGACGATGACCAAGCAGGAGGTGCGGTCGGTGACGCTGTCGAAGCTGATGCCGATGCGGGGGGCGCTCTTGTGGGATATCGGGACCGGCTGCGGATCGGTGGCCGTGGAGTGGATGCGCGGGGCGAGGTATGCGCGGGCCATCGGCATCGAGCCGAGGGCGGACCGGCGGGCGATGGCGGCGGCGAATGCGCTGGCGCTGGGCGTGCCGAAGCTGGAGCTGATCGACGGGTACGTGCCGGAGGCGCTGGAAGGGCTGGAGGCGCCGGATGCGGTGTTCATCGGCGGGGGCTTGAGCCGCGAGGTGTTCGAGGCGGCGTGGGCGGCGTTGCGGCCCTTGGGGCGGTTGGTGTGCAACGCGGTGACGCTGGAGAGCGAGGCTTTGTTGCTGGAGTTGCACAAGGAATTCGGCGGGGAGCTGGTGAAGATCGGCGTGGCAAGGGCCGAGCCCGTGGGGCGGCTGACCGGATGGCGGCCGTTGATGCCGGTGACGCAGTGGAGCCTGGTGAAGCGGTGATGTTTGCGCGTTTTCTTCCACTGATGGCGCTTGGCGAGAGTGCGGGATGCCTCCGGCGGGGATATTTGGGGCCAGAAGAAGCTGCGGGGGGCACTTCGTGAGCGGCGTTCTGTACGGGGTCGGGCTGGGGCCGGGGGATCCGGAGTTGATGACCTTGCGGGCGCATCGGTTGATTTCGGGGGCGACGGTGGTGGCTTATCCGGCGCTGGCGGGGGCGGAGAGTTTTGCGCGGTCGATCGCGGCGGGGGCGATTTCGCCGGGCGTGCGGGAGATCGTGATGGATGTGCCGATGACCACCGAGCGCGGGCCGGCGCAGGCGGCCTATGATGTCGGGGCCGGGGAGATTGCCGCTGTGCTGGAGGCAGGGGAGGACGTGGTCTGCCTCTGCGAGGGGGACCCGTTCTTTTACGGCTCGTTCATGTACCTGTTCGCGCGCTTGTCGGGGCGATTCGAGGTGGAGGTGGTGCCGGGAGTGACCTCGATCACCGCTTGTGCGGCGAGGGCCGGGATGCCGCTGGCAGCAAGGAACGAGCGGGTGACGGTGTTGCCGGGGCCCTTGCCCGAGGATGAGCTCAGGGCGCGGATCGAGGGCGCGGAGAGCGTCGTGATCATGAAGGTGGGGCGGCATTTGCCGAAGATCCGGGGGGTGATCGAGGCCCTCGGGTATGGCGGGCAGGCGGTGTACGTGGAGCGTGCCAGCCTGCCGGGCGAGGTGGTCTGTCCGCTGGCGGAGGCGCCGGAGACAGCGCCGTATTTCTCGATGATTTTGCTGACGAAAGGGGCCGATCCATGGCTGTGACACCGGTTGTTCTGGCGCTGAGCCGGTCGGGGGAGGACGTGGCGCACAAGGTGGCCGCACTGTTGGGGGCGCAGGTGCATGGGCGTGAGGGGCGTGTCGGGAAGGCGGATGCATTTTTCGGCAATGCGCTGGATCATGCGCGGGATCTGTTTGCCGCCGGCGTGCCGGTTGTGGGGGTTTGTGCCAGCGGCATCCTGATCCGGGCCGTGGCGCCGATGTTGTCGGACAAGCGGGCGGAGCCGCCGGTGGTGTCGGTCAGCGATGACGGGGGCGTGGTGGTGCCGCTGCTGGGTGGGCACCGGGGGGCGAACCGGCTGGCGGCGGAGATTGCCGAGGGGCTTGGCGGTATCGCGGCGGTGACGACGGCGGGCGACGTGGCGATGGGCGTGGCGCTGGATGCGCCGCCCGAGGGGTATCGGCTGGCGAACCCGGGCGATGCCAAGGCGGCGATGGCGGCGATGTTGTCCGGGGCCGGTGTGTCTGTTGTCGGGGAAAATATCTTTGGCGTCGAGGATACCGGCGGCGCGGTGGAGCTTGTTGTCAGCGAGGCGCCTGTCGAGGGGAGCGAGCGGCGGCTGGTTTATCATCCGCAGCGGCATGTTGTGGGCGTGGGCTGTGCGCGGAATGCCGATCCGGAGGAGCTTTGGCGGCTGGTCGAGAATGCGCTGTCGGAGGCCGGGATCGCGCCGGGGGCGGTGGCCTGCGTGGCGACGATCGACCTGAAGGCCGATGAGCCGGCGATGAACGAGGTGGCGTGTCGGCTGGGGGTGCCGTTGAGGTTGTTTACCTCAGGAGAGCTGGAGAAGGAGACGCCTAAGCTGGCGAACCCGTCGGAGGTGGTGTTTGCCGAGGTGGGCTGTCATGGCGTCTCGGAAGGGGCGGCGCTGGCTTGTGGCGGGGCGCTGGTGGTCGAGAAGCGGAAGACGGCGAATGCGACCTGTGCGGTGGGGCGGTGCGAGATGCCGCTGACGGAGATGCCGGGGCGGGCGCGCGGGCGTTTGTCGGTCGTCGGGATCGGGCCGGGGCAGGCGACGTGGCGGACGCCGGAGGTGTCAAAGCTCATTGCCGAGGCGGATGAGCTGGTGGGCTATGGCTTGTATATCGACCTGCTGGGGCCGCTGGCCGCGGGCAAGGAGCGGTCGGATTTCCCGCTGGGCGGGGAAGAGGCGCGGTGCCGTTATGCGCTGGAACAGGCGGGGCTGGGGAAGAACGTGGCGCTGGTGTGCTCGGGCGATGCCGGGATTTATGCCATGGGGGCGCTGGTGTTCGAGCTGCTGGATCGGGACGCGGCCGCGCAGGGTGTGAGCGATGCGGCGCGGCGGGTGGAGGTGGTGTGCTCACCCGGCGTGAGTGCGTTGCAGGGGGCGGCGGCACGGGCCGGGGCGCCGCTGGGGCATGATTTCTGTACGATTTCCCTGAGCGATCTGCTGACGCCGCGCGATGACATCATTCGCAGGCTGCACGCGGCGGCGGAGGGGGATTTCGTGATCGCCTTCTACAACCCGGTGAGCAAGACGCGGCGGACGTTGCTGGCGGAAGCGCGGGATATTTTGTTGCAGCATCGGCCGGGGGAGACGCCGGTGATGCTGGCCACCTCGCTGGGGCGGCCGGAGGAGCATGTGCGCTATCGGCGGCTGGATGAGCTGGAGGTGGACGAGGTGGATATGCTGACCGTGGTGCTGGTGGGGTCGAGCAACTCGCGGTTGGCCATGCTGGGCGAGGGGCCGAGGATGTTCACGCCGCGGGGCTATGCGCGGAAGATCGACGGCGACCTGGCGAAGAAGGAGGGCACGGGATGAACGGGATATTGCTGGAATTTGCCGGGCGCATGTCGGATGCCGGGGCGACGCAATTGCCCGAGACGTTCAGGCAGATGGCGGTGAATGCACGGTTCTTCCTGGAGACGCGGATGGCCGGATCGGAGTTTGCGAAGCGGCTGGGAGAGGCCAGTGATTTCCGGGTGAACCAGAAGAAGGGGCGGATTGTCTGGAGCTTCGGCGATGCGCCGGAGGTGGCGGCGGATGCGCAGGTGATCGGGACCTATTCGGACGATGGCAGCTTCATGTGGGGCTGGGGGCATCCGGATGTCGTCGAGCCGATGCAGCAGGCGGCGTGGGCGGTGCAGCAACTGGGCGAGCGGCAGCAGATCGAGGAGTTGCTGACGCGGGGCGGGCCGACGGAGGAAGAGCGGCTTAAGGATTACATGGCGATCTGCGCCTATGTTTCGGACGCGGACGGGGTGTTCATGGGCGAGCATGGCGGCGGCGGCAGGGTGTGCATCTGTTACTACCTGAACGATCAGTTGAAGGGGCTTCTGGAACAATGACGGTATATTTCATCGGGGCCGGGCCGGGCGACCCGGAGCTGCTGACGAAGAAGGCGGAGCGGGTGATCGGGGAATGCCCGGTGTGCCTTTATGCCGGGAGCCTGGTGCCGGCGGAGGTGGTGGCCTGTGCGCCGGAGGGGGCAAAGGTGATGGATACCGCGCCGATGACGCTGGACGACACCCATGCCGAGATCGTGGCCGCGCATCAGCGGGGCGAGGACGTGGCGCGGGTGCATTCGGGCGATCCGTCGCTTTACGGGGCGATTGCCGAGCAGATCAGGCGGATACGGAAAGACGGGATCGATTACCAGATCATTCCGGGGGTGCCGGCCTATGCGGCGGCGGCGGCCGCGCTTGGGCAGGAATTGACGGTGCCGGAAGTGGGGCAGTCGATCGTCTTGACGCGGGTGAGCATGAAATCGACGTCGATGCCCGAGGGCGAGACGCTGGAGAACTTCGCGCGGACGCGGACGACACTGGCGATCCATCTGGGCGTTCGGGCGCTGCGGGAGATCGAGCGGGTGCTGGTGCCCTATTACGGGGCGGATTGCCCGGTGGTGGTGGCCTATCGCGTGGGCTGGCCCGACCAGATGTTCATTCGCGGGACGCTGTCGGATATCCGGCTGAAGGTGCGGGACGAGAAGATCACGCGCACGGCGCTGATCCTCGTGGGGCCAGTCCTGGGGGAGATTTCGGACTTTACCGACAGCGCGCTGTACGACCCGGCGATCCCCCATGTGCTGCGCCCGAAAGCGACAGTTTGATGAAGAATCCCGGAGAGGGCCGAAATATCTTTTGAGAATCGGCGCTTACGTTTTACATGGTGACTCGGTAATTTTGCGTTGGGGTGCATCATGACAACCTATCTGCCGCCGGAGGTTCAGCAGGGGCTGGACGAGGCCCGCAAGCGGGCGCTGAAGAAGAGCCAGCGGCTGCGGGTGCAGGCGGGGGAGGAGACCTTCCGCGTGCTGGAGGCCTGGAACGAGGGGTTCGCGCTGGAACTGGCGGTGGCCGATCACCTTCGGGGGATGGTCGACCTTTACGATGGCGAGCGGCTGTTGTCGCAATGCCTGATCGTGGCGTCGGAGGAAGACGGCGACCGGATGCGGTTCGAGTACAAGCGCATGACCGAGGCGACGGGCGAGCAGCCGGTGGATTTCGAGAAGCCGGAGAACGCGCCGGTTGCGCTGATCGGGAAGGGCTGACCGCGAGGGTCAGGGGCGGATCACCACCTCGGTGCCGATGGGCGCGATGCGCCAGAGTTCCTCTATGACATTATCGGCGACGGCGATGCAGCCGGCTGTCCAGTCGCCCGGCAGGGTGCGAAGGCCTTTGACGGCGTTGGGCTGGCCGTGGATGAAGATATCACCGCCGGGAGAGACGCCGTTGGCGCGGGCCCGGGCGATGTGTTCGGGCTGCGGGTAGTCGATGCCGAGGGAGAGGTTGAACTTGCTGTTGGGGTTGCGGCGGTCGATGCGGAAGGTGCCCTCGGGCGTGCGGCCATCGCCCTGTTGCGTCTTGGCGCCGACGGGGTCGCGGCCGAGGCCGATGGGGTAGGTTCGGAGCGCCTCGCCGCCCTTGAAGACCGTCAGCAGGCGCTGGCCCTTGTCGATCTCGATCCGGTCGATCTGTTCGGTGAGCGGCGGCAGGGGTGGTGCAGGCGGTGGCGGGGCGAAGCGCTGCCAGAGGATGACGCCGCCGGCGACGAGAGCGGCCAGCGCCGCCGCCCGCAGCGCCCAGCGGGTCATTGCAGGTCGGAGAAGGCGTCTTGCAGGCGCGAGACGGCCTCTTCCACGCGGGCTCGGGGGGTGCCGATGTTGAAACGCAGGAAGGTCTCGCCCCCCGTACCGAAGCCGCCGACGGATGGAACGAGGCGGGCGTCGTCATGGACGCGGGCGAGCACGTCTTCCATCGAGAGGCCGGTATTGGCGAAGTCGACCCAGGCGAGGTAGGTGGATTGCATCGGCATCGGCACGGCGCCGGGGATCTGGTCGACCCCGTCGTTGAAGAGCCGCGCATTGCCGGCGATGTAGGGGACCAGTTCATCGACCCATTCGGCGCCGCGCGGCGTGTAGGCGGCGGCGGTGAGTTCGACGCCCAGCAGGTTGGGCTGGGTCTGGTGGACGAGCAGCGCGTGGCGGAAGGCCTTGCGCTTTTCCGCCTCGGGGATGGTCACGGCGGCGTTGCGCGCACCGGCGATGTTGAAGGTCTTGGACGCGGCGGTGAGGACGATGGTGCGGTGGGCCATGTCGGGCGCGGCGACCATGAAGGGGGTGTAGCTGTTGCCGGGGAAGGTGAGATCGTGGTGGATCTCGTCGGAGATCATCAGCAGGTCGTGCCGCTCGCAGAATGCGGCGAGCTGTTGCAGTTCTTCCGCCGTCCAGATGCGGCCCGCCGGGTTGTGGGGGGAGGAGATCAGGACGGCTTTTTCCTTGCCCGTCAGCCCGGCTTCGAGCGCGTCGAGATCCAAGTGGTAGATGCCGTCGCGGATGACCAGCGGCGACTCGTGCACCATCCGGCCGGCGTTTTTGATCTTGTTGGTGAACTCGTGGTAGACGGGGGTGAAGATGATCACCTCGTCGTCCGGGTCGGTGAAGGTTTCCAGCAGCAGGGCGATGGCGTGGCCGAGGCCCAGCGTGCTGGTCATCCAGTCAGGGTCGACGGCCCAGCCGTGGCGTTCCTTCATCCACCATGCGGCGGCCTGGATGGCCTTGGCGTCGGAAGCGAAATAGCCGTAATTGGCCTTTTCCAGCAGGCCCTGCACCGCCTCCTGAAGCACGTCGGCGGCCCGGAAATCCATGTCGGCCACCCACATGGCGATGCCGTCCTCGGGGGAGACGCCGGAATAGGCCTCCATCCGGTCCCACTTGGCGGCATTGGTGCCACGGCGGTCGATGGGGTCGTCGAAAGTCATGGCGCCTCCGGTTGCTCGCTCGCGCGGCAAGCTAGCGCACTGGAGCCCGAGCGCAAGGGGCGTTGCGGTTCGTGCGGGCTTCGCCTAAATGAACACGCATGAAACGGCCTATTCTCATCCATCCCGACCCGCGCCTGAAAAAGGTGTGCGACCCCGTGAGCGACGTCTCGGACGAGCTGCGCGCGCTGGCGGACGACATGCTGGAAACCATGTATGACGCGCCGGGCATCGGGCTGGCCGCGCCGCAGGTGGGCGTGATGAGCCGCCTGCTGGTGATGGATTGCATGAAGGAAGAGCACGAGACGCCGCGGCCGATGGTGCTGATCAACCCCGAGATCGTGGCCAGTTCGGATGAAAAGAACGTCTACGAGGAAGGCTGCCTGTCGATCCCCGAGCAGTTCGCCGAGGTGACGCGGCCCAAGGTGGTCGACGTGCGCTGGATCGACCTTGACGGGACCGAGCAGCAGGAGACGTTCGACGGGCTGTGGGCGACCTGCGTGCAGCACGAGATCGACCATTTGAACGGCAAGCTGTTCATCGATTACCTCGGGCCGATGAAGCGGCAGATGATCACCCGCCGGATGCAGAAGCTGAAGCGGGAAAAGGCGCGCGCGTGAGCGTTCGGCGCTGCCTGCCCTGGCCCGACGGGCGGTTGCGGCGCAAGGCCGAGCCGGTCGACGAGATTACCGACGAGATCCGCGCCACCTGGGGTGACATGATCGACACGATGGAGGCGATGCCGGGCGTGGGCCTGGCCGCGCCGCAGATCGGCGTGATGCTGCGGCTGGCGGTGGTGGATGCGAGCGCCGAGCGGGGGAAGGCGGTGAAGATGGCCAACCCGGAAGTGCTGCATGCCAGTATCGAGCTGCGCGAGCACGAGGAGGCGAGCCCCAACCTGCCGGGCGTGTCGGCCAAGGTGAAAAGGCCCCGGGCGGTGACGGTGCGGTTTCTCAACGAGGCAGGCGAGGTGGAAGAGCGCGACTTCGTCGGGCTCTGGGCGACCTCGGTGCAGCACCAGATCGATCATCTGAATGGTCGGCTTTACTTCGACCGGCTGGGCAAGGTGAAGCGGGACATGCTTTTGCGGAAGGCGAAGAAGGCCGGGTAAGGCGGGTGGTGGTGAGAGGTGGGTTGGCACCCACCCTACGGGCCGTAACCGTTTGACGGCGAAGGAAGGGAATACCGATGCGCGTGGTTTTCATGGGAACGCCCGACTTCTCGGTGCCGGTGCTGGAGGCGCTGGTGGAGGCCGGGCACGAGGTGGCGGCCGTCTATTGCCAGCCGCCGCGCCCTGCGGGCCGGGGCAAGAAGGATCGCCCGACGCCGGTCCATGCGAGGGCCGAGGCGCTGGGGCTGGAGGTGCGGCATCCGGAGCGGCTGAAAGGGGCCGAGGAGCAGGCGGAATTCGCGGCGCTCAACGCGGATGTTGCGGTGGTGGTGGCCTATGGGCTGATCCTGCCGCAGGCGGTGCTGGACATGCCGAAGCACGGGTGTCTGAACATCCACGCCTCGCTTTTGCCGCGCTGGCGGGGGGCGGCGCCCATTCACCGGGCGATCATGGCGGGCGATGCCGAGACAGGCGTGTGCATCATGCAAATGGAGGCGGGGCTCGATACAGGGCCGGTTCTGTTGCGGGAGGCGACGCCGATCAGGGCGGAGGACACGACCGGCTCGCTGCATGACCGGCTGTCGGCGATGGGCGCGGCGCTGATCGTCGAGGCGCTGGCGCGGCTGGGTGATCTGGTGCCCGAGCCGCAGCCCGGGGACGGCGTGACCTATGCCGAAAAGATCGATAAGGCCGAAGCGCGGGTGGATTGGGCCGCGCCCGCCGCGGAGGTCGATGGCAAGATCAGGGGGCTGTCGCCCTTTCCCGGCGCCTGGATCGAGGTGGAGGGCCAGCGGATCAAGCTGCTGGGCTCGCGCGTGGTCGATGGCAGGGGCACGCCCGGCGAGGTGCTGGACGAGGCGCTGACCGTGGCCTGTGGCGAGGGCGCGGTGCAGGTTTTGCGCTTGCAGCGGGCCGGCCGGGGGCCGCAGGATGCGGAAGAGTTCCTGCGCGGCACGAAGCTGCCCGCAGGCACGCGGTTGTAGAGAGGACGGCGCGCATGTTTCTGCAGCTTTTCGGCACGGTCGTGATCGCGGGCATCGTGGGGTATGTCAGCGAAAAGTCGGGGTTCACGCGGAACGGTTACCTGCCGTCGATCATTATCTGCGTGGGCGGGGCGTTCCTGTTCTATTTCATCCGCATCATGTTCGGGCTGCGGTTCGGCGCGCCGGGGGTGGATGCGATCATCTCGTCCATCGGCGCGCTGATCATCGTGCCGACGCATTGGCGCAAGGGAAGGTAAGGGGCGATGAACATCATCTTTCTCATCATCATCGGCGCGGTCGCCGGGTACCTGGCGACGCGGATCATGCGGGTCGAGGCGGGTCTTTTGCCCACCATCGGCATCGGCATCGCGGGCGCGCTGATCGGCGGGCTGGTGTTGCAGCTTGCGCTGGCGGTGCTGGGCATCCTGGCCGGGCTGATCGGGGCCGTGCTGGGGGCGCTGCTGCTGATCTGGCTCTACCGGACATACTGGGTGGGGCGGCGGTAGGCCGGGCGCGCCGCCCAGGTTTCATCTTTCCGAAAATACTCAATGCGCTGCGCCTGCGTCTGGGCGAAGCGATTCGAGTATTTGGAGAAAGATGAAAGGCTTGGTTACTCAGCCTTTGGCCGGCTTGAAGGGTTTCATGCCGGCGCGGGCGAGTTCGTCGGCGCGTTCGTTTTCGGGGTGGCCGGCATGGCCCTTGACCCATTCCCATGTGACCTTGTGGCGGGCCTGGGCGGCGTCGAGGCGTTGCCAGAGTTCGGCGTTCTTCACCGGCTTTTTCGCGGCGGTTTTCCAGCCGTTCTTCTTCCAGCCGAAGATCCAGCCGGTGACGCCGTTCTTCACGTAGGCCGAGTCGGTGACGATGGTGATGGGGGAGGGGGATTTCAGCGCCTCGAGCGCGTGGATCGCGGCGAGAAGTTCCATGCGGTTGTTGGTGGTGTCGGCCTCGCCGCCCTTCAATTCGCGTTCGCGGACGACGGTGTCGCCATCCATCGCCTGAAGCAGCACACCCCAGCCGCCCGGGCCGGGATTGCCGGAGCAGGCCCCGTCGGTATAGGCGAAGAGCTCAGCCATGGGCGGCGATCGTGATCCAGGGGTCCATCGTGCCGGCAAGGCCCTTGTCGGTGCCGGTGTGCGAGGTGAAGGGGGTGAAGCCCGCGTCGGTGAGCAGGGCGTGCAGCTCCTCGGCGGTGTAGTAGGTGTAGTGGCGGCCGAGCGCGTCGCGATGCGCGCCTTCGCCGGTTTTCATGCCGATATGGAAGAGCCCGCCGGGTTTCAGCGCGCGGCGCAGGGCGGCGAGGTGGCGGGGCATGTCGGCGCGCGGGGCGTGGAGGAGGGAGAAGTTGGCCCAGATGCCGTCATAGGCGTCGATTTCGGCGATGTCGTCGAAGCTGGCCACCCGGGCGGTGACGCCGGCGATCTGGCTGGCGAGCTCGACCATTTCCGGCGCGGCATCGGTGGCGGTGACTGTCAGCCCCGCTTCGGCCATCTGCGCCGCAGCCCAGCCCGGCCCGCAGCCGAGGTCGAGCGCGTGGGCGCCCCTGGGCAGGGCCGCGATGAAGGCGGTGAGCCGGGGGTCGTCGGATTGCGCATCCATGGTGCGGACGTAGTCGTCGCGCCTGGCGGCGTAGACGTCGAGGGTTTGCTTGTCGGCTGTCATGAGAAGATCACTCCGATCGCGAGGCAGGTGGTGACGACGATGGTGAGCAGCAGTCGGAGTTGCATCCACCATTCCGGCGCCGCGCCCAGCCGCCAGAAATACCAGTCGATGCCGAGGATGGCGATGAAGCCCGCGATGAGCGAGAGGCCGGCGGAGGTGACGCCGCCGCCGGTGGTGAAGAAGGCCCAGAGCGCGGGCAGGACCGAGAGGATGTAGCCGGTTGTGGCGCGGGTTCCGTCGAGCCGCGTGGCGAAGCCCCAGAGCACGCCGGACATGAAGGCGAGGATGATGGCGCCGTAGAACAGCATCACGTAGGCCCCGGCGAAGCGCGGCCCGAGCGTGCGCGCGCCCCATTCCGCGAGCCCCGGCTGGAGCACGGTGAGGACGCTCCAGACGAAGGGGGCGAGGCCGGCGAAGCCGAGCAGGAGGGGCGTGCGGGGGATTTCGGTCAAGGGGGTATCCGGGCCGTGGCGTGGTGGGTCGGGTGTAAGGCCCGGGCGGGGCGGGTTCAAGGGTGGGGTTCGAGGGTGGGGTTCGAGGCTTGGGAGGCGCAAGGCTCCGGGTCAGGCCCGGGGCGGGGGGCGCGGGATCAGGCGCGTTCGAGGGCGAGGCGGCCTGCGAGGGCGGCGAAGATCGCCGCGAAGCCGCGGCCGAGCCAGCGCATGATCCGCTCGGAGGCGAGCAGCCGGTCGCGGGCGGCGGCCGCGAAGAGGCCGTAGAGCAGGAAGACCGCCAGTGTGAGCGCCATGAAGACGGCGCCGAGGCCCAGCATCTCGGCCGATGCCGTGGCCGGGTCGCCCGACAGGAAGGGCGGCAGCAGGGCGAGGAAGAAGATCGAAAGCTTGGGGTTGAGGATGTTGATCAGCGCGCCGCGGCGGGCGACGGTCAGGCCGGGCTCGGCCCGCGCGTCGGGGCGGACGGAGAGGGCGCCGTCGGATTTGAGCGCCTGCCACGCCAGGTAGAGCAGGTAGGCGACACCCGCGAATTTCATCAGCTGGAAGAGGAGCGCGGAGGCGTGGAGCACGGCCGCGAGGCCGAGGGTGGCCGCGAGGATATGCGGGACGATGCCCAGCGTGCAGCCGAGCGCCGCGAAGGCGGAGGCGCGGCGGCCCTGTCCGAGGCCGATGGCCAGCGTATAGATGACGCCGGTGCCGGGGGCGATGACGACGACGAGCGCGGTGATGAGGAACTGGAGGGTCATGGGCGGGGCCTTGGGCGGGAGAGAGGCCCCGGGTCGGGCCCGGGGCGGGTCGTCGCGTGAGGCGCGAGGCCCCGGGCGGGCGTCAGATCTTCTGGTCGTATTCGCCGACGGAGGGCTCGGTGCGGATGACCGTGTCGAGCTCTTCGAAGATGGCGCGCATCTCGGCGTCGCTTTCGGCGCTTTCGCAGACCACCACGAGGTTCGGCGTGTTGGAGCTGGCGCGGACGAGGCCCCAGCTTCCATTGTCGAGGATCACGCGGGCGCCGTTGACGGTGACCACTTCCTTGACGTCGCGGCCGGCGAACTTGTCGCCATCCTCGGCCTTGGTGACGAGTTTCTCGACGATGCGGTCGAGCACCTCGTATTTCTCGGTGTCGGCGCAGTAGGGCGACATGGTGGGGGTCGACCATGTCTGCGGCAGGGCGCGGCGGAGGTCGGACATGGACATGTCGGGGTTGCGGTCCATCAGCTTGCAGATCTCGACGGCGACGCGCATGCCGCAATCGTAGCCGCGGCCCACGGGTTCGGCGAGGAAGTAGTGGCCGGATTTCTCGAAGCCGGCGAGGGCGCCGATCTCCTTGACGCGGCGTTTCATGTGGCTGTGGCCGGTTTTCCAGTAATCGGCGGTGACGCCGTTCTTTTGCAATTCCGGATCGGCGGCGAAGAGGCCGGTGGATTTCACGTCGGCCACGAAGATGGAATTCGGGTGCAGTTTCGACAGGTCGCGGGCCATGATGACGCCGACCTTGTCGGCGAAGATCTCCTCGCCCTCGTCATCGACCACGCCGCAGCGGTCGCCGTCGCCGTCGAAGCCCAACGCGAAATCGGCGCCCGAGGCGCGCACGGCGTCGGCCATGTCGTGCAGCATTTCCATGGCTTCGGGGTTCGGGTTGTAGTTGGGGAAGGTATAATCGAGCTCGGTATGGAGCGGCACGACTTCGACGCCGAGGCGTTCGAAGAGTTCGGGCGCGATGGCCGAGGCGGTGCCGTTGCCGGTGGCGCAGACCACTTTCAGTTTCCGGGACATGCGGAAATCGCCGATCAGGTCGTCGAGATAGGCCTCGCGCACGCCGTCGACGAATTCGTAAGCCCCGCCGTCGCGTTTCTCGCCTTCACCGTTCAGGACGATGTCGCGCAACTCGCCCATTTCATCGGGCCCATGGGTGAGGGGGCGGTCGAAGCCCATTTTCACGCCGGTCCAGCCGTTGGGGTTGTGGCTGGCCGTGACCATGGCAACCGCCGGCACGTCGAGGTGGAACTGCGAGAAATAGGCCATGGGCGAGAGGGCCGGGCCGATATCCTTGACCTGGATGCCGGCCTGCATGAGGCCGACGATCAGGGCGTTCTTGATGGAGAGCGAATAGTCGCGGTAGTCGTTGCCGACCGCGATGACGGGGGCGATGCCGCGCTTGTGCATCTGGGTGCCGAGGCCGAGGCCGAGGGCGGTCATGCCGGGCAGGTTGATCTCGTCGGGGTATTTCCAGCGCGCGTCGTATTCGCGGAAGCCGGTGGGCTTGATCATGGGGTCGCGCAGGAAAGACCACGTATTGGGGGTGACGTCGGGCAGCGGTTTGGTCACGGGGGAGATCCTTCTGAAAGTCAGAGGCCGAGGGGATTTTCCTTGGCCAGCCTGTCGAATTGCATGAGCGTCGAAATCAGCGCGGGCATCTGCGCGAGGTGAATCATGTTTGGCCCGTCGGAGGGGGCGTTGTCGGGGTCTTCGTGGGTTTCTATGAACACGGCGGCGACCCCGATTGCAACCGCGGCCCTTGCCATGACCGGCGCGAATTCGCGCTGTCCGCCGGAGGAGCCGCCGAGGCCGCCGGGTTGCTGCACGGAATGGGTGGCGTCCATCACCACCGGATAGCCGGTTTGCGCCATCTGGGGGAGCGAGCGCATGTCGGCCACAAGGGCGTTGTAGCCGAAGGTGGTGCCGCGTTCGGTCAGCATCAGGCGGGTGTTGCCGGTGCTTTCCAGCTTCGAGATGACGCCGGCCATGTCCCACGGCGCGAGGAACTGACCCTTCTTGACGTTGATCGCCGCGCCGGTTTCGCCGGCGGCAAGCAGCAGGTCGGTCTGGCGGCAGAGGAAGGCGGGGATCTGCAGGACGTCGACCACGCCGGCCACGGGGGCGCATTGGTCGGGCAGGTGCACGTCGGTCAGCACCGGCAGGCCGAGCGTGTCCTTGACCGATTGCATGACCTTGAGCCCTTCGTCGATGCCAAGGCCGCGCTTTCCCGACATGGAGGAGCGGTTGGCCTTGTCGAAGGAGCCCTTGAAGATGAACTGGGCCCCGGCCGCCTTGCAGGCCTCGGCCATGGTGCCGGCGATCATCTGGGCGTGATCGGTGCTTTCAAGCTGACAGGGACCGGCGATGACCGTCAGGGGGCGGTCATTGCCGATCGTGAGGTCGGAAACTTCGACATGCGTCATGGGTTAGGACGATACCTGCTCTCTCAGAATGGACGCGGTGAGCGACACCATCAGGTAGATACCGGCAAAAATCAGGAACGCAACGATCGTGTTCTCGAAGGCCCGCGGATAGGAGGGATCTTGCGAAGCGACGGGCGTGACGCTGACCGTGAGGTAGCGGACCTGCTTGTTCGCCTCGATCTCGGAGGCGCGCTTGGCCTCGAGCGCGGATTGCAGGACGAGATCGGCGGTGGCGAGGTCGGCCTGCGCCATCTGGATCTCGGCCGCCTGCGAGGCGAGCGAGGTGGAGCTTTCGGTGGCATCGGTCAGGCGGGCGTTCTGCTTGGCAAGCTCGCGCTCCAGCACCTCGATCTGGCTGCGCAGGGCTTCGACCTTGGCGGCGTTGGGGCGGGAGTTGTTGAGCTGGGTGTTCAGCGCCAGCTGCTTTTCCTGAAGCTGCAGTTCTACGTTCTGGATCAGCGCGCGGATATTGGCGACCTCGCCCTCGGGGTCGAGGATCGAGCCTTCCTGAAGGGTGACCAGCCGTTCCTGGGCGGCGCGGCGTTCGGCCTTGGCATCCTCGAGGCTGGCGACGGCGGTCTTGACCGCGTCCTGCCGTTTTTCCTGGCTGAGGTGGTCGACGCGTTCCTCGGCGTACTCGATGAGTTTCTGCGAGAATTGCTGGCTGACCTCGGGGTCGGCGGTGGAGAGTTCCATCCGGATCACGCCCTCGGTCGGGTCATAGCCGAGCTTCACGTATTTCTTGTAGATGCCGTAGGCGGCCTCGTTCGTGGCGCCGGGATCGAGCCGCTGGATCGGGTCGATCCAGGACTGGCTGAAATGCTCGCGGAAGCCGACATCCTGGTCGAGGCGCAGCATGGCGTCCTTCGATTGCAGGTAGGACTGGGTGGCGATGGAATCCTGCCCGGTGGCGAAGGCGGTGCCGCTGAAGAGGCCCGAGGCGGGGGAGGAGCCGGCGGAGCCGTCGGCGGTGAGGATCAGGAATTCCGACTTGGTGGAATACATCGGCGTGGCGATGTTGAAATAGTAGTAGCCGACGATGAAGGTCGGCAGGAAGACGAAGGCCAGCAGGCGCGACATGAGCAGCGCCAGCTTGCGGCGGCGGCGGCGGCCGATATCGCGCTGGATCTGCATGATCTCGGAGGCGCGGCGTTCGGCCGGTGTGACCTCGGTCGAGGGGAGGTGGAACTGTTGCGCGGGCACCGTCTGGGGGAGCTGGATGCGCTCGCCCCCGCTTTCGGCAGGTTGGTGGCCGTTCGAGGTGACCAGCTCGAGGATGTTGGAGCGCTGGAACGGGTCGATGCCCTTGGCGCGGAGAAGGCGGACGGCGTCGAAATCGGAGGTGGGCGCAAGGCCGTGTTTCTGGGCCATGCGGCGGGCCATGCGCAGCTGGCGCCCGGTGAGGCCCTCGCTGCGGATGGCGTCGATATCCTGCGAGGCGCTCATCTCGGACGCGCTGGAGACCATGCCGGCCCGGGAGGGGGATTCCGCCGCCTCGTGGTAGTCGGAGGTGTCGGGGGCGTCGGTGCGCGGGGTGACCGGCGGCTCGTATTGCGCGCGCTCGTGGTCCTGCGCCCCCTCCGACGGGGTGCGGGCGGTGTCCGACACCGGGCCGGCCTGTGTGGCCGGGGTGCGGCGGATGCGGAATTTCCTAGCCTTGGGTTTCGTAGTCATAGAGCTGTCTGGCCTCTTCCAAGGTGTCGAACATGTGTAGCTTGCCGTTTTTCAGGACGGCGGCGGAGCGCGCGAATTTCTCGAGCGTCTGCGGCTGGTGCGAGACGATCACGACGGTCGTCGTTGCCAGCCGCTCTTTCAGGATTTCGCCGGCCTTCCGGTTGAACTCGACATCGGTCGAGCTCGGCATGCCTTCGTCGATCAGGTACATATCGAAGTCAAGCGCCAGCATCAGCGAAAAGGTGAAGCGGGCGCGCATTCCCGAGGAGTAGGTGCCGAGCGGCTGGTCGAAATACTCGCCCAGGCCGCAGAGCCAGCGGCAGAACGCCTCGACATAGTCGGGGTCGAGCCCGTAGAGGCGGGCGATGTAGCGGGAGTTTTCCATCGCCGAAACCTTGGTGATGACGCCGCCCATGAAGCCCAGCGGGAAGCTGATGCGGCAGCCGCGGCGGATTTCGCCCTCGTCGGGTTTTTCCAAACCGGCCATCATCTTGATCAGGGTGGTCTTGCCGGTGCCGTTGGGCGCGAGGATGCCGAGGCTGCGGCCAAGCTCGACGCGGAACGACACCCGGTCGAGGATGACCTTGCGCTGGCTTCCCGTCCAGAAAGACTTGCTCACGTTCTCGAATTCGAGCATCCAAAGCTCCGGTGCTGCTCTGACGGCCCTGTTCTTGGCAGGGCTGCGTTAAGGCCTGATAAGCCAACCTCGTGTTTCAGTATGTCCGAATTCGGGTGAATGTTTCAATAAATCGTGGCCATTTTGGGTCATAATGCGTCAAAAATGACCGGTGTGCACCGGGTTTTGTTTCCGTTGCGGAAAGATTGTGGCTGGTGCCCGGAGCCCTCGTGGGCTCCGGAAAGGTTATGCCAGCGGTGTCAGGCGACGGCCTGCCAGGCGATGCCCGCGAGGATTGCGCCGGTGATGGCGAGGCCGAGATAGGCGGCGAAGACGCGGGGTTTGACCAGCGCCCAGACGGCGATGGCGGCGGGGATGCAGCTGACGCCGCCGGCGATGACGAAGCTCATGGCGGCACCGTCGCTCATGCCCTGGGCCAGCAGCGCGTCGACCAGTGGCACGGCGGCGTAGCCGTTGAGGTAGGCGGGGGCGCCGACCAGCGCGCCGAGGATGATGGCGCCGAGCCCGTCGCCGCCGAGGAGGCGGGCGATCATGTCGGCGGGGACGTATTGGAGCATCAGGGCTTCGATGACATAGGCCAGCGTGAGCCATTTCACGAGGAAGACGGCGTTTTCGAGGGCGTTCTCGCGGAAGGTGTCGCGGCGGTCGGTCTCCTGCCAGAAGCGCCAGACGGGGCGGCCCTGGAAGGGTTTCCTGACGCCGCAGCAGCCGCCGATCTGCGGTTTTTCCCGCAGCGGATCGGCGAAGACGGCGGAGCGGGCGGCGGCCATGGTGACGAACCCGCCGAAGAGGCCGAGGCCGACGGCGGCGAGGGTCTTGGCGATGGCGAAATCCCAGCCGAGCGTGCCGGAGGTGATGAGGAACATCGCCGGGTCCATGATCGGCGAGGCGAGCCAGAAGGCCATGACCGCGCCGAGCGGGGCCCCGAGGGCGAGCATGGCGGCGATGAAGGGGATGACCTCGCAGGAGCAGAAGGGGGAGAGGCCGCCGAGGAGGGCGGCGAGGACGATCATGCGGGTCTGGCGGCCTTCGAAGGCGCGGGCCAGCAGCGTCTCGGCGCCGGTGGCCTTCATGTAGGCGACGGCCAGGACGGCGAAGGCG
>Ga0189287_100136_pt1 | contig 46826 bp, 42 predicted proteins | sample UW86minimetaG_FD_130319 | JGI IMG/M metagenome (GOLD analysis project Ga0189287, IMG submission 130319) | Marine microbial communities from the Costa Rica Dome - UW86 mini metaG | ecosystem: Environmental > Aquatic > Marine > Oceanic > Photic zone | place: Costa Rica: the Eastern Pacific... | reverse complement strand
GCCCAACAGTCCTCAGCGATATCGCGACGACGCTTGATATGCTTGATGACGCCCAGGCCAGCAAAGTAACGCCGGTTATGATCAGTGTTGATCCGGCGCGCGACACGCCCGAGCATCTTGCCGAATACGTTACGTTTTTTCATCCTCGTACGGTCGGGTTAACGGGTACCGAAGAGCAAATCAAAGCCGCCGCACGTGCGTACCGCGTGTACTACAGCATTAACAAGCCGCAGAGTGATGATCCGCTGGACTATCTGGTTGATCACACATCCATCGTTTACCTGATGGGCCCTGATGGCGGGCTCGTGACGCATTTTTCACATGGCACCACACCAGAAGTGATGGCCGAAAGGCTTGGAAAAATTCTGTGACGACACGTACTTTGACGGGTGTGCCGGGGAGTGGCCTGATCATTGCCGCGCCCTCATCGGGTAGCGGAAAAACACTTATTACCTTGGGCCTGCTTCGACACCTTCGTGATGCGGGTATTGATATCATTTCTGCCAAGACCGGACCCGACTATATTGACCCCGCGTTTCATGCGGCGGCGACAAGTCGTCCGTGCAGAAATTTAGACCCTTGGGCGATGCGAGACCGAACGCTGGCTGAACTCGCTGGCGATATGGCTGCACGTGCAGATGATATTATTTGTGAAGGGGTGATGGGACTTTTTGATGGGGCGACGCAAAGCGGCGATAGCTCGGATGGGTCCACGGCTGCGCTAGCGGAAATCACCGGTTGGCCGGTTATCCTTGTGATTGATGCCTCCAAACAGGCGGCAAGTGCCGCGGTTGTGGCAAAGGGATTTGCGGACCATCGCAAGAATGTCGATGTGGCTGGTGTGATTTTCAACAAGGTTGGCGGCCCTCGACATGTTGAAATTCTTGAACAGGCAATGGCACGGATTGCACCGGATATTCGCGTGTTTGGCGCGTTGCCCCGCCAAGATGATCTGCACCTGCCGTCCAGGCATCTGGGTTTGGTGCAAGCGCGTGAGCATGGGGACCTTGAGACTTTTCTGGATAAAGCGGCTGCGTGGGTTGGCGAGCATCTTGATATCACCCAGATCCGGCGTGTGATGCGACCTTGGCCGGTTCGACCCAAATCAGACGCGCCGGTTCTGATCCCACCGCTCGGACAACGAATTGCTGTTGCCAAGGATGATGCATTTGCGTTTGCCTATCCTGCCACGATTGAGGGGTGGCGCGCAGCCGGCGCCGAGATCAGTTTCTTTTCGCCGTTGACCAATCAGGCACCAGATATTCGAGCGGATGCGATTTACCTGCCGGGTGGTTACCCGGAACTTCATGCCGGCAGATTGGCGGCAAACTGGGACTTTCTTGAAGGGCTGCAACAGGCCGCTGATAAGTCAAAAGCGATCTTTGGCGAATGTGGTGGGTACATGGTTTTGGGGCATGGCCTGACAGATGCCGATGGCCGGCGGCATCCGATGGCAGGTCTGCTGCCCCTCGAAACGAGTTTCGCATCCCGCAAATTGCATATCGGATATCGTCGCGCAGTGCTCGCCAAGGCCGGGCCTTTGGGTGGTGCGCGCACACGGTTCCGAGGACATGAATTCCATTTCGCAACCGTGATCGAAGAAGGACCTGGTTTGCCTTTGTTCCGTTGCGAGGACGCGAGCGGACGTGAGCTTGGTCAAATGGGCTTGGCTGATCGACGTGTAGTCGGCTCGTTCATTCATTTGATTGATCTCGAAACGCCAGAGGGCGCATAGATTGAGATTTTTGCGCGATACCGAGCTTTATCATTGCACCTTAGTGTGCGGCACATTAGCTAAAGAACATGATCTGATTTAAGGCGAAAGCATGCTGGGTTTAGGGAAGAAAAAGAAAAAGTCAGACGAGCCGCCTTTCTGGAAACGGAAATCGCTGCACGAGATGACCAGTCGAGAGTGGGAATCGCTTTGTGACGGATGCGGTAAGTGCTGCCTGAACAAACTTGAACACGAAACCACGGGCGAAATTCTTTATACCGATGTTGCATGTCGATTGCTTGATCTTGGGACGTGTCGGTGCACCAGCTATGAAGACCGTCAGCGGTTCGTCCCGGACTGTCGACGGTTAACGCCACAAAACGTTGGCACAATTGCCTGGCTGCCAACCACGTGTGCCTATCGGCAATTGTCTGAGGGAAAAGATCTGGAATGGTGGCATCCGCTTGTATCGGGCACAACTGATACCGTTTTAGCCGCGGGTATTTCTGTTTACGGGCGCATTGTCTCGGAACGTGATACCGACGATTTTGAAAGTCATGTAGTAAGCTGGCCGAAATAGCCCAGCAATAGATGGAGGAAGAAAACTTGAGCCACTCACCATACAAAGGCGTGTTTAGCGCTGTTGTCACCGCATTGAACGAAGACCTGTCACCTGATCTGGATACCATGGCAGCGCATTGCAAATACCTGCTGGCCAATGGCTGTGATGGTCTTGCCGTGCTCGGAACAACCGGTGAAGCAAACTCATTTGGTCTCAAGGAACGAATTGCCATCATCGAAGGACTGGTCGAGCGCGGTGTGCCGGGTGATGTCATGATGCCGGGCACGGGTTGCTGTGCGACTATTGATACGGTGAACCTGACGCAGGCTGCACTGAACGCGGGGGCAAAGGGCGTGCTGATGCTGCCGCCTTTCTATTACAAGAACATGTCGGACGAGGGTTTGTTCAACGCGTTCGATGAGGTGATCGATAAAATTGCCGATGATCGCCTTAAGATTTATCTCTATCACTTCCCGCAGATGTCGGGCGTGCCAATCACCTATGGCCTGATTGAAATGCTGTTAAAAGCATATCCAACGGTCGTTGTTGGCCAGAAGGATAGCTCGGGCGTGTTCGAAAATATGGCTGGTGTCGCTGAGAAGTTCCCAGGGTTTGCCAGCTTCTCAGGTGCCGACGATCTGATGCTGCCATTGCTGCGTCGTGGTGGTGCTGGATGTATCACAGCGGCGGCTAACGTCTCATCAAGCTTGAACGGCGCGGTCTATAATGGCTGGGTCGCGGACGGCGACACGCCAGAGGTTGAGGCTGCGCACGAGAAGCTTTCTGCGGTTCGCGCCGCAGTGTCTGGCTTCCCATTGCCACCGGGCCTCAAAGCTTTGACGGCGCGAAACACCGGTAATGCGGGATGGAACAATCTGCGTCCGCCGTTCGTCGCATTGTCTGACAGTGATCGTGATGCATTGTTCGCGAAATTTGATGCGGCTGGCGCGCCGATGCCAGCGGCGGCGTAAGGCACGCCTTGGCGGCCCGGCAAACCGTTAAGGATTTGAGTTTCGACCTCGACGGCCGTGATGTGCCGATATTGCTTCGCCGCAACAGACAGGCGCGCCGGATCATCCTGCGCGTCGATCCAAAGACGGACGGGGTCAAACTGACGTTGCCGTGGCATGCCTCAGAAGCTGAGGCTTTGGCGTTCTTGCAAGCGCAAAAGGACTGGCTTCGACGACGGCTTGAGAAACTGCCGGAACGGGTCGCGTTCGAAGATGGCGCGACGATCTCTATCATTGGTGTGGACCATACGGTGCGTCACCGTCCGGATGCCCGGCGGGGTGTCTGGATTGAAGGTGATGTGATCTGTGTTTCCGGGGACCGGGAACATCTACCACGTCGATTGGGGGACTGGCTCCGCAAAGAAGCGAAGTCCCGTCTGGCACAGCGGGCCGAGGAAAAGGCCAAACTGCTTGATGTGAAGATCGGCCGCGTGACGGTGCGCGATACCACGTCGCGCTGGGGCTCGTGTGCGCACGACGGCTCGTTGAATTTCTCGTGGCGCATGATTATGGCGCCGGAGTTTGTGTTCGACTTCATCGTCGCGCATGAGGTCGCACATATTATTGAGCGAAACCACGGCCCGAATTTTCATGCGCTTGTCGATCAATTGACGGACAAAGCCGATCAGGCAGAGGCCTGGCTCAATGCCTATGGTCCGGCCTTGCACAGGATTGGATGACATGAACGTTCAAACACGCCTCAAGATCAATACACATGGGCAGGGTCTTTATGAGTTCACCCGAGATGCACAGGCATTCTGCCGCGCCAATCCTGTGCAGGCAGGCATCCTGACAATTTTTTGTCAGCACACGTCAGCGTCCCTGACGATACAGGAAAATGCAGACCCTGATGTTGTTCTTGATCTCAATGATTTCTTTAAGCGGCTGGTGTCTGAGGACCCGTCGCACTATCGCCACACCGCAGAAGGTCCGGATGATATGCCCGCGCATATCCGGGGCGCGCTGACGGATGTGTCGCTTTCGGTGCCGGTCAGTGAGAGTCAGATGATGCTAGGCACGTGGCAGGGCGTATATTTGTTTGAGCACCGGACGCGGCCACATAGCCGCACCATTGTTCTGCATCTATCCGGTGATTAGATATTATCGATAACGACCGCAGCCTGCTTGGTGACAATGCCGAATGCGATGTAGTGATATTGCCAGCCGTACTTGGCAACAGCTTCTGCGAAGGCTTTAAACTCGTCATCGCGCCACGTTGGATTGATCAGATATTCATCAAAGATGATCACAGTGCCCGGCTTGATCCGGGGCGCCAGCGCATCGAGAACGGTGACTGTCGAGCCATAAATATCGCAGTCCACATTGCAAAATCGAATGTCGCCGGAATGCGCATCCAGAAAGGCGCTCAAGGTATCTTCGAACAATCCCTCGTGGAGCGTCACATTGTCAGGCACATCCGGGAGCGCGCCCTCGGTCGTGTAGACCCCTTCCGGCTCGCCGCCCCATGCCGATGGCAATCCGCGAAATGAGTCGAACCCATGAATGTCCTGATCGCAGTGCGCCGCGAGATGACGGATAGAGACACCATGCCGAACGCCGAACTCAAGCACGAGCCCTTCGCGCGACGCCTTGCCCAGTGCATGCTCCAGCAGGGCAAACGGATCGTGAATAATCTCGGTGTCGAGGGTGGAGTGGCCTTTGACGTAATTCCAGCTGTCCAGCCACGCGTCCACGGTCTGATTTTCGTCAGGCAGTTTTTCAAATAGCGGCTGGGCATCCTCGCCGATCATCTCGGTCGCAACGGCATGATAGAACCGCGCCATATGCTGGTCGGGATCAACAGCAATGGCTCTGCTCAGCGTATGGATTGCCGTATCAAGGCCCGGCGGCAGCATCTCGGTCAGGCCCAGATTACAGTAGGCATCCCCATGCGCGGGGTTATGCTCAATCGCCTTTGTGTAGGATGCCATGGCGTCTTCAAATCTTCCGGCTTCGCGGTGCGCGTTGCCGAGATTGTAATGGGCATCAGCAAACCCCGGATCGATCTCAAGAGCAGCACGGCAATGTGAAACGGCCTCATCGAACAAGCCCAGCTCAGACAACGTTGTCGCAAGATTTGAATGGGCCTGAACAAGATCAGGCGCACATTTGAGGGCATCACGATAGGCGAGAACAGCGCCTGGTTTGTCATCGGACGCGCGAAGCGTATTGCCCAGGTTATAGTGATGGTGTGCTGCATTGGGGTCGTGTTTGATTGCCGTTCGAAACGCGAATGCGGCTTCACCGTAACGTTCCAGGGCCTGCAATGCTGTCCCCTTGTTGCCATAAGCTTCTGCGGCTTCGGGCACAATATGGATAACCCGCTCGATATAGACGAGCGCTTCTTCGGCTCGACCTTCTTGTAATCGCAGCACCGAAAGCAGATGCAGAGCATCAATATTGTCAGGCTCTTCCTCGATGACCTTCAGATATCCCTGTTCAGCCTGATCATGTTCGCCCGCCTGATGATGGGCGAGGGCTTCACGAAGCGCAGGTGGCATATCAAGGTCTGTCATGGCGACGAGTATACGCAAGGATTTCTGCTCTTGCGAGCCATGCGTTCACAGTAAATGATCGGATTATGGTAAAACGCCGAAATCGAAAAACAATGCAGCGACTGGACGATGTGCGTCGGGCCCTTGCGGAAGGGCGTGCGCAAGATGCCTGGTTGGCGGCGCGCAATTTGCTCGCAAAGCATGGCCGCGATGCAGATGTTCTTAGCCTCGCAGGCGTCGCCGCGTTTCAGATCGAGGACGTTGAACAGGCGCAGGCATTGCTGGCAGATGCCGTCGCGTTAGCCCCAAACGATCCCGATATCCATATGAATCTTGGCAATGTGTTGGGGGCTTCTGGCGATAGGGACGCGGCGTTTGATGCCTATCAAGCGGCCCATGATCTGGCGACGGATTATGCAGAGCCGGCATTTAATGCGGGCGTTTTGTTGGCGTCAGCAGGTGATTTTATCAATGCGGCGGTTTGGTTCCAGTCCGCACTGGCCCGAGATGCCGAGCATGTCGCTGCAGCTATCGGACTTGGCGATGCGCTCATGAATGCGGGTAATTTACAGGAATCGATGCGGGTTCTGGAAGCGCTTGTTGTTTCCAGGCCAGATGATCCGATTGCACACACCAACCTGGCCGCCACATTCAGTGCCCTTGGTGAGGACGCAAAGGCAAAGGACGCGGCGTCGCGTGCGGTCGCGCTTGATCCGGGACTGGCCGCAGCGCACTACAATTTGGGTGTCGCAGAGCAGGCGCTGGGTGACGATGCCCAGGCTGTCACACGGTTCCGCCAAACCCTGGCGCTTGAACCGTCGAATGCGGCGGCGGCGCTCAATCTTGGTGAGGCTTATATTCGGTTGGATGACCTTGCTGGTGCCAGGGCAGCCTTTGAACGCGCGCTGGATATCGATCCTGGTTTTGCGATGGCGGCTGTCAATCTGGCGGACCTCGATCTGGATGATAATCGTCCGCTAGATGCATTGGGCATCATCGACAAGTTTCTCAGCCGCAATCCCGGTCAGCCGAATGCATTGGCGTTCAAGGCTTTTGCCCTCCGCGATATGGGAGAGGTGCCAAAGGCGCTGGAACTGGACAGTACGGAACGTTTCATTTCTGACAATTTTATCGAAGCCCCTGAACGCTACAAAGATATCGACGCCTTTAACACAGCGCTTGCAGTTCATGTTCTTGAGCATCCGTCTTTGACATTTGCACCGAAGGCACATGCGACGGTGGCCGGACTACATTCCGGGGAGCTTCTGGGGGGCAATCTTGGGCCGATTGCGGATTTCCGCGATATCGTCCTGGCCAGATTTCATGCCTATCGACGCCAATTCATTGGTGAGCCGGCACACGCGTTCCTGGATCAATGCCCCGATGACGTTCACGTCTCAATATGGGGTGTCGTGATGCGCGAAGCAGGCCATCAGGTGCCGCACATCCATCCTGCGGCCTGGTTGTCCGGTGTCTATTATGTCGACGTGCCTGAGAGTATCCGCGAAGACGATCCCGCGCATCAGGGCTGGCTTGAATTCGGCCAACCGCCCCGCGATATTCACGCAAAACATGTACCCGATGTAAAATTAATACGTCCAATAGAAGGTCGTATGATTTTGTTCCCAAGCTATTTTTATCATAGAACCATCCCATTAAGAGCAGAAAACCAACGTATATCGATTGCTTTTGACCTGTTTCCGTCAAAATAGGTTCAATGATTAACCCGATAAGACTCGTAATCTGAAATTATTTTTGACACCTTGCATCTCATCGGAGGTCGTTCTCCGGTGGGTGCGAGAAATGATGCGTCCCGTTTGAGAGCGATCAGGTGAAAATAATGAATAAGAATGGGAATACCAGAATGTTAAAATTTGATCTCTTTAAGACCGCCCGCCACGCAACAACAGCCGTTCTCATGGCTGGATTTATTGCGGTGTTACCGCTGGATGCGAAGGCAGCAAATGAATTCATTAAAGATGACGGCGAAATCGCCTCTCTGAATGCCTTTGTCGGCTCCGATGTCGGCGAAGTGACGCGCGCTCGTGGAAATATTGTTGGTATGCTCCGCAATGCGCCGCGCACCTTGCATCAGGGTAGTGATGTGAAGTTTCTCGATACAATCCTCACTGGCGAGAACACACGCGCTGAAATCGTGCTTAAAGATGACAGCCAAATCTTCGTTGGTGATCATTCAGAACTGACCATTGATGAAATGATTTATGAGCCTGGCAAGAAGGGCAGTGGTGTCCTGACGCTTACCAAGGGCGTGTTTCGGATGATCTCCGGCAAAGTCAATAAATCCAATGGCGGGACACTCGTCATGAATACACCGATCGCAACGATTGGGGTGCGTGGAACGGACTTCTGGGGTCTTCAAGAGGAAGATAAGCTGACAATGGCGCTGATCGATGACGGCATTGTTGAAATCACAGGTCCAGATGGTGTCACGGTCACGTTGGACACACCGCTTCAGGCCGTTGTCCTTGAGCGCGGCAAGCCGACCCCTGCAAAGCCATTTAATCTGACACCAGCACAACTTGCTGAGGCTGCGAAGACGATTACTTACTAAGACTTGAATTGAAATGCCGGGCATCCGGTAACACTAAAAGATCGAGCGTCATTCCCTCCCGGTGGCGCTCGATTTTTGTTGTGACTATATTAGATCAAAGCACCACAAGCCAAAGGATGACCTTATGCCAACAACAATAGAACGCGTTATCGCCCCCCGCCCCACTGATCTTGGCGACTTCGAGGTGAGGCGCGTATTGCCTTATCGGGAAAAGCGGATGGTTGGGCCGTTTATCTTTTTTGATCATATGGGGCCTGCCTCATTCGCTGCGGGTCAGGGTATTGATGTCCGGCCGCATCCCCACATCGGACTGGCAACGGTGACATATCTTTTTGAGGGCGAGATCATGCATCGGGATTCGCTCGGCGTTGTGCAAGCTATTCGTCCGGGTGCCGTGAACTGGATGACTGCAGGGCGCGGCATAGTCCATTCGGAACGAACCGACGAAGAAGAACGCGCCAAGGACACCGTCCTGCATGGCATCCAGGCTTGGGTCGCCCTACCAAAAGAACACGAACAAACCGAGCCTGCGTTTAAACATCATCCATCCAGTGAATTACCCGAGTTCGAGCAAGACGGCGTGCCAATGAAACTGATTGCCGGCACCGCGTTTGGATATGAAGCTGATGTCGAGGTCCTGCATCCCACGGTTTATATTGAAATTAAGGCCAAAGCGGGCCAGCAGATTCCGATCCCGGACGATCATGAAGAACGCGCCCTTTATATCGTCTCAGGCGGTCTGAGTATCGATGGTGAGGATATCTCTGAATTGACCATGGCGGTTCTGATGCCAGGGACTAACCCTGTCGTGATGGCCAGCGAAGATACACATGTCATGCTATGCGGCGGTGCGCCGATGGACGGGCGGCGAACCGTATGGTGGAACTTTGTTGCATCAGACGCCGATTTGCTGGAACAGGCCAAAGCCGATTGGAAGGATGGCAAGTTTGACATGGTGCCGGGTGATGATGAGTTTATTCCGCTCCCTGAGAAGTAGACCTCATTCATTCTCCGGCTTTTAAACATGGTTTGGTTTCGGTATGGTCCGGGCGTTATTTCATACCGATAGGACACTGCATCCATGGACGATACAGAACTCGAAAAATATGAACGACTGGTTGTTGTCCGACGCCTCCGGGTTTCGGACTATCCTGCGGTCCTGCGTGTGCAAACGGATGTTTTCAAGTCTATCGAGCCATGGACACGGCCCCAGTTCCTAAGCCAGCTTCGCTCATTCCCAGAAGGCCAGTTGGGGGTCGAGGTCGAAGGCGAGCTTGTTGCCATCTCTTCATCATTGCTGATATCCGGACATGTCGCCTCCAGCGCGCATGATTTTGATACCGTGACCGACGATGGCTATATCCGAAACCACCGCGAGGAAGGCGACTATCTTTATGGGATCGATATCGCGGTTTCGCGTGAATACCAGGGATATAAACTCGCCCGTCGTTTGTACGAAGCGCGAAAAGAACTTGTCGCTGAACATAATCTCAAAGGGATTGTGATTGGTGGTCGTATTCCCGGCTATCAAGAGCATGCCAAAGAATTAAGTGCCGATGAGTATATTGAGAAAGTTGTCCAACGTGAATTGGATGACCCTGTTCTGGTTGCGCAGCTTGCCAACGGATTTGAGATCATCCGGGTGATCCCGGATTACCTGAGCGAAGACGAAGAAAGTTGCGGCAACGCGGTGCTGATGATCTGGCGAAACCCCGACTACCGGGCCGATGAAGGTGCACAGAACCATCCGGGCACAGCACGACTATGTGTTGTGCAATATCAAATGCACAAGATACTGGCGTTTCAGGATTTTGCGCAGCAGTGCGAGCATTTTGTCGGGACAGCATCTGAGTACAGATCCGATTTCTGTGTTTTTCCAGAACTCCTGACAACCCAGCTGTTCTCGATGCTGCCGTCCGAACGGCCGCAGGACGCCGCCCGCGCGCTAAACGATTTTACGGAACCCTATCTTGAACTGTTTACCGAGCTTTCCATTCGCTACAACGTAAACATCATTGGTGGAACGCATCTGATTATCGAAGACGAAAAGCTTTATAACGTCGCCTACCTGTTTCGCCGCGACGGCACGATTGAGAAACAATACAAAATCCATGTGACGCCAAGCGAAGAGAAATGGTGGGGCGTCGTGGGTGGCGAACGCGTGCAGGTCTTTGATACGGATCGCGGTAAGATCGCCATTCTGATTTGCTATGATATCGAGTTCCCTGAATTAGCGCGGATTGCCGCCGAGAAGGGGGCCAATATTATTTTCGTGCCATACAATACGGACATGCGCTCCGGGCATCTCCGCGTCAGTTACTGCGCGCACGCGCGGGCTATTGAAAATCATGTCTATGTTGCATTGGCGGGCGCATGCGGCAATTTGCCGCACACCCAGACGGCCGAAATCCATTATGCGCAATCAGGTATCTATACGCCGTCAGATATTTCCTTTGATCGCGAGGGTGTTGCTGCCGAGTGTACGCCCAACGCCGAGATGGTGCTGATCCATGACATTGATCTGGATAAGCTCATGCACCACAAGCATTTCGGTACTGTGCGAAACTGGATAGATCGTCGCACCGATTTGTATACCGTCGAATACGATGACGGTACCGAGAAGGTAACGGTTTAAGCGCCGACCACGTGCCTCGGATTGCCCGCTGCAAACGCATCAATGTTGTCGACCATCTGATCGGCGAGGCCCTGAATGGCTTCGATGCTGGCCCATGCCACATGCGGGGTCAGGATGAAGTTTGGCCGGTCCATGATTTCTAGGAACGGATGATCATCCGGGACAGGCTCGGTGGTCACCACATCAAACGCGGCGCCAGCAATCTTGTCCGCTTTTAGGGCGTCAACCAGAGCGCGCTCGTCCACCAGTCCACCCCGCGCCGTATTAATAATCAGAGGACGTTTTTTCATCTGATCAAACTCGGCAGGCCCCAGCAAATTGCGGGTGCTGTCCAAAAGCGGGCAGTGCATTGTGATGACATCACTCTCGGACAGAATTTGCTCAAACGGCGTATACAGCGGTCCCATGCCGTCGACGCCTTTGTACGTCGAGAAGCGCACGTCCATGCCAAATGCTTCGGCGAGCTTGGCGACGGATTTTCCAAGCACTCCATCGCCGATAATACCGAGGACTTTGCCCTTGAGATCGAAAATCGGATAATCGAAATAACAGAACTGTGCGGCTTCTTTCCAGCGACCAGCGGCGACCGAACTGTGGTAGGGACGGATGGATCGGCTAAGCGACAGCATCAGGCCCATGGTGTGCTCCGGGACCGTGGCAATCGCATAGCCGCGAATATTCGAGACAATGATGCCTCGCTCTTTACAGACCGAAAGATCAATGTTGTCCGTACCGGTTGCGGCGACGGCGATCATCTTGAGCTTGGGTAACTGGGCCAGCGTCTCTGCGCGCATCGGTACTTTGTTGAGGATAATTATCTCTGCATCTTTTGCGCGCTCAACGACTTCATCTGCGGATGTGCGGGCATATGTCTCAAACGTATGAGCAAAATTCGGTGGGCGCACGCTAACAGCGTCAGGAAATGTTGCCTGGTCCAGAAATACGATATGCATGGAATTGTCCTTATCCTGTTTTGTGGCGCGCGTTTTGGTCTCTTCGTTTCTGAGTTTGAATACACTAAATCAGGATGCGAGGATGATCCAGCATTGGACATTGCTGATCGGGGCTCGTACCGTTGCCCATCGACGTAATGATTATGACGACAATAAAGGAACTTTGAGAATGCTATACGATCATCGCACGTATACGTGCCGCCCCGGAACGATCAAGAAACACCTTGAGCTTTATAAGGCGCACGGCATGGCGCCACAAACGCGTAATCTTGGTCAGCCATTGGTGTACGCGACGACAGAAACAGGCAATCCGAACACGTATATTCATATATGGGTATATGAAGATGCGGCAGATCGGGCGAAAAAACGTGCGGCGATGCAAGCGGATCCAGATTGGCAGGAATATCTCCGAATAAGTGCTGAAGCCGGGTATCTGGAATCTCAAATCAACACACTTCTGAACCCTGTCGACTTTTTCAAAAAATAGTCTGCCAGTTGTATGATACGGATTATTCCGGGAAATTATGCAACTTAATGCAGGATTATGCAGGAGGGGTGTCATGAGACAGTTTCTAGGTCTGGTCGCAATTTTCTCGATTGCCATGGGCATATCCGCCTGCACGTCATCGAAGTCTGCGGAGATCGTTGCGTCCTCCCCAACAACAATCACGATCACAACCTATCGATTTATCGAACCCACCGCTCTGGCTGAGGCTCATTGTGCGAAATATGGCCGGAAACCGGTGGTTGAGGGCAGCTCGAAGCTTGGAAGCGTTGGCTACAAGACGTTGTGGGGGTATGCGTGCGTTGAGAAATGATCTGCGCAGATGTTTTCTGCGTAGATAAAACAACGACATTTCTTAACGGATTTAGCCTCATATGACCGACAAAGCCCCGACAATTGTGTGGTTCCGCGCTGACCTGCGGGTTGCCGACAACCCCGCCCTCGTTGAAGCTGCACGTGGCGGTCACCCTGTGATTGCGCTGTACATACTTGATGACGAGACTCCCGGTGAATGGAGTCCCGGCGGCGCTGCAAGGTGGTGGCTACACCATTCGTTGGCGGCTTTGGAGGTATCCCTCGGCAAGCTGGGTATTGATCTTGTGCTGCGACAGGGAAATGCAACGGAGGTGTTGGCTGCACTTGTTGACGAGGTCAAGCCGCACAATGTTTTCTGGAACCGCTGCTATGAGCCGTTTGCCATTTCTCGAGATAAGGGCATCAAAAAAACGCTTCAAGATCAGGGTGTTGACGCAAAGAGCTTTAACGGCTCGTTGTTGTTCGAGCCTTGGACCATCGAGACCAAGGCTGGCGGGTTCTATAAAGTCTACACCCGCTACTGGTTCGCGTGTCGCGACAAAGGCACGCCTGAGCCACCTTTGGATACCCCTAAAAAAATGCAGGCATATACCGGGAATGTCAGATCAGACGCGTTGGATGACTGGGATTTGCTGCCGACATCGCCGGACTGGGCTGAGGGGTTTCGCGCACGCTGGCAACCGGGTGAGGCGGGTGCGCTTGAGCGTCTTGAGGCCTTTCTGGAAACCGGTGCTGAAGATTATGACCGATTGAGAAATTTCCCTGCAGTACCGGCAACATCCAATTTGTCTCCGCATCTGCATATCGGCGATATAAGCCCACGGCAGATTTGGAAGATAACTGTGGACCGGCTCGGCTGGACCAATGAAACCGAGAAATTCCTGAAAGAGATTGTCTGGCGCGAGTTCGCCTATCACGTTTTCTATTACTTGCCTGAAATCCCCGACCAGCCGATGCACAATCGCTTTGATGCGTTTCCCTGGGAGGACGATACCCAGGCGCTCGTTGCATGGCAGACCGGTCAGACAGGATATCCGATGGTGGATGCGGGTATGCGCGAGTTGTGGCAAACCGGCCATATGCACAATCGCGTCCGGATGATCACGGCGTCATTTCTGGTGAAGCACCTTTTGTTGCCCTGGCAACAGGGCGAGGCATGGTTTTGGGACACGCTGGTTGATGCAGACCTCGCGGTGAATGCTTTCAGTTGGCAGTGGGTTGCAGGGTGTGGGGCTGATGCCGCGCCGTATTTTCGTATCTTCAATCCAATCACGCAGGGCCAAAAGTTTGATCCCGATGGCGTGTACATTCGAAAATATGTGCCCGAAATTGCCGATCTTCCAGACAAGTATTTGCATACGCCATGGGCGGCGCCGGATGATGTTCTCAACGATGCCGGGGTGATTTTGGACGAGACCTATCCACGCCCGATCGTTGATCACAAAATGGCCCGAGAGCGGGCGCTTGAGGCTTTTAAGTCGCTCCCAAAAAATACCACAGATTAATTTAGAACGATTGAGATATAGCCTTGGGTGGCCAGCAAACACCACCCGACGAGGGTAAACGCGATCGCCAACAGGGGCTGATTGCGGACCCGTTCAAACGGTACTTTCTCGGATGTCTCGGGGATCAACGTATGCGCAGGCTCCTTGTCGCCGCGTCTGCGTTTGATGGTTTTGATGGTCTCGCGCTCGACCTCCTCAAACCCCATCCGAAGCGCGACAAACTCGCGGTAGAACGGCACCGCAACGCCAAAGAACAGGACAACAACGCCGGCGAGGCCAAACCATGGCACGTACCCATCTTTGAAGGCACCGCTTAAAAAGGTACCGCACAGCACGAACCCGGCCCCGTTGATGCCAATCAACAGGTGTACAAGTTTTTGACGTTTCTGCCGGTCAATCATGCGCGTCAGGCTTTCGCATCACCAATGTGGCCCAATCGTTCAAACACCATTGTCGCACAAATACCAATCCATGCGCACGATGTCTGGATGCAACCCATGCGGCGTCGCGTTCAAGAAGACCTGATAGGATAACCGTGCCGCCGGGTGCGAGACTGGCAGCCGTATCCGCCGCCATCGCAATCAATGGTCGGGCCAAAACGTTGGCAACGATCAAATCAAAAGGTGCCGCATCGCGGACAACGTCGCTTCGGTATCCGACACTTTTCGCGACCTGAACCCGGTCTCTCAGTTGATTATCGATGGCATTTTGTTTTGTGACATGAACGGCTTCGGGATCAATGTCGACAGCGAGAACGTTGGCGGGCCATAGCTTTGCGATGGCAAAGGCCAAAATCCCGGAGCCACACCCAAGATCAAGCGCGCTATGTATGCAACGAGATTTTGCAACGTTCTCCAAGGCTGAAAGGCACGTCCCTGTCGTTGGATGTGTGCCGGACCCAAACGCGGTGCCGGCGTCGATTTTAAACGCAATACTTGCAGGTGGCGGTGCATCTTCGTAGTGGCTGGGATAGATAAAAAACCGGCCAATCCGCAATGGTTCAAACGCGGCCAAATTATCAGCTAACCAGTCACGCGGCGTCAGGAACTCAATTTTCAGGGCAGGGCACGCGATGCCCGTCGCCTCGGCTGCCAGCGCAAGACCTGCATTAAGTGCCGACTCGTCAGGCTCAACGTCAGTATATCCTTCGACACGCCAGGGCGTTGTTTCATCGCCGAACGACGTGACGGCGGCGCATACGCCCTCGAAAGTAGTTTCAAACCCGGCAACCGCGTGTTCGGGCACGGTGACCTCAAGACGCCATAGGGGTGTTGGTGGAAATGTCGGTATCATGCAGGTAACACGAAGCTGGCCATGACCCGTTTCTGACCCGCCTTCTCGAAATCGATTTCAAGTTTATCCCCATCCATGGTCAGGATGCGGCCATAGCCGAACTTCTGGTGGAAGATGCGCATACCGACATCAAGGCCGGTGCCATCCCCTTCGGGCTTGAAGCGAGGGGACTGTGTACCTTCAACCATGCGGCGGCGCGAACGGCCAACCCCATCGATATTTGCAAAGGGGTCTTCTTGCTGGTTAAGCATGCCATCGCGTCTGGCATAGACCCCGCTTTCAGAAAACATGTCGATATGTTCAGCGGGCAACTCGTCAACAAAGCGGGATGGTGTCTGACTTTGCCATTGCCCGTAAACGCGGCGGTTTGCGGCAAAGGAAATCATTGCGCGAACCCGTGCACGGGTAATGCCGACATAGGCCAGACGGCGCTCTTCTTCCAAAGACGCTAAGCCGCCTTCATCGAGTGAGCGCTGGTTTGGAAACAACCCTTCCTCCCAACCCGGTAGGAACACTGTTGCAAATTCAAGCCCCTTGGCGCCATGCAGCGTCATAATATTGACCTTGTCGATATCACTCCGTTCTTCGTTTTCCATAACCAAACTGACGTGTTCAAGAAAAGCGCCCAAGGTCTCAAAATCTTCGAGAGCGACAATCAGTTCCTTGAGGTTATCAATACGCCCGGGCGCGTCCGGGTCTTTTTTGGCCCGCCACATATCGATGTAGCCACTATCCTCAAGAACTTGTGCGCATAATTCTGCAGGCACCTGTGTCGCAGACTGTAATCGCCACCGGTCAAACATTGCCATGATATCGGCAAGCGATTTGCGAGCCTGAGGGCGTAGCTCGTCCGTTTCCATCAGCGCACCGATCGCACGTGTCAGCGAAATTCTCTCTGCGCGCGCGTATGTGTGAATGACCTGCATACTGGTCTGACCTATGCCCCGAGTGGGTGTGTTCACAATCCGCTCAAACGCCAAATCATCATCAGGCTGAGAAACAACACGCAAATAAGCGACGGCATCACGAATTTCCTGGCGTTCATAAAACCGTGGCCCACCGATCACGCGGTAAGGGACACCCAGCGTAATGAAGCGTTCCTCAAACTCTCGGGTTTGAAATCCTGCACGCACAAGCACAGCCATATCGCGCAGGTTCTCTCCCTTGATTTGATAAGCTTCGATCTCTTCGCCAACCAGGCGGGCTTCGGCTTCACCGTCCCAGACACCGCGAACGCGAATTTTCTCGCCCTCATTTATGTCGGTCCAAAGCGTTTTCCCCAATCGACCTTCGTTGAATTTTATCAATCCTGAGGCGGCTGCAAGAATATGCGGGGTTGATCGGTAGTTGCGCTCAAGGCGGACAACGCGGGCGCCAACGAAATCTTCTTCAAATCTAAGGATGTTGCCAACTTCCGCACCGCGCCATGAATAGATCGATTGATCATCATCACCCACGCAGCAAACATTACGATGTTCCTGACCCAGCAGCCGAAGCCATAGGTACTGTGCAACGTTGGTGTCCTGATACTCGTCGACTAGAACGTATCTGAAGCGACGCTGGTATTGTTTAAGGACGTCAGGGTTTTCTTGAAACAGTTTCAAGCAAAGCAACAACAGATCACCAAAATCTGCTGCATTCAGCGTTTGCAACCGGGCCTGGTAATCTGCGTAGAGATCAAGAACTTTGCCATCGCCATGTCCGGCGTCGCTGGCAGGGACTTTCTCGGGTAGAAATCCGCGATCTTTCCAGCGTTGAATAATGCCGGATATGGCGCGTGGTGGATATCGCTTCTCGTCGATGTCATGGACATCCAGCAGTTGCTTGATCAGGCGCACCTGATCATCGGCATCAAGAATTGTGAATTTGGGTGTAAGTCCGACCATTTCTGCATTGGCGCGAAGAATGCGTGCACCGATGGCGTGAAACGTACCAACCCACCAACCTTCGACCGGGCGACCGACCAGTTGTGAGACGCGTTCCTTCATTTCACCAGCGGCCTTGTTGGTAAAGGTCACGGCAAGCATCTCGCCCGGGTTTGCGCGATTTTGCATCAGTATGTGTGCGAGACGTGTCGTCAGGACCCGGGTTTTACCGGTACCGGCGCCAGCCAGAACCAGCACAGGGCCTTCAATGGCCTCAACGGCTTCGCGTTGGCTTTCGTTGAGACCGTCCAGATACGTCGGTTCGCGCCGGGGCATTGTCGCGGCGGCGGGAGGTTCGTCGGAAAGTTCAAATGGATCAGACATGGCCTCGTTATATCACGTCGTCAGTATCTGAAAACGGGCCTAATCAACATTATGTTCTTCGTGGCGTACTTTAAGCAGGGCGCGGTTGTAAGCGGTCATCACGTCGCGATGATGAACGCAACCGGTAAATACTTTTGTATGCGGATCGCGAAGAACAGCGATATGGTCTTCACCCGATTCGCGCATGACCCGCATGGCAACGCCTAGATTGTCGCCTTCGTTCAAGATCGGAGGATGGGGGCGCGCAATGTCAGCCGCGCGCACAAGCTCACTGCATTCGCTGTCGAACAAGGTTTCACCGCAGTCATGCAGGGTGATCGTGCCAAAGAGCTCGCCCGTGGGTTGAACAACAAACAGCTCGCCGGTGGTTGAGTGGCTCAATTTATCACGAATTTCATCGATGGGTGTTTCCACGCTGATGGTCTCGGCGGCGACGTTTGTCCCATGATCAAGAATATGTCGAACCTTGATGGTATCAAGGACCTCGCGTTCAAACCCGTCTTTGAGGTTTATATCTCGCCGTTTCAATGCCTCGGCAAAGAAGGAGCCGCCAAAGAGATGATGCGTTATCTCCGTTGAGACGACAATTGCCAGCATTACGGCGAGGGACAATTTATAGTCGCCGGTTATTTCAAATATGATCAATGTTGTGGATATGGGGGCACCCAATACGGCGGCGGCAACAGCACCCATGCCGACGACGGTGTAAACCCCAACCCCGGATGCCAATTCCGGAAATACATCGGCTGCGATCAACCCGTAGGACGAGCCGACGGCTGCGCCTAACACCAGTGCTGGTGAAAACACCCCGCCTGAAAATCCGAAACCCAAACAGAGTGCGGTCGCCAGAATTTTTGCCAGCCCAATTGCGATCAAAAGCTTGATTTCGAATTGACCGAGTATGGCCCATTCAACGAAGCCATATCCGACGCCAAGGATTTGTGGCAACCACACTGCAATGATGCCGACAATACACCCGGCGATCGCTGGCTTGACCCAAACTGGTGCGGGGATTTTTGATGCTGCGTCCTGCGCCAAGAAAATGCTGCGCATCATGATGATCGCGGCGACAGCCGAAACGATGCCCAGGCCGATAAAGGCTGGAAACTCCCAGAAAGATGTAATGTGGTTGTCGCCCAGCAAAAAGGCAGATACTTCGCCAAAATGAATATGTGAAAGTGCAGTGCCGGCCACGCTGGCGACAACAATCGGTGCGAATGTCTTCAGGGCATACTGACCAACGACAACTTCGGTGGCGAACAGAGCACCTGCAATGGGGGCGTTGAACGATGCGGATACGGCGGCCGCGACACCACAGCCCAAAAGGGTGCGCGCCAGTGAGCGCGAAAGATGTAACCTTCTCGCGACAAATCCTGCCAGCGATGCCCCGAGATGCACGGCGGGCCCTTCACGGCCGACGGACGCACCAGAGCCCACAGAAACAATACTGGTGACGGCGGAAACAAGACCAACCCGCGAAGACATGTGCCCAGAGCGCATGGCTGATGCTTCGACAACGTCCGCAACCCCTTGGTTTCGCCCGCCCGGCATGAACTTCCATGTAATCAATCCGACAATCAGACCGCCTAGTGTTGGGGCCAGAATAAGCTTCCAAGGTGCGACGGTGATCTCGTAGCGCGCCAGCATATCGGTGGTGACATCGAAATAGAAAATCTCAATTGCGTCGATGGCCTCGCGTAGTCCAATCACGGCCAAGCCGGCCAGGCACCCGACGCCAAGCCCCAGGACCACAAGCAAAAGATGCTCGTTGTGAATGGTTTTTCTAAATGCGGACTGAATGTGTCCGAATGTGAATCGCGACTTCGGCATGTCGGCCTAATGCCTTTCTTTGGCAACCAGCCTTGAGCATAGGCCCGTAATCCTTAAAGAAAAGGCTAACAGTTCAAATTTGAGATCAATGTCGCGTGAGCGGGAACGGTATGGGCTTAGAACTTTGCAGCGTCCAGCGAATACCCGGCCGAACGGACAGTGCGAATGAGGTCTGCATCATTCCCGGTATTGAGGGCTTTGCGGAGCCTGCGTATATGGACGTCGACGGTGCGTAATTCGACATAGATGTCCCGTCCCCAGACTTTGTCGAGAAGCTGCTCGCGTGAAAATACGCGCCCGGGCTTTTCCAGAAAAGATCGCAACAGGCGGAACTCTGTGGGGCCGAGCTTGATCGCCTTGCCGCCTCGAGAGACTCGATGGGAGACAAGATCCATCTCGATGTCAGCGTACTCGAGCGTTTCGCCGGATTGCTCTGGATGCGCGCGGCGCAATACGGCCTTGATGCGCGCGGTCAACTCCGTTGGCGAGAATGGCTTTACGATGTAGTCGTCCGCGCCCATTTCCAGTCCACGCACACGGTCGTGTTCCTCGCCTTTTGCCGTGAGCATGATCACCGGCATTGTCCGTGTGTCAGGTTTTTGGCGGAGTTGTCGGCAGACTTCAATGCCAGACACGTTTGGCAGCATCCAGTCGAGCACGACAAGATCAGGTCCATAAGTGTCAATCGCCTCAAGGCCTTCTTCGCCGTCATGTGCGATGCTGACGTCAAAACCTTCGGCTTCAAGGTTGTAGCGCAGGAGTTCAACGAGCGAAGGATCGTCTTCAACAATCAGAATATGTGACTTACTATCCATTTGTCAGACTCACTTCGTTTCCTGTTCGTCGCCATCAATCACGGTGTAACTTGATTGGTCATCTTTTGGGCGGCTTTCATCGGGCATTTTCCCATGCACTAGGAAGTACACATTCTCTGCGATGTTGGTGGCATGATCGCCAATACGCTCAATATTCTTTGCAACAAACAACAGGTGCGTGCACGCCGAGATACTCCGCGGGTCTTCCATCATATAGGTGAGCAATTCGCGAAACAGACTTGTGTGGAGTGCATCAACTTCTTCGTCGCGCAACCTCACGTCTTCGGCCAGATCGGCATTTCGCTGCAGGTATGCGTCCAACACCGTATTGATCATGCCCTGAACCACTGTACCCATACGCGCGATTGTCCGGCTCGGGCCAACAGGTGGAGACTGGGTGATCGCGACGGTTCGCTTTGCGACGTTTTTTGAATAGTCGCCGATCCGCTCAATGATACTGGCTATTCTGAGCGCTGTGATGACGACGCGTAGGTCATCCGCCATCGGCTGACGTAATGCTAACATGGAAATTGTGTGTTGATCGACAGCGACTTCGATGGCGTCGATACGTTTGTCGTTTGCGATGACCTGCTCAGCGAGCTCGGTATCACGTCGCACCAGGCCCTTGATGCAATCGGCAAACTGATGCTCGGCGAGGCCACCCATCTCGGCAATCAGGTTGTCGAGCTGACTGAGGTCCTGATCGAACTTGGAAACGATATGTTCTGTAACCATTGCGAAATCCTCTGTTTAGCCAAACCGGCCAGTAATATAATCCTGCGTTTTCTGATCGTCAGGTGTTGTGAATATCTTGCCCGTCTCACCGACTTCAACCAGATCGCCCAGATGAAAAAATGCTGTGCGTTGTGAGACGCGTGCAGCTTGTTGCATCGAGTGCGTGACAATAACAATCGAGAAGTTACTGCGAAGTTCATCTATGAGCTCTTCAATGCGTGCCGTTGCGATCGGATCAAGTGCAGAGCACGGCTCATCCATAAGGATAACCTCCGGCTGCACTGCAATCGCACGTGCAATACATAGCCGTTGTTGCTGTCCACCCGACAGGCCAGTTCCCGGTTCATCAAGACGATCCTTTACCTCTTTCCAGAGCCCGGCTTTGCTTAAGCTTTCTTCGACAATGAAATCGAGTTCGCTTTTTGATGTCGCAATACCATGAATACGTGGGCCATAAGCGACGTTCTCAAAGATAGTTTTTGGAAACGGGTTTGGCTTTTGAAATACCATGCCGACCCGGGCGCGCAAATGCACAACGTCAATCTCGTCTGAATACACATCAACGCCATCCAGCTCAATCGCGCCACTGACACGGCAGATATCGATGGTGTCATTCATGCGGTTCAGCGAACGGAGATATGTTGACTTGCCACATCCAGACGGTCCGATAAGAGCGGTGACCTCATGCTCATGGATATCCAGAGACACATCGAACAAAGCCTGTTTGTCGCCATAGAACACGTTCACGTCTCGCGTGTGATACTTCACATTGCGCGGCGCTTCGGAAACGCTGTCGAGAGGCAACGTTGCTGCTGATGGTGTGTTTGGAATTGCTTCAGTCATGTGTGTTTCTTTCTACCAACGTCGTTCGAATTTTTTACGGAGCAGCACAGCGAGTGCATTCATGACAATCAAGAACCCTAAAAGAACCATGATTGCTGCGGATGTTCGCGCGACAAATGCCCGCTCGGGACTGTCCGCCCAAAGATAGACCTGGACCGGTAATACGGTCGCCGGATCTGTAATGCCGCCCGGAATATCAACAATAAACGCGACCATGCCAATCATCAGGAGTGGCGCGGTCTCGCCCAATGCCTGCGCCATACCGATAATCGTTCCGGTGAGAATACCCGGCATCGCAAGCGGCAGGACGTGATGACTGACGACCTGCATTTTGGATGCGCCAAGCCCCAGGGCAGCTTCACGGATTGATGGAGGCACTGCTTTCAAAGCAGCGCGGCTCGCGATGATGATGGTCGGCAGCGTCATCAGTGCCAATACCATGCCGCCGACCAGCGGTGCAGAGCGGGGCAGGCCAAAGAAATTGATAAAGACGGCAAGGCCTAAAAGTCCGTAAACAATCGATGGGACCGCTGCGAGATTGTTGATATTGACTTCAATGACCTGGGTGATGCGGTTCTTGGGGGCAAACTCTTCTAAGTATACCGCGGCGGCGACGCCGATTGGAAAGGACAATAACAGCGTGACAATCATCGTGAAGAAGGACCCGGCCGCAGCGCCCCATATACCGGCCAGCTCGGGCTCGCGGGAGTCTGCGTTTGTGAAGAACGTCGTATTGAAGGACGTCGAAATCGCGCCACGTGTTTTGAGGGTGTCGTGCCATTCCATTTGCTTGTCCGAGACGCGCCGGTCGGCTTCTGCGACAGATTTGTTGATCACGCCTTTCTCATAAAGATCAAAATCTGAAGAGACAGGCACCTCAACCGTAATCTTCTGACCGATTAAACTGGGGTCGTTGACGACAAGGTGTTGGACCTGAAAACTGGCCCCGCGACTAAGGATGGCCCTTAGTTCACGCTTTTCACCTCTATTCGTGACATCTGGAAACTCAGCCGAGAGCGCATCGAACACGATCTTGCGGTAGTTGGCGCGAGCCAGTGTCGCGGGCTCGCGTGTCCCCTTGGGATCGATGACGCTTTCGTTCAATTCAACCTCAAGCTTAAGGGTTGTCTCGGTAAACGCAGGCAGGCCATTTGTAATAATCGTCGCAAACAGGATGCCGACGACGCTCAATGCCAGGGCAATGGCGCCAATGCCATACGCTTTGAAACGGGCTTCAGCCGCGTAGCGTCGCCTAAGGCCACTTTTGACAGCGTCTGATGCGCGTTTGGCACGATTCTGTGAAGTCGGATATGTGGATGTCGTCTCTGTCATTGCCGGGTCAGTCATATTGTTCGCGATATTTGTTCACGACCGCCATCGCGATGATGTTGAGGATCAGCGTTACACAAAACAACACCAGCCCAAGGGCAAACGCCGCGAGCGTTTTTGCGCTATCAAATTCCTGATCGCCCACCAACAATGTGACAATCTGGACGGTTACGGTTGTGACGGCCTCGAATGGGTTAGCTGTCAGATTTGCCCCAAGACCAGCCGCCATAACCACGATCATGGTTTCGCCAATGGCACGCGAAATGGCCAGCATGAATGCGCCAACAATACCTGGTAGCGCCGCGGGCAAGACAACCCGTTTGATGGTCTCTGACTTTGTTGCGCCCAGACCGTATGAACCTTCACGGAGGCTCTGTGGTACTGCGTTGATAACGTCGTCAGAAAGAGATGAAACAAACGGAATAATCATGATGCCCATGACCAGCCCTGCCGCCAGCGCACTTTCTGACGAAATGTCCAAACCCAATAATGAGCCTTGATCCCTCAGGAAAGGTGCCATGGTCAACGCAGCAAAAAACCCATAAACGACGGTGGGAATACCAGCCAGAATTTCAAGCAACGGCTTTACCGTGCCGCGGACATTGCGGGGCGCATATTCAGCCATGTAGATCGCCGAGAGCAGACCAATCGGGCCAGCGACACACATTGCAACCAATGAAATGAGCAGGGTACCAGCGAATAGGGGAATTGCGCCAAATGCGCCACTCGCGCCAACCTGATCCGAACGCAGCGCAGTTTGAGGACTCCATTCCAGGCCAAACAGAAATTCTGTCGGCGAGACTTTCTCGAAGAACCGATAGGATTCGAACACCAGGGACAACACAATACCAACCGTCGTCAGGATGGCGATGGCTGAGCAAATAACCAGCAATACCAAGAGAGTTTTCTCAACCAGATTGCGCGCGCGTAAACTGGGGCTTATTCGCGTCCGTGCATAGGATAAACCCGAAATGCCAAGGGCTAGAACCACGACAAGCTGTGACAGCGCGCCAATTCTATTGAGGCTAATATAATGATCCGCAGCTGCACGAATTGCAGGTGTGATTTCACCAGAGGTAATGTTACCGGCTGCGAGATTGCGGATATCGTTCATCACCAGAGACATTTGTGCCGCATCAGAAATGACCAACTCAGCGGCCAAATTAGACTGGACAAGAAACTCAATAATTGAGGTCTGTAAAGCTGTCCATACGAAGAGCAACAGAAGCGCTGGGATACCGCACCACAAAGCAACAAAATAACCATGATAATGAGGGCGCGAGTGAAGCTGGTGTGCATTGCCACCGACGCTCACAAGTGAACGAGACCGGCCAAGATAAAATCCGGCGGCGGTCAGTAGAACAAGGGCAATAAGAACAAAATAAAATGACATTAAGAAAAGCCTGCAGAAAAGAAGAAGGTCCCCGGATATGCCGGGGACCTGGATCGTTTTACATTGTGATGTTGTTGGACATCATCTCTGCGTCTTTTTGGAACTTCGCACGTTCTTCATCAGGCATTGGGATCAAGCCTCTTTCAGAAAGCACGCCGTCCGGGCCGAACATTTGCTCGGAGGTGAACGTCGAGACAAATTCTTTGATGCCAGGGACTTTGCCGACGTGTGCTGCTTTAACATAGAAGTACAGCGAACGTGATACCGGATAGGAGCCGTCTGCGATGGCGTCAAATGTAGGACCGACATCGCCAATCAATGAGCCCTGAACCTTGTCGGCATTTTGGTCAAGGAATGAGAAACCAAAGACACCAAATGCAGCGGGGTTCGCTTCGAGCTTTCGAACAATGAGAACGTCATTTTCGCCAGCTTCAACGTATCCGCCATCTTCACGAATTGCATGACAGACTGCCTTGTACTTTTTCTTGTCTGTCTTTTTCAGAGCTTTGATCTCTTTGAAGGTCTTACAACCACCCTCCAAGGCCAGCTCTACAAATGCATCACGTGTGCCGGAGGTTGGTGGGGGGCCAAGCACTTCGATTTTCGTCGCCGGTAGTGAAGGATCAACGTCTGACCACTTCATGTTGTCATTTTCCTTAAGGCCACCTTTGCCATCAGGAATGTTCTTGGCGAGTGCAAGGAATATCTGCTGTTTTGTGATATTCATAACGGGTGCAGTCTTGGCGTTCGCAAGAACAATGCCGTCGTATCCGACTTTGATTTCAGTAATGTCGTTCACACCATTTTTAGCACACTTCTCAACTTCGGAACTTTTGATCCGGCGAGATGCATTCGTGATGTCCGGGTGCTCGACGCCGACACCTGAGCAGAATAATTTCAAACCGCCACCAGAGCCGGTGCTCTCAATGACGGGTGTTTTAAATTGTGTAGTTTTTCCAAACTCTTCTGCAACAACTGTTGCAAAAGGATAAACTGTCGATGAACCGACAACCCGAATTTGGTCGCGGGCTTCTGCAGCGGAACCTGCAACAGCCATACCTGCGACAACTGCGATCCCGATAAACTTACGATACATGGCTAACTCCTGCCTATGATGTTTCGGAGATATCTCCGTGATGAAACGATCAAACTGTGATTGCCGAATGCAATCCAATTGACCGCGCACGACGGAACCTAATCCCGAGTGGCTTCGGTTATATGTCATATATGTGACTCTTTTATGACATGGCCTGAATTATGGTTTTTGGGTGTCCAGATGGATTATTTTGAGGGTGATTCTTGATCTGGATGAGCTGGAAGATAGACAGTAAACGTACTGCCAACGCCCATTTCGCTTTGTGCTGTCATGTGTCCGCGATGTCGATTAACAATGTGTTTCACAATAGCCAGGCCGAGCCCGGTGCTGCTTATTCCAGCCTCGGCGGTGCTGGAACGCGCCTCATCAATCCGATAAAACCTCTCGGTTAATCTGGGGATAAGGCTTTTTGGGATGCCGGGGCCCTGATCTCGGACCGTTACCGAAAGGCCAGGCCGAGCAGTGCCGGGCACGCGTTCTACGGATTGTGAACGCACCTCAACAATGCTCTCGTCGCCACTGTATTTGATCGCGTTCTCGATAAGATTCTGGAATACCTGATGCAGTTGGTCTGCGTCCCCGATGGCGACAGGCGTGTTTTCATCAGCAATCAGTTCAAGCTCAATACTTTTCTTCGCCGCTTGAGGCTGAAGTGCCTCAATAACGTTCTGGAGCGTGCGAGGAACGTTGACGGCATCTCGGGGTGCAACATGTTCATTGATTTCAACGCGCGACAATGACAACAAATCGTCAATGAGACGTGCCATACGTTGCGATTCCCGGCCCATGATATCGAGAAAGCGCTGGCGAGCATCGACATCATCACTCGCCGGACCTCGCAGCGTTTCGATGAAACCGATGATCGCCGTCAGCGGAGAGCGCAGTTCATGGGAGACATTGGCAACGAAGCTTGCGCGCATTTCCTCAGTTTTATGTGCCGACGTAACGTCATCCAGAACCAACGTTGCAAATGATCCATCAGCAAGCGGTGCATTATGTAAACGCTCAACATGGAATGTAAAACTTTGTGCGACAGGTGCCGGTATAGTGATTTCGCCCGTTTTTTCCGGCGTGCCTGATAACACCTCATCAATACTGTCGAGGATCACAGGATGTCGTAAGCTTAGGGACAAGTCTCTGTTCAAGGCGTTCTCGCCGATCAAGGCCGTTGCGGATCTGTTGGCGTGCATAACGCGACGATGATTATCAACTACGATGATGGCTGAAGGAAGGCGGTCAAAGATTTCCTGTGGAATGAGGGTCATGCCTGAACCTGCATTCCAGGTTTCCGAGAGTCAAATTTCGTGGTGGGTGAGCGTTGTATCAATATCATGATCAGAGCAAACCCGGTCTCGCCCGGAATTTTTTGCGTGATATAACGCCTGATCTGCACGGAAGATGAACTGGCCAACCGGCTCGCCGAACTGGTAGGCAGTCACGCCTATCGAGATCGTAATACGCCCCATGTCATCCCCGGATTTCTTATCGCGCAGACTTTTTGAGCTGATAGCATTGCGCAACGTTTCTGCCACAGATATTGCGTCGGCTAATTGCGTGTTGGGCAAGATAACGGCAAACTCTTCACCGCCATAACGCGCGGGTGTATCCTGGCCTTTGATATTTTCGCGTAAAGTGCCGGCGAGCAATTGTAAGACGAGATCGCCAACCTGGTGCCCATAGGTGTCATTGAATGCTTTAAAGAAATCGATATCAATCATCATTAGACACAATGTTGTGCCATCGTCCATGGCGTTGATTGTTGAACGCTTCAACTCCCGGTCAAAACATTTGCGATTTGCAATTCCCGTCAAACCATCGGTATAGGCTTCCTGGCGAAGGATTTCCAAGTCGCTCCGCAGTCGTTCAATTTCAGCGCTTGAGCGGCGGAGATTTGTCTCCAACTCGGAATTTTTCTCCGAAATTTTTCGGGTAATCTCGATTGCTGACGAAATAGCTGATTTGGCACTTTCTGTATCTCCGTCGTTAGATAGCGTGCCCAAAACTTGATCAAGTTCGCCAATATGTGCGCCGGCCTCATCGCCGGCTGCCGAAATGTCGCCGAGCACTGTTGAGACTTGTTTAGATAGTTTTGACGATGCGTCGACGACAGCGGCTTCTTCGCGTGCTGTCGAAAAAAACTGATCGTACAACTCTGAGCATCGTTGATCGGTGAGGGTAACTTGTTCATCGTCGAGACCTTTAATCGCCAATGATAAGTCCGGCATTGCGCCAGATACATGCGCATACCAAAGCATATAGTTGTTCGGATTTGGAGTGAGGCTTCTCGCCCGTAATTCGCTGAGCGTAATTTCAGCGAACCTGGTGGCTTGTTCGGTACTTTCTGCGAATTCCAACGACGGCCCTTTCCTTTGAATTCATCCTAGTCTTACAAAGCAAAATGTCTTCGCCAAGGGTTAAATCAGGATTGAAGGGTTGATTAGCGCGGTACAGATATTTGCCGCCCAACCTGTGCTGGTCGTGGTTTGGTGGCATCTATTTTTGCAATCGCAGAGATATTGTCGAGAACATGGTCCGGAAACGCACAAACTTTTCGAGTATTCAGATTTACGTGGAGAATCATTAATTCTGTCGTGGCTGCCAGTTCGCCGTCTTCCCTGTACATCGACAAAAACAGGTGAAGGCGCTTTGAGTCGTGGTCAATAACTTGGCAAGAAATCCGCACAGTTTCACCCAGCATCACTTCGTTTTCATAGGTAATATGAGATTCGGCCGCAAAAACCGAACTCCCTGTCGTCTCGCGTGATGCGTCTCCAATACCCATTTGCTCAAGAAATGCGTCTGTACCATGGTCGAAGATGAGGACATAGAATGCCACGTTTAAATGGCCGTTGTAGTCAACCCAATCAGCAATAACAGTTTCAGTGTATTCCTGGCGCGCTTGTGGATCGTTCATCGTGTATCCTGATGTTATCAACAGTATCTATTTGATATCGGATACAGAGAGGGTTGTCGACAGCCCGCGCCTCGGCCACCATAGGTCATGCTTAAAGTACGTCAATTATCCCGTTCCCATTTACAGCCAATGGACATCGAATTGGCTGCGGGCGAGTGCTTGTCTATTCGTGGGCCATCGGGTGCCGGGAAATCATTGTTCCTTCGCGCTATTGCTGATCTGGATCCTTGCGCGGGGGATGTGTCGTTAAACGATCAAGCGCGAGATTCGATGCCTGCCTGTGATTGGCGAAAATTGGTCACATACGTTCCGGCGGAAAGCGGATGGTGGGCAGATACTGTCGCTACTCACTTTGACGAGCCCGATATTGCCAGCGGGTATCTTTTGCGATTTGGTTTCCCCGATGATGCGTTGTCATGGGCGGTGGATCGATTATCAACAGGCGAACGACAGCGCCTGGGGCTGCTCCGTGCCATCGTTCAGGGACCGCGTGTATTGCTGTTGGATGAACCGACTTCGGCACTGGACCCTGAGGTCACGGCGAAGGTTGAAGGTGTCTTGCGAGAAAAACTCGATGCAGGTGTGGGCATCATCATGGTTACACATGATGCGGCGCAGGCAAAACGTCTCGCTCATCGGCGGTTTCTGGTTCGCGACGGGGCGCTGAGTGAGGAAACTTCATGAACTATGAAAGCCTCAGTTATCTGGATATCGCCCTCGCCGCGTCGTTATTGTGCGTGAATGCGGGGCTGTCGATTTTTTACAGGCTCGGCACGGCCAAACGACTTCTTGTTGCCGCCACGCGGATGATTGTGCAACTCACACTTGTGGGGCTTGTCCTCAAGGCCTTGTTCACGGCGATGTCGCCCTGGCTGACGTTGCTTGCGGCGGTCGTAATGGTGGGATTCGCTGGTCGTGAAGCGATGGCGCGTCAGGATCGAAGCTTCGTCGGCTTCTGGGGATATGGCCTTGGCACGGTGTCGATGCTGGTTGCCGCCGGGATCGTGACAATATTTGCGCTCTCGACACAGTTCCATGCCGACCCCTGGTATGATCCCAGATATGCGATTCCGGTTCTCGGAATGATATTGGGCAACACCATGACAGGGGTGAGTTTGGCGCTGGATCGACTTTTATCCGAAGCGGATAGTGGGCGCGCCAAAATAGAGGCTCGATTGGCACTCGGCCATACCTTCCGAGACGCCATGCAGGGGCCTTTGCGAAGCGCCATGCGGGCCGGGTTGATTCCAACGGTGAACGCGATGGCTGCTGCGGGGCTGGTATCACTGCCCGGCATGATGGCGGGGCAGATCCTTGCAGGTGTCGAACCGGTCGAAGCCGTTAAGTATCAGATACTGATTATGTTTTTGATCGCAGGCGGTACAGCGCTCGGCGTTTTCTATAGTGTCATGATGGCATTGCGGCGGCTGAGTGATGAACGACAGCGGCTTCGCCTTGATCGATTACGTCTACCTCAATAAAAAATCAGGCAAAATTGCGTTTTTTGGTGGCTCATAAGGGGGTGGCGTTGTAAAAGCGCAACACTGCGTATGATCTGACTCTAAGGAGACCGCGCGCCGATGGTTGACGCTGGTCGAGATAAATCCCTTGCGACACTTGCTGTCGTCGTCCCTGTAAAGGACGAGGCGGAAAATGTGGTGCCTTTGATCGAAGAGATTGCGGCTGCTCTCGAGGGCGTGTGCGTGTATGAAATCGTTTATGTCGATGATGGCAGTTCAGATGCGACGCCGGCGCGATTGTACGAAGCCAAGAAGAATTTTCCGAACCTCCGTATTGTTCGCCATGATGGCTGTTTTGGGCAATCGCAAGCCATTCAAACGGGTGTGCGTCATGCGGGGGCGCCGTTGATTGCAACGCTGGATGGCGATGGGCAAAATGATCCTGCAGATATTCCGGCACTTCTTGAACGCTTTGATGCAGAAGGCGGGTCTGCCGACGCGCGCCTGATGATTGCGGGCTGGCGCGCCAAGCGCAAAGACACGTGGCTAAAGCGGGTATCATCAAAAGTCGCGAATGCAGTTCGTGGCAGCATGCTTGGTGATGCGACGCCCGACACCGGATGTGGCCTCAAGGTATTCCCGCGCGACATGTTTATGGCATTCCCCGGCTTCAACCATATGCATCGGTTTATGCCCGCTTTGACGATCCGCGCCGGCGGCCGTGTGGTCTCAGTGCAGGTCAATCACCGGCCACGTGAACGCGGACAGTCCAAATACGGGCTGTTCAATCGCCTGTGGGTTGGCATTGTCGATATCTTTGGCGTGATGTGGCTTAACAGGCGTCCGTCTCGTGTAAAGATCATGGCCGAGAAACCAGCGGAATCGCAATGACGCCTCGTATCGTTTTTCGTTCCATTCTATTGTTCGCGTTGGTGATTGGTGTGGGCGCGCTGATCAAGTTCACGCCGCTCGGCGATACACTGAACGAAGCGTGGATGGACGAGTATATCCGTGGCACAGGCATTCGGGGTGAGTTGCTGTTTATCGGTATTGGGGCACTGTTTACCTCGGTCGGATTGCCGCGTCAGGCTGTTGCGTTCATGGCGGGATATGTCTTTGGTGTCACATTCGGCACGGCTATTAGTGTGGTTGCGGCATTGTGCGGCTGCATGATCTCGTTTTTCGTTGCGCGCTTCCTCGCCCGTGATCTGGTAACCCAGAAATTCCCCGAGAAGTTCAAGCGTATGGATGCTTTTCTGGCAGAAAACGCATTCACCACGTCGCTATTGATCCGCATCTTGCCGATTGGTTCAAACTTAGTGACCAGTTTGTTGGCGGGTGTTTCGAGAGTGTCTCCGTGGCCGTTTTTTGCAGGCTCAGGCATTGGTTACATCCCACAAATGTTGATTTTCGCGTTGGTGGGTTCTGGTTTTGCCGTCGAGCCAAATATCCGGCTTGCCGTTAGTGTTGTGTTGTTTGCAATCTCTGGCTTCATGGGGTTGTGGCTTTATCGTCGTTACAGAGATCACCACAAACTCAAGAACCCGGGCGTTATTGATTCCGATGACGTGGGTGCCAGTAAAGCATCAGATCAATGAGTTTCCTTAGCCGCATCCCTGTCTGGTTTTTGTGCTGGGGGGTCGCTGTACTGGCCGCCCTTGTGATCAGGCCACCTTTGCCCGTCGACGAAACCCGTTACCTCGCCGTCGCGTGGGAGATGTGGCAGCGCGGCGATTTCATCGTCCCGTATCTGAATGGCGAGGCCTATCATCACAAACCACCGCTTTTGTTTTGGTTGATGAATGCGGGTTGGTCCGTGTTCGGTGTCAATGACTGGTGGCCGCGTTTGGTTGCACCGCTTTTTGCACTTGTCGCCCTCTGGTGGACACAACGGCTTTCGGTATTGCTTTGGCCAGATGATGCGGCGGCGGCAAAGCTGGCGCCCGTGATTTTGGTTGGCGCGGCGTTCTGGGCCGTGTTCCAGACCCTGACAATGTTCGACATGATGTTGGCAGCATGCACGCTCATTGGGCTCTGTGGCATCGTTCAAACCTGGCGAGATGGTGGTTTGGGCGGATGGATTGTGACGGCCCTGGCCATCGGTATCGGTGTGCTGGCGAAAGGCCCCGCCATACTATTGCATATTGTGCCGGTGGCCCTGCTGGCACCTTGGTGGGGGCCCGCACTCAGTGGTGCGCCAGACCGGCCCTTGGTTTCAACGCGCAGATGGTATTTCAGATTGGTCATGAGTGTCATGCTTGGGGCCGCACTGGCATTGTTGTGGGCGATCCCCGCGGGCATTCGCGGCGGCGAAGAGTACCGCAATATGATCTTTTGGGGTCAGTCGGCTGGACGTATTGTACAAAGCTTTGATCATGCACGCCCGATTTGGTGGTATCTGGTTCTGATCCCGCCCTTACTTTTGCCTTGGATAATTTGGCCACGGCTTTGGCGGGGTATCAAAGGATCATTAATGATCTCGGATGGCGCCGTGCGATTGCTCGCCGCCTGGGCGCTCCCGGCATTGTTTATTTTCTCCATCATTTCCGGTAAGCAGCTGCACTATTTACTCCCGGAATTTGCAGCCTTCGCATTGTTGTTGGCGCGTATTCTGAGCAAGTCTGCAGACCTCCCAGGACGTCGATCTGACGGTGTTGTCATTGCCGCGTTGTTTGCGTTCCTGGGTCTGGTTGTTTTGTTATTGCCCCATCAGCCGGGCCTCTTCAGAGAACCAGCATGGTTTGTCCATGTGGATACATACTGGGGCGCACTGTTGCTCGTGGCGGCTGTTGCGTGTTGGATTTTTGCCAAACGGGATATTTTCAAAAGTGCTGGTGTGCTGGCGTTGTCGATGTCGTTGTTGGTTGCCGTGGTGCATTTGAGCGCCCGCGACGTGTTGTCATTCGCTTACGATTTGCGTCCGATTGCACAAGCCCTCAAAGCCCATGAAGACGAGGGCCTCGGCCTTGGAAATTTTGGCATGTACCACGGTCAGTACCAGTTTCTTGGTCGTCTTGAACGCCCGATGGCACAGCTTGGCCTTTCCAAGAAAGCTACCGACGCCTTTGTTGCCGCGCATCCTGATGGCATTGTCGTTGCGTATTATCATGTGCGGCGGAAACTAGACTTTCCCGATGACGCCCAGCCCATTGCGACCTATCGGTTTCGCGATTATCGGGTGGTTTTCTGGCGTGCCGGATTGCTGACCAAATATCCCAATCTGGCAGACAGGTCCTAGCCTCACGGAATGTTGGCTCTTAAGTGACTTTCAAAAGCGTGCGCGTGTGAGTCGCTATGCAGCGATGATGGCACCACCGCATACAAGTCCTTGATGAGTTCAGCGTCATCAACATCAAGTGCGACAAGTCGCCCGGATTTGACTTCCTGGTGTACGCTCCCTTCAAACACGATCGAGACTCCAAGATTGGCCATAACAGCGTGTTTGACGGCTTCGGTGCTGCCAAGTGTCATTGAAATTTTGAGACGGCGAGCATCTGCACCAAAGACCTTTTTGAGCAAGGTCGCGGTTCCGGAGCCTGCCTCGCCGCCAATCATGGGTGTTGAGAAGAGCTCGTCTTGAGACAGGGTTTGGTTGCGCGCCCACAGATGATCGGGTGAAACAATTACTTTCAAGTGCTCGCGATGCCAGATCGTGGCGTTAAAGCCGGGCCGATCATCCCACCACTCCATCAAGGCGATGTCTATCTGGCCGTCGGTTAGCTGCTCGACCAGTTGCGGATTGCGATCTAATTTAATTGACGTCGACATGTCAGGCCCGGACGCGTCTATGAATTTCTTGAGGTGAGGTTGTAACAGGTATGTGCCGATATTGTTGCTGGCACCAATCGCCAGGTCATTCCGAATGACGGTATCTTGTGCGCGTGTCGCGATCTCCAGCAAGCGTCGTGCATGCGGGAGGAACCTGCTGCCATTTGTGGTCGGTGTGCATGAAGCATGGCTCCGGACTATCAGCGATGCTTTGAGGGCCGTTTCAAGTTTCTTGATGTGCTGCGTCACAGATGGTTGCGATAATTCGAGCTTGCGCGCGGCCTCATGAAAGCCGCCTTCATCAATCACGGTGACGAATGTTTTTACGTGGCTGAGGTTAAGCATGTTGGGCCTGTTTTTGTTGTTGATCTGGCGTGTTGATGGCACCGCGTGGCGTCTTCCCAGATAAGAATTCAACGATACTCTCTGCAGCCTCCATCGCGATATCATAGCGGATACCGTCAACGGCTGACCCCAGATGCGGTGTGAGTAAGGTTTTTTCTGACGTGACCAATCGGGCACAGATCTCATGGGGACGGTCAGGGCGTGCCCAGTCTTCCATTTCGAATGTATCAGCTGCATAACCGGCAATCTGTCCCGCGTCGAGAGCGTCCGCGACGGCAGCCTCGTCAACTAATGATCCGCGTGCGGGATTGATTAGAAACGCCCCCGGCTTCATGGATGACAGAAATGCCGCGTCCACAAGATGCGTTGTCGCATCCGTTAGCGGGAGCGCAAGGACGACGAAGTCGCTTTTCGCGCGCAGGTCTGCGATAGAGGTATTGGTTAGCCGTAACTCGTCTTCCTGATCAGGTGTTAAGCGTTGCTTGTCGGCATATACAATTTGGCACTTGAATCCCGAAAGCCGCCGCGCGATCGCCTTACCGACAGCGCCCAATCCGATCAGGCCAACCGTGCTGCCATCGAGTGAGGTGCCATAAAAGCGTGGCCGCCATCCGGCAAACTTCTTTTCACGAATGTGGGTTTGACCCGGCCCAAAGTTTCTCGACAAGGCAATCATATGCCCAACCGCCAGCTCGGCTGTTGGTGCAGTCAATAAATCCGGGACGATTGTAATCCATGCCCCGTGATGCGTGCAGGCGTCCACATCAAAATTGTCATATCCCTTGAGGGCACAGGCGATCATTTTTAATGTTGGGCAATCGGCGAGGAACTCAGCGTCAATACGTTCGGGCATGAAGGCCATCAGCGCATCGGCGTCTTTGCAATGCATCCGGAGCGTTTTTTGATCAAAGGGCTCTAAAGATGAATTCGCAACGACGTCCGCAAAATTTTCAAGATACGTAATAACGTCGTCGTGGACCCAGTTCGCGATAACAATTTTCGAGGGCATAAAGTAATTGCTTTCATTAGTTGATTTATAAATATAATCATTTATAGAATATGATATCAAATATTAATTGTTGGAACTTCAGATGAAATTGCAATTTATAGGCTGTGGAGATGCATTTGGGAGTGGTGGCCGCTTTAACACATGCTTTCATGTGACAGGTGAGAGGACTAATTTTCTTATCGATTGTGGTGCGTCATCGGTCATCAGTATGAAGCAGCTTGGCATTGACCATAACAATATCGATACAATTTTGTTCACGCATTTCCATGCTGATCACTTTGGTGGTTTGCCATTTCTGATTTTGGACGCGCAGTTTTTCTCCAAGCGTACGGCGCCCTTAGTGATCGCAGGACCCAAGGGCCTAAAAGAATGGTACGTCAGGGTTATGGAAACCGCCTTTCCCGGCTCATCAACAACCAAACAAAAGTTTGATCTGACGATGATTGAGCTTGAGGCGGGACAAAGAACTTCGGTCGGTGATCTGCACGTAACGCCGCAACAGGTATCTCATGGTAATCCGGGAGGGCCATTTTTTGCGCTCAGGGTTGAGGCTGAAGACAAGGTTGTCGCGTATACTGGGGATACCGAATGGACGGATACACTCATAGATGCGGGCAGGGACGCTGATCTATTCATTGCCGAGGCCTACTTCTTTGACAAAAAGGTGCCATTGCATCTGAACCTGGCGACGATTGAAGAGAAACTCCCGCGCATTGGTCCCAAGCGTCTGGTGTTAACGCATATGAACGATGACATGCTGAACAGGTTGGAGAGCCTAGCCCATGAATATGCCGAAGACGGCAAGGTTCTCGAATTTTAGTCGTTCAGTCTGGCCGCCATTTCCTCAGATACAATGTCGACGATATCTTGGCAGTCTTGTTCAGAGAATGTCAGCGGCACACGTAGATCACAGGTCGTGGAAAGCGTTTTGATGGTATTTGGGAGCGGGTCCATTTCGCCCAGATATTCCCAGCTATCGTATCGGCTCGTGAAAGCCACAGGCTCATTACCGCCAAACCATTTAATTTCCACGCCGCGTGCCGCACAATCCTTTAGAAACGCTGAAATATCTGTGGTGGGGATTCCTGTCGCCTTGAACTGTATTGAAGATCCAACGAACTCTTCATGTTGTTTGCGCTCGACCACGTCAAGGCCGCGGGCATCTCTGAACCCAGCCTCCAAAATCCGATAACGAACGTTCCAGCGATGCACGTTGTTTTCCAGGTTCGGCAATTGATCTCGAAGAATGGCAGCACGTAAATTATCCAGTCGTGCCGAGCAGTTTGGGCTATCCAATCGTACTTTTTGGAACACGTCTTCAGGTGGGATAGCACCATGACTGCCATAAAGCATATAGGATCCTGATCCGACAATCGCCCGTGCTGCAATTTCTGGATCGTCAGTAATCAAAAATCCACCTTCGCCGGAATTGATATGTTTGTAGGTTTGTGTTGAAAAACACGACACATTGCCGAAATTCCCTGACCGCGTTCCTTTCCACTTCGCGCCCATGGTATGCGCGCAGTCTTCGATGAGCGTCAGATCAAACTCGTCGCACACAGCCATCACGGCATCCATGTCGACGATATGGCCGCGCATATGTGACAGCATGAAATACTTTGCGCCGGTACGCTCAGCCTTGGCCCGAAGATCATCAATATCCGTGTGCCAATTCTCATCGATCTCAACCAATACGGGCTCGCCTCCTGTGGCGAAAATTGCACCCGGTACCGGGGCCAGGGTATAGGCATTCGCAAGGACCTTGGTGCCGGGTTTGACGCCCACAGCGCGGAGCGCGATCTGCATGGCTTGCCCGCCGGAGGTTGTCGCCAGGCAGTACTTGGTGCCCTGCCATGCCGCAAATTCCGCTTCGAGTAAACTGGCTTCGGAAACTTCGCCTGCAATCGTATTATACCGGTGCAACCGACCGCCCCTGAGGATATCGCCGACGCGCGCAATCGTCTCTTCAGAAATTGGCTCTTGCTGTGTGAAGGCTTTCTTAAACTGCTTTTTCATTTTCATTCGTACCGTTTTTTGGGGTATCGACCTGGAATGCATAGTCTGTATCTGGATCGCAATCGTGTAAATGCTTGGTACGAATTTAAGTCAGAACAAACACTTGGATATCGATGTTGACCAAGGCCATTGTGCAGTTTTCACCCTGTGATGGCGAAAACAGAGCGCTGTAAGACGTCAAAAAATAGTTGATTGTTTATGAAAATATTTGTTTTCAAAAAAAATATTTGCGTGTATAACCCGCGGCCAAGGCAGGTTGAGACGGCGATTATTGCGATTGATCTGCGCTTGAATTTTTCTACAATGATACCGCAACAAGACGTTTCTCGTGCAACGCACTGAGCCTAATGTCAGTGATTGTACAATGGGGGGTGTTCTCCAAGCTTTATCGCGTGGGGAATACAGTAATCTAAGTTCGACGTGACCAATGGCCTTAATGCTGGCCATGCAGACTCTGCCTCTCAGACGTGTCACTCTAACCACCCTCACGTCCCATATGCGCCAGCCGACAATAAGAGCGGCACTCGTTAAATGTTCCCAGTGATACATGCCTTCCGGACAACGGAAGAACTGGCCCAATATCTCTATCATGCGATTGAGATGTCTCGGTCGCAGGTCTTGAAAGGACAACGAAATGCGCAAGTTTTTTACAGCTGCCGCTCTTGCGGTGGCAATTTCTACACCCGTTAGCGCCGCTGAATTCATCGGTGTACTGACCGGCGGCACCAGTGGTGTCTATTACCCCCTTGGTGTTGCATTGACGAAACTTTATGGCACAGGCATTCCAAATACCAAGCCAACAGTTCAGTCGACAAAAGCATCGGTTGAAAACCTCAACCTGCTTCAGCAAGGTCGTGGCGAGCTTGGATTTGTACTTGGTGACTCTGCTAGTCTCGCATGGGCGGGTGACGCTGAGGCTGGTTTTAAGACGAAACTCGATAAACTACGTGGCGTTGCTGCGCTGTATCCGAACTACATTCAGATCATTGCAAGCGCAGACTCAGGCATCAAAACGCTGGCTGACCTCAAAGGAAAACGCGTTTCTGTGGGTTCACCAAAGTCCGGCACCGAGCTGAATGCACGCGCTGTCCTAAAAGCAGCGGGCATGAGCTATGGCGATCTTGGTAAAGTTGAGTATCTGCCGTTTGGAGAGTCTGTTGAATTGATGAAGAACCGTCAGCTTGATGCGACATTGCAATCAGCTGGACTTGGTGTTTCATCGATCCGTGACCTTGCCACATCGATCCCGATCACGGTCGTATCTATTCCGGCAGACGTCGTCGGTAAAATTGGCGACCCTGCTTACATCACGTCAAAAATCCCTGCCGGAACTTATGAAGGTCAGGCAGCTGACGTCGAGTCTGCTGCAGTAATTAACGTTCTTGTCACGCATTCCGGCGTCAAAGATGAGACGGTGTATATGATGACAAAACTGATGTTTGAAAACTTGAACGAGCTGTCCGCTGCACATGCTGCTGCAAAGGGAATTTCGCTCGAGAACGCACTTCGCTCGATGCCAGTACCACTGCACCCAGGCGCAGAGCGTTACTACAAAGAAGTGAAGTTGATCAAATAGTGATAGACGATCTCGTCTAATGATGTCGCCCTGCGTCAATGCATTCGTGTTGGCGCAGGGCACTTATCCAAAGGATACTTAATCATGATCCCCGAAACAGCCACCACAGCACCGCGCACTCTGACAACAGGCGACAAAGTGATCTTTGCGATCGCACTCGCGTTCTCAGCATTTCAGATTTTTATTATTGCCTACAGTCCTCTTTCCAGTCTGATCGCGCGATCAATCCATGTCGGTTTCCTATTACTTTTGGCGTTCATGATGTTTACCCCCCGAGGCAATCGGATGGAGGGGCGTGTCGCGTGGTACGATTACGGATTGGGGATTCTGAGTTTCGCGTTGGCATTTTATCATCTGTTTTTTGAAGGTGAGCTTATCCAGCGAGCCGGCGATCCGTCGACCGCCGATATTGTCGTCGGCTGCGCGGTTGTCATTCTGATTTTTGAAGCTGCACGCCGGGTCATGGGGCTAGCCCTGCCATTGATATGTGCGGCATTCCTGGTTTACGCGCTGTTTGGGCAATATATGCCATCGTTCCTCCAGCATCGCGGGTTTGCGTTCCATCAAGTGATCGACCAGTTATTCATTGGTACTGAGGGCGTCTACGGCATTCCCACGTTTGTCTCCGCGACGTTCATTTTCCTCTTCATTCTATTTGGGGCCTTCCTTGAACGCGCCGGCATGATCCAGCTCTTCAATGACATATCGATGGGTCTTGTCGGTCATGCGCGCGGTGGTCCGGCAAAGGTGTCGGTCGTATCGTCTGCGATGATGGGCACGGTGAGTGGTTCAGGTGTCGCCAATGTCGTGACGACGGGACAGTTTACTATTCCTTTAATGAAACGCTCGGGCTACAGCCCTGCCTTCGCAGGCGCTGTCGAAGCAACGGCGAGTATGGGCGGGCAAATCATGCCGCCGATCATGGGGGCGGTTGCGTTCATCATGGCCGAGACCCTCGACAAACCATATGTGGAGATCGTCAAAGCGGCTGTAATCCCGGCATTTCTTTACTTCGTGACCGTATTCTGGATGGTGCATCTCGAAGCTGGCCGCAAAAATCTTTTGGGCCTTAACAAAGCAGATCTGCCCAACCCGAAGGCCGCCTTTTTGTCACGTTGGCCCTTGTTGTTGCCACTGGTCGTTTTGGTCGCCCTGTTGTTTTCTGGTTACACGCCCTTGTTTGCAGGGATGATCGCGCTGGCATTGACGTCGATCATTGTTCTTGGTGTGCCGATCTCCAAACTTGTCGATGGCACCATGCTGCGGATTATATTCTGGGTTGTTATCGGTGTGTTATGCGCCGGGTTCTTTAAGTTTGGCGTCACCGCTGTGTTTGGCGTGATCTTGGCCTTGGTCGGGTGGAACTTCATTCGCAAAGGCGGCAAAGATACTTTGCATGTGTGTCTTGATAGTCTTGCTGAAGGGGCAAAGAACGCAGTTGGCGTCGGCGTGCCATGTGCGCTTGTTGGTGTTATTATCGCAGTGATGACGTTGACCGGTCTGGCCACAACTGTGGGTCAGATGGTGGTTGCCGTCGCCGGTCAAAGCCTGTTCCTGAGCCTGTTCCTGACGATGGTGATGTGTCTTGTGCTGGGTATGGGTATTCCAACAATCCCGAACTACATTATCACTTCATCGCTTGTTGCGCCGGCATTGTTGGAGTTGGGCGTGCCGTTGATCGTGAGCCATATGTTTGTGTTTTATTTCGGCATTATGGCTGATTTGACACCGCCGGTTGCTTTGGCGGCGTTTGCGGCATCATCGATTGCTAAAGAATCTGGCCTGAAGATTAGTATGCACTGCATGCGCATTGCCATCGCCGGATTTGTTGTCCCATTTATGGCCGTTTATACCCCGGCTTTGATGATGCAGGGTGAAGGCGGTTTGCTTGCAACAGCATACGTTTTTGCGAAGGCATTGTGTGCAGTTGGTTTGTGGGGTGCGGCGACGATTGGATATCTGGATGACCGGTTGAGTTGGCCGGAGCGGATATTTGCCTGCATTGCAGCATTCAGTTTTGTTCTGGCATTGCCGCTTACCGACGAAATTGCCTTTGGCTTGCTGGCGTTGCTGGTTGGCTATCGGTTGTGGCGTCGCAAACAAGCTAAGGCGGCTGCGTGACGGGTTTATGTGTGCTGACTATGGCAGGGGCTTTGGTTTCGGCCCTTGCAGGTGACAGCTTTACACTTGCCTGGTCACATAGCGTTGAAAAGATCAGGTGGGAAGAAGATTATCGTATCGCCGGTTCGAGATTTGTGCTCACCGCTGCCCGGGTATCGGGTAGCGGTGCAGGCATGGAACCCCCGCCTGATGCCATTTTAAAAGATGGTCAGTGGCATTACGTCCCTGTGATTGACCCGCTTTCCCAACTTCGCTTGGCGCGGGCCGGTGTGACAGCGGATTATCAGATTTGCCAAAACGGCGCGTGCCAAGAACTCGGCCAACTCATTCCAGATCCAAATTCGACGCAGGTAACGCTGATTCCTTGCCATTGATGGGCGACTCATCGCCACAATTGTTGCATCCAGAATATTGCTCTGGACTTGACACAATTGCTCAAACTTCCTATATCGCTGGCACTCACTCATACTGAGTGCTAACACAATAATAATTATTGTGGAATTTCAATTCGTTATGGAGAGTGAATCCATGAGTTTTCGGCCACTACATGACCGCGTACTTGTACAGCGGGTCAATCAAGAAGAAAAAACTGCAGGCGGGATCATCATCCCTGATACTGCTCAGGAAAAACCAATGGAAGGCAAAATCATTGCTGTCGGTTCCGGACACAAGTCCGAAGATGGCACAGTGACTAAGCTGGATGTCAAAAAGGGCGACAAAGTTCTTTTTGGAAAATGGTCTGGCACCGAGGTCAAAGTCGACGGTAAAGACCTAATCATCATGAAAGAATCAGACATCCTTGGCGTGATCGACTAATTCGATCCGTTTTGAGTGATTTTGCTGAGAAACTAACCCAAGAGGTAATTTTACATGGCTGCTAAAGAAGTTAAGTTTTCCGCCGATGCGCGCGATCGTCTGCTAAAGGGCGTCGACACGCTGGCTAACGCGGTAAAAGTGACGTTGGGTCCGAAAGGTCGTAACGTTGTATTGGATAAGTCGTTTGGCGCACCACGTATCACCAAGGACGGTGTAACGGTTGCGAAAGAGATCGAACTTACAGACAAGTTTGAGAACATGGGCGCGCAGATGGTCAAAGAAGTGGCCTCACGCACCAATGACGAAGCTGGTGACGGCACAACGACAGCGACTGTATTGGCGCAATCTATCGTTCGCGAAGGCTGCAAGGCTGTTGCTGCGGGTATGAACCCAATGGATCTTAAGCGCGGCATCGAGCTTGCTGTTGGGTCCGTTGTTGCAGACGTACAAAAGCGTTCACAGAAGGTCAAAACTAACGAAGAGATCGCCCAGGTGGGTACGATTTCTGCGAACGGTGACCGCGAAGTTGGCGACATGATTGCGTCCGCGATGGAGCGTGTTGGCAACGAAGGCGTTATCACTGTTGAAGAAGCAAAGTCGCTTCATTCAGAGTTGGACGTTGTTGAAGGTATGCAGTTCGATCGTGGTTACACGAGCCCATACTTTGTCACCAACGCTGACAAGATGACATGTGAACTGGATGATCCATACATCCTGATCCACGAAAAGAAGCTCGCATCACTTCAGCCATTGCTTCCAGTTCTCGAAGCTGTCGTTCAGTCAGGTCGTCCATTGATGATCATTGCTGAAGACATCGAAGGCGAAGCACTTGCGACATTGGTTGTGAACAAGCTGCGTGGCGGCCTGAAGGTTGCTGCAGTTAAGGCACCTGGCTTTGGTGATCGCCGTAAAGCGATGCTCGAAGACATTGCTGTTCTGACGAACGGTCAAGTGATCTCAGAAGACATCGGTATCAAGCTTGAGAACGTGACCATCGATATGATGGGCAGCGCCAAGAAGGTAACGATCACGAAGGAAGAGACAACGATTGTTGAAGGTGTCGGCAAAAAGAAAGACATCCAGGGTCGTTGCTCACAAATCCGTGCTCAGGTTGAAGAGACCACATCTGATTACGACCGTGAGAAGCTGCAAGAGCGTTTGGCCAAATTGGCTGGCGGTGTTGCTGTTATCCGTGTCGGCGGTGGTTCAGAGATCGAAGTTAAGGAAAAGAAAGACCGCGTTGACGATGCATTGCATGCAACACGTGCAGCGGTTGAAGAAGGCATTGTCGCTGGTGGCGGCACAGCACTTCTTTACGCCACGAAGTCTTTGAAGAACCTCGAAGGTGAGAATTCAGACCAGACAGTTGGTGTGAACATCATCCGTCGTGCGCTTCAGGCACCTATCCGCCAGATTGCTGAAAACGCAGGCGCTGACGGTGCGGTTGTTGCTGGTAAGCTTCTCGACCAGAAAGACGTTGCTTACGGTTACAATGCTCAGACAGACAAGTACGAGAACCTGATCAAAGCGGGTGTGATCGATCCTGCCAAGGTTGTCCGTACAGCGCTTCAGGATGCAGCATCTGTTGCAGGCCTGCTGATCACGACCGAAGCAATGGTTGCCGACAAGCCTGAGCCAGCATCACCTGCTGGTGGCGGTGCCCCTGATATGGGTGGCATGGGCGGTATGGGCGGTATGGGTGGCATGGGCTTCTAAGTCCTGCACTAACACCGACCAAACGGTCAAAGTCTTAAGAGGGGTGCCCTGTTGGGCGCCCCTTTTTTGTTAAAAGGTTGTAGTTGAAAAACGCGTACCGTATACGATATCGAAAATTCCATTTTTTTGAGTATCAACAGGAAAATCATGCCTGACATTTCGACATACATGAACTACTTCATCGGCGGCAACGGGCAATTCTTAATTATCATTGCGTCCATTGCATTGCTGTTTGGTCTCGGGGCGATTGGTCGCGCTGTGACGGGAAACAATGGTCTTGCAGAAGCCAATACCTTTGTTGGGTGGTCGGTTGCCGTGATCATCTTTACGGTTACAAACATTTTCTTTCAGATTCCATTTACCTACAGCTTCTGGCTGCTTGTTGCCGGTGGCGGTGTCGCAATTGTGTGGTCATTGAAGACGGGAGACGGTATCGGACCGGCACAAGGTTTCTGGCGTGTTCTAGTTATTGCCGCCCCCTTGCTGCTGATCGCATCCGCAAGAATGGCATCGGAATGGGATGAATTTTCACATTGGTTGCCAACGACACGCTATATGTTCGAAGCGCAACAATTCCCGTTCGGTGGTCGCGAAATTTCGGGTGGGCATTTTCCTGGATATCCCTACGCCTGGCTATTTTTGCCTTATATGGCGAACATGCTGGCGGGCCAACTGGTTGAAGGTGCAGGCTCAACACTGAACATTATGTTGTTACTGATCTTTGGTGTCGGCGCCGTGCGATTATGGTTTGCGGCCCAGCATAAGCCGATGACTAATCGTGCCGTACTCACATGGACGGGGGCATTGTTCGTCGCGCTCGCAGCGACACTTTTGAATCCGACGTTTGTTCAAAAGGTTATATTGACGACTTATGCAGATGCCAGCACAGCCGCCGCACTGGGGATAGGCACTGTTCTGATGTACTTCATTCTGGATGCGCTGGCTTCCGGGGATCGAGAAAAAGCACGAAATTTATCATGGCAACTGGGATTTGTTCTAGCGGTCTTGATTAATATTAAGCAGTCGAACCTTGTGCTTGTTGTGATGTTGGCAGGCGGCGGGGGAATCGTTGCTTTGAGGGATCCAGCGATTTCTCTGGGCGCGTTTTTTCGATTGCTACCGATCATCCTTTTACCCGCAACGCTAATCTATGGGGTATGGAGATATCACGTTACAACCAATCTGCCGGTTGATGCGGAGGCAATGTTTTTGCCATATGAGCAATGGAATACGCACATTTTGTGGCCGATCTTCCAGAAAATGCTCGTCGTTGCGAGTAAAAAAATTGGTTACTATGGCGTGATGGCGATAGCGGCCGGGTTTGCGTTACGTGGTTTGTGGCGTTGCCGTAGCGGATTTGATCGGCTTGCGATGCTGATCGGTCTGTCGTTCCTGGGCTACAATGCGTTTTTGTATCTGATCTTCGTCACCCAATTTGGTGAGTACGATGCGGGGCGTGTGGCATCTTACTGGCGCTACAATCATCACCTGGGTCTTATGGCTGTCGCCTTTGGTGCTTTTGGTCTAGGAACATTGTGGCACAAATATATGGCGGGTCGAACTTTCCCGCGTCATGCTGTGACGGCGTTGTTTGTCATTGTATTCATTGCACCGTTTATTTTTGCCAAAAAGCTCAGGTTTGATCTTGAGCACCCAAAACCTTTTTATCGGGCCGTGGGTCTGGAGCTTCCTGAATTAATGCCTGTTGGATCGAAGGTATATATCCTCGATCCGCTTGGAACCGGAGAGTCAGGGGTGTTAACACGTTACCCACTTTGGAAACGTAGAACTGAATTACTTGGTTATCGGGCTGCTTATCATAACTTCGAAGCAGAGCCTTTGCGTCAATCACTGTTATCCAGCCAGCCTGATCATTTGCTCATTCATTCAGTAAAGCCTGTGATCAACGAAGTGCTTGGAACTGAACTGCCTGAAAAAGGGTTCTCAACCTTGTTGAGGGCGACAGATGATGGCTGGACCATCGTCAAGCAATGGCCACGCTCAGACGGGCATTGGGCCGGGCGTTAACAATCAGGTGCTGGCACGATCCATTTTTAAGCGTCGGAGAATGTTCGCCAGCGCCATCTCTGATCGTGTTTCGTGCTTCCCGGTAGCTACGTGCCAGACAATTTTAAAGGGTCTGATGGGACGCGCGATCCACGACGTTAAATAGAATATCGCGACCCCGATCCAGCGCATCCGCTTGAGTTGCTTATCGGAAAAATTCTCGCTGTACGAAACTGTTCGCGTCGTATCCGCATAAGAGCGAAGACTGTCGTAGTACGCGTCATCCAGTTTGAGGCGGCCAGATTTATTAATCTGGTGAAAAAGCTCAGACCCGGGGTACGGTGAAAATGCCCAAACGGCGATATCATCGGCACCCGCAATCGCCATCTTGGCAATGAACACATAGGTCTCACGAACTTCTTTCATTGTTTCGCCCGGGAAGCCTAGCATGATGTTGGTTTTCAGGCTCATACCCTGCCGATAGCTTGAGCTGATCGATTCAAGTACAGATTCCGTTTTGATCTTTTTCTTGATCCGTTCCAGAACACCCGGAGAGCCGCTTTCTGGTGAATATGAAAGATTGCGACATCCCGATTTATGCAGCCAGGCGGCGACTTCGTCATCAATTGCTTCTGAGCGCGTACCACTTGGCAGTTGCCAGGTGAACTTCATGCCGCGTTCTTCAATTTTCTTACAGAAATCGACAATCCAGGCTTTCTTCACAATGGCGGTGAGATCGTAGAAATCAAAATTCTGGGCACCGTAGCGCTCCTGATAGTAGGCCATTTCATCAAGCAGGAGGTCGGCGTCGCGTGCGACCCACCGGGTTGTCCACATTGCAGGATTTGAACAGAACGTGCACTGATACGGACATCCTCGGCTAGCGAGTACAGGCATGGAACGCCCGCGATCGATACCAAATCCATATCCGCGATCCAGGTAATTTTCGATTGGCATCAAATCCCACGCCGGAAGGGGGATCGAATCCAGATCACGCTTACGTGCGCGCCGGTCATTGATTATGGCATTGCCGTCTTTGTCGAGATAGGCAGCGCCTTCGATAATCGCGGGATCAAGGTTCCCCGCCTCAAAGGCCTTGCAGATCATCAGAGCGGTTTCTTCGCCTTCGCCAAGGATACCGATATCCAGTGCGCTCTCGACTAAACTTTGTTCTGGCACAGCAGTTACGTGTTCGCCGCCGCCCATCATCAATGCGTCGGGGAAGCGTG